>Ga0160472_100437_pt1 | contig 30906 bp, 31 predicted proteins | sample HID1973M_E11MG_FD_108267 | JGI IMG/M metagenome (GOLD analysis project Ga0160472, IMG submission 108267) | Enriched mosquito-associated microbial communities from UW Madison campus, WI, USA - HID1973M_E11 MG | ecosystem: Host-associated > Arthropoda: Insects > Digestive system > Unclassified ... | reverse complement strand
GCTGGAAAGCCTGGTGGAGTGGATGGGCTTCCCCCTGTATTACGCCTTTGAAGACGCCGCGCCACCCCAGCGTACCGGCGCGTCCCACGCGACGATCTATCCCTATGGGCCGTTCCCCACGGGAGATGGCGGCACGGTGATGATCGGACTGCAGAACGAGCGGGAGTGGCTGATGTTCTGTGACAAGGTGCTGATGCGCCCGCAGCTGAGTACCGATGAACGCTTCAGTGCCAACTTCAAGCGCTCGGACAATCGCCAGGCTTTGCGCGCCATCATTGTCGAGGTATTCGCTCAGTTGGATGCCTCGACCGTGATCGACAGGCTCGATGCCGCGCAGATCGCCAATGCCGAGGTCAACGACATGTCCGGTGTCTGGGAGCATCCGCAACTCCAGGCGCGCCGACGCTGGACGAACGTCGGCAGCCCGGTGGGCACCCTGCCAACCCTGTTGCCCCCTGCCACCAGCAATGCGTTCGCGCCGCGGATGGACGCCGTTCCGGGACTGGGCGAGCACAGCAACAGCCTGCTCGAGGAATTGGGCTTCGACGCGGTACAGATCCAGCACCTGAGCAAAACCGGAGTAATCGGAGGCCACCATGACTGAAGGCATGCCATTGGCAGGTAATCTGATGCGCTCGGCCCTGTTCGTACCGGGTAACCGTCCCGAACGCTTCGCCAAGGCCTTGGCCAGTGGAGCCGACGCTATAATCATCGATTTCGAGGATGCCGTTGCCGAGGCTGACAAGCCTCGGGCGCGCCAGCACCTGGCGGCGTTTCTCGCGCAATATCCGCAGCAGCGGGTATTGGTGCGCGTCAACGCTGCCGGGCATGCCGAGCATGAGGCTGACTTGCAACTGTGTCACGAGTTGCCGGGAATCGTAGCGGTGTTATTGCCCAAGGCAGAATCGGCGGCGCAAGTGGAACATGTGTATGCGACCGGCAAACCGGTCTGGCCTATCATCGAGAGTGCTCTCGGCGTGTTGGCACTTGAATCTATCGCCGCCACTTCTGGCGTGGCTCGGTTGACTTTTGGGGCGCTCGATCTTGCGTTGGACTTGGGCTTCAATGCGCATAGCATAGGAGCGGTTAATTATTTCGACCAGATGCGATTCGCCTTGCTTTTGCACTCAAGGGGCAATGGGCTGGCCACTCCGCTGGATAGTGTTTATCCGGCCTTCATGGACGATGAAGGCCTGGCTGCGGCAATGTTTCGTGGGCGGGACCTGGGGATGGGAGGAGCTTTGTGTATTCATCCGCGACAGGTGGCGGTGTTGCATAGGGCGATGACGCCAAGTGCCGAGGAGATAGTCAGGGCTCAGCGGATCGTTGATGGGGCGGCTTGTGGGATGTCGGTGTTCGAAGTGGATGGCCAGATGGTAGATGCGCCAGTAATGAGTCGGGCGCGACAGATATTGGCTTTGGGATGAGGACTTGGGCTGGTGTCCAGAAGTACGCTGATTGACCCAGCGGAGGCTTTTTGCGGCAGGCCAGGGCGGTACTGCAGCGCGCGGATCGACTCTGTCCCGCTTCCGCGGTCGGCCATGGCCCAGACGCTCTTCGGGGACGACGAAAAAGCCAAGCACTGGCTCTCCAAGTCCAAGGATCGCTTTTCGGGCAAAAGCCCTATTGCGATGCTTTCCACCACCCAGGGCACCCGACTGATTGAGGAGCTGCTGATTCAGACAGCAGAAGGGTTTGTTGGTGCTGACCGAAAACTGACCCAGTAATGGCTGTTCTGCCGACTGAAAACTGACCCAGGTGTTCAACTGCTTCTGCTCATTTCCGGGCAGGAGAACACAGGGTGATCAGCATGGAAATGATGGGGAAAATTCGGCGGATGTACTTCCGCGACAAGCTGTCGCAGCATCAGACAGCCAAGTGTACCGGGCTGTCGAGAAACACCATCCGAAAATGCGTCAGAGCGCCCGAAGCCACTCAGCCGGCGTATCAAAGGTGCGCAACCTTCAACAAACTCAGTCCATTTCACGAGACGCTGGAGCAGGCGCTCAAGGCCGATTCGTTTCGGGCCAATGCGGAGGGGTACGACGGCGGCTACAGCCAGCTCATCGCATTCATCCGCTCGTGGCGCGGCGAGCAAGGCAAGTCTTTTCGGGCCTTCGTACCGCTGACCTTTACACTCGGCGAGGCCTTTCAGTTCAACTGGAGCGAAGAAGGTCTGCTGATTGGCAGTCTGTTTCGACGGATCCAGGTCTCCCACGTGAAGCTGTGCGCCAGTTGTGCATTTTGGTTGGTGGCGTATCCCAGCCAAGGCCACGAGATGTTGTTCGATGCCCATACTCGTTCGTTTGGCGCGTTAGGTGCGGTGCCGCGTCGCGGCATCTACGACAACATGAAGACCGCCGTCGACAAGGTCAACAAAGGTAAGGGCCGCACGGTTAATGCCCGGTTTGCCGTGATGTGCGCGCACTATTTGTTTGATCCGGACTTCTGCAACGTAGCCTCCGGCTGGGAAAAAGGCATTGTTGAAAAGAACGTCCAAGACAGTCGACGGCGCATCTGGCTCGATGCTCAAAACTGCATGTCCCACACCTTCGAGGAACTGAATGCCTGGCTCGGCCAACGCTGCCGTGCGCTCTGGGACGAGCTGATGCATCCGCAGTACAACGGGCTAACCGTGGCAGACGTCCTGGAACTGGAACGCGCTGAATTGATGTCGATGCCGACCGCCTTTGATGGTTACGTCGAGCGCACCGTGCGGGTCTCCAGAACCTGCTTGATCAGCGTGGCGCGAAATCGCTACTTGGTACCGTGCGAGCGGGTCGACCAGTGGGTCATTAGTCGTCTGTATCCTTCCCGGATTGTAGTCATCGCCGATGAAACGAGGATTGCCAGTCACGAGCGTCTCTTTGATCGAGACCAGGTCAGCTTCGATTGGCAACACTACATTCCGCTTATCGAGCGCAAGCACGGAGCGCGGCGCAATGGCGCTCCGTTTGCTGATCTGCCGAAGCCTTTGCAACCGCTAAAACGCGGTCTGAGGCGTCACACCAACGGTAATCGAATCATGACGCAGGTACTGGCGGCAGTTCCCATCGCCGGGCTCGATGCCGTGTTGGTGGCTGTGGAGTTGGTACTTGAATCAGGCAGCTTGAGCGCTGACCACATCCTGAATGTCTTGGCGCGACTGACATAGACAGCAGTCCCTCCGTCCGCCGAAACCAGCCTTCAACTCAAGATAGCGCCTGCCGCCAATACGGCACGCTACGACCGACTCCGTACCACCGATGAGGAGACTCGCAATGCGTGATCTTTAGGCGGAACTCAAAGAACTGCGTCTGCATGGCATGGCCAGCGCCTAGGAGGAACTGGCCTCGCAAGGCGAAGTCTCAACAACCTCGTCGATATGGCTACTTGAGCATCTTCTCCAACAAGAACATGCGGATCGAGCGGTGCGCTCAGTGAACCACCAGATGAACATGGCCAAACTCCCCATGCATCGTGATTTGGCCGGCTTCGACTTCAGCACTTCCAGCGCAGACGTCCGCCTAGTCAGGGATCTGTCCAACCTGGAGTTCACCGATACCGCGCAGAATGTCGTGTTCATCGGGGCCTGGAACAGGCAAAATACACCTTGCCACCGCCTTGGCCGTGTCCGGGATCACGACGCATCACAAACGCGTGCGCTTCTACTCCACGGTGGATCTGGTCAATCTACTGGAGAGCGAAAAGTACGACGGCAAGACGGGACGCATAGCTCTAGGACTGTTACGAACAGACCTGGTGATACTCGATGAACTGGGGTACTTGCCCTTCAGCCAGAGCGGTGGTGCCCTGTTATTTCACTTGCTGTCCAAGCTGTACGAGCACACCAGCGTGGTGATCACCACGCCTCAGCTTCTCGGAATGATCGAGTGTGTTTGGGTGGCGCCAAGATGACCACGGCGTTGCTGGATCGGCTGACACACCACTGCCACATCGTCGAAACGGGCAACGAGTCCTACCGCCTGCAACACAGCAGCTTGGTTGCCCAGACGAAGATCAAATCACGTGAACGAAAGCGCAAAGACGATGATGGTGCCGAGGACGATGAGCTGTTTTGATCCGCACCGAAAATACCCTGCCGCATGCCCACATGCGGCGGGGCTTAATGCCTATTCCACCGGACACGACTGCTAAGCTTATCCACAATTGCTGATGCCAAATCAGCAATCCGCCCTGGATCAATTTTCAATCGGCAGGGTGGGTCAGTTTTCAATCAGCGCCGAAAGGTAGGATTTCATCAATGACTGCTCACTCACAATCAGCACTAGAGCGCACAATTAGTGAAAAAAATAGAAAAATGTTAGCTCGATAAATATGTTTAAAATCAAACTGTTACTGAGTACTAACTGTTAGGGTCATTCAGATATTCGGATGGCTGCGTCATTGCTCGAAGCTACGATGCCAAGCCTTTCGTGAAAATGGGCGAGCCGTTTTTTCAGATCAAGCACAAGCTCAAGCAGCACGGCATCGTCGCCTTCTCGTCGAATTATGCCCTTTACGGCGATATGAGTGAGCGGGTGATGACGCTGATCGAGTCGATGGTGCCTGCCGTCGAGGTGTACAGCATCGACGAAGCCTTCGCTGATCTGACCGGGATCGGCGAGCTGGATGCACTCGGCCGGCGAATCCGTAGCCAGGTATTGCGTTGCACGGGTATCCCGGTCGGCGTCGGGATTGCCGCCACTAAAACCCTGGCCAAGCTGGCCAACCACACGGCCAAGCGGCTGCAGGCGCAAACCGGCGGCGTCGTGAATATTTGCGACCCGGTCAAGCGTGACTGGGTTCTGCGCAACACCGATGTGGCGCAGGTGTGGGGCGTTGGGCGGAAAATGAAGATGCACCTCGACGCCATGGGCATCAAGTCAGCCATGGACCTGGCGAAGGCCGATCCCTGGACGTTGCGCAAAAACTTCAGCGTGGTGATCGAGAAGACAGCGCGAGAATTGGCGGGTACCCCATGCCTGGACCTCGACGAACCCGACCCACCCAAGCAGGAGATTTGCTGCAGCCGGATGTTTGGCAAGCGCCTGCAGGAGCTGGCACCGATCAAGGAAGCGGTGGCCACATACATGATGCGCGCTTCGGAGAAACTGCGAGCGCAGAATTCGCTGTGCAAGAAGATCCGCGTCAGCATCCGCACCGGCATGTTCAATCCGGAAGAGGCCAAATACGCAAATGGCGTGATAATCGATCTGCCTTACCCCAGCGACGACGTGCGTCTGCTGACCAAAATGGCGGTCGACGCCCTTGATCGAGTGTTTCGGCCAGGTTTCAACTACAGCAAGGCGGAGGTTCTGCTGCTCAATCTCTGTCAGCCGGGTGAATATACTGATGATCTGTTTGCGACCTCGCAGCCGACCGACGCCTCGAAAGTGATGGCGGTGCTGGATCAGATCAACGGGCGATGGGGCAGGGGAACGCTGCGGGCAGCCAGTGTGCCGGCCAATCCTGATTGGGGCATGCGCCGGGAAATGATGAGCCAGAGCTACACCACGCGGCTGGATCAACTGTGGTCGATAGCCTGTCGTTAGTCCCTGAATGCGGCCTTCAGGTCTTTGCCAATCAATTACGTCGCGCAGTGCGCCGCGCGACACCCGCAACACTCACCGGCGTGAGAGGACGCCCGACCACGGCTTCAGCCGGCGAAATGAAACCGTGCACGCCCGGGATCGACAAGGTCTCTCCCAGCTCCAGCGCGCCCATCAGGACCAATCCCCCCAGCAGCAAGCCAGCCGACTTCATCAAGAGGTTCATTGGGTTTTTCCTCCTTTGAAATTGCTCGGCAAGTCTTCGGCGTTGGGCAGGTCCTTGAGCTCGATTTTTTTCGCGTCCGTCGTGTTTTTGAAAGCAAAATCATCCGCTGCGACGGCATCGCCGCTTTTCCAGTCGCTTATCTGGATACTGTATTGCGGATTGCCGGCAATCAGTTTGGAAGTGATGGAGTAACGACAAGGGAAGGGCTTGTCGCCTTGGGCGATCCAGATCTGCCAATCGACTTCTTTCTTGCGGAACGCCAGGTGATCGCATTCGATGCCACCCATCACGCCACTGCCCAGGTCCTTGATGTCGGTCACGCCTGCCATCAGTTGTTCCTGGGGGTTCGACACGAACAGGTCGGCGCCGGGGAGTGGCCGGTTGTATTTGTCTCGCAGGGTGTCCAGGAGATGGTCGAGGGTGCCGGGCACTTCGACTTGCGAGTAGATGTTCTTGCCTTTTCCCAACAGGGTCAGCGTCTTGCCATCAAATACTGTCTCGATGTCGGCAAAGCCGCTGTTGCGGGTATTGCGCAACTTGTCCGGGCGATTGATGACGACCGTGCCGGAACCCGCCAATGCGAGACGTTGCTGGTCTTTGGTGACGACTTCGAGAATGGTGTCGTAGCTGAACGACAGGCTTTTTTGCGCTGACATATAGTCGGACATGTTCTTGATCAGGGTTTTGGCGTAGGCCTCGTCGGCCTGGGCCGTGGCCGACGTGCCGAAACCGATGATCAGTACGAGTCCAGTTGCGGTGAGTCGGGTTGCAGCGGACTCGGTCAACTTGCGGGGATAGTTGTCCATGGGGTCACCACGACAGTGTGCCGGATTGGCAATGCGGATCTACAACGTTAGTCCCATCACCCAGGGCGCGCTGTATATCCGCGGACCACTCATCTGATATCAAGTATCAAGCAAACAGTCTCTTGCGCTTAACCACCTTGCGGCATCACCCGAGCTTCATTGCCGGCCCCTTCAATGTAAACATTCATGCCTTTACTGAGGGATGGATTGACCGGCTGGGTTACCGATACCAGCACGCCGCTGTTGACCCGCACGATGATCTGTTGCGCCTGGACCGGCTGGTCGTACTGTTTCTTCTCGGCGTAATTGCCGCCAACCGCGCCGGCGAGGGCGCCCGCGACCATGGCGACATCGCGCCCGGTGCCTCTGCCGATCAGGCTGCCGATGCCGAGTCCGCCAAGGCCGCCGAGGACGGCGCCGACGCCGCTGTCGTGATTGGTCTGCATCTGTGTCAGCGTTATCTGCTCGATCTTGCCCGAGCGAATTTCCATTTCACCGGCACCGCCATCGTTCGATCCGACGGCGGAGCAGGCGCTGATCAATACAGTCGCCAACGTGATCGTCAGCCAGGACAGGACAATCTTCATGGTGGTCACCTCGTTATTGGTATTTGATGGCAATGCCTTTGAGTTTGCGGCCCTGGATGGTTTCCACGTCGCGGCTCCACAGCGGGCCGGTCACGTAGGCGGCGACGGGCTGGATGTGGTCATACACGACGACAACGGCGTCTGCGCCGAGTTTGGCGCCTTCGTCCCGCAGCTTTTCCTCGACCTGGGTGATGGGCGGAGCCGGGTCGACGCTGGCATCGACCAGGATCTCACCCAGGCGTACATGAGGGCGCGTGGGTTCTACCCGTAGAATCTGGACTTCAGCGGGAATGGTTGCTGCCGGATGTTCGACGCCGACGTAAGCAGTCGTCTGTGCATCCACCGTTGCGCAAGCGCTCAGGCCCAGCGCACTGGCGAGGAGAGCGGCGATGAGTAACGGTTGGTGCAGACTTGAGCGTCTGAGAGGTGGGCTGGTCCACATATGAACGGTCCTTTTTTGCGATGACACTCGCAATCGCTGAATGACGAAGGTGCGACCCCGGATGGGGTCGCCATTTTTCGCCCGTTTCGATCAGTTGCCGGTTGGCAACGGTACGTTGATGCCGTCTTTTTTCAGCGTGTCGCGTATGTACTGGAATTTCTGGTACTTGGACAGTTCGAGCGGTCCGTCATAGCCCATGCTTTGCAATTTGCGTGGGGGATAATCAATGTAGGTTTTCATCAGCTTCATGATCGCGGCGGAGATCGGCACCATGGTCCAGGTGCGTTCGGTGAAGTTGTTCATGAACAGGTCGTAGCGTTCTTGCGGGTCCTGCCACAAGTCGAAGACCTGGGGGACTACCGCTACGTATTTTTCTGCGCCTTTCCATCCCAGGTTAGTGTCCACGGCCAAACCACCGGTTTGCGCGCCGTCATCACCCCGCAGGTTAAACACTGCCTTATAGTTGCCAACCCGCGCAGCACCGGGGGACAGTTCGTTCTCGGTGAAATAGAACCATTCCTTGCGTGGTGACGGGCCGCTGCCGGTCAGTACGGGGGTCATGTCGTAGCTGTCGAAAATGATCGGCTGACCTTCGCGATCTTTCTCGGGCAGCTTCACGCCAGCCACAGAGGCGAAGGTCGCCATCAAATCGAGGCCACCGAGCATCTCGTGGTTTTTCGTATCCGGCTTGATCTTGTCCGGCCAGACAGCGATGGCCGGCACCCGGTTGCCGCCTTCACGTACAGTGCCCTTGGTCCCGCGGAACGGCGTATACCCGGCATCCGGGTAGACATCCTGCCAGGCTCCGTTATCCGTGGTGTAAACCACCAGCGTGTTCTTATCCAGGCCAAGCGCCTTGAGCTTGTCCATGATGCGGCCGATGTGGGTGTCGAGTTCGACCACCGAGTCGGCGTATTTGGACTTGGACATCGACTTATGAATGAACTCAGGTGCCGGCATGTTCGGCTGGTGGACTTTCATGAAGTTGACGTTGATGAAGAACGGCTTGTCGGACTTGGCCGCCGTGTCGAGAAACTCCAGAGCGGCTTTTTCGACGTAGTTATCGAAGAACGGAATGCCGACTACGCCGGGCTTGCCGTCCACCACAGGGGTGTCGACGTACTGGCCGTTGATCTTGAATTCTTCGACCGGTTTTTCACCCGCCTTGCCAGACAGTGCGCCCTTGGTCACCCGTTGAAACATCTCGCGGGTTTCCGGGTCCATGTCGGGGAACCAGGTCGGGTCAGCATAGGTGTAGGCATTGAGGTGGTACAGGCCGACGTACTTCATCACGTCGTAACCCTGGGCATTGGGCAGCGCATAATCCGCTTCGCCCAAATGCCATTTACCGGTGAAGTAGGTGTCGTAGCCGCCGGTTTTCAGCACCGAGGCCAGCGTCCATTCGGCGGCGGGCAAGCCGCCGCCCTGGCCCTGGAAGGCCACGGTGGTCATGCCGCTGCGATTGGGGATACGTCCGGTTTGCATGGCCGCGCGGCCGGGGGTGCAGCTTGGCTGGGCGTAAAAGGAGTAGAAGGTGACGCCTTCTGCTGCCAGTTCATCGATGCTCGGCGTCGGCATGCCGCGACCGACACCGCCGCCGTAGGGGCCGAGGTCGCCGTAGCCGGTGTCGTCGGAGACGATAAACAGGATGTTGGTCTTTTCTGTTTGAGCCGCCTGGACAACGCCGCTCAAAGACAGAAGTGCTGCAAACATGATTGATAACTTGAAGCGATCCGATAGCTGTTCCATACCAGAATTCCTCGTTGTTTCAGGGTGTTGGCAACCAAATGATGAATGCACATCGACCTTGATCCTTGGTGCATCGACCACCGAGCAATTTGCCTAGGTACTGCGTACTGAATCATTTCCCCCTTACTGCATGACCGAGCACGGGTTAAGGCGCAGGAAGGAGTCTAGTGCGGTTTTTCAGTCGGACGTCATCGCTTCGCTTGCGCAACGTCTCCGCAGAAAATATCGGCGTTGCCATCCTCGGGGGAAGTGCGCACCACGACGGAGTACTTGCCGGCCAGCAAGTCGGGCATGGTGATCGGCGCGCTACGGTAAAAGGTCCAGCCATTGGTACCTGCACTGGGCTCGGTATTGACCTTGTCGTTCATCGCAAACGCGACGGCTCCAGGTTGCTGACAACTGCCTTTGTTGACGAAGGTGTAGATGCGCGGCGGCAACATAGTGCCGGTAGGAACGCCGGTGATGTAGAAGTCGAAGTTGGTTTGATTGCCCACTCCGGTCAGTGTGGTGTTGGCGATCTGGCCCGGATTCTTGTGGGTCGCCGTTAGTGGAAGGTTCATCGACTGGCTGGATGAGTTAGTGCAACCGAGAAGACTTGCGGTAATCAAAAGTGCTGCAAGGGGAGTGCGGATAATCATTGCCAACCTCCAGAAGTGGAAGAAGTGCGTTGAGGGGGACTATTGGGTATAGCTCATTGGTACGTAAGTACAAAGTTGCGCTTTTGATCGCAGTACTACGCCATGACAGACCCACGCAAACCGAAGCATCCCCGTTCGCGCGAGCATGCCTGGTTGCGCCCGACCTGTTTCGTATGGCCCCAGGTCTTTAAATCAGTGGCTTGCGTGCTGAGTGACATGCTAACCTGTTGATCTGCTTAACATTGTCAGCGGATAAAAGCCCATTGGCGCCGGCTCAACGCCCGCCAGGGTTTCCACTGACAGGAAAAGCGTCGTAGATCCATGATTTACGGCGCTTTTTTGTCCGCAACGCCTTGCAAGAATTAGTCTTGAAAAGGCTCGTTGCGAACTTGCTTCACCGGGTCGGGATGTATATATTCCCACCTCTGCTGCACAAGCGTCAGAATTGTCAGTTCGTACCTGGCTGAATTCAGATGCTTCACCGCGCTACCGCCCGAATGGCGAAACTGGTAGACGCATGGGACTTAAAATCCCCCGCTCGTAAGGGCGTGCCGGTTCGATTCCGGCTTCGGGCACCATGAATATCAAGGGCTTGCGTGAGATGCCTCACGCAGGCCTTTTTTTATTGCCGCAATGGCTGGTGGTTCCTAAAACAGCCTGGTGATTTCATTCAAGACCCGGTCCTGGGCTTCAACACTTGGCCTCTGGCGATAAGCAACTGCGAAAAAAGCCACGCCCTCGTAGTCGCAGCGAATCGCAAACGTCATCCCTTGACGCAACCCGTAGACTGATCTGTCGCCCGCCTCGACAAAATATCGCGCTTTGGTAAGTGCTGCTTTGGCGTGCGCCAGACAACCCGCCTGGCTGAGTGAGTGTTGCAGCCAAGTCGTCGTGACGCGCAAGGACGAAGTTTCGCTGTCATCGACAGGTGGTCGTGCAATTGCTTTGTTAGCGCTGTCGTCGCTGCTGCAAGCGGTCAGCCCCATTGAGATAACACCCAGTAAAAAAACAGTACGAACGCTTGAATGCTTAGGTGGATTTCCCATGGTGGCGGGGTACCTGTGATGACCTGCAATGAATGAAGTGGCAAGGACTGACGCTGATATGGCTAACGCCTCACTGGTCTTCCTCTGGCCCATAAAGCGCTGTCCGTACGCTCTCGACCATATCGATCAGTGTGCCATCGTATGCCGCGTTTGCTGCGCTCAACGCCTGGGCGCAAGCCATCTGTGTGGATTCGTCAGCCGTACCTGCGGCGCGCTCCAGCGCGTCCATGGCGTCCAGCACGGCTTGCTGAGCCGCATCGACTTTGGCGAGCTGGCCAGCCAGCGCGTCTAACCTTTTCGGATCAATCGTCAGCATGATTTGGTTTCCTTTCCTGTGTCCGCGAACCGTGGTCCGGTTCAGGCGGCCTACGACTGCGGGTCAAACCCGAAAACGCGCAGTTCCTGGTCGCAATGACAGGCCCTGGCGAGGCGCGCCGCCCATGAAATGGCTTCCTCGCGCGTAGACAGTTCCAGCACGGTGAAGCCGCCGTCGAGCGTCGGCGCCCAAGGATAACCGCCCGTTGCAACCGCGCCATCATTCGAGACGAGAACGGGCGGTACATTTTCATCGATTCCGCCAGCGAAGACGTAGACGCCGGCGGCTTTCGCCTCATCAATCACCGCGTGTGAATCGCGGCGCACCGCGTCCCATTCGCCCTCGGGGACCACCATCGCCGCGCTTGGAAACGAGATCAGGTACTTGGCCACGGTACTACTCCTTGGGATCGATGGCGGTCGTGATGGTCGGTTTTTGCCTGTCATGAGGGATAGAAATAACCATAGCTGTGTATCGCCAAGGGCTCCAGTCGGCCCGTAACGCAAGCGTCATGCAAAAAAATCCCCGCGCCTCCTGGGGGAAGGCGCGGGGCAAAAGAGTTACACATGGTGAGCAGGGCCGGCCTCCTCGAATCCAGACTGGCCGTATTCGAGGCATCCGTTAGGGGTGCCACCTGTAAGCTCCACCCCGGCCAGCCCTGCTCGAGGCGCATTGAAAGCCGAGGACGCAAATCAGGGAAATCAATAATTATCAAAAAGGGAGGATGAAGGCCGGGAGCACGCCGACGCACTGCTGCGCGTTTATTAATCGAGATCAGAACGTGACTGAGGTGCGCGTGGAACATGCCGAGGCGAACGGCAGCATGGGTGAAACTGCGCTACCGCGCCGGCGCCGGGAAAGTCGCGAGTCGGTCGCAGATTTTTACGGTCATTTAAACGCCCCTGTTATAAACAAGAGTGCGTAGTCCATCCGTACGGTAATCGTTATTTTGCAAATCGATCCAGTGCCTGCTGCAAGCCTTGCCGGCATTCGACGACCATGCGCGCAACCAGCTCGGCGCAAGTCGGAATATCGTCGACCAGCCCAATGACCTGGCTGGCGCAGAGGATACCGCCATCGACATCGCCGGATTCCACGCAGGCCAGGCCACGGCTGCCGGACAACAGGTGCTGCAAGTCATCATAGGTGGCGCCTCCCGGGCGGCGTTCGAGGGCGACGATCTCCTTCGAGACGGCGTTGCGAAAAAAGCGTCCGGTGCGCTTGAGGGTGCGCTTGATCAGGAGGGTGTCGTGTTCCGTCGCGGAAAGCATCGCCTGCTTGATGTTGTCGTGGACAGGCGACTCCCGGGTCAGCATGAAGCGCGTGCCCATGTTCACGCCGTCGGCACCAAGGGTCAGCGCAGCGGCCATGCTGCGGCCGTCGGCGATACCGCCGGAAGCAATGAAGGGAATCTTCAGCACTTTGCCCAGCGCGGGGATCATGATCAGGGCAGGGATGTCGTCTTCACCGCAATGCCCGCCTGCCTCGAAGCCGTCGATCGAAATCACGTCGGCGCCATAACGTTCGGCGGACAGGGCATGGCGCACGGCCGTGCATTTGTGGATGACCTTGATGCCGTGCTCCTTCAAGCGGGCGATCACCGGCTGGGGGTTGTTGCCGGCGGTCTCGACGATGCTGACATCGCTTTCAATGATGGCGTCGATCCAGTCATCGTAGTTCACGTCATTGGCGGTCAACGACAACGTGAGGTTCACGCCGAAGGGTTTCGCGGTGAGCTCACGGGTACGCTCGATCTCGCGGCGCAGTGCATCCGGGGTGGGTTGGGTACGGGCCGTGACCATGCCCAGCGCGCCGGCGTTCGACACCGCCGCGGCCAGTTGTGCACGGCCGACCCACTGCATGCCACCTTCGACGATGGGGTACTGGATGCCCAGCAGTTCGGTGATGCGGGTGTAAAGGACTGTCTGGTCGCTCATGCAGGCGTTCCCGTCGGCTGAAAAGAGTTGGCTGGCTGCGCGCGCGTACGAGCGAAAGCCATGGTTCAACACTATCTCCCGTGGCGGGAACGCCGGACCTACCCGGTTCGGGTAGGGTGGCGAGAAACACTGCAATCTATCCGGCGTAACGGCTGGCTGGCCGCCGTAGCCCCAGATGCTCACGCAGCGTACTGCCGCTGTATTCACGGCGGAACAAACCGCGCTGTTGCAGCAGCGGCACCACGCCCTCGACGAAATCATCTAGCCCCTCGGGCAGGAAGGGCGGCATGATATTGAAGCCGTCGGCGGCCTGCTCGACAAACCATTGCTCCAGGGTATCGGCAATGGTTGTCGGGGTGCCGATGACGGTGTGATGGCCGCGGGCGCCGGCGATTTTCAGGTACAGCTGGCGGATGCTGAGGTTTTCCCGGCGGGCCAGGTCGATGAACAAGGCCTGGCGACTCTGCATGGAGTTGCTCGGTGGCAGCTCCGGCAGCGGACCGTCCAGGTCATACGCGGACAAGTCAAAACCGCCCGCCATGCCGGCGAGCAAGCCCAGGCCGACACGGGGATCGAGCAGGTCCTGCAACTGCTGGTACTTGTCTTGCGCTTCGCTTTGGGTGCGGCCGATCACGGGCGAGATGCCGGGCATGACTTTCAGTTCATCAACCTGGCGACCATAACCCGCGAGGCGGCCTTTTACATCGGCGTAGAAGGCCTGGGCGTTGCCGAGGGTCTGTTGTGCGGTGAACACCACCTCTGCGGTACGCGCCGCCAACACCTTGCCCGGCTCGGACGAGCCCGCCTGGATCAGCACCGGATATCCCTGGGGCGTGCGCGGAATGTTCAGCGGCCCGCGTACGCGAAAGTGTTCGCCCTGGTGACCGAGCACATGCAGTTTGTCCGGCTGGAAAAAAACGCCACTGGCCTTGTCTTGCACAAAGGCATCATCCTCGAAACTGTCCCACAGGCCTTTCACCACATCGATGAATTCCTCGGCACGCTGGTAGCGATCACCGTGCTCGAAATGCCGTTCGCGGCCAAAGTTCAGCGCCTCCAGATCCGTGGCCGAGGTCACCAGGTTCCAGCCACTGCGCCCGCCGCTCAAGTGGTCGAGGGAGGCGAACTTGCGCGCCAGCAGGTAGGGCTCGTTGTAGCTGGTCGATACCGTCGACACCAGACCGATGCGTTCGGTCACGGCCGCCAGTCCCGAGAGCAGGACCAAGGGATCGAACACGTCGCCGGCGGTGGTGTACTGACCCAGTTCCGGCGAGCCCATCAGCGCCAGGTTGTCGGCGAAGAAAATCGCATCGAACTTGCCGCGCTCGGCGGTCGTCGCCAGTTTCCGGAAGTGCTGGAAGTCGAGCCCGCCACCGGACCAGGCGCGCGGGTGGCGCCAGGCGGCCAGGTGATGTCCGCTGCTCATGAGAAAGGCGCCAAGGCTCATCTGTGCTGTTTTCATATTGACCTCAGAAGTCATAACGCAAGGTCGCACCGGCGGTGCGGGGTTGTCCCGGGGAGGCCGTGTAAAGGCCATTGGAGCCGCTGCCGACGGCCAGGTAATACTCGCGATCGAAGGCGTTTTTCACCCACAGCGACGCGTCCAGCTGGCCATCGCCGTAATCCATGCGAGCGCCGACCGAGAAGTTCGCCAAGGCGTAGCCATCAATCTTCGCCAGGTCGGAGTTGTCCAGGGTGCCTTCACTGTCCGAGCGATAGGCGTAGCTGCCCGTGGCATAGGGTTCGATGCCCTTGAGGCGCGGCCATTTGTATTCGCCGTTGACGTTGCCGATCCAGCGCGAAGCGCCGGCCACGCGCTCGCCGGACAGGTCGCAGGTCGCCGCGCCGGAGGTTTGCGCCGGGCACGGGGCGTCCTTGAATGACAGATAGGTCACGTCGTTGAACGAGCCGTTGACGTTCAGCGTCAGGCCGCGCAGCGGAACCGCTGTCGCCTCGAACTCGACACCGCGCGAGCGCACGGTGCCGGCGTTGGTCAGCAGCTGGTAGCCGGTGAGCGAGCCGGGCGGCTGATAATAGGTCGTTGCCTGATAGCCGTTGACGCCGGTCCAGAACACGTTGGCATTGAGTTGCAGGCGGTGGTCGAACAGTTGGCTCTTCACCCCCAGTTCGGCATCGTTGGCGCGCTCCGGGCCGACCAGCAGCGAGTCGGCGCCCGCGCTGGGCGCCGAACCGACCGCCAGGTTGACGCCGCCGGATTTCTCGCCGTGGGAGAGCGATGCGTAGCCGAGCACGTCGTCGGTGAAGTGGTAGCTCAAGTTGGTCAGGAACGAGGGCGCGGCGTTGTGCAGGTGCAGGTCACCGCTGTCGTAGGCGCCGACCTGGCCCGCGCGTATGGCGTTGCCGTCGACCACACCGGGAATCACCACGGCGGTACCGCCCCCGGTCGGCGCAAAGCGCTGCACGTTGGCGGCCTTTTCTTCATAGGTGCCGCGCACGCCCGCGGTGAAGTCCAGGCGCTCGGTCAGGTGCCAGGTGCCCTGGCCGAACAGGGCATAGCTCTCGGTGTCGACCTTGCCATTGGTCTTGCTGTTGACGTTGTTCAGCGCGTTGAGATTGGCGCCAATCAGGTTGAGGTCCGCCAGTGGGCCGAGATCGGTGAAGATGCGGTTGCCCAGGTCCTGCTTGAAGGCATAGGCGCCCACCACGTAGTCGAAGAATTCACCCTTGGGCGAGGCCAGGCGAATCTCCTGGGAGAACTGCCGGTCGTGCACTTCGTAGCCGAAGTCGTTGATCACCGGGACGTCCAGCTGATCGGCGTCGTTGGCTGGATTGAAGTGCCAATAGCGATAGGCGCTGATCGACGTCAGCGTGTAACCGCCGGCCAGGTTCCAGTTAGCCTCCAGCGAACTGGCGTTCTGGTGCACGCTGACGTTCTGCCGGCCATCGATGTTGCTTTCGCCCTCCGCAGGGTGGGCGCCGACCAATGCAGCACGGCGCCAGAACTGCGGCCCGGCGCCATAGATGACGCTGCTGCCGCTGCTGGAGTTTTCCGTGTTGTACTCGTTGATCCAGCGCAGGCTGAAGTCTTCGTTGGGCTTGAACAGCAATTGCCCGCGCAACCCCTCACGCTCACCGCCCAGCAGGGTGCGGTCGTCATGGCGGTTGTTCAGGTAGCCGTCATCCCGGGTGCGATAGAACGCCAGGCGCCCGGCGAGGGTTTCGGTCAGCGGTCCGGAGACACTGCCTTTGCCCTGGAAGTAGCCGTCCTGGCCACCCGACACTTCGAAACTGCGTTCCGGAGTAAAGGTCGGCGCGCGGGTGCTGATGTTGAGCACGCCGGCCGTGGTGTTCTTGCCGAACAGGGTGCCTTGGGGGCCGCGCAGCAATTCCAGCTGTTCGACGTCGAGCATGTCGAACGCGGCCATGCCGGGGCGGCCCAGGTACACGTTGTCGAGGTAGATGCCGGCACTGCCTTCGAGGCCGTCGCTGGCCGGGTTGTTGCCGATCCCGCGCACGGCGAAGCTGGACACCCGGGCATGCACGTAGGCGACGTTGACCCTGGGCAAGGCCTGTTGCAGGTCCTGGATCCGGTAGATGCGCTGGCTTTCCAGGTTGGCGCCGCTCAGGGTGGTGATCGGTGTCGGCACGTCCTGTGAGGCTTCTTCCCGGCGGCGGGCGGTCACGGTGACCTGCTCCAGGCGGGGGGCTTCAGGGTCGGCCTGGGTCGTGGACGGCGCAGGTGTTTCGATGGCGTCGGCGGCAAAACCCTGGCTCGCGGCCAGGGTGGCGGGCAACGCCAGCCAGAGGGATAAGCTCAGGGGCTTGAGGCGATGGGCCTGGGTAGCCGGGTAACGTAAAAGCATGGACAGGGGCTCCTTGTTGTCGCACGTGTGGCACGCACTTGTGCTGCGCAGCGGTCGTGCGCGTCAGGACTGCCATGCTAGGGAGTACGCCAAGGAGAAAAGGGGCCTGGGCGGACAATCCATGGTCCGCCGCAGACAGGTGATTCAGACCGCGATCGAGAGAGCCCGGGTAAAGACCGCAGACGAAGGGCCTGGCACGTGCCGCTCGGGCACATGGCCAAGGTCATCGCGGCGCCATTTGCCGGGGCTCGCTCCGGTCCAGCGGCGGAACGCGCGATTGAAACTGCTCGGTTCGTTGAACCCCAACCGATAGCAGATCTCATTGATCGAGCAATCGCTCTGGCGCAGGTAACTGAAGGCCAGTTGCCGACGGCAATCGTCAAGCAGCGCCTTGAAGCTGGTGGCGTGCTTGAGCAAATGCCGGTGCAGGTTACGCACGCTCATGCCGAGGTCCTCGGCCACACGGCTCTGCTGCACTTCGCCCAAAGGCAGGTAACGGACAATGGCGCCGCGCACCCGCTCCGGCAGGTTGAGTCGACGCTGGCGCTCCAGGTAGTCGTTCAACACGCAGTCGAGGCCCTCGGCCACTTCGTGATTGGCCGTGCTCAACGGCGCGTCGAGCCAGCGGTTGGCGTATTCGATGGCATTTTCTGCAGCATCAAAACGTACCGGGCAGCCGATCAACCGCGCCCAGCGCAATGGGTCTTCAGGGGCAGGGCGAGCCAGGCGTACGCCGTGCACGACCGGCAGGCCGACCCAGGTCTGCCGGGCGAATCGCACCGCGCAGGCGATCGAAGCCTCGGTGGCGATTTGCTCCACTGCGGCACCCTCGGCCACGCCGTAAATCAACCCCGTGGTGTGGGCGCCGCGCGCCAGGCGCAACGCCGCCGACGTGGTGATCACCGGAGCGTAACGCACGGCCCGCTGCAGTGCCTCGATCACCGTCGAACTGCTTTGCGTGGCGAAAATCAGCCCGTGAAAGTCGGTCGGATAGCTGTGTTGCGCCACGTGCAGACCGAAGCACTCATCATTGCTGACGCGCCGCGCCGCGCGCCAGAACGCGCTCATGGCCTGCAGTGCGATGCGCTGGTTGGGGTCATGCAGGTTACAAGGGTTGATACCCGCCTCGTGCAACAGCGGGGCGGGGGCAATGCCTTGTGTTTCCAGCGTGCGCACGATGACCTGGGCCCAAGTGGCAATGGTGTCGATGCAAGGCATGGTGATGCTCCTTCTTGCGTCAATGTCCGTCCGTGGTGAGGGCTCAGGCCAGGCCTTCGGCGGCCAGTGCCTGTTGCACCGATGGCCGTGCCCGATAACGTGCCAGAAAGCCTTGCAAGCCGGGGAAGTCCGCCAGCAGCGTGCCCGCACGGCCACTCCAGCCGAGGAAGACTCCCAGGTAGATATCCGCCAGGGTGAAGCGCTCGCCTATCAGGTAATCGGTCTCGGCCAGCCGCGCCTCGAGGGGTTTCAACGCGTTGGCCAGTTGTTGCAAGCCCCGCTGGCGGATGCCCGGAAAAGCGCTTTCGTCAACGCTGTAGCGCTCGGGTCGATTGATCGGCCGGAACGCCCCGACATGCACTTCTGTCGCGAGATAACCGAGCCAGCCCTGAATCTGTGCACGTTCGGTGGAGCCGGCGGGCGCAAACAACGGCGTGCCCGGGCGCAGGTCCGCCAGGTACGGCAGGATCGCGGTGTTCTCGCTCAGCAAGGTTTGATCATCGAGCAGCAACGCCGGGACCTTGCCGCTCGGGTTGATCTGGCGATAGGGCGAATCCTCGCGATTGAGCACCACCCGTTCAACGGCGATGGGCAATTGCAACTCGTGGACGAGGACATGGGCAGCGAAGGAGCAGGCACCGGGGGAGATGAACAACGTGGTCATGGCGTTTCCTTGTTTCAACGGCTGGCTTGTGGGATTTGTTCGGCATCTGCTGCCGTTTGTGCTGAGGCTTGCAGGGCGGCGTCGAGGAAGCGCGGTTCAGCCCAAGACTTCACCTCGAAACCCTTGCGGATCAGTTTGGCGTCCAGTGCCAGATCGACGCTGCGCTGCAAATTGTCGAGAAAGGTGGCGTCCAGTTGCGGCGCAAAAATCTTTTCCAGGGACTGGTCCGACGCATCTGCGGTCAGGATGACCGGAGGGAAACTGGCGAGGCGCGAGACCAGGTCGACATAGGCCTGTTTGTGTTCGTCGTTGCGCAACCAGGTGATCACCGGCTGCTGCGCCTTGATCAGCCGGGCCACCAGTTCAGGATGGGCGTCGACGAAAGCGCCGTGTCCCAGCAACACGGTTTGCATGCTGCCGGCACCGCCCAGGTCCACGGTGGTCAGCGGCAGTTCCGCCAGGCCGCGGGCCTTCAGGGCGATCACCCCGGCACCGGACCAGGTTGCATCGATCTGTTTGGCGGCCAGCGCGGCGTTGGCAGCGTTGTAATCCAGATTGACCACCTTGTAGTCGCTTTCCTTGAGCCCCTGATGGGCCAGTGCCGAGGCAAAGGAAAGCTGCGTGGCGGTCCCGCGGAAAATCGCCACGCGCTTGCCCTTCAAGGCTTCGAGGCTGGTGATGCCGGAGCCCGGTTGCACCGCGAGGTAGAGCTTGACGTCACGGGCCACCGCGCTGAGCAGGCGGGTGTCGAGCCCGCTGGATTTGCCGATGATGGCCGGGAAGTCGCCAAGGTAGGCGAAGTCTTCCTGGCCATTGGCCAACGCCTCGTTGATCGCAGGGCCCGCGCCTTTGAAAAAGTCCCAGCGAATCTTGATCCCGTCTTTCTCGAATTCCTTTTCCAGGGTTTGCCGGTCCCGCAGCACATCGACAATGCCGGCGCCGCTGGGGGTCGGGCCGGCGCTGATGTCCGGCACGGCAATACGAATCTCTTTGACGGTCTCGGCCAGTACCTGGCCGGACACCAGCAATGCGGCCATGGTTAACGCGGCGGCCGGGCGGCGAAAGGGGGTCAACGAACGCAATCGAGTCACGCTAAATGCTCCTGCACATTCCAGCGAAGGGCTGGAGTTGAGATGCACGTATAGCGGTGTCGTTTTAGCTATTAAAATAATAAAAAATCACTTTTTATTCTTTAACGGCATATATGAGGTGCAGCGTGGCTTTCCTGCGTGATGCCTTACAGGCATACATTTAATGCCACGGGATACGCGGCGAGGGAACCGGGGGATTTCAGGGTTCGTTTATTTAACCAGGCGAACTTCTTTCGACGGCCGATAGCCAAAATAAGCGCTATAGCATTTGCTGAAATGGCTGGGCGAAACGAAGCCGCAAGCCACCAGCACATCGACCTGGGACAGCTCGGTATGCTGCAACAGACGCCGCGCCTCGGTGATGCGCAACTCCAGGTAATAGCGCTGCGGGGTTGTGCCCAACTGTTCCCTGAACAGGCGTTCGAGCTGGCGCCGCGAACGGCCGGCGTAGGTCGCCAGTTGCTCCAGTTCCAGCGGCTCTTCGAGGTTGGCATCCATCAGCTTGACCACCTCACGCAGTGGCGCACTCAGGCAGATGTTCTCGGTTGGCTTGATGCGTCGATAGCGCGACTCCTCGAACGCCAGGATGTCCTCAATGCCTTCGACCAGGGCTTTGTCGTGCAGCCCCTTGATCCAGTCCAGCGCCATATGGAAAGCCCCGGAAGGACTGGAGGCCGTCAGCCGGTCCCGATCAATGACATAGGGTTCGCTGCTGACTTGGGTGGCCTTGCAGAACTCCGCCAGCGCCGGGCGATGCTCCGGGTGAATGGCGCAGCGGTACCCGGCGAGCAAACCCGCGCGCCCGAGAAACCAGGCGCCATTCCACAGGCCGGCGAGCGTGACACCCAGGTCCGCGGCCGTCTTGAGCAGATGGATGAACTCATCGCTGGCCCGCAGTTCGGTGCGGTAGCCGCCACAGATGACCAGCAGGTCCAGCTCCTTGAGCAGCGCACAATCGATGCGGGCATCGGGGCGAATGACCAGGCCCAGATCACTGATAACTTCGCCTTCATTCAATCCGAACGTGTGCGAGGAGAACAATTTGGGGCGCAGCAGGTTGGCGGTGACGATCGTATCCAGCGCCTGGGTGAACGCCGGCAGCGAGAAATGTTCGAGCAACAGGAATCCCGCTCGAAGCATCTGCGTCGGTTGGCCGGGGTTGTCATTTACGTAGCGAAGGTTTTTACCTTTCATGCCCCCACTGAACTGGCGTCTTTCGGTCAATCTTCGATCCACTCAATTGTGTGCTGAAAGACGTTACTTGTAGTGGTTGGCATGCGCGGCGGCAAGCAGTTGTTGAAACACGAACTCAAGGACGGTCCGATAAGGCGCTGGCTATTTCGCTTTCCAGCTACCGCCGCCGTTTTCACAATCGATCCTGGCCTGAGCCAGATGCTCGGCGTTGTAGTAGTAGGTGGTGATCTGCGCGTTGTCCGGGATGTTGAGGGACTTGGCGTTCTTGTCCTTGCTGGTCGATTGCGGATTGGCCAGGGCTTCCTGGGTCAGCGTGGCGAGGCAGGTCGCTTGATAGTGATCGGCGCATTGCCCGACGGTTTTCTTGGTGCTGCTGATCATGCCTTTGCTTTCGTTGCTGCAGGACCAATCGATCGCGTCCACCGGCATGCCTTCGTATTCGTAGCAGGAGTGGCTTTCGATCACCGGGACGGAAGAACTTTGCGAACGGGTCGTGACATCGCAACCTTGAGCCATCGCCAAGGCAGGGCTCAGGCTGGCGATCATCAGGAGAATGGCGGTTTTCATGAGGTTTCTCTCCAATTGAGTTTCCAGTCGAGCCCTGTACGAGGCCGCTATACGAAGTGTTGATCACCAAAACCCCGTGGCAGCCGTTGCAGGCCGGCGATGGCGGTCAGGTGTTCGACCCAGGCTGTGCGCCAGTCAACGGCGGTGTGCACGGCCTTGGCTTTGCGCGCCGCGCGACGGGCTGCGCTGCGCTCGGTCTTACGGGCGTCTTTGTAGGCGTCGGTATTGCGGCAGCTTCGGCATTTCACCCGGTTGAGTTCGGTGGTCGAAACGAGACTGCTGCCTTTGTGACCGCAGGCCAGGTGCCCGCTGACTTTGAAGTGAGTAACCATTGAACGTCTCCGTTTAACGTGTAAACGGTTGACCACAAGTGGACGTTGACGTTCGATCAGGGTTTGAGCAACGAAAAATCCCGGCGCCAGGCCGGGTTGGGTGTAGCAGGAGCTGGGTGTTCGCGGCGATCAGGCAGGCGCGTGCAGGGTGACGGGAAAGTCGCCGTTCATGTGGCCTGGATCAGGCCGAACCCTCACGCGAAAGCCTGGACAAGGCAATCATCTGAACCGTGGCAGAGGCCGGTCGACCGGTTTGAGCGACGACAGGGTATGGCGGATCAGCGGCGTGTCTTTTTCGATGTCGTTGAGGCGATCACGAATTCTCAGCGCGGTCGGATGCCCGCCCTGATGATCGACCCAGTCGGCGATTTCCTTGCAGGCTGCGGCCAGGCGCGCCTGACGGGAGTCGAGCAGGGTAAGCAGGGTGGTGATGGACTCTTTTTCGGACATGGGAAACACCTCCGTTAAGATACCTGGATGGGGAATGCGGGTTGTATCTGTAGGAGCGAGCCTGCTCGCGATGGACTCAAGCGCGCCGATGTCATTCAGCAAGCACGCGTTTTCGTTAACGTCCATCGCGAGCGGGCTCGCTCCTACAGGAATGTCTCAATCATTTCAGCCATGTGAGTATAGACCGCCCACAGCGCCTCAGCTTTGCGGGGCAGCCACCTGGGATCGGGCGTTCAGTTGCCGGCAAACTCGCTCGGCGTCATCTTCAAGGTCATAACCATCGCCGATGTAACCGAGGGTTCGGGTATCGCAAATGCGATACCAGACCGCCGCCTCGGGTGGCGGGTGCCCGGTCTCCCCGGCCCTGCGGCCATGGATGATGATCTTGTTGCAACGCTTGACGATGAAAATGTCTTCCATGGCGACTCCACAGCCCAATCCCGTTCAGATCAACTATAGAAGTCATTGCCGATCGTGCAAAAAATAGACAGGTCAATTCGTCGGCGATGACGCCGCGAGCATGCCTTCCAGGAACATCGCCAGCCCGACTTCCTCGGCGGTGAGGTTCTTGCGCGGCCTGGGCCTGGGCAGCTCGTGCAGCGAGCCGAGGAGGAAACCCTCGAGCACGGCGGGGTGGATGTAGCATTTACGGCAGACCGCCGGGGTGTTGCCCAGTTGCCGGGCGACGTCCTTGACCATGTCCACGAGGTGCCGCTTGGCCTCGGCTTCCGCTTCCCAGCGCAGCTTGCGCAAGGTGGCCAGGGCGAGGACGCTGCCGGCCCAGGTGCGGTAGTCCTTGGCGGTGAAATCGGCACCGGTGAGGGTTTGCAGGTAGCTGTTGATGTCGTTTGAGCTGACGGTGTGGCGCTCGCCGTTTTCATCCAGGTACTGGAAGAGGTTTTGCCCGGGGATTTCCTGGCAGCGCTTGATGATCCGCGCCAGCCGCCTGTCCTTCACGGTGATCTGGTGTTCGACGCCGCTCTTGCCGCGAAACTGGAACAGGATGGCGCTGCCATTGATTTCCACGTGGCGGCTGCGCAGGGTGGTCAGGCCGTAGGAGCGGTTGTCCCGGGCGTATTGGCTGTTGCCGATGCGGATCAGCGTGGCATCGAGCAGGGTAATGATCGTCGCCATGACCTTGTCGCGACTGAAACCGGGGGCCGCCAGCAGCGCTTCCAGCTGTTTGCGCACCCTCGGCAAGACCAGCCCGAAATCCCGCAGGCGCATGTATTTGTCGGCATCGCGCACTTCCCGCCAGCGCGGGTGATAGCGGTATTGTTTGCGCCCCCGGGCATCCCGGCCGGTGGCCTGCAGGTGCCCGCGCGGGTCGGCGCAGATCCACACGTCGGTGTACGCCGGCGGCACGGCGAGGGCGTTGATGCGCTTGATCTCGTCGGGGTCGGTGATGCGCTGGCCCGCGGGGTCGAAGTAACAGAATTTGCCGCGCAGTTTGCGGCGGGTGAGCCCGGGTTGGGTGTCATCGACATAATGCAGATCGGCAGGCAGCACATCGGGCATGAAGAGTGTCCTCGGCGAGGAAATCAAGGGGCCATCAAAGCCATTGACCCCGTGCCGCGGCAGTGGTGCCGAAGATTTACGCCAGTACCGCGACCGCCTTGATCTGCGCCCAGAGCGACTGCCCGGGATGCAGGTTCAACTGGTCGCGGGAATAGCGGGTGATGCGCGCCAGCAAGGGCGTGCCGGCGGCGTCGAGGCGGATCAGTACATGGGCGGCGTTGTCGGCGTTCATTTCGCTGATCACGGTGACCGGCAGGCGGTTGAGGATGCTGCTGTGCCCGGCGTTGTCCAGGCTCAGGCTGACATCCCGTGCCTGCACCTTGCAGCGCAGGGCATGACCCGGTTGCAGCGGCGTGTGCGGCACGCGGATGTTCAGCGCGCTGTCCGGCAATTGCAGGCTGAGTAATTGGTACCCGGCGTCGTAGGCACTGACGTGGCCCTCGATGACCACGCCGGCGTCATCGCCCTGGGCCAATGGCAGGTCCAGGCGCGCCAGGGTTTCGCCGATCGGGCCGCTGGCCAGGGCCTTGCCGTCGCTGAGCAGGACGATATGGTCGGCCAGGCGCGCCACTTCATCCTGGGAATGGCTGACGTAAAGCACCGGGATCTCGAGTTCATCGTGCAGCCGTTGCAGGTACGGCAGGATTTCGCTTTTGCGTCGGGCGTCGAGGGCGGCCAGGGGTTCGTCCATCAGCAACAGCTGCGGGCTGGTCAGCAGGGCCCGGGCCATACCGACCCGCTGGCGCTCGCCGCCGGACAGGTGTTGCGGGTGGCGGTCGAGCAAATGGCTGATGCCCAGCAGTTCGGTGGCGTGGGCCATGTCGACGCGGCGCTGTTGCCTCGGGATGCGCTTGAGGCCGAACTCCAGGTTGGCCAGCACCGACAGGTGAGGGAACAGGCTGGCTTCCTGGAACACATAGCCGAGGGCGCGTTTGTGCGGCGCGACGAAGATCTGGTTGGCGCTGTCCTGCCAGACTTCATCGTTGACGCGTATATAGCCCTGATCGGCCTTTTCCAGGCCGGCAATGCAACGCAGGCAGGTGGTCTTGCCGGAGCCGGAGTGGCCGTACAGCGCGGTGACGCCGCGTCCCGGCAACCGCAGGTCAACATCCAGGGCAAAGCCGGCATAACTCAGTTGCAGTCGTACATCAAGCATCGGTCAGCTCCAGCCCGCGCGGGTTTTTCGGCTGGAGTACAGCGCCAGCAAAACCAGGAACGAGAACACCAGCATCGCCCCGGCCAGCCAATGGGCCTGGGCGTATTCCATGGCTTCGACGTGGTCGTAGATCTGCACGGACACCACCCGGGTCTTGTCGGGGATGTTGCCGCCGATCATCAACACCACGCCGAATTCACCCACGGTGTGGGCGAAACCGAGAATCGCCGCGGTGATGAAACCGGGGCGGGCCAGGGGCAGGGTCACGCTGAAAAAGGTGTCCCAGGGATTGGCGCGCAGGGTGGCGGCCACTTCCAGCGGGCGGGTGCCGATCGCGGAAAAGGCGTTTTGCAGCGGCTGGACCACGAACGGCATCGAGTACAGCACCGAACCTATGACCAACCCGGCAAAACTGAAGGTGAGGGTGCCCAGCCCCAGTGACTGGGTGAACTGGCCGATGAATCCATGGGGACCCAGCGCCAGCAACAGGTAAAAGCCAATCACCGTGGGGGGCAGCACCAGGGGCAGGGCGACAATCGCCCCGACCGGGCCGCGCAACCAGGAGCGGGTGCGCGACAGCCACAACGCAATCGGAGTGCCGACAATCAACAGGATGACGGTGGTCAGGGACGCCAGTTTCAGGGTCAGCCAGATGGCGGAAAAATCGGCACTCGAGAGCGACATTTAGATCTGGTAACCGTAGGACTTGATGACAGCGGTGGCTTTTGGACCTTTCAGGTAGTCCATCAAGGCCTTGGCCGCCGGGTTGTCCTTGCCCTTGCTGAGGATCACCGCGTCCTGCTTGATCGGGTCGTGCAGGCTGGCCGGGACGATCCAGGCCGAACCGCTGGTGACCTTGCCGTCCTTGTAGATCTGCGACAGGGCGACGAAGCCGAGTTCGGCGTTGCCGGTGGAGACGAACTGATAAGCCTGGGTGATGTTCTGTCCTTCGACGATCTTGTCCTTGACCTTGTCGGTCAGGCCTTCCTTGGCCAGCACTTGCGTGGCTGCCAGGCCATAAGGTGCGGCTTTCGGGTTGGCGATGGACAGGTGCTGGTACTCGTTCTTTTTCAGGACCTCGCCCTTGGCATCGACATAGCCTTCCTTGGCCGACCACAGGGCCAGGGTGCCGACGGCGTAGGTGAAGCGCGAGCCCTTGACCGTGTCGCCTTCGGCTTCGAGTTTCTGTGGGGTGGTGTCATCCGCCGAGAGAAACACTTCGAACGGCGCGCCGTTCTTGATCTGGGTGTAGAACTGTCCGGTGGCGCCGAAGGAGGTGACCAGTTTGTGCCCGGTGTCTTTTTCGAAATCGGCCGCGATGGCCTGGATCGGCGCGGTGAAGTTGGCCGCGACCGCGACCTGGACTTCGTCCGCCTGGGCAGAACCGAAAGCGAAAACAGCGATCAGGGTTGCGAGGCAGGTCGGGGCAAAACGTGAGGCACGAATGGTCATGAAACGGCTCCGTTATAGGTGTATCAGCAGGGGGGTGATTCGCTATGTAGAAGAATATATAGCGAATTGTATGCAAACGGAACGGTAATTCTCTACAAAATAGCATTTAGCCAGTCGCTGCCGGAGCCATGGCAGCGACGGCTCACGCCGGCTTATCGACCGATCAGCCGCGCCAGGCCTTCCTCGGCGAGGCGCCGGGTCAGTTCCGCCGAAGTCAGTTCGACGCCGAGGGTAAAGGCCTGTCCGGCCCACAGGTTGCTGAAATCCGCTTCATCCTTGGCTTTCAGCGGCATCAGCGCGCCACCGGCGAGGGGGAAGGCCGGGGCCTTGGCGCTCATGGGGCCAAGTTCGCGCATGACCCGATTGAAAATGCCTCGGGCCGGGCGCCCGGTGAACAGGTTGGTCACGGCGGTTTCGCTGGCACTGCTATTGCGCAAGGCGCGATGGTGCGCAGCGTTGACCTTGGCTTCGGGAGTGAACAGATACGCGGTGCCGACCTGCACCGCCGAAGCCCCGAGCATGAAGGCGGCGGCTACTCCCCGTGCATCACTGATGCCGCCGGCGGCAATCACCGGCACCTTCACCGCATCGACGATTTGAGGCAGCAGGGCGAAAGTGCCGATCTGGCTGCTCAGGTCATCGCTGAGAAACATGCCGCGATGGCCGCCGGCTTCATAACCCATGGCGATGATCGCATCGCAGCCATGGGCTTCGAGCCATAGCGCTTCCTCGACCGTGGTGGCTGATGACAGGACCTTCGCGCCGGTGGCCTTGACGCGATCGAGCAGGGACTTTTCCGGCAGGCCGAAGTGGAAACTCACCACCTCGGGACGCAAGGCTTCGATCACCTCGCAGGCGGCGCTGTCGAACGGCGCGCGGTTGGACACCGGCGTCGGCGCATCGAAGTCGACGCCCAGTTCCTGGTAATAGGGTTGCAACAGGTGCTTCCAGTCCTGCGCGCGCTGCTCATCCGCCGGCGGTGGCTGGTGACAGAAGAAGTTGACGTTGATCGGCCTCTGAGTCTGCTGGCGGATGGTCTTGAGTTCGTCGCGCAACTGCTCGGTGCTGAGCATCGCCGCCGGCATTGATCCCAGGCCGCCGGCGTTGCTGACGGCAATCACCATGGACGCGAGGGTGGCCCCGGCCATGGGCGCCTGGATGATCGGCAGTTCGATTCCGAGCAGGTCGAGAATGCGGGTGTCTGGCCATTGCTTCATGTGCACTGTTCTCCGACGTTGAATCCAGGTTGTAACCTATCGACTGGCCCAGGGCCAGTCGATTTCGGGGTTGCTCAGCGGCGATGGAATCCACCGCCACCGAAGGAGCGATTCATCACCCGCGAAGAGGCGTGGAAGTCATTGAAGCGATCATTGCCGAACGAACGGGCGGCCGATTCGCGGTCCAGGTGCTGCACCTGCGCCGTGTTCGCCGGATCGATTCGCGTGGAACCGCCGCCACCGACCATCGACTGCCAGCCGCTGTCGGTCTTCTTGTAGACGTTGCCGTCATGCCCGGCATAAACATTGTCGCCGACATGGGCCATGCCGCTGTTGCGCCCGCGAATGCCGCCGTACTGCGTGGTATTACCGGTATTGGGGTTGTACACCGCACCGCGATTGGCATTGACCTGGGTGCCGGTGCGCACATTGCCGGCGGTGACGTGCTGGCCGGCGATCGCGCCGCCGTTGGGGCCGACGGCCACGCCGCTGTGCCCGGCCGCGTAATTGCCGGTGTAGACGTTGTGCACCGCGCCCCGTTGACCCGCCGCGGCGATGCCGGTGCGCGAGTTATAGGATGAACCGACCTGGCCGGCCCAGCGATTGCCGGTCCAAGCGTTGTAACCGGCGCCGTAGCGGCTGACGGTCGCGCGGTCGCCCCATTGGCGATAGAGGTTGCCGGTGGTGCCGGCCCAACCGCCAGGACCCCAGGCCACGGCACCGCCGTGATAGCCGTAAGCCACGCCACCCCAGGGCATCGGTGCCGGGTACAGGTGCGGGCCCCAGGCATAACCCCAGCCGTAATTGCCCCACCAGGGGTAGGCGCCCCAGCCCCAGCCTACGGCCACCGTGCTGCCGCCCCAGCTCCAGCCGAAACCGAAACCGAAGGTCCAGCCGGTCCACGGCGTGTAGCGCATCGCCACGCCAAAACCGTAGGTCACCGGCGGGCCGTACCAGACGCTGCCGACCCAGGGCGTGTAGGGGTAACCCGTGCCGTAGACCACCACGCCGCTGACCGGGTCGATGGTCGTCCCTTGATAGCCCGGCGTGTAACCCACGACCACGGTATCGCCGCTGGCTTCATAGACTTTGACGTAAGTGACGTAGTGCATGGGCGAGCTCGGCGGGATCGAATAAATCACCGCCGGCACCGAGGTGGCGACCGACCACGGCCCCTGTACCGCCGTCGACACGAACCAGACCCCGTTCTCCACCGCGTACCAGCTTTTGCTGTCGACCATGATGATCGGCATCGCACTGTTCACCACGTACTGCAGGGGCGTGCCGTTGATGGCCTTGAGTTGCGGCTCGCCGTCGAAAACCGGCGCGCTCATTTTCACCTGGCTTTTCTTGATCGCCGAGGTCTGCGGGATGCTCGCGGCAATCGCCGCCTCCTTGGCCTGCGGGGTGCCAGCGACCGAGGCCTTGACGTTCTCTTTCGGGCTGTCATCGGGGATGTTGGCGAAATCCGCGGGCAGCTTGTCCGCCGCAACAAAGGTCCACGGGCCTTGCATGTCGCCGGCGCGGAACCAGCGACCGGAGATCAGCACATAGCTGTCCTGGTCGCCGATCTCCTTGAACATGTGCCCCGTGGTGTTGGTCACGTACAGCAGGCGGGTGCCCTGGATCGGCTGCCATTGCGGCGCGCCGTCGGTGACGATCAGCTCGGTGGGCACCGTGGCGGTATAGATTTGCGGAATCGGCGGGTTGGCCAGGCTCGGACGCTTGTCCTTCCCGTCGCTCTGGCCGGTCAGCAGGTCGACCTGGCGACTCGCGATGGCGGCCTTTTTGGCTTTTTCCAGCTCGGCCGAAGGCGAGGGCAGGGGGACGTACTGGCCGCCCAGATGGTCCGCGACCATCCAGCCATCGAACACATGCAAGTAGTGCTTGCCCTGGGCATCCTTGAGCAGCAGTGGCCGGGTGTTGATCACCCGCTGCAACGCAGTGCCGTCCACCGGGCGATACGCCGGTTCACCGTCGATGTACACCAGCAAGGCCGGGACCTCGGAGGAAATGATCGTTGGCGGGGTGTTTTCCAGCGGCTCGCTGTTGGACTTCTGCTCGGCGGCAATCACCCCGACGGCCGCTTCCAGCTGGTCGAGGGACAGGGTCTTGGTGCGCTTCCCGGCGTCTTGCTTCAACACGGCGATCCAGCTCTCGGCATTGCTCGCGTTGTCGGGGAAATCCGCCTTGGTGATGGTGTACTGGTCCAGGGCGACCCAGCGAGTGGCCTTGTCGACCAGGGTGTGCGCACTGAATTGCACGATGCCGTAGGTGGATTTGCCGTCCTTGCCGGTGGCCTCCACCGCGGCGCGGCCTTGCAGGGTATAGCCGTCCCAGCTGTCGAGTTGGGGTTGAAAGACGGTCAGTCTGGTATCACCGCTGGTCAGCACCTGGGGCCAGCTTGGCGTTGCCGGTGCTTCGTTCTGCTCGGCTTTTGCCGGTTGTGCTGGCGCTGCCTGGAGGTTGCTCAAGGGAAGCAGGCAGCACAGCAGCAAGGCGGTGAACAGGCGCGGGTTAGGCATTGTCAGCTCCATCGACGGTTTGCGGCGTTTCATGGGCTCTTATCGCATGCCTTGGGTGACGGAGTAAATTCCGTGTTACGGACGTGTCCTACACGTAAAGCGGAAAAGCCTGATTTTTGTGTTCATCGGTTTCATCAATGCTTCCAGTCCCCAGGACTCGGGTGAAAGCATGGCCTTTCCTGCGTCCCCCATTTTGGACCAGGACGTCTGACCATGAGCAAAAAAATCTTCGACCACCGCCGCTACCGCCTGCACATCCACCAACCCAGGGCCCACAAAAACGCTGAACCCGCCCCTGACCTCGACCTCGACGTCCTCTCCTTTGTGGGCGAAGAATACCTCAGCCAACCCTACCGCTACCGCATCGAATTCACCTGCAGCGACCTCGACCTCGGCGCGGAAAAACTCATCGGCCAATTT
>Ga0160472_100436_pt1 | contig 31000 bp, 28 predicted proteins | sample HID1973M_E11MG_FD_108267 | JGI IMG/M metagenome (GOLD analysis project Ga0160472, IMG submission 108267) | Enriched mosquito-associated microbial communities from UW Madison campus, WI, USA - HID1973M_E11 MG | ecosystem: Host-associated > Arthropoda: Insects > Digestive system > Unclassified ... | reverse complement strand
TTGGTGATCTGGTCGCCGGCGATGGGGATCACGGCCGTATGGCGGATCGCGCCTTCGCTGAAGATGGCGATGTCGGTGGTGCCGCCGCCGATGTCGACCAGCACCACGCCCAGTTCCTTCTCGTCCTCGGTCAGCACGGCCAGGCTCGACGCCAGCGGCTGCAGGATCAGGTCGTGGACCTCCAGCCCGCAGCGGCGCACGCACTTGACGATGTTCTGCGCCGCGCTGACCGCGCCCGTCACGATATGGACCTTGACCTCCAGGCGGATGCCGCTCATGCCGATCGGTTCGCGCACGTCCTCCTGCCCGTCGATGATGAATTCCTGGGTCAGGATGTGCAGGATCTGCTGGTCGGTCGGGATGTTGACCGCCTTGGCGGTCTCGATCACGCGGGCCACGTCGGTCTGCGTGACCTCCTTGTCCTTGATGGCGACCATGCCGCTCGAGTTGAAGCTGCGGATGTGGCTGCCGGCGATGCCGGTAAAGACCTCGGCAATCTTGCAGTCGGCCATCAGTTCGGCCTCTTCGAGGGCCTTCTGGATCGACTGCACGGTGGCCTCGATATTGACCACGACCCCTTTCTTCAGACCCTTGGACTCGGACTGGCCCATGCCGATCACTTCGTAGCTGCCGTCGGGGCGCAATTCCGCGACCACCGCCGCCACCTTCGAGGTGCCGATGTCGAGACCGACCAACAGGTCCTTGTATTCCTTGCTCATCGCGTTTTCTCCGCCTTCTTCAGACGCGTCGGATTGCTGGCTGTGTTTTGGTTGGCATGTTGGGTGGCCCCCGTCGTGGCCACCACTTTCTTCTCGGCCCGGGCCGCTGCCGCGACCTGGGCGTCCGTCAGGAACCGCGCCGTGGCCGCGCGGATGGCGAAGCCGTTCGGATAGCGCAGGTCCGCATACTCGATGTCCTTGCCCCACTGCTGCGTCACCTGCGGCCACGCCGCGATGAAACGGCGCACGCGCTGGTCCATCGCCACGCGGTCCTCGTCGTTCTGCTCGCGGCCGAACTCGACCGTCATGCCGTTCGACAGCTTCGCCCGCCACGCGTAGCGGCCCGAAAGCGCTACCGCGAGCGGCTCGGCCTTCAGGGGCTTGAACCACTGGCGCATGACTTCGAGCTTCTCGACCACGTCGCCCTCGCTCTCGGGCGGACCGTCGAGCACCAGCAACTGGGCATCTTCCTCGGCCTCGGCGGTATTGGCGACGAACAGCTCGCCATAGGTGTTGATCAGCCTGCCGCTGTCGCCGCCGCCCCAGGTGCCGAGCGCCTCGTGCTCCTCGACTTCCACCGCCAGGCCGTTCGGCCACTCGCGGCGCACGCTGGCGTGGCGCACCCAGGGCACCGACTCGAAGGCCTGCCGCGCGGCGTTCAGGTCCAGCGTGAAGAAGTTGCCCGTCAGCTTGCCCAGCGCGTTGGCGCGCACGCTCGGCGCGTTGACGTGGCGCAGCGAGGCGCCGTCCATGCCGGCAAGCTCGACGTGCGTGATGGCAAAGACCGGCCGCTGGGCCAGCCACAGCAGGCCGGCCCCGAACGCCATCACCGCCACCACCGCGTACAGCGCGGAAGCGATCAGGTTCAGGAGGCGAGCGTTTTGCCACATGTCAGGGTGCGCCTTGTCGACAATCGTTTATCCCGGCTTATTCCGGTTTCCAGTGTTCGTTCGGATGCAGGTCGAGCGCGGCCGCGGCCACCACCTGCATGACGAAGTCCTCGTAGCTGATGCCGGCCGCCCGCGCCGCCATCGGCACGAGCGAATGGCCGGTCATGCCCGGCGACGTGTTCATTTCCAGCAGGTACGGCTTGTTGTCGGACGTCAGCATCACGTCGGCCCGGGCCCAGCCACGGCAACCGAGCACGCGGTAGGCCTGCACCGCCAGTTCCTGCACCTCGCGCTCGACCGCATCGGGGAGCTGCGACGGGCACAGGTACTTGGTGTCGTCCGTGAAGTACTTGTTCTGGTAGTCGTAGTTGGCCTGCGGCGCGACGATGCGGATGACCGGCAGCGCCTCGGCGGCGGCGCCCTCCCCCACCAGCGGCACGGTCAGTTCGGCGCCGTCGATGAAGCTCTCGGCGATGACGTCGTTGTCGAGCGCGGCGGCCTTCTCGTACGCCTCGCGCATCTGCGATGCCTCGGTCACCTTGGTCAGGCCGATCGACGAGCCTTCGCGCGCCGGCTTGACGATCAGCGGCAGGCCGAGTTGGGCGGCCACTGCAGCGAAGTCGGTACCTGCGTCCAGCATGGCGAAGCGCGGCGTCGACAACCCGTGTGTCATCCACAGCCGCTTGGTGGCCTGCTTGTCCATGGCCATCGCCGAGGCCAGCACGCCGCTGCCGGTGTAGGGCACGCCCAGCATCTCGAGCAGGCCCTGCATGGTGCCGTCCTCACCGTAGCGGCCGTGCAGCGCGATGAAGACGCGGTCGAACTTCGCCGCCGCCAGTTCGGCCACGCCTTGCGTGCCCGGGTCGAACGCGTGCGCATCGACGCCGCGCGACAGCAGCGCCTGCAGCACGCCCTTGCCGGACATCAGCGAGATCTCGCGCTCGGCGGAGCGGCCGCCGAACAGCACGCCGACCTTGCCCAGCGACGTCGGATCGATATTGGGATGGGCCACGAAGCTCATTGCTGGCCTCCCGCCTGTCCCGACTGGTGCGACACCAGTTGTCCCGGCACGGCGCCGATCGAGCCGGCGCCCATCGTCACCACCACGTCGCCCGGCCGGACGGCATTCAGGATGGCCTGCGGCATGTCTTCCATCTGTTCCACGAATACGGGTTCGATCTTGCCCGCCACGCGCAGCGCCCGGGTCATTGCGCGGCCGTCGGCGGCCACGATGGGGGGTTCGCCGGCCGCGTAGACTTCGGCCAGCAGCAGCGCATCGACGGTGCCGAGGACCTTGACGAAGTCCTCGAAGCAGTCGCGCGTACGGGTAAAGCGGTGCGGCTGGAACGCCAGCACCAGCCGGCGGCCCGGGAAGGCGCCACGGGCGGCGGCCAGCGTGGCAGCCATCTCGACCGGGTGGTGGCCGTAGTCGTCCACCAGCGTGAAGGTGCCGGCACCGTCGGCCGTGGCCACCTCGCCGTAACGCTGGAAGCGGCGGCCCACGCCGTGGAATTCGCGCAGCGCCTTGATGATGGCGGCGTCCGGCACTTCCAGTTCGGTGGCGATGGCGATGGCGGCCAGCGCGTTCTGCACGTTGTGCAGGCCGGGCAGGTTCAGCACGATGTCGAGCGGCGGCTCGGCATGGCCGTTGAGCTGGCGCTGCACGGTGAAATGCATCTGGCCGTCCACCGGGCGGGCGTTGACGGCGCGGATCTGGGCGTCCTCGGCAAACCCGTAGCGCACCACCGGCTTCGACACGAACGGCAGGATCTCGCGCACGTTGGGGTCGTCCACGCACACCACGGCAATGCCATAGAACGGCAGCCGCTGGGTGAACTCGACGAAGGCCTGCTTCAGCCGCGCGAAGTCGTGGCCGTAGGTGACCATGTGGTCGGCGTCGATATTGGTGATGACCTCGATCACCGGGAACAGGTTGAGGAACGACGCGTCGGACTCGTCCGCCTCGGCCACGATGAAGTCGCCGGTCCCCAGCCGCGCGTTGGCACCGGCCGAGTTCAGGCGGCCACCGATCACGAAGGTCGGGTCGAGCCCGGCCTCGGCCAGCACCGAGGCGACCAGGCTGGTGGTCGTGGTCTTGCCGTGCGTGCCGGCAATGGCGATACCCTGCTTCAGGCGCATCAGCTCGGCCAGCATCACCGCGCGCGGCACCACGGGAATACGCTGATGGCGGGCCGCCAGCACCTCCGGGTTGCTGTCGCCCACGGCGGTCGAGACGACCACGGCATTGGCCCCGGCCACGTTCTCGGCGTCATGGCCGTGCATCACACGGGCGCCCAGCGACGCCAGCCGCTTCGTCGCGGCGTTGCTGCCCACGTCCGAACCCGAGACCTTGTAGCCCAGGTTCAGCAGGACCTCCGCGATGCCGCTCATGCCGGCGCCGCCGATCCCCACGAAGTGGATGTTCTTGACGATGTGCTTCATTTGCTTCCGTTTGCATTCCCGGCCAGTTGCCGGCAGATCTCGGCGACACGCCGGGTTGCCTCTGGCTTGGCCAGGCCTCGTGCCTTCAGCGCGATCTCTTTCAGTCGGGACCGCGACAGCGACGCCATGGTCTGCGCCAGCCCCTCCGCGGTCAGTTCGTTCTGCTGGACCAGCAACGCCGCGCCTGCCTGCGAGAGGAAGCGCGCGTTGGTGGTCTGGTGGTCGTCCACGGCGAACGGGAACGGCACGAAGAGTGCCGCCACGCCGGCGGCGGCCACCTCGGATACCGTCATCGCGCCCGCGCGGCAGATGACCAGGTCGGCGTCGGCGTAGGCCGCCGCCATGTCGTCGATAAAGGGCAGGGTCTCGGCAGACACGCCGGCCGCGGCATAGTTCGCGCGCAGCTGGTCGATCTGCTTCGTCCCGGCCTGGTGCCTCACCAGCGGGCGCTCGCCTTCAGGCAGCAGCGCGAGCGCCTTGGGCACCGTTTCGTTCAGCGCGGCCGCGCCGAGGCTGCCGCCCACCACCAGCACGCGCAGCGGGCCGGTGCGTTGGTCGTAGCGCGCGGCCGGGTCGGGCAGGTGGGCGACTTCCTCGCGCACCGGGTTGCCGGTCCACTCGCTGGACGGCAGTGCATCCGGGAACGCGCACAGCACGCGGTCGGCCACCTTGGCCAGCACCTTGTTGGCAAGGCCGGCAATCGAGTTCTGCTCGTGCAGCACCAGCGGGCGGCCCAGCAGCGAGGCCATCATCCCCGCCGGGAAGGTGATATAGCCGCCCATGCCGAGCACCACGTCCGGGCGTACCCGGCGCAGCGCGCCCAGGCTCTGCCAGAAGGCGCGCAGCAGGTTCAGCGGCAGCAGCAGCTTGGTCAGCAGCCCCTTGCCGCGCAGGCCGCCGAACTGGATGAACTCCATCGGGATGTCGTGCCTGGGCACCAGCGTGGCTTCCATGCCGGTGCGATTGCCCAGCCAGACCACCTTCCAGCCTTCGCCACGCAGCGCGTGGGCGACCGCCAGCCCGGGGAAGACGTGTCCCCCGGTACCGCCGGCCATCACGAGCAGGGTGCGCGGTCCGGTCATACTTTGCCCCCGCGCATTGGAACGCGATTGTGGCTACGGCCGCGGCGCTTAACTTCCTGCTCGCGCAGGAAGTTAGCCTTCGCCGAAATCGAGTTTTGCTGCGCTCCGGTCATACCTTCCCTCCGCGCATCAAAACTCGATTTTCATAGTCGATACGCAGCACAATCGCCAGCGCCACGCAGTTGATCAAAATGCCCGAGCCACCATAGCTGACCAGCGGCAGCGTCAGCCCCTTGGTCGGCAGCAGGCCCAGATTCACGCCCATGTTGATGAAGGTCTGCCAGCCGAGCCACACGCCAACGCCCTTGGCGACGAGTCCTGCAAACGTGCGGTCGAGCTGGAGCGCCGTGCGGCCGATGTTGAAGCAGCGGCGCACCAGCCAGTAGAAGAGGACGATCATCACCAGCACGCCGACGAAGCCGAATTCCTCGCCGATCACGGCGAGGATGAAGTCGGTATGCGCTTCCGGCAGGTAGTGCAGCTTCTCGATGCTGCCGCCCAGCCCCACGCCGGTCCACTCGCCCTGCCCGAACGCGATCAGCGAGTGCGTGAGCTGGTAGGCCTTGCCGAGCGCGTTGTTCTCTTCCCACGGGTTCAGGTAGGCGAAGATCCGCTCGCGCCGCCATGGCGACAGCGTGATCAGCAGCGAGAACGCGCCCACCGCCACGCCCACCAGCCCGGCGAACAGCTTGCCGTTGATGCCGCCCAGGAACAGGATGGCCATCGCCACGGCCGCCACCACCAGGAAGGCGCCCATGTCGGGCTCGAGCAGCAGCAGCATGCCGACCACCACCACGGCGATACCCATCGGCAGGAAGCCCTTCGACACCGTCTGCATCCACTCCTGCTTGCGCACCGTGTAGTTGGCGCCGTACAGCACCACCGCCAGCTTCATCAGCTCGGACGGCTGGAAGTTCATGATGCCGAGCGGAATCCAGCGCCGCGCGCCGTTCACGCCCTTGCCGACGAAAGGCACCAGCACGATCACCAGCAGCACCAGCGAGATGATGAAGAGCTTGGGCGCGTAGCGGTCCCACACCTTGACGGGGATCTGGAACGCCACCAGCCCCATCGACAGCCCGATGAAGAGCGCGAAGGCGTGGCGCACGAGGAAGTGACTCTCGCGGTAGTTGGCGTAGCGCGGCGAGTCCGGCAGCGCGATGGAGGCCGAGTACACCATCACCAGGCCGACCGCGAGCAGCATGATCGCCACCCACAGCAGCGGCTGGTCGTACTCCATCATGCGCGAGCGCGTCGGCTTGACGCCGGACACAGCATCGCGCAGGCCACCCCAGGCGTTGCCGATGGTGGCACCGATGAAGCCGCTGCGCTTGGCCGGGCTGACGTCGCTCATGGCAGGATCCCCCGGGACAGGGCCAGTTCTTCCACCGCGGCGCGGAACACCTCGGCGCGGTGGACGTAGTTGCGGAACATGTCGAGGCTGGCGCACGCGGGCGACAGCAGCACGACGTCGCCGGCCTGCGCCAGTCCGGCGGCGGCGGTGACGGCCTCTTCCAGCGTGGCGGCGTCAACCAGTTCGGCGCCGGTCTGGCCGAACGCCGCGCGCAGTTCGCCTGCGGCCTTGCCGATCAGCACCACGGCGCGCGCATACCGGGCGACCGGCGCGGCCAGCGACGAGAAGTCCTGGCCCTTGCCTTCGCCGCCGGCAATCAGCACGACGCGCTTGTCCAGCCCGGACAGCGCCGCCACGGTGGCGCCGACATTGGTGCCCTTGCTGTCGTCGAAGTACTCGACATCGTCGACCGTCGCCACCCACTCCACGCGGTGCGGCTCGCCGCGGTACTCGCGCAGGCCATGCAGCAGCGCGTTGAGCGGCAGGTCGATGGCACGGCACAGCGCCACCGCGGCCATGGCGTTGGTGGCGTTGTGCATGCCGCGGATATGCAGCGCGTCGGCCGGCATCAGGCGCTTCAGGCGCACCGGCACCACGGCTTCGGGCTCGCCCTTGCGGCGGCGCTTGCCGCCCTCCCCTTCCGCTTCGGTATCTGGCTCGGCCAGCACCAGCCACGGCATGCCGCCCTCGCGCACCACGCCGTAGCTGCCGGCCGTGGCGGGCACGTCGACGCCGAAGGTCACCGGCTTGCCGCCGGGGCGGCCCATGTCGAGCGTCAGCTTGTCGTTGCGGTTCAGCACCTGCACGCCGTGCCAGTCCACCGGGCCGAAGATGCGGGCCTTGGCGGCGGCGTAGGCTTCCATCGAGCCATGCCAGTCGAGGTGGTCCTGCGTGACGTTGAGGACGGTGGCAGCGTGCGGCTTCAGCGTATGGGTGGTCTCGAGCTGGAAGCTCGACAGTTCCAGCACCCAGACGTCGGGCAGCGTGGCCGAGGCGACGCAGGACGACAGCTTGTCCAGCGCCGACGGGCTGATGTTGCCCGCGACCGCCACGGTCTTGCCGGCGCGCTCGACCAGCCGGCCCGTCAGCGCGGTCGTGGTGGTCTTGCCGTTGGTGCCGGTGATCGCCAGCACACGCGGCGCGTAGCCGGAATGTGCTTCCATGTGCGCCAGCGCACGGGCGAACAGTTCGATTTCGCCCCACACTGGGATACCGCGTGCCTGCGCCGCAGCAAGCAGGGCGCCAGTGCCGCTTTCCAGCGGGGACAGGCCGGGGCTGATCGCCACCAGGCCGATATCGTCGAGGAGGCCTTCTGCGAACGGACCGCCAACAAACTGCGCCGATGCCAGCTCAGCCTGCAGGAAGGCAAGATTGGCGGGCGCCTCGCGCGTGTCGGCCACGCGCACGCGGCAGCCGTTCAGGCCGCACCAGCGCGCCATGGCCAGGCCCGATTCGCCGAGGCCCAGTACCAGCACATGAGGGTTTTGCAGCTCGCCAAACACTTCCGTTTCCCGCCTTCTATATAGTTAGTGAGGGTTGCCGCTCAACGCAGCTTCAGGGACGACAGCCCGATCAGCACCAGCAGCAGCGTGATGATCCAGAACCGCACCGTCACCTGCGTCTCTTTCCAGCCCGACAATTCGAAGTGGTGGTGCAGCGGCGCCATCTTGAACACGCGCCGCCCTTCGCCGTACATCTTCTTGGTGAACTTGAACCACGTGACCTGCAGCATCACGGAGAGCGTCTCGACCACGAAGATCCCGCCCATCACGAACAGCACGATCTCCTGCCGCACGATCACCGCCACCGTGCCGAGGGCGCCGCCCAGCGCCAGCGCGCCGACATCGCCCATGAATACCTGCGCCGGGTGCGCGTTGAACCAGAGGAAGGCCATGCCCGCCCCGGCCAGCGCCGAGCAGAAGATCAGCAACTCCCCCGCGCCCGGGATGTGCGGGAACAGCAGGTACTTGCTGTAGACCGAGCTGCCCATCACGTAGGCAAACACGCCCAGGCCGCCGCCCACCAGGATCACCGGCATGATGACCAGCCCGTCCAGGCCGTCGGTCAGGTTCACCGCGTTGCTCGAGCCGACGATCACGAGGTAGGTCAGCACGATGAAGCCGGCCACGCCGAGCGGATAGCTGACCTCCTTGAAGAAGGGCACGATCAGGTTCGACTTGTACGGCATGTTCAGCGACAGGCCGCCCTCGACCCAGCTCAGGAACAGGTCCCATACGCGCACGTTGCTCGCCTCGGACACCGAGAACGCGAGGTACACGGCCGCCACCAGCCCGATCAGCGTCTGCCAGAAGAACTTCTCGCGGCTCGACATGCCGCGCGGGTCCCGGTAGACCACCTTGCGGTAGTCGTCCACCCAGCCGATCGCGCCATAGCCGATCGTCACGAGCATCACGACCCAGATGAAGCGGTTGCCCCAGTCGCACCACAGCAGCGTGGAAATGCCGATGGAAAGCAGGACCAGCACGCCACCCATGGTGGGCGTGCCGGACTTGACGAGGTGCGTCTGCGGGCCGATGGTGCGCACCGCCTGGCCGATCTTCAGTTCGGTCAGCTTGCGGATCACGTACGGACCCAGGGCGAGACCGATCACCAGCGCGGTGAGGTTGGCCATCACCGCCCGGAAGGTCAGGTAGTTGAATACCCGCAGGAAGCTGTAGTCGTTTTGCAGCCACTGGGCCAATGCCAATAACATCGTTGCCTTGTCTTTACCCGGCGGACGGACGGGGCGCCGTCAGCGCCTCCACCATCCGCTCCATGCGCATGAAGCGCGATCCCTTCACCAGCACGGCAGCAGCCTGCGCCACCGTCCCCCCTGCGTCCGTCTCCAGCGCCCCGGCCAGATCCTCGGCGCGGACGAAATGCCGCCCCGCCGGCCCGAACGCCTGCACCGCGTACGGTGCCAGTTCTCCTGTCGCCCACATGGCCTCGATACCGCGTTCGCGCGCATACGCGCCGATCTCGCGGTGGAAGGCCGGGCCCTGGTCGCCCACCTCGCCCATGTCGCCCAGCACCAGCAGGCGCGGCGCGGCAAAGCCGGCCAGCACGTCGATGGCGGCTCGCATGGAGTCGGGGTTGGCGTTGTACGTATCGTCGATGACCACCGCACCGGAGCGCGCGTGCTTCACCTGCAGGCGGCCCTTGACGGGCGCGAAGCCCGACAAACCCTGCCGGATCGCGGCCGGCGCCACGCCCGCGGCCAGCGCGCAGGCGGTGGCCGCCAGCGCATTGCGCACGTTGTGCAGGCCGAGCAGCCCGAGGCGGACCTCGAACGACTGGTCCGGCGCGCGCACCTTCAGCACCTGCACGCCGTCGTCGAGCGACACCGTCGCGCTCACGTCGGCCTCGGGCGCCAGGCCGAACGACAGCACGCCGCAGTGACCCGCCGCGTGCCGCCAGATGGCCGCGTACTGGCCGCCGCTCTCCGGATCGAGCGGAAACACCGCCACGCCGCTCGCCGGCAAGGCCGCGATGGCTGCCGCATGCTCCTGGGCGACGGCCTCCACGCTCACCATGAATTCCTGGTGCTCGCGCTGCGCGTTGGTAATCACCGACACGGTCGGCTGGGCGATCCCGGCGAGGTACACGGTCTCGCCCGGATGGTTCATGCCCAGTTCCAGCACCGCCAGCTTGTGCGCGGCGCGCAGGCGCAGCACGGTGAGCGGCAGGCCGATGTCGTTGTTCAGGTTGCCGCCCGTGGCCAGCCGCGCTTCCTCGCCCACCGCCGCGGCGAAGATGGCCGCGATCATTTCCTTGACGGTGGTCTTGCCGTTGCTGCCGGTCACGGCCACGGCGGGCAGCGTGAACTGACGGCGCCAGCCGGCGGCGAGGTCGCCCAGCGCGAGGCGGGTGTCCGGGGCGACGATGGCGGGCACGCCGGCATCCACCTCGCGGCTCACCAGCACGGCGGCGGCGCCGCGCTTCACCACATCGGCGATGAAATCGTGCGCGTCGAAGCGCTCGCCCTGCAGCGCGACGAACAGGTCGCCCGGCTCGACGGTGCGGCTGTCGGTGTGCACGCGCGAGAACTTCGCGTCGGCATTGCCAATGACACGCGCGCCGGCGATCCAGCCGGCGGCCTGTTGCAGCGTGGTCATGATCGTGGCGCTCATGCCGAGACTCCTCTTGCGCCCAGGGTCAGCCGCACATGCTCGCGGTCCGAGAACGGCCGCTTGCGGCCCTGGATTTCCTGCGTCGCCTCGTGCCCCTTGCCGGCCACGAGCACCACGTCGGCCGGGCCGGCGTGCTTGATGGCGTAGAGGATGGCGGCGGCGCGGTCCTCGATCAGGCGGGTGCGGCTACGGTCCTGGATGCCGTCGGCGATCTGCTCGAGGATGTCCAGCGGGTCCTCGCTGCGCGGGTTGTCGCTGGTCAGGATGACTTCGTCGGCCAACCGCTCGGCCACGCCGCCCATGAGCGGGCGCTTGATCGGGTCGCGGTCGCCGCCGCAGCCGAACACGCACCACAGGCGGCCGTTGCGGGCCAGCGCGACCGGGCGCAGCGCCTGCAGCGTCTTGGCCAGCGCGTCGGGCGTGTGGGCGTAGTCGACCACGGCGAGCGGGGCGTCATAGACACCGTGCGCGGCCTGGGCGGCCTGCGCGCCATGCGTACCGTGGGCGCCATGGGTGGTATGGCCGCCGAACAGCTCCATGCGGCCCTCGACCGGCGTCAGCGCGCGCAGCCCGGCCAGCGCGGCATCCCATGCCACGCCGTTGGCGAGTGCGGCGCCGAGCACGGCCAGCAGGTTGCTGACGTTGAACTCGCCGATCATCGGCGTGCTGACTTCCGCCGCGCCGAGCGAACTGTCGAGATGGAAGGTGGTGCCGGTGCCGGTGGCGCGCACACCGCTGGCACGCAGCCATTGCGCGCCCTTGCGCGTGGGGCCGGCCTTGCCTTCGATGCCGTACTCGATCACCTGCGGCGCGCTGACCGTCTTGCCCGACAGCAGGCGCTGACCCATGCCGTCGTCGCGGTTGAGGACGGCGGTGCGCAGCCCATCCCAGGCGAACAGCTTCGCCTTGGCGGCCTCGTACTCCTGCATGGTGCCGTGGTAGTCGAGGTGGTCCTGCGTCAGGTTGGTCAGCACGGCCACGGCGAAGTGCGTGCCGGCCACCCGGTCCTGCTCCAGCCCGTGCGACGAGACTTCCATGGCGATGGCGCGCGCGCCGCCGTCGTGCAGGCTGGCGAGGCTGGCCTGGAGCTGGATGGCGTCGGGCGTGGTAAAGCCGGTCGGGCGCAGCGCGTCGGGAAAGCCGGTGCCGAGCGTGCCGATCACCGCGCACGGCGTGCCGGCGCCCTGCATCAGGCGCGCGAGCCACTGGCTGCACGAGGTCTTGCCGTTGGTGCCGGTGAAGCCGGTGACCTTCAGCCCGCGCACCGGAATGCCATGCCAGCCGGCGGCCACCGGCCCCGCGATCTGGTGCAGGTTCTGCACGGCCAGGTGCGGTACGGCGTCGCCATGGGTCCAGCCGAAGCTGTCGGCCTCATAGACGATCGCGCCCGCGCCGGCGGCGATGGCCTGCGGGATGTGCGGACGCCCATCCGTGGCGAGGCGGTCGTTGCCGAGCACATAGGCGAAGAAGACGTCGCCCGGGCCCAGGCGGCGCGTATCGCCCGTCAGGCTCGCCGACGTCTTTGCGTGCGTGCGCAGCCATGCCAGCACCTCGCCGGCGCGGGCGGTGATCTCGAGCGGCAGGAGCGGCTTCATCGTCATTGCGTCGCGCCCCACGGTTCGCTCTCGGGGACCTTGTCGCTCACCACGAGCTGGCGGATCGGCGAGTCGGGCTGGACGTTGAGCGCGCGCAGCGTGCCGCCGGCGATGGCGGAGAACACCGGGCCGGCCACGGCGCCGCCGTAGTGGCTGCCGGCGCTCGGCTCGTCCACGCTAACGGCCACGATGATGCGCGGGTTCGACATCGGCGCGAGGCCGATGAACGAGGCGCGGTACTTGCTGCGGTCGTAGCCGCGGCCCACGTGCTTGTAGGCGGTACCGGTCTTGCCGCCGACGCGGTAGCCCATCACCTGCGCCTCGGGCGCGGTGCCGCCGGGCGCCGTGACGGTCTCCAGCATGCCCCGGATCTGGCGCGCCACCTCGGGCGACAGGACGCGCTCGCCCGTGGGCGCGCCGTTGGTGCGGAACAGCGACACGGGTATCAGCTCGCCGTCATGGGCGAAGATCGTATAGGCGTGCGCCACCTGGAACAGCGACACCGACAGACCGTAGCCGTACGACATGGTCGCCTGCTCGATCGGCCGCCAGCTCTTCCATGGACGCAGGCGGCCGGCCACCGCCCCCGGGAAGCCGATCTTGGGCGCCTGCCCGAAGCCGACGCTGGTGTACATGTCCCACATTTCCTGCGGCTTCAGCAGCATGGAAATCTTGGTCGTGCCGATATTGCTCGACTTCTGGATCACGCCGGCCACGGTCAGCGCGCCGTAGTTGTGCGTGTCGGAGATGGTCGCGCCTTCGTAGTTGAACTTGCCGCTGGTGACGATCACCGTCGACGGGGTCACGCGCTTGAGCTGCAGCGCGAGGCCGATCGAGATCGGCTTCATCATCGAGCCCGGCTCGAAGGTGTCGGTCAGCACGCGGTTGCGCAGCTGCTCGCCCGACAGGCGGGTACGGTCGTTCGGGTTGTAGGTCGGCCAGTTGGCCAGCGCCAGCACTTCGCCGGTCTGGGCGTCGAGCACCACCGCGCTGGCGGCCTTGGCCTTGCTGCGCTCCACCACGGCCTTGATTTCGTTGAAGGCGAGGTACTGGATCTTGGCGTCGATGGACAGCTGCATGTCGGCGCCGTCGCGCGGGGTCTTCAGGATGCCGACGTCCTCGACCACGCGGCCGAGACGGTCCTTGATGACCTGCCGCGCGCCCGGCGAACCGGCCAGCAGGGGCTCGCGCGCGAGTTCGACGCCTTCCTGGCCCTTATCCTCCACGTTGGTGAAGCCGACGATGTGGGCCATCGCCTCGGCTTCCGGGTAGAAGCGCTTGTATTCGCGGGTCTGGTGGATGCCTTCGATCTTCAGGGCGGCGATCTTGTCGGCCACGTCGGGCAGCACCTGGCGCTTCAGGTAGACGAAGCCCTTGTCCTCCGACAGCTTGCGGCCGAGGTCCTTTTCGGACATGTCGAGCAGCCTGGCCAGTTGCTGGATCTTGGCCAGTTCGACCTTCTCCGGCACGTCCTCGGGCACCGCCCAGATCGCCTTGACCGGCAGGCTGGTGGCGAGCACGAGGCCGTTGCGGTCGAGGATCTTGCCGCGCGTGGCGGGCAGTTCCAGCGTGCGCTGGAAGCGCTTCTTGCCCTGCGCTTCGTAGAACTGGTTGCCCGGTCCCTGGATCCAGAAGGCGCGGCCGGCCAGCGCGAGGAAGGCGGCGAACATCAGGAACATGACCAGCTTGGAGCGCCACATCGGCAGCCGCAGGCCGAGCACCGGGCTGGCCGAGAACTGCCCGCTGCGCAGGCGGGCGCCTTGCGTGGCGTTGCGGCCGGACGTGTTGCGCGAGCGCGCGGAGGCGTTGCCGGCCATGTTCATTGACTGGCCTCCTTCGGTGCGTCCGTGGCCGCGGCGGCGGTCCGGGTGGGGGCGGCTGCCGTGGCGGCCGAAGCCGCCGGTGCCGGGGCTGCTTCAGGGAGTTCGATCCCGGCGAGGTACTGTGTCTTGCCGGGGGCGGCGGCAACCATCTTCAGCTGGGTGCGGGCCGCGTCGGCGATGCGGGCGCTCTTGCCGAGCGAGCTCTGCTGGTACTGCAGCCGCGACCAGTCGATGTCGAGTTGCTTCTCCTCGCCCTGCGCGCGCTCGAGTTCGACGAAGAGCGAGCGCGCCTGGTGCTGCGCGCCGACGAGCGACAGGGCGCAGCAGATCAGCGCGGCGAGCAGGAAGAAGCTGAGGCGGTTCATGCGCGCGCCCCTCCGGCCGGTGCCAGCTTCTCGGCCACGCGCATGACTGCCGAGCGGGCGCGCGGGTTGGCGGCCACCTCGGCATCGCCGGGCTTCACGCGGCCGAGCAGTCGCAGCGTGGGCTGCGGCAGGTCGGCTGCGCGCAAGGGAGCACGCCGCAGGGCCGGGTCGGCGTCCTGCTGCGGCCGGGCGTGCGCGGCCATGAATCGCTTGACGATGCGGTCTTCGAGCGAGTGGAAGCTGATGACCACCAGCCGACCGCCTACCTGCAGCAGGTCATAGGCTGCCTTCAGGCCGGCTTCGAGGTCCGCAAGCTCTTGATTGACGTGAATCCGTAGAGCTTGAAAGGTGCGGGTCGCAGGGTCCTGACCCTTCTCGCGTGTCTTGACGGCTTTCGCCACGAGCGCGGCAAGCTCCCCAGTTGTGGCGACAGGTCCCCCAAGGCCGGGCTCGCTCCGGCGAGCAACAACCGCCTTTGCAATCTGTACAGCAAACCGTTCTTCCCCATAGTCCCGTATCACCCTGGCAATGTCCTGCTCGTCCGCCTTCGCAAGCCACTCGGCGGCGGTGATGCCGCGCGTGGTGTCCATGCGCATGTCCAGCGGGCCCTCGAAACGAAAGGAAAACCCCCTTGCCGCTTCATCGATCTGGGGTGAGCTGATCCCCAGGTCGAGCAACACGCCCGCCACATGGCCGCGCCCGGCAAGGCGCTCGCCCACGTCGGCAAAGCTCGTGTGCTCAATGGAGAAGCGGGCATCCCCGATGGTGCCCGCTTCTGCGATTGCTGCCGGATCCTTGTCGAAGGCAACCAGTGCGCCGGCCGGCCCGAGTCGGGCGAGGATGGCCCGACTGTGCCCGCCGCGGCCGAAGGTCCCGTCCACGTAGACGCCATCCGGCCGCCAGACCAGGGCGTCGACGGCCTCGTCCAGCAGAACGGTGGTATGGCGCAGGGTGGTGGAGCCCGGCGTAGCGGCGGTGGTCATGACTGGTTCAGACCTTGCGATCAATCAGAAAGAAAAATTCTTCAACGCTTCCGGCATGCCTTGCGCCATCGCCTGCTGTTCCTTGGCGGCGTACGTTGCGGCATCCCAGACTTCGAAGTGGCTGCCCATGCCGAGCAGCATCACTTCCTTGTCGAGCATGGCGGCACTGCGCAGCTCCGGGGCAATCAACACCCGGCCCGCGCCGTCCATTTCCACGTCGGCGGCATTGCCCAGGAAAATGCGCTTCCACCAGTGCGCGTCCATCGGCAGTGCCGCGATGCGTGTGCGGAAGGTCTCCCACTCGTTCCTGGGAAAAAGCAACAGGCAGCCGTCCGGGTGCTTGGTGAGCGTCACCCGGCCCTCGGCCAACTGTTGCAGCGCCTCGCGATGGCGGGTCGGAATGGTCATCCGTCCCTTCGCATCCAGCGAGAGCGCCGAAGCTCCCTGAAACAAGGTTTTCCCCGGTCTGTGCCTTGCGCGTCCCTCGGATTCCGCTTCCCGGATGGGAGGGCGATCTTCCCATAATCCGGGGTGGAATCCACACAAAAATACACTTCCTCACACTATTTCCCACTTTAGAGGAAGGCCTATGGACGGTCAAGGCTCCAAAGGGAATGAGAAAGGCGATTTTTCGTGGCAGAACAACGACTTAGCGCAAATACCTCATGCACCAGGAATGGGATTTCCTAATGAAATGAAAGAGTTACCGGGGAAAGCAGAGAAACCACCTGAGAACTACCGGGGAAGTGGACTGCCGATTACCCCGCCAGCCCTTGTCAGGACTGGCGTTGCCGGCATGAAGGATACCTGAATTTGGACCCGGCCCCGCCGCAATCGGACAGATAACCGGGACGAGGTCAGATACGGTAGGCGGTGGTCGTCATGATGCGCGAAGCGGCCTTCATCAGGGCCTTCACCGGCGCCGGCAGGGGCAGGCCCCCGGCGTCGCGCGCGGCGTCGCCATGGCGGATCTCGTCGTCGCGCATCTGCTCGAGGATGGCGCGCGAGCGTCCGTCGGCGGCGGGGAGCTGGTCGAGGTGGCCGGTCAGGTGGTGCTCGACCTGGCGCTCGGTCTCGCACACGAAGCCCAGGCTGATCCCGTCGCCCGTGCGGCCGGCCACGAAGCCGATGGCGAAGGCGCCCGCGTACCACAGCGGATTGAGCAGGCTGGGACGCGAATCCAGCTCGCGCAGCCGGTCGGCGCACCAGGCGAGGTGGTCCTCTTCCTCGCGCGCGGCCTGGTCCATCTGCGCCCGTACCTCGGGCGTGCGGGCGGTCAGTTTCTGGGCCTGGTAGAGGGCCTGCGCGCAGACCTCGCCCACATGGTTGATGCGCATCAGCCCGGCCACGTGCCGGCGTTCCTGCTCGTTCATCTGCTCCGCGTCGGGCGCCAGGCGGTCGGCGGGGTTGTCGCGGCTGGCACGGGTGACGCCGGCGATGGCGCGCAGGGCGACGTCGAATTCTCGGATCAGGCTGTCCATATGAATCGGTTGATACGCGTAACAGGTGGAAGCGGTCGAAGCGGTCGTGGCGATCTTGCTGGATCGGGATTACCCGCATTGTACGCTCCGCCCTACTGCCCGTTTCGGCCCGCAACCCACCGGAAATCAACAGATCCTGCCGGAAACCCTGAGTTGCCGGAAACAGACAGCGCCGAAGCCGTCCAATCGTACCCTTGCTTGATTCCGCGCAACCCGCACATCGCCCGCGGGTGAACAAAGGCGCGGATCAGCCACCCTGGCGCATATACTTCAGGCATCAAATGTCTGACCGATCCCTGCCCGCCGTGCGGGTGGACCTGCCGCGATGCCGAATCCCTCCTCCGCCGACGTCCCCGTCGACCTCGAAACCCGCGCCGACGAGCACGGGCAGGAAGCCCTGCGCCTGTGGCTGCGGCTGCTGACCTGCACCAACCTCGTCGAGGCCGACATCCGCTCGCGCCTGCGCCAGGACTTCGCCTGCACGCTGCCGCGCTTCGACCTGATGGCCCAGCTCGACCGCCACCCCGAGGGCCTGAAGATGGGCGAGCTGTCGCGCCGCATGATGGTCACCGGCGGCAACGTGACCGGCATCACCGACCAGTTGCAGGAGGAAGGACTGGTGTCGCGCGAAGCCCTGCCGACCGACCGCCGCGCCTACCTGATCCGCCTCACCCCGGCCGGCCGCGCCGCGTTCTCGCGCATGGCGCGCGCCCACGAGGACTGGATCGAACAGCTGTTCAGTGGCCTCGCCGAAACGGATCGCCGCGCACTGTTCCGCCTGCTCGGCCGCCTGAAGACAGGCCTCACCGCATCCTGACCAAAGGGAGTCCTCCATGAACCATGCCCGCCTGGCCGGTCCTTTTGCGTTGCTGGTCCCGCTGGTGCTGGCCGCGTGCAACACCGCGCCCACCACGCCGCCACCGGGAGCGACGGCCGTGCAGCCGGCGCAGATCACCCCGGTCAACGCCACCGTCAAGCTCGGCCACATCACCGAGAAGACCTACCTGACGCGTGTCGACGTGCCAGTGCCCGACTACGGTGGCGGCGGCACGGCGGTGGGGGTCGGCGCGGGCGGGGGAAGCGGCGGCGGCTTTGGCGGCGTGGGACTCTCGTTCGACCTGACGCGCCTGTTCAGCCGCAAGCCGACCCAGCAGGTGGATGTCTACCAGTACAAGGTGCTGGCCGCCGAGGGCATGCTGCCGCCCGTGAACGGACCGGCGGCGCCTGGACTGGAGCCCGGCGCGTGCGTGCGGGTGATCTATGTGCCGGGCAACCCCCAGCCGGGGCTGCAGCCGTCCAACGAATGCTGAAGTGCGCGGGGGCACGTCCGCTTCCCCAGGGGAATGGACATCCCCGCATCAGGCCGCGCGGCGCGTATCGCGCAGTTCGCGGCGCAGGATCTTGCCGACGTTGGTCTTCGGCAGTTCGGTGCGGAACTCGACGTACTTGGGCCGCTTGTAGCCGGTCAGGCGTTCCTTGCAGAAGGCCATCACGTCGGCCTCGGTCAGCGAAGGGTCCTTCTTCACGACGAAGAGCTTGACCACCTCGCCCGAGTGCGTGTCGGGCACGCCGACCGCCGCTACTTCCAGCACGCCGGGGCAGGCCGCGGCCACTTCCTCGACCTCGTTCGGATACACGTTGAAGCCCGACACAAGGATCATGTCCTTCTTGCGGTCGACGATCTTGGTATAGCCGCGCGCGTCCATCACGCCGATGTCGCCGGTCTTGAAGAATCCGTCGGGGGTCATGACCTTGGCGGTCTCGTCCGGGCGGTTCCAGTAGCCGGCCATCACCTGCGGGCCGCGGATGCAGATCTCGCCGGGCTGGCCGATGGGGACCGGATTGCCGTCGTCGTCGCGGATGTCGATTTCGGTCGACGGGAGCGGCAGGCCGATGGTGCCCGAGAAGCTGTCGGTGTCGGTCGGGTTGCAGGTAGCCGACGGCGAGGTCTCGGACAGGCCGTAGCCCTCGATGATCGGGCAGCCGGTCTTGGCGAGCCACTGCTTCGCCACCGCCTCCTGCACGGCCATGCCGCCGCCGTTGGCCACGCGCAGGCCGGAGAAGTCGATCTTGCCGAAGTCCGGGTGGTTCAGCAGCGCGTTGTACAGCGTGTTGACCGCCGGGAACATGTTGAACTTGTACTTCTCCAGTTCCTTGATAAAGCCCGGGATGTCGCGCGGGTTGGGGATCAGCACCATCAGGCCGCCGCTGCGGATGCCGAGCAGGCAGCAGACCGTCAGCGCGAAGATGTGATACAGCGGCAGGGCCGTGATCGTGATGGGGTTCTCGATCTCGCCGCCCTTGTGCAGCGCCGGCTGCATCCACGCCTCGGACTGCAGCACGTTGGCGATGATGTTCCGGTGCAGCAGCACGGCGCCCTTCGATACGCCCGTGGTGCCGCCCGTGTACTGCAGGAAGGCGACGTCATCCGGCCCCGTGGTGACGGGCTGCAGCGTCGCCCGCTTGCCTTCCGCCAGCGCGGCATTGAAGCGCACGCAGTTGGGCAGCTCCCACTCGGGCACCATCTTCTTGACGTTGCGGACGACGAAGTTGACCAGCGCGCCCTTCACGGTGCCGAGCAGGTCGCCCATGCTCGCCACCACCACGTGCCTGACCGGCGTGTTCGCCAGCACCGGCTGCAGTGTGGTGGCGAAGTTTTCCAGCAGGACGATGGCTTCGGCGCCGCTGTCCTTGAGCTGGTGCTCGAGTTCGCGCGGGGTGTAGAGCGGGTTGACGTTGACCACCACGAAGCCGGCGCGCAGCACGGCGGCCAGCACCACGGGGTACTGCAGCACGTTCGGCATCATGATCGCCACGCGGGCGCCCGGGCGCAGGCCGCGCGACTGAAGGAACGCGGCGAACTGCGCGGAGAGGCGGTCCAACTCGGCGTAGGTGATCGCCTTGTCCATGCAGACGAAGGCGCGGCGCTGCGCGTACTGGCGGAAAGACGTCTCCATCAACTGGGCCACGCTCCGGAATTCGCCCGCATCGATGTCGGCGGGCACGCCTGCCGGGTAATGGTTCAGCCAAGGTCTATCCATGCCGCCTCCTGAAATTTCTGAATGATCGTTCGATTTTTTCGAAATGCTAAACGTGCGACTTGCAGAACACAATCGGTTCACGGTCAGTTAGATGAACTATTCAGCGCCTTTTCAGGCGCTTATTTGCCCTTCCCGCCCTTCCCGCCCTTCCCGACCGTTCCTGGCGCTTGCCGCCCACTTCAGCCCGTCTGTTCGAGGCTGCCCTGGGAAGGCAGCACCAGCTTCATCATATTGGTACACAACTCCTGCGCCAGCGCCTCGTCGTCCCCCTGGCCCGGCAGGTGCCACGTGTACATGAAGCCGACCACGCTTCCCATGGCATGGGCCGTCACGCGCGCATCCCCGTACGAGAACACGCCCGCCGCCTTGCCCTCCTCCAGCAGCGCGTACAGGTCGCGGTAGAAGTCGCGCGCCATGCGTTCGAGCCAGGCCAGGGTGTCGGGGCACAGGTACTTGTTGTCGCGAAAGCCGAGCGTCGCGCCAAGATGGTAGGCCACGCAGCGGCGCGCCATTTCCAGCAGGCAGCGCTCCAGCCGCTCGCGCACGGGCAGGGTCGGATCGGCCGTCTCGCGGATCACCGGCAGGCAGGCCGTTGCCGACTCGCGGCACAGGATGTCGAAAATCTCGTTCTTGTCTGTGAAGTAGTAATAGACCGCGGGCTTGGTGACGCCGAGCACGCGGCACAGGTCGTTCATGGTCATGCCCGGGTAGCCCTTGGTATAGAAGAGCCGGGCGGCGGCGTCGAGGATCTGCCTGCGCCGCGCTTCCTGGCGTTCGGCCACCTGCCCGCGCGCACTCACGGACGCATTGGCGGACGCATTCGCGGAAGCATTGGCCGGCGACTGCTCGGGCGTATGGGCCCGCGGGGCAAGGTCGGAGGCTGGGGCGGGTTCTCGCTTGGTGATGTAGGGCATGCTTTGATTCTCGCACGGACCCCGCGTTAGGGAGATCGGGGCCAGCCCGGGCTTCCGTTGGCCCCGATCGGCCCCAAGCGGCCCCAAGCGACCTCAGTCCGCCTCGCGCGGCACGCCGCCGGCGGACAGCGTGCCGCCCGGCGCACCCGGCGGCGTCAGTTGCTGCAGCGCGACGTCGCGCGCCTCGGGCGGCAGGGCGCCCAGCTTGCGGACTTCGGCATAGAAGCGCGGCCAGTCGCCGTGGCAGCGTGCCAGCAGCGCGGTGAAGGCGGGCACCCACTGCTGGTATGTCGCCACCGCCGCGAGCTGGGCGTTGGTGAGGGACTGCGCGAACCAGCGGTCGTAGCCGGTATAGCCGCCCCACTCTTCCTTCAGACGCGCGTACTGCGCGCGCATGTCGTCGAAGATCTCGGCCTTGCCCTGGCGCTTGGCTGCGTCGGGGATGTCCATGTGATACAGCGCGTCGAGCCGGTCGCGCGTGGCCAGCAGCAGGGCGCGGAACTGCCGCCGGCGGGCGTCGTACACGCGGTAGCTGGCGCGTGCCTCGTCGCCGGCCTGCTCCGACAGCCAGCGTTCGACGCCGGCGGTCTCCACGGCGGTGGCAAAGGACTCGTTGAACGTGGTGTCGTTGCGCACGTACACGACCTGGTGCGCCAGCTCGTGGAAGATCATGCGCGCCAGTTCGCCCTCGGGCAGGTAGACGAAGGTGTTGAGCAGCGGATCGTCGAAATAGCCGAGCGTGGAGTAGGCGGGGATGCCGGCGACGTAGGCGTCGAGCCCTTCCTTGCGCAGGCCGGCGGCGTACTGGTCGGCATCGGACTGCGCGTAGTAGCCGCGGTACGCGATGCAGCCGACCACCGCGAAGCACCACTTGCGCAGCGACATCGACAGCTCCGGCGTGGCGAACACGCTCCACACCACGTACTGCCGGTGCAGGTCGGCGTAGCGCCGGTAGCTGCCGTTGTCGGGCAGCTTCAGTTCCTGCGAGGCGTAGTTGCGGATGCGGCGCGCGAGTTCCAGCCGCTGTTCGAGTCGCTGGTCGTGCGCGGCCTGCGCGCTGGCGATGGCATCGTCGAGGGGTTCGGCGCTGGCCATGACCCCGAGGTGGCCGCTGACGGATTGTGCGTAGTAGCCCACCGTGTCGCAGCCGGTGGCCGCCAGCACCGCGAGCGCGGCCACGGCCAGCGTCAGCGCGGTGCGGCCGCGGGTCATGGCCTGCCGGCCTCCACGGCTTCGATCGCCCGGGAGGGCTGGGAGGCCTTCATGGCCTCGACTTCCACGAGGCAGTCGTAGAAGACGGGACCGCCGCCCATGTCGGTCAGGCGCTGGCTGGTCAGTTCGTTGGCGTTGCGGCCGTCGGCGGCGAGCTTCTTCCACCAGATCGACAGGCCGACCACCAGCCCCTGCCGGGCACGGTCGGTCACGCGGGCGCGGGCCTGCATGCTGCCGCGGTCGTTGAAGGCGCGCACCATGGCCCCGTCCGCAATGCCGCGCGCGGCGGCGTCGGCGGGATGGATGTCGAGGTGCGGCTCGCCTTCGGTACTGCGCAGGCTGTCGACGTTGACGAAGGAGCTGTTCAGGAAGTTGCGCGACGGCGGCGAGATCATCGACAGCGGATAACGCGCCGCCAGTTCCGGCGTGCTGGCGGCCGACTCGTACGGCGGCACGTAGGCCGGCAGCGGATCGAGCCCTGCCTTGCGCAGCGCGTCCGAGTAGAACTCGCACTTGCCGGACGGCGTGCGGAAACCGCCCTCCGCGAACGGGGCCGCCGCGATGTTCAGCTTCTGCCAGCCCTTGTCCTTCAGCGTCTCCCAGTCGATCCCCTCGGCGCGGGCATCGCCCGGCAGGATGGCCTGGGCGGCGATGGCCTCGTCGCTGTCGGCGAAGCATGGCTGGGTGAATTCCATCCGCCGCGCCAGCCGCCGGAAGATCTCGGTATTGGGCAGCGCCTCGCCCTGCGGGGCGATGGCCGGGTTGTTGGCGAGGAAATAGGTGTGGCCGTAGGCCTTGTGGATATCGGTATGTTCGAGCTGCGTGGTCGCCGGCAGGACGATGTCGGCGTAGTCGGCCGTGTCGGTCTGGAAGTGCTCCAGCACCACGGTGAACAGGTCCTCGCGCGCGAAGCCTGCCGCCACCTTGGCCGACTCCGGCGCCACCGCCACCGGGTTGCTGTTGTAGACCACCAGCGCCTCGATCTTCGGCTCGGCCGACAGCAGCGCGTCGCCGATGGTGCTCATGTTGATGATGCGCGGTCGCTGCGGCCACTGCGGCAGCAGGTCCGGGCGCTGCAGCGCCGACTCGTTGACCGGGAAGAAGCCCGAGGTCGACAGTTGCAGCCCGCCCGACGCGTGGCGCCACGCGCCGACCAGCGACGGCAGGCACGCCACCGCCCGCACGCCCTGCCCGCCGCCGTGCGCGCGCTGCATGCCGTAGTTCAGGCGGATGGCGACCGGCTGGCGTTCCTTCACGGCCAGGTTGCCGTAAAGGCTGGCGAGCCATTCGATGTCGTCGACCGGGATGCCGCACAGAGCGGCGGCGCGGGCCGGCGGGTAGGCCATCGCGCGCTCGCGCAGTTCGGCGAAACCGAGCGTGTGGCGGGCGATGTAGTCGTGGTCGAGCAGGTCGTCGCGGATCAGCACGTGCATGATGCCGAGCGCCAGCGCGGCATCGGTGCCGGGCATCGGCGCGATGTGGCGGTGGCACTTCTCGGCGGTCAGCGAGCGGTACGGGTCGATCGCCACCAGCGTGGCGCCGCGGCGCTTGGCGTCCTGCGCGCGCGTCCAGAAGTGCAGGTTCGACGTGATCGGGTTGCTGCCCCAGATGATGATCAGCTTCGCCTCGTTGACATGCTCGATGTCCATGCCGAGGCTGCCGCCGTACGTATGCCGCAGCGCGGTGGCGCCGGCGCTGGCGCAGATGGTGCGGTCCAGCAGCGATGCGCCAAGCTTGTGGAAGAAGCGCGCGGCCATGCTTTCGCCCTGCACGAGCCCCATCGTGCCGGCATAGCTGTACGGCAGGATGGCCTGCGGGTCGCGCGCGGCAATCGGCTTCAGGCGGCTGGCGATCTCGTCGAGCGCTTCGTCCCAGGAAATCGGCGCGAACTTCCCTTCACCCTTGCGGCCGACGCGCCGCAGCGGCGTCAGCAGCCGGTCCTTGTGGTACGTCCGCTCGGTGTAGCGCGACACCTTGGTGCACAGCACGCCCCGGGTGCCCGGATGCTCCGGGTCTCCCGACATCTTGACGGCGCGGCCATCCTCCACGGTGACGAGCAAGGCACAGGTATCGGGACAATCGTGGGGACAGGCGGCGCGGACAATGCGGGAAGCCATGGGAACTCCGGGGGCGGCTACGGGGGTTGTGGGGTAGCGGTTCCGCAGGCGGGATCGCCGCATGCGGTAGCCAGTTCCCGATTGTAGCCGCCTCAGCCCATGTCGTTCAGATGGCAGGCAGACAGACGCCCCGGGGCGATTTCCCGCAGTATCGGCTGCTCCGTCCGGCAGCGCGGCATGGCGTGCGGGCAGCGCGGATGGAAGTGGCAGCCGGACGGCGGGTCGAGTGGAGAAGGAATCTCGCCGCGGATCGCCACGTAGGTCTTCTTGCCGGCTTCCAGCTTCGGGGCCTCGGCCAGCAGGGCCTGCGTATAGGGATGGTTCGGCGCAGAGAACACGTCGCCGGTCGGCGCCGACTCGACCACGCGGCCGAGGTACATGATCATCACGCGGTCGCTGATGTGCTTCACCACGCCGAGGTCATGGCTGATGAAGAGATACGTGAGGTTGAGTTCCTCGCGCAGCCGCATGAAGAGGTTCAGCACCTGCGCCTGGATCGACACGTCGAGCGCCGCCACCGACTCGTCGCAGACGAGGAATTCCGGCTTCACCGCCAGCGCCCGCGCGATGCCGATGCGCGCCCGCTGTCCGCCCGAGAACTGGTGCGGGAAGCGGCGCAGCACGGTCGGGTCCATGCCGACGCGGGACAGCAGTTCCTCCACGTACGCCCGCTGCCCGGCGCGCGGCACCATGCCGTGGACCACCGGGGCCTCGCCGATGATGTCGAGCACGCGTAGCCGGGGGTTGAGCGAAGCGTAGGGGTCCTGGAAGATCATCTGGATGGCGAGTTGCTTCGCGCGGCGCTGGTCCGGCTGCAGGCGGTCGAGGTCCACGCCATGCCACAGGCGCTCGCCTTCGGTCAGCGTGTGCAGGCCCACGGCCATGCGGCCGAGCGTGGACTTGCCGCAGCCGGACTCGCCCACCAGTCCGACCACCTCGCCGGCACGGATCGACAGGTCGACCCGGTCCACCGCATGCACCACCTCCGCGTGCGCCCTGGCGCCGAACAGGTTGGCGATGCGCGCGGCGGCGTCGATCGGCTTGACGAAGCGCTTGGAGACGGCGCGCAGTTCGAGCAGCGGCGTGGTCGAAGCCGCCTGCGCCGGGATCGCCGCAACGTGGTCGACGGCGTTCATGCGGCGGACTCCTCGTGCAGCGGCATCGGATGGAAACAGCGCAGGCGGCGGCCGTCGGCCATCTGCGTCAGGGCCGGCGCGGTCCTGCAGTCCTCCGCCGCGTGCGGGCAGCGCTCGCGGAAGGCGCAACCGGCCGGCAGGTTCAGCAGCGACGGCGTCATGCCCGGGATCTGCCGCAGCGGCGTGCCGCGCGGATTGCGCGAGGGCGCCGAGGCGATCAGCCCGTGCGTATAGGGGTGCGCCGGATGTTCGAGCAGTTGCCGCACGTCGCCCGCCTCGACGATCCGGCCGGCGTACATCACGCGGAGCGTGTCGGCCAGCCCGGCCACCACCGACAGGTCGTGGGTGATCCAGATCAGCGCCGTGCCCGACTCGCGGCACAGGGTCTGCATCTCGTAGAGGATCTGGCCCTGGATGGTGACGTCGAGCGCCGTGGTGGGCTCGTCGGCGATGATCAGGTCGGGCTTGTTCAGCAGGGCGATGGCGATGGCCACGCGCTGCCGCATGCCGCCCGAGAACTGGTGCGGATAGGCGCGCAGCCGCTCGTCCGGCGACGGGATGCCCACCCGCGCCAGCGCATCGCGCGCCCGCTCGCGCGCGGCAGCCCGGCCGATGCGCTCGTGGGCGGTGATGGCCTCGATCATCTGCGTGTCGATGCGCAGGACCGGGTTGAGCGTCATCATCGGGTCCTGGAAGATCATGGCGATGCGGTTGCCGCGCACGTCGCGCATCTGAGCCGGGGTGAGCGCGCGCAGGTCGCGCGTGACGCCGTCGCGGCTGGTCAGCAGGATGCGGCCGTCCACCACGCGCCCGGGCGGGTCGACCAGTCCCATGATCGAGTAGCCGGTGATCGACTTGCCCGAGCCGGACTCGCCCACCAGCCCCATGATCTCGCCGCGGCCGACGGTGAACGAGACGTCGTCCACCGCCTTCGCCACGCCGGCGCGGGTGGCGAACTGGGTGCGGAGGTGTTCGACCACCAGGGTCGCGTTGGTCGTCGTCATTGCGTCTGCAGGCGCGGGTTCAGCACGTCGCGCAACTGGTCGGCCACGAGGTTCATGGCAACGATGGTGATCACGAGCGCAATGCCCGGGAAGAAGCTGATCCAGTACTTGCCCGACAGCATGTACTGCTGGCCGTTGGCGATCAGCATGCCGAGCGACGGCTCGGTCACTGGCACGCCGAGCCCGAGGAAGGACAGCGTGGCTTCAAGCGTGATGGCCGACGCCACCTGCAGCGCGGCGATCACGATCAGCGGCGGCAGGCAGTTGGGCAGCAGGTGGCGGAACATGATGCGCCCCGGCGGCAGCCCGAGGCAGGTGGCCGCCTCGATATATTCCTTGCGCCGCTCCACCAGCGCCGCGCTGCGCGTGGTGCGGGCGTAGTAGGCCCACTGCACCGCCACCAGCGCGATGACGATATTGCCGAGGCCGGGCCGCAGGAAAGCCAGCAGGATCAGCGCGAGCAGGATGGGCGGGAACGAGAGCTGGAGATCGGCGACGCGCATGATGACCGCCTCCGTCCGTCCGCCGAGGAAACCGGCCAGCAGGCCGAGCGTCGCCCCGAGCAGCAGCGCGATGACCGTGCTGACCACGCCCACGCCAATGCTGATGCGCAGGCCGTACATCACGGCGGACAGCATGTCGCGACCCTGCTCGTCGGAGCCGAGCAGGAAGGTCATGCCGTTGCCGGCCTGTTCGCCGGGAGCGAGGCGCGCGTCGAGCACGTCGAGGGTGGCGAGGTCATACGGATCCTGCGGCGCCAGCCACGGGGCGAAGATGGCGACCAGGACGATCAGCACGAGCACCACCAGCCCGGCCACGGCGATCTTGCTGGAGAGAAACTCGCGGGCGAAGCGGCGCCACGGCGTGTCGGGGCTGGCGGGTGCCGGTTTTTCCTGTGTGTCCTTCGCGGTCACTGCACTCATGGCTCAGCCCTTGTTGTCGGCAATGCGCACGCGCGGGTCGAGCATGCTGTAGACGATGTCCACCACCAGGTTGATCAGGATGAACAGCGTGACGATCACCATCAGGTACGCCACGATCACCGGCCGGTCGAGGAGCTGGATCGAGTCGATGATCAGCTTGCCCATGCCCGGCCACGCGAAGATCGACTCGGTCACGATGGCAAAGGCGATGATCGAGCCGAACTGCAGCGCGATCACCGTGACGATCGGAATCAGGATGTTCTTCAGCACATGCACGCCGACGATGCGTGTGTTCGACAGGCCCTTGGCCCGCGCGAACTTCACGTAGTCCTGCAGCATCGCCTCCTGCGTGCCCGCGCGCGTCAGCCGGATCACCATGGCGATGTTGAGCAGCGACAGCGTCACCGACGGCAGGATCAGGTGGCGCAGCCCGTCGATCGTCAGGAAGCTCCACGCCACGCCGAACAGCGTCGCCGTCTCTCCACGCCCGTTCGACGGCAGCCAGCCGAGCTGCACCGCGAACACCATGATCAGCATCAGTCCGACCCAGAACGTGGGCAGTGAGAAGCCGAGGATCGACACTGTCATGATCGTCTTGCCCGCCACCCCGTTGGGCCGCAGCCCCGCCCACAGCCCGAGCGGGATGCCGAGCACGATGGCAAGCAGGATTGCGCAGACGGCCAGCTCCATGGTCGCCGGCATGCGCTCGAAGATCAGCCGGAGCGCGGGCGTGCCATGCGCGAAAGAGAGGCCAAGGTTGCCGTGCAAGGCGTTGCGGAGGAACACCCAGTACTGCTCCCACAGCGGCTTGTCCAGGCCGAGCGCGGCGATGGTGCGCTGGATGTCGGCCTGGTCGGCCTGCGGATTGATGAGGATGTCCACCGGGTTGCCGATGGCGAACACGCCGAGGAACACCAGCAGCGACATGGCGAAGAGCACCACCACGCTCTGCATGAGGCGGCGGACGATGAAGACGAGCATTTCTAGGTAGCGTTCCTGGCTGCGGGATCCCTACTGCGGCCGGAAGCTGTGCGCAAACGTGCGTTCGTCGGTGCGCGGGACATACGTGATGCCCTTCTGCGTGGCCCAGGTGGTCACCTGCTGGTGGATCGGGATGATACCCCCATCCTTGATGCCGATGGCGGTGGCCTCCTGCAGCAGCTTCGAGCGCTCGCCGTCGTCAACCGTCGCCAGGGCCATTTGACTTCGCCCGTCTGCGCGCCCCAGCCGGGCAGGCCGGGCGTTTCAAGCATGAACTGTTCCCGCCGCATCCGGGGGTGGCAATGCGAGGAAACCCACAGGAAGTCCGGCCCTTGCCCGGCATCCGGCCGGGCCATTTTGGCGGATCCGCGGCGCCCGTCGTATGATCTGGGGGTATCCATCGCCCGGCCCTGCCACCATGAAGCTCATACCGGAAATCCTTCAGGCGCAAGCTGACATCCGCGAGATCCGACGCGATATCCATGCCCATCCCGAACTCTGCTTCGAGGAAACGCGCACGTCCGACGTGGTCGCGCGCAACCTGGAGTCGTGGGGAATCGAGGTCCACCGCGGCCTTGGCACGACCGGCCTGGTCGGCGTCATCCGCAACGGCAGCAGCCCCCGCGCCATCGGCCTGCGTGCCGACATGGACGCCCTCCCGCTCAACGAAGTCAACACCTTCGGCCACCGCTCGCAGCACGACGGCAAGATGCACGCCTGCGGCCACGACGGCCACACGGCCATGCTTCTCGGCGCCGCGCGCTACCTCGCGCAGCATCGCCACTTCGACGGCACCGTCCACCTGATCTTCCAGCCGGCCGAGGAAGGCGGCGGCGGTGCGCGGGAGATGATCAAGGACGGTCTCTTCGAACGGTTCCCGTGCGATGCGGTGTTCGGCGTGCACAACTGGCCGGGCATGCCGACCGGCAGTTTCGGCACGCGCCCCGGTCCGCTGATGGCATCGAGCAATGAATTCCGTATCGTCGTGAAGGGCAAGGGCGCGCATGCCGCCATGCCGAACAATGGCAATGACCCGGTGTTCACGGCGGCGCAAATGGTATCGGCGCTGCAGGCCGTGATCACGCGCAACAAGCGGCCGATCGACACCGCAGTGATGTCGATCACCCAGTTCCACGCTGGCGACGCCACCAACATCATCCCCAACGAGGCCTGGATCGGCGGCACCGTGCGCACCTTCACGCTGCCCGTGCTCGACCTGATCGAGCGCCGGATGGAGGAAGTGGCGAAGGGGGTGGCGGCGGCATTCGACTGCACCGTCGACTTCGAATTCCGGCGCAACTATCCACCCACCATCAACAGCGCCGCCGAGGCGGAATTCGCGGTGGAGGTGGCGGCGGAACTGGTCGGCGCCGACAACGTGGACGGCGACGTCGACCCCACCATGGGTGCGGAAGACTTCTCCTTCATGCTGCAGGAAAAGCCCGGCTGCTACCTCTTCCTCGGCAACGGCGACGGCGGGCACCGCGATGCCGGCCACGGCATGGGACCGTGCATGCTGCACAACCCGAGCTACGACTTCAACGACGAATTGCTGCCGGTCGGCTCAACGTTCTTCGTCAGGCTTGTGGAGAAGTGGCTGGCCAAGGCGTGAGCGCCATGCCAAAGACGGCCTTTACGCGAGAACTCGCCAGCAGCTTCGCACGGATTGCGCTCGACAACGTCGGGCGGCGGTATCCGTACCGGCTCGACCATATGATGAGCGGCCCAGACGACCTGGCCGGCCCGGAAGACCTGCATCCGGTCTTCTGCAGCAGCTACGACTGGCACTCGAGCGTCCATATGCACTGGCTTCTGGTGCGCCTGCTGGCGCTGGTGCCGGACCTGGACGCCGCGCCGCGCATTCGTGCGGTGCTGGACGCCAATCTGACGCCCGCCGGCATCGAGGCGGAACTCGCCTATCTGCAACGCCCGAACGCGTCGACCTTCGAATGTCCCTACGGCTGGGCCTGGGTCCTCCGGCTGCAGGCCGAACTCGACGAACTGCGGGATTACGACCCGGGCGCCGCCCGCTGGGCCGACGCCTGCGCCCCGCTCACGACCTATCTGGCCGGGCAACTGGCCACCTACCTCGACATCGCCGACTTCCCGATCCGCGCCGGCACGCACGCCAACAGCGCCTTCGCCCTGCTGATGGCCTGGCGCTATGCGCGCGCCGACGGCCATACCGTCCTGCGGCGCGCCATCGTCCGTCGTGCCCATCGCTGGTTCGGGCACGACCAGCACTACCCAGCCCGCTACGAGCCGGGCGGCGATGATTTTCTCTCGGGGGGATTGGTGGAAGCGGCGCTGATGCGGGCCGTGACGGAGCGCGGCGCCTTCGCGGAATGGTGGCAACTGTTCTCGCCGGGTCAGGCTGACCTCGCCACCTGGCTGGTGCCGGTCTGTGTCACCGATCGGAGGGACCCGAAGATGACGCACCTGGACGGCCTGAACCTGTCACGCGCCTGGTGCTGGCGCCTGCTCGAACCGTCGCTGCCCGAGCACCTGCGCCCGTGGGCGATATCCGCCTGGTCCGATCACATCGAGGCCTCGTTACCCCAGGCCACCGAAGCCGGCTACGCCAGCACGCACTGGCTCGCGACGTTCGCCCTGCTCGCACTGACGGAATCCCGCGGTGAACGGACGTAATTCGACGTAATTCGAGTTTGTTGCCGTTTTTGTTGCCGTTTTCCTGCGCCGGAAAAGACAAAACCCCTCGCAGCGTTTGCTGTCGAGGGGTTTTGGGGATAAGAGCCTGGCGATGACCTACTTTCACACGGGTAGTCCGCACTATCATCGGCGCAAAGT
>Ga0160472_100435_pt1 | contig 31019 bp, 28 predicted proteins | sample HID1973M_E11MG_FD_108267 | JGI IMG/M metagenome (GOLD analysis project Ga0160472, IMG submission 108267) | Enriched mosquito-associated microbial communities from UW Madison campus, WI, USA - HID1973M_E11 MG | ecosystem: Host-associated > Arthropoda: Insects > Digestive system > Unclassified ... | reverse complement strand
GCATACGCGACGCAGTACGAGCCGATCGTGCTGCAGACCGGCGCCAACTTCCGCGAGGACAACACCGTCAAGTACACCGGCCAGTTCGGCCCGGTGACCGCCCTGGCGCACTGGTCGTTCGGCACGGGCCTGGCCCTGCCGGCGACCGTTGGCGTGGCGACCCCGATCGGCGGCAACGGCGAAATCCCCGGCGCCTTCCGGCGTGACACGGCGTACGGCACCGGCATCGCCTACGCGGCCGGTCCGCTGGGCCTGATGGCCGGCTACGACCAGTGGAACCCCACCATCGGCACGGGCAGCGGCACGCTGAAGAAGGCGGTGTTCGCCGCCAGCTACAGCATCGGCGCGGCCAAGATCATGGGCGGCTATCGCTGGGGCCAGAACAAGAACGCCGTTGACACCGTGATCCAGCGCGACGACTACTACTGGATCGGCGCGAACTACCAGGTCACGCCCGCGGTCGGCCTGACGCTCGAGTACGCCTACGACGACCTGAAGAGCTTCTTCGGCACGAACGCGCCCAATCCGTGGCAGGTCCAGCTCGTGGCGAACTACACCCTCTCGAAACGTACCGACCTCTACGCCACCGCGGCCTTCGCCAAGAACGCAGGCCTGATGATGGACGGCGGCGCAACGGTCTACGCCAACAGCCTGTCGCTGGGCAACAACTACGGCCTGGCGAATGGCCAGAGCACCATGCTCGGCGCGGCAGTCGGTATCCGGCACAAGTTCTGATCCCTGCGCAAGCGAGGCGCTGCGGCCAGCCCGGTTCTGGCTGGCCCCGCGCCGCGCCCAGGCGCCAACCGCTGCTCTTTGTGCGGCCGTCGTCCCGGAATCCTCCCGCGATTCCGGGGCGCGGCCGTATTTTTTTATTCGCCTTTATTTCGCCTTTATTTCACCGTCTCCTGCTCCCGTGCGCGCCACTTCGACACGCTGCAGCCGAACTGCCCGGCGAACCAGCGCGAGAAGGCGCTCAGCGACGAGAAGCCGAGCTGGGTGGCGACCTGCGACAGGGGCCGCTCGCGGCTCGCGATATACCGGAGCACCAGGGCGGCACGGACGTCGTTGAGGATGTCCGAATAGGTCGCGTCCTCCTGCGCCAGGCGGCGGTGCACGGTACGGCGGTCCACACCGAGGTGCTGCGCCACCCGATCGACCGAGCAAAGGCCGCTCGGCAGGAGCGCGTGGATCAGTTTCCTGACCTTGTCGGGCATGGTCGTGGTGGACTGTGCCAGCAGCGTGCCGAGATACTGCTTGACCTGTTCCGCCATCACCGGGTCGTACGACGGCAGCGGCGCCTCCAGGTCCGCCGCCTTGCAGACGATGGCGTCGAAGTCCTGGTTGAACAGCGCGGGCATCCCGAACAGGCGCTGGCAGGTGGCGCTGCTCGCCGGCGCGGGGTGCGAGAAGCAGATACTGCGCGGCCGCCACGACGGGCCAAGGAAGAGCGTCAGCATGCGGTACATCACGCCCACCGCCAGGTCCGTGGCCTGGCGCAGCGTCCCGGGCTCGTCGCTCAGGACGTCGAGGAAGATCATCACCAGCCCGTTGTCTTCCTCCACACGCATGGACAGTGCCTCGTTCTGCAGGCCCATGTAGCTGACCATCGACTCCAGGGCGCGCCGTAGGGTCGGTTCCTCCCGCACCACGAAGGCGAGCGGGCCAAGGTTCGAGAACTCGCGCAGTTCAGCCATGCGCAGCCCGAAGTCGTCCGTCTGCGATGCGCTCGCGGACGCGTCCAGCAAGCGCCCGACCGCTGCCGCGGGGATGCGGATGTCGGGATCGAGCAGCACCGAGCGGTTGATCCTGGCAGCGCGCAGCTGCTGATACGGGTCCAGCCCGACGGCGCGCGCGACGTCGACGTAGTGGGTGAGACTGGCGCTGCGAAGGTGGTAGGACATGGCGGTACCGTGCTTTCCCTGACTGTCCCGAAATGTATATTGATCGTCCCAAATCGTCAAATTTCTTTAGCCCGCTGGCCGATACTTCCGGTACTGAAATCATCCTTCCCGGACACCAGCGGACCACGGCCCCCACAGCCTTGCCGCCCCCCATATCAGGAGACCCTCCATGCAATTCCTCGACGATTCCCTCCACCCCGAGAACCAGGACAAAGTAGTCATCACCGTGGCGCCGTACGGCCCGGAGTGGATGCCGGAAGACTTCCCGGAAGACATCCCCGTCACCATGGAGGAGCAGATCCAGAAGGCCGTCGACTGCTACAACGCCGGCGCCACCGTGCTGCACCTGCACGTGCGCGAGCTGGACGGCAAGGGTTCCAAGCGCCTGTCCAAGTTCAACGAGCTGATCGCCGGCGTGCGCGCCGCGGTGCCCGACATGATCATCCAGGTCGGCGGCTCCATTTCGTTCGCGCCGGAAGACGACGGCCAGGCCGCCAAGTGGCTGTCCGACGACACGCGCCACATGCTGGCTGACCTCGACCCGAAGCCGGACCAGGTCACCGTGGCGATCAACACCACGCAGATGAACATCATGGAGCTGCTGTACCCCGAGTACACCGCGGGTACGTCGCTGTCGCATCCGGCCTATGTCTCGGCCTACCGCGAGATGACCGTTCCGGCCGGCCCGGGCTGGGTCGAGGAGCACCTGCGCCGCCTGCAGAAATCCGGCATCCAGCCGCACTTCCAGCTGACCGGCATCCACGCCCTGGAAACCCTGGAGCGCATGGTTCGCGCCGGCCTCTACACCGGCCCGCTGAACCTGACCTGGATCGGCATCGGTGGCGGCTTCGACGGCCCCAACCCGTTCAACTTCTTCAACTTCGTCCACCGCGCCCCGGACGGCTGCACCCTGACCGCCGAGTCGCTGCTGAAGAACGTGCTGCCGTTCAACATGATGGCGATGTCGATGGGCCTGCATCCGCGCTGCGGCATCGAGGACACCATCATCGACCAGCACGGCAACCGCATGACCTCGGTCCAGCAGATCGAGCAGTGCGTGCGTGTGGCGAAGGAACTGGGCCGCGAGATCGCCTCGGGCAAGGAAGCCCGCGAGATCTACCGCATCGGCACCTGGTACGACAACGCCGACGAGACGCTGGCCGCCCATGGCATGGCGCCCAACCGCGTGGCCGGCCAGAAGAACCTGCCGCTGCGCGCAGCCTGACGCGGCGCATCCACCGGACGGCTCCGTGCCGGCCGGTGCGCCGCACCGTTGGGGCCTGCCCACCTGCGTGGACAGGCCCCGGGAGTACCGTATGAATCCATCACAACGCCTGCCGGACCCGTGCATCAATATCTGCCGCATGGATACCGCCGGCTATTGCCAGGGCTGCCGCCGCACCCCGCTCGAAATCGGCCGCTGGGCCCGGATGACCGACCAGGAACGCCTGGCGCTCATGGCAGAACTGTCGGACCGGCGACGCGGGGCCACCCGCCCGGTGGCAAGCGCCGCCCAGGCCTGACCCATATCCATCCCGCCATGCAGCCTCGACTCTCCCTCACCGTCGAAACGTACTTTGACCTGATCTGCCCCTGGTGCCTGATCGGCAAGCGTCATCTCGACACCGCACTGGCCTTGCTGGCGCAAGAGCACCCCGATGTTGCCGTGAGCATCACGTGGCGGTCCTACCCATTGCTCCCCGACATTCCCGCGGCAGGACTGCCCTTCCAGGAGTTCTATGTCCGCCGCCTCGGCAGCCCCGCCGCCGTGGCAGCGCGGCAGGCCCAGGTACGGGCCGCGGCACAGGCAGCCGGCGTCACGCTCGCCTACGAGCGCATCGCCGTGATGCCCAGCACGCTTGCGGCGCACCGCCTGCTCCGTGCGGCCAGCCTGGCTGGCGGACCGGAGGTCGTGCCCGCGCTGATCGAGGAACTTTTCACCCGTTATTTCCAGCGTGGCGAGAACATTGGCGACGCACGCGTGCTGCGTGACGCGGCACGCGCCTGCGGCATCGCGCAGCCCGATGCCACGGCGGACGACGCGGCGTTCGAATGGCTGCCGCCGCTGCACGACGCGGATGCACTGGCGTCGCCTCCCCCGTTCGGCGTTCCCCATTTCCGGTTCAACGGCGGCCACGACCTCTCGGGTGCGCAACCGCCCGCGGTGCTGCTCGATGTCATGCGGAGCGCCCTTGCCGGCGAGCGTCGCCCGAGCCCTGCCGACTGCTGATGCGTGACGTCCACCTGACGTCAACGCGACTTTGCATTGCATGCCACTAGCGCCTATCATCACGCGGCGAAACCAGTGGCAGACCATGACGGCAAAAGAACAACGGCGCACGGAAAGACTGATACGAGCAGGGGCACTCACCAACTTTTTCGAGGTGGCGCACGGCCTCGGCCTGAATCCACTGCCGCTGCTGCGCAAGGCGAAGCTGGATCGCACCTTGCTGACAGATCCGGACCAGCGCATCCCCATCCGCGCCGGCATCGCGCTGCTGGAGGCGGCCGCGGAAGAAAGCGCCTGCGAGACCTTCGGCCTGCGCATGGCCGAATCCCGCCAGTTGGCCGACTTCGGCGTCATCAGCCTGCTGATCAGCCAGCAGCCCACCCTGCGCGAGGCCTTGGCGACCACGATCCGCTACCGGCACCTGGTCAATGACTCGGTCGCCATGGTGCTGGAGGACGCCGGCCAGGCGGTCATCATCCGGCAGGAAGTGGTCACGGACGTGCCGTCCCGGCAGGCGACGGAACTGGCGATAGGCGTGGTGTTCCGGATGTGCAACGCGTTGCTCGGCGCGCAGTGGCGACCGCTCAGCGTCAATTTCACCACCGCGGCACCGCGCGACCTGCAGGTGCACCGCCGCCTGTTCGGGTGTCCGCTGGAATTCAACAGCGAGTTCAACGGCATTGTCTGCCGGAAGGCGGACCTGGACTCACCCAACCCCAACGCCGACCCGGCCATGGCGCGCCATGCCCAGCGTTTCGTTGACACGCTCCCGCGCCTGAGCGAACCGTCGATCCGCCAGGATGTCCGTGGCGCCATCTACCTGATGCTGCCAATCGGCCGGGCGACCAGCGAATCCGTTGCCCGGGGGCTTGGCCTGAGCCTGCGCACCATGCAACGCGAACTCGACGAAGCCGGCGAGTCGTTCACCAGCCTGCTCAACGACGTCCGCCGCGAACTCGCCACGCGCTACGTCGAGAACCCGAAGTATTCCCTGCTGCAGGTCTCCGTGCTGCTCGGCTACGGGTCGCCAAGTTCGTTCACGCGCTGGTTCTCGGCGCAGTTCGGCATGGCGCCGGCGGCGTGGCGGGCGGGCAAGGCCGGTCCCGGGACGCAGCACACGCCGGTGCCAGCCTGAAACGCTCGACAGGGTGCCGGCGCCCCGCCTGTCGCGCTCCCAGTACATGTGGGGACGTCCTGGGAACCCTGTCCCCCGCATCGCAAAAGTTGATATTTCTCCATGTGATCACTATGGTCATAGCGGGGCTTGGCACCGGCATTGGGCACCGGCATTGCAATTTCATGCTGGCAATCGCAGACACACCGTGCCGGGGCTGATTCGATGGGTGCGCCGGGTATTGCTATGGAGCGTTGGCCATGACTTTGCTGAGTGTGCGAGTGAGTGTGGCAGTGCGTATGGGACTGGCCCGTGCGGTGTGCAGGTTGCTCCTGGCGAGCCTCGCGATGGCCGCCGGCGCCGCCCTCGCCCAGCAGGCACCCGCGCCGACCTTCAAACCCGAAGAGCTCGAGGCGCTGGTCGCGCCGATTGCCCTCTACCCCGACTCGCTGTTGTCGCAGGTGCTGATGGCCTCCACCTATCCGCTGGAGATCGTGCAGGCCGCGCGCTGGGTCAAGGCCAATCCGAAGGTGAAGGGGGACGATGCCGTCAAGGCGGTGGGGAACGAGTCGTGGGATGTCAGCGTCAAGTCGCTGGTGGCCTTTCCCCAGGTCCTCGAGCCGATGAACGACAAGCTCGACTGGACCCAGAAACTCGGCGACGCCTTCCTGGCGCAGGAATCGGAAGTGCTTGCCGCGGTGCAGCGCCTGCGCGCAAAGGCACAGCAGTCGGGCAACCTCAAGTCGAACGAGCAGCAAACCGTGAGCGTCGAGACCGGCACGGTCTCGGGCCAGGCGGGCCAGACCGTGGTCAAGATCGAGCCCGCGAACCCGGAGGTCATCTACGTGCCGGCCTACAACCCGACCGTGGTCTACGGTGCATGGCCGGCGCCGGCCTACCCGCCCTACTACTGGCCGCCCTACCCGGCCTACTACCCCGGCGCCGCGCTGGCAACCGGCATTGCCTGGGGCATCGGCTTCGCGGCGGCGGGCGCCATCTTCGGTGGCTGCAACTGGGGCGGCGGCGACGTGAATATCAACGTCAACCGGGCCACCAACATCGATCGCAACTTCGACCGCACCAAGGTACAGAACGGCAAGTGGCAGCACGATGCGAGCCACCGCAAGGGTGTGGCGTACCGCGACAACGCCTCGCGCGAGAAATTCAGCCGCGACGTGCCGGGTGCGGGTAATCGCAATGACTTCCGGGGCCGGGACAATGCCGGCAACCGCGAGGGCGTTGGGGACCGTGGCGGGGCCGGCGACCGACAGAACCTGGGAGACCGGGGAGGCGCCGGGGATCGCCAGAACAATTTCGGAGACCGCGGCGGAGCGGGCGATCGCGCTGGCGTTTCGGACCGTGCCGGGGTGTCGGATCGCGCCGGCACGGGCGATCGGGGCGGCGCCGCCGGCGGTGCCGGAAATCGCGCGCAGACAGCGGACCGGGGCGGTGGCGCCGGTGCTGGCGGGCGCGACGGCGCCTTCCAGGGCGTCGGTGGCGGCGGTGCGTCGCAGCGCGACTTCGACCGTGGCCGCAGCAGCCTGCAGTCGTCGCCGGCCAGTCGCGGCGGCGGCGGATTCAGTGGCGGCGGCGGGCGCGCCGGCGGATTTGGTGGCGGTGGCGGTCGCGGCGGTGGCGGCGGCCGTGGCGGCAGGCGCTGAGGGGAAGACAGCCATGATCACACTTCGACACCTGCTTGCCGTGCGCTGCTCCGCAGCATGCCGGCAGATCGCGATCGCGCTATGCCTGGTCGCGGGCGTCGCCGGCGCTGCCCCCGCGCAAAAGGCCTTCCCGACGGCCGAAGAGGCGATGGCGGCCTTCGGTACTGCCGTCGCCAACCACGACGACAAGGCCATGAAGTCCCTGCTCGGCGACAACTACCGGTCGCTGATCCCTCCGGTAGGCGCCGACATTCGCACGCGCTTCCTGACGGCGTGGGAGGCCTCGCATGCGGTACAGGCCGTCGACGACCAGCATGCCCGCATCGCCGTGGGCACGGACGGCTGGACGCTGCCCGTGCCACTGGTGAAGTCCGCCGGCGGCTGGCACTTCGACACGCGCGCCGGTGCCGAGGAAATGCGCGTACGCCGCATCGGCCGCAACGAACTGTCCGTCATCCAGGCCATGCTCGCCGTCTACGACGCCCAGCGCGAATACGCCCAGACCGATCATGACGGCAGCGGTGTCCTCGCCTATGCCACCAGGCTCGCGAGCTCGCCCGGCAAGAAGGACGGCCTCTACTGGCCCACGCAGCCGGGCGAACCACAGAGCCCCCTGGGCGCGGCCTTCCTGACCGCCGGTTCGCGCAATGCCGGGGCCGAGGGCTACTACGGCTACCGCTACAAGCTGCTCACCAGGCAGGGTCCCCATGCACCGGGAGGCGCGTACGACTATCTCGTGCGCGGCAAGCTGTTCGGAGGATTCGCCGTGATCGCGTGGCCGGTCCGCTATGGCGACACCGGCGTGAAGACCTTCATGGTCAGCCACGCCGGGCACGTCTACGAGCGAGACCTTGGGCCCGACAGCGCCACCAAGGCCGCCGCGATAACCGCGTTCGACCCCGGACCCGGATGGACCGAGGAGAAACCGTGATGCGAACCGTCATTGCCCTGCTGTTCACCGCCCTGCTGGCGCTCCAGGGATGCACCTACTATGGCGTTCCGGCCACGACGACCGTACCGGCCAGCTTCGACCGCTCTTTCGACGCCGCGGCGGGCGCCCTGGCCGACCAGGGCGTGGCGATCACCGTGCAGGACCGGGCGAGCGGGACCATCGCCGGAAATGCGGGCGGCACAGGCGTCCGGGCCAGCGTGCTGCGCCAGGCCGACGGTTCCGTCCGGGTGCAGTTCGATTCCAGTGACTCACGCGATCCGGAGCTGCTCCAGCGCATCTCCCGCAGCTACGACCGCCGCATGGGGCGCTGATTCCATCCGGACAGGCAACGGGCGGTGGCGCATGCCATGGCCGGGGACGCAAGACGCGCGATGAGAACGAAACTGGCGACCTGCCTCGTCGTGATGGCCGTCCTGTTCCCGGACGGTGCGGCCGCCGCCGACTTCGGCAGCAAGGGCGGCCCCGAGCCCGCCAATATCGACCAGATTGCCGACCTCCTTCGCGCGGACCCCTATGACCTGGAACTGCTGATCAGCTTCGGCACCTCGAAGGGCGGATCTGCCGGCCATATCGCCCTGGCTATCCGCGACGAAGTGCCCGGCGACGATCTGGTCTACTCGGCCAACTTCTATGCCGACCGCACACGCCAGCACAAGACCGGCTACTACACCTCGGACCTGATGGTCGCCATCCCGAAGAAGGAATACCTGTTCAGGACCGTCTCCTCGCTTGCGGAGACGGCTTCATTCGGCCTCGACTTCGGCGAGATCTACAAGCGCTCGGTCATCGGCGTGCGCGTCTATGGCGTACCCGCCAGCGACAAGGAGGCCCTGGCGGCCTACTTCGGACGCATCAACGACGACTATCATCGGCAGGCCCGCAATACCGAGTATCACAGCGGCCCCGTCAAGTACGACTACCTGCGCCTCAACTGCGCCAAGACCATCGGCGCCGCATTCAGGTTCGGCGCCGGCTACAAGGACCTGGAGGTCACCAGCGCCAGGGTCCTGTCCGGACGACGGGTGGTGGCGGCCGCCAATGCCAACGTCCCGACCGAGATGGCGATGAAGCTTCTCAAGGCGTGGGACAAGCGCGGCTACGGCATGGACGTGGTGCTCTACAGGAAATACGGCGGCTCGGCCTATGTGGATCCGCACGAGAGCGAAAAGGTCGCCTTCAAGGACTTGCCCGACCGCTTCCCCTCGGTCCTGTCGCTCGACTTCCGCAGGGAGCAGGGAGACTACCAGGACTTCGACAACCTGTTCGCGATGTATCTCCTCTACAACCTTGGCAAGTACGGCGTACGGGTGAACGAGCAGACGAAACTGCTGGAGATCGAGAAAGAGAAACGCCCCATGGCCTACCCCGAGGCGGCGGAACTTGCCACGCAGAGCGCAAGGTCGGACAGCGACAGTTTCCGTCGCCACACGCCATTCCAGCCGCGCGGCACGAAGGTCGGGGAGCCTCCGGACCACACGGCGGCCGGAAGTGTCCGGGAACAGCCGGAACCCTCGCCGCCAGCCATCCGGTAGGACGTATCCCGATCGAAAGCTGCTGGCGGACTACAAGCCACGCCGATCTGGAATTTCTGACGAAATCGGCGCTCGGCGCACAGGTCCGACTGCGGTAAACTTGCGACTTTGCCCGCCCGCCGGTCCGTGCCGTGCGCTTCCCTGCAGCCGCGTCGCGCCCGCTGTCGCGCGCATCACGCAGCGTCTCCCCTTGACAATTGCCGACGCCGGCGAGAATACGCCGGGGAGCCTGCCGTGGCTTTCCGCGACCATGCCTCGGGAAAGTCACGCGAAAGCTACGCGGAAAGTTACGCCACAGGCGCAAGTGCAGGCGGGCAATGATGAGGGTCGAGCGCGGGCCCGGGGTCGCGGAAGCCCCGGAAAGCCAGGCCAGCAAATGGATTGCGGGAGAACAACGAGTTGGATCAAGCAGTGACAAACCAAGCCGCAGAGCGCCATACCCCCATGATGCAGCAGTACCTGCGCATCAAGGCCGACCATCCGGACACGTTGCTGTTCTACCGGATGGGCGATTTCTATGAACTCTTCCACGACGATGCCGAGAAGGCCGCGCGGCTGCTCGACATCACGCTGACCTCGCGCGGGCAGTCCGGCGGCGTGCCCATCCGCATGGCCGGTATTCCGTTCCATTCGGTCGACCAGTATCTCGCGCGCCTCGTCAAGCTCGGCGAAGCGGTGGCGATCTGCGAGCAGATCGGCGATCCCGCCGCGAGCAAGGGGCCGGTCGAGCGCAAGGTGGTCCGCATCGTCACCCCCGGCACGCTGACCGACGCGGCGCTGCTGCCCGACAAGTCCGACACCTTCCTGCTCGCCGTGCATCACCAGACCGTGCGGCGCGGCACGGCCCGCAGCGGCCTCGCGTGGCTGAACCTCGCGAGCGGCGAGTTGCGGCTGATGGAATGCGAGCCGTCGCAGATCGCACGCGAACTCGAACGCATCCGCCCCGCCGAACTGCTGTATGCCGATGGCGCCGAGCCGCCGGCGCAGGCCTGTGCGCGCACGCGCCTGCCGGCGTGGCATTTCGACCAGGACGCGGGCACGCGGCGGCTGCGCGAGCAGCTTGGCGTGGCCAGTCTCGACCCCTTCGGCTGCGCCGGCCTCGGCGCCTCGCTGGGCGCCGTGGGCGCGCTGCTGAACTATGCGGCAACCACGCAGGGCCAGTCGCTGCGCCACGTGCAGTCGGTGGCGGTCGAACGCGAATCGGAGTTCGTCGGCCTCGACTCGGCCACGCGCCGCAACCTCGAACTGACCGAGACGCTGCGCGGCGGCGAGTCGCCGACGCTGTTCTCGCTGCTCGACACCTGCGCCACCACCATGGGCAGCCGCGCGCTGCGCCACTGGCTGCACCACCCGCTGCGCGATCCGGCCATCCCCCAGGCGCGGCAGGCGGCCATCGGGGCGCTGATCGAGCAAGGCATCGAGCCGCTGCGCGCCACGCTGCGCCGGCTGGCCGACGTGGAGCGCATCACGGCGCGGCTGGCGCTGCTCAGTGCCCGCCCGCGCGACCTCTCGTCGCTGCGCGATACGCTGCGCGCCCTGCCCGACGTCCAGGCCAGCCTCCGCACCGACGGCGGCGCCGCCCTGCTCGCCCAGACGCTCTCCGAACTCGCCATTCCGCACGACTGCCTCGACCTGCTGGTCCGCAGCGTGGCCGAGGAACCCGCCACGGTCGTGCGCGACGGCGGCGTGATCGCGGCCGGCTACGATGCCGAACTGGACGAGTTGCGCGACATCTCGCAGAACTGCGGCCAGTTCCTGATCGACCTCGAGACCCGCGAGCGCGAGCGCACCGGCATTGCCAACCTGCGCGTCGAGTACAACCGCGTGCACGGCTTCTACATCGAGGTCACCAACGGCCAGGCCGACAAGGTGCCCGACGACTATCGCCGCCGCCAGACGCTGAAGAACGCCGAGCGCTACATCACGCCGGAACTGAAGGCCTTCGAGGACAAGGCCCTGTCCGCGCAGGACCGCGCGCTGGCGCGCGAGAAGCTCCTGTACGACGGGCTGCTGCAAACCCTGCTGCCGCATATCGGCGAACTGCAGCGCGTGGCCGGCGCGCTGGCCCGGCTCGACGTGCTGGCCGCGCTCGCCGAACGTGCGCAGACGCTCGACTGGGTGATGCCCGAGCGCGTGGCCGAGAACGCCATCGACATCCTGCAGGGCCGCCATCCGGTGGTCGAGGGCCAACTCGCCGCCGAGTCGGTGCCCTTCATCGCCAATGACTGCCAGCTCAACGAGGCGCGCAAGCTGCTGCTGATCACCGGCCCGAACATGGGTGGTAAGTCCACGTTCATGCGCCAGACTGCGCTGATCGTGCTGCTGGCCTGCGTCGGCGCCTGGGTGCCTGCGCGGAGCGCCGTGATCGGCCCGGTCGACCGCATCTTCACGCGCATCGGCGCGGCGGACGACCTCGCCGGCGGGCGTTCGACCTTCATGGTCGAGATGACCGAGGCGGCCGGCATCCTGCATCATGCGACCCCGGCCAGCCTGGTACTGATGGACGAGATCGGCCGCGGCACGTCGACCTTCGACGGCCTCGCGCTGGCCTGGGCGATCGCCCGCCACCTGCTGTCGCACAACCGCAGCCACACGCTCTTCGCCACCCACTACTTCGAGCTGACGCAACTGCCGCAGGAGTTCCCGCAGGCGGCCAACGTGCACCTCTCGGCGGTGGAACACGGCGCCGGCATCGTCTTCCTGCATGCCGTGCAGGACGGCCCGGCGAGCCAGAGCTACGGCTTGCAGGTGGCGCAACTGGCCGGCGTGCCGCAGCCGGTGATCCGCGCCGCGCGCAAGCACCTGGCCTGGCTCGAACAGCAGTCGGCCGACGCCACGCCGACGCCGCAGCTCGATCTCTTCGCCGCCCCGCCCACGCCAGACGGCGATGATGATGACGACGCTGATGACAACAATGAGGCCGGCCCGGCGGTCGCTCCGGCACAAGCCGCGGCGCTCGTTGCGCTGGCCGACCTGGACCCCGACAGCCTCACCCCGCGCGACGCGCTCGACGCGCTCTATCGTCTCAAGGCCCTGGCCAGCGGCAACGGCGAGGCGGCCCACGCATGAGCCGCCGGGCGCGGCGGTTGGTCCCGATGGCCGCAGCGCTGGCCTGCGCCGGCTGCCTGCTCGCCTTCGGCCCGGCGGCAGAGGCACGTGCGCCTGTCCCCGTCGAGCCGCCGGCGCCCCAACGCCTGCGCATCGCACTGGTCGCCGACCTGCCGCAATGGCCGGGGGCCGAAGGCGATGCCGAGCAACTCTTCGCCACGCTCGCCGAGCAGCGCTTCGACGCCATCCTGCACGCGGGCGGCATCAAGGGCGACACCGAGTCCTGCGGCGACACCCTGCTGCAGGCGCGCCTGCAACTGCTCGACCGCTCCCCGGTGCCCCTGCTCTACGTGCCGGGCCAGACCGACTGGGCCGAGTGCGCGCGCGCCGTCAACGGCAGGTTCGACGCCATGGAACGGCTCAACCGCCTGCGCGAGCTTGCCTTCCCCGCGGACACCACGCTCGGCCAGCGCACGCTGCCGGTGATGCGGCAGTCGGACCAGTCGCTCTTTCGCAGCTTCCGCGAGAACGTGCGCATGACCATCGGCAACGTGCTGGTGGTCGGCCTCAACGTGCCGGGCGACAACAACCACTACAGCAGCGAAGGCGGTCGCAACAGCGAGTTCGAGGACCGCCGCGAAGCGAACCGCCAGTGGCTGGCGCGTGCCTTCTCGCTCGCCGGCCAGCGCAAGCTCGACGGCATCGTCGTGCTCGAGCACGGCGATCCGCAGTTCGGCAACGGCTGGGAAAAGCGCAGCGGACGGCCGTCGCTGCTCGACGGCTTCCTCCATCGGCGCGCGCGCGACGGCTATCTCGAGTTCAAGCGTCAGTTGCGCGAGCTGGCGTCGCGCTTCAGGGGCGACGTGCTGCTGGTGCACGCGGGCGGCCGGGGCTACGGCGTGGACGCGCCGCTGCGCGACGCCAACGGCAAGGCCTTGCCCAACTTCCGCAGCGTGTCGCTGCCGACGGGAGTCAGCCGCCAATGGGCGGAGCTGGTCATCACGCCGGGTTCGTCGGTGGTGTTCGACGTGGTGCTCAAGGACATGCCGCACAACGACTAAGAGACCGCTTCAGAATGATTCTGGCGTCGTTGCGCGGCCTTGCCGTGCCACTTGCACTGTCTGCGGCCGCGCGCCTAGCCAGAACCGCTTCGCTTCATTCTGAAACGGTCTCCAAGCCCGGGCGCTTGCGGCCAGCGCAGAAACGACAAAGCCGGCTGATGCCGGCTTGTCTTGTATGGAGCGACTGCGCAGTTCAGTGCAGCGTGCGCGGACCGTCGTCCTCGTCGTCGTCCTCTTCATCCTCGTCGACCACTTCGATGCCCGACGCGCCGTGCGCGTGGCCATGCTCGACTTCCTCGGACGTGGCCTCGCGCACTTCGGCAACCTTCAGCCAGAAGCGCAGCGCGGTGCCGGCGAGCGGATGGTTGCCGTCGAGCACCACCTTGTCCTCGGCGATGTCGGTCACGGTGTAGATGATCGATTCCTCGTCGTCGCCGTCTTCGGGCACGCCTTCGAACTGCATGCCCACTTCGAGCGGCTCGGGAAAACGGTTGCGCGGCTCGACCTTCACCAGCTCGGCGTCGTAGTCGCCGAAGGCGTCTTCCGGCTCGAGCTGGAGCTGGGTTTCGAAGCCGGCGTCGTGCCCGTCGAGCGCTTCCTCGATCTTGGGGAACGTGCCATCATACCCGCCGTGCAAGTAGACCATGGGTTCATCCGACTCCTCGATCAGATTACCCTGTGAATCCGATAGCTTGTACTGAACGGACACTACCGTGTTCTTAGCGATTTTCAATTCTTGACTCCATGAACGATTCCGCATTATACGCGCAGGCCCTGCCCCCAGGCCCCGTCGATCCCGACACGCCTCTCGCCCTCCTGGGCGGCATGACCCCGGCTGCATTCATGCGCGACGTGTGGCATCGCAAACCCTTGCTCATTCGACAGGCCGTCCCCGGGATCGTGCCACCTGTGTCGCGTGATGCGCTTTTTGAAATGGCCGACCGCGACGAAGTGGAGTCGCGGCTGGTGTCGCACTTTCGCAACCGCTGGAAGCTCGAAAACGGGCCGTTCGCGCCGGAGAACCTTCCTTCCCCCAAGGCTAGGCAGTGGACGCTGCTCGTGCAAGGCGTCAACCTGCACAATGCGGCGGCGGCCGAACTGATGGGGCGCTTCCGCTTCGTGCCCGACGCACGGCTCGACGACCTGATGATCAGCTATGCGAGCGACGGCGGCGGCGTGGGCCCGCATTTCGACTCCTACGACGTCTTCCTGCTCCAGGTGTCGGGCCGCCGCCACTGGCGCATCTCGGCGCAGACCAAACTCGACCTCGTCCCCGACATGCCGCTGAAGATCCTCAAGGACTTCTCCGCCGAGGAGGAATGGGTGCTTGAGCCCGGCGACATGCTGTACCTGCCGCCACAGTATGCCCACGACGGCATCGCCGAAGGCGAGTGCATGACCTGCTCGATCGGCTTCCGGGCGCCGGCCTACCGCGAACTGGCGGGGCACTTCCTTGCGTGGCTGTCGGAGACGGTCGAAGACAATGAAGACCTTTCGGGCCGCTATGCCGACGCTGGCGAAGCGGCCACGACGAAACCGGGACAATTGCCGGCCGATCTCGTCAAGGCCGTCGCCCGCAAGCTCCAGGCGATCCGCTGGAATCCGGCCATGGTGTCGGAATTCCTCGGCGCTCACCTGTCCGAGCCGAAGCCCAGCGTCGAATTCGGCGAGCCCGCCTCGATGACGCTCAGGCAGTACGGCAAGCTGGCGCAGAAGCACGGCGTGGTGCTCGCCCCGGGCTCCATTGCGCTCTACGACCGCGACAACTTCTTCCTCAATGGCGAAGCCTACGAGCCCCCGCCGGAACTGGCACGCTGGTTGCGGAAACTCGCCGACCACAGGCACCTGACGGCGGCGGAGGTGAACGCGTGTGCAGACCTTCCCGACATGATGGAAACGCTGCATCACTGGACGCTCGACGGCTGGTTGCAACTCGCGCCGCAGGCCTGAAAAACCCGCCGCCCGAAAGGCGGCAGAAAGGCTACTGAAAGTCACCTGAAAGCGCGTGTTGGCTACTTCAGACAGCCCCGCTGTAATAATGCGTAACATAGCGGGGCCGCTATTTCGGAACCTACACAAGCAGGGAAAACGCGGATATAATCGCCGGCTGGCTAGTACTGTGTAGCTTGGCTTTGTCAGCGCCACCGGGAGAGCCTTTTTGTGTAGTACCAAAGAGCGATAATTACCGGTAATTATTCATCGCCTGTTTTTCGTTATTACAAGTTAAAGGACGAACAATGAAGAAGTCTCTCCTGATCGCTTCGCTGCTGGCCGCCATGGCCGTCGCCGCTTGCGGCAAGAAGGAAGAAGCCGCTGCTCCGGCACCGGCTCCTGAAGCCTCGGCTCCCGCCGCTGAAGCCCCGGCCGCTGCCGCCGCTGCTGCTTCGGACGCTGCTGCTGCCGCGTCGGATTCGGCTGCTGCTGCTGCCAGCTCGGCTTCGGACGCTGCTGCTGCCGCTCCGGCTGCCGCTTCGGACGCCGCTGCCAAGCAGTAATCGGTCTTCTGACCGAGGTCAAAAAAGCCGGCCATTTATTGGCCGGCTTTTTTTATTTCCGCAGAATCTTCGTCGCTTGATTCGAGGAAGCTGCCGGCCATTAAAGGCCTGAGGGGCTCAACGCCGCACGGCCTGCCAGTCCAGTCCTTCGTGCTGGTCCGCGACCAACACATCCCCCGCCACCGTTCCCAGCACCGCCGCCAGCGCGCCCGTCGCCAGTTCGCGCGTATTGTTCTGCTGGCTCAGGTGAGCCGCCACCACGCAGCCCAGGCCGTCGTGCCGCACACGCTCCAGGATGCCCGCTGCCACATCGTTGGCCAGGTGACCGAAGTCCCCGCCGATCCGCTGCTTGAGCGACCACGGATAGACCGACTGCCGCAGCATCTCGCGATCATGGTTGCATTCGAGCACCAGCGCATGCACGCCGGCCAGGCGCGCCGTCACGTAAGGGGTTTCCATGCCCGCGTCGGTCAGCACGCCCAGGCGCGCGTCGCCATCCGACAACACGAACTGCAAGGGCTCGCGTGCGTCGTGCGGAACGGTATAGGGAAGGATGTGCAGGCCGCCGATGGAGAACGCATGATCGGCACAGCAGACGCGGACGTCCGCCATCGCCGCCCCGCGATGATGCGAGGTGGCGAGCCATGTGCCGTGACTGGTATGGACCTGCAGCCCATGCTTCGCGGCGAAGGCATAGGCCGAGCCGACATGGTCGCCGTGCTCGTGCGTGACCAGCACGGCGTCGAGGTCGGCCGGCGTCACGCCCAGCCGCTCCAGCCGCCGTGCGGTTTCGCGGATGCCGAAACCGCAGTCGAGCAGGACGCGGGTGACGGAAGTCCCGTCGCGGGATTCGATCAGCAGCGAGTTGCCCTCGCTGCCGCTACCGAGGAAGGCGAAGCGCATCATGGATGCGCCCGCCCGGCAAGAACGCGCACCGCTTAGTGCAGTTGCTCGTCCAGCAGCGTCAGGATGCGCTTGCCGATCTCGGTGTTGTCCGGCTGGCCGGCATCGTTCTGCACCGTCACCAGCGTGCCGCTACCCGTGCCCTTCAGCGCGACGCGATACTTCTTCGCGGTCTTGCCGTCGTTGGGCTTGGTGAAGAGCTTCGAGAAGAAGCCACGATCGTCCACGGTGGCGCGCGGATCGACATAGCGGACGAAGTACAGGCCCTGGGCGCGGTCGCGGTCCTCGACGGTGAAGTTCACGCGATCGAGCGACAGGCCCACCGAGCGCCACGCGCGGTCGAACGGCTCCGGCAGCTGCAGCGCGGGCGCGCCGTCGATCTGCGACAGGTACGACTTCGAGGCAGGCACGGCAGGCGCCGGATTGCCGGCCGGGGCAGGCTCGCCCGCCGGAGCGGCGGCAGCCGCCGTGGCGCCGATGCCGGTCTTGTCGGGATTGCGCGCCATGTAGTCGGCCTTGTCCTTCTGCACGCCAAGGCGCTGGGCCAGGCGCGACAGGAAGGCGGCTTCCAGTTCCGGATCGGCCGGACGCGGGGTCCAGACCGTGTTCGACTTGTCGACGCCGGTCAGCTGCTCCTGCATGCCGCGGTGGCTGATGTACACCTCCAGCGTGCCGTTCTGCGAGCGCTCGACGCGCGTGCGGAACTTGTCGCGCTCGGACGTCGAATACAGCCCGTCGAACACCTTGCCGATCGTGTTGCGGATGATGTCCTGCGGAATCTTGGCGCGGTTCTCGGCCCAGTCCGTTTCCATGATGCCGGTCTCGGGCGAGTCCGTCGTCAGCAGGAAACCGTTCTCCTGCCAGAAGCCGCGCAGTTGCTGCCACAGCTGGTCGGCACGCATGCCGTTGTTGATGACGAGCCAGCGCTGGTTGCCGTCGCGTTCCATGCGGATGCCCTGCGCGGACGGCAGGACGTTCTCGCTCGGCGCGGCTGCGCGCACCTGCGTGACCTGGCTGTAGTCCGACAGCGTCGACGCCTGCGTGCCGTTGGCTTCAGGCACGGAGTAGCGGCGGTCGCCTTCGAGCTTGGTGAGGTCGGGCGGAATGTCGAGCGTCGGCGTACGCTTGGCGGCCGACGACTTGTAGTCGATCTTGTCCGGTTGCATCATGTCGTTGATGCTGCTGCAGCCGGCGAGCATGCCCAGCGTCAGCGCGGGCACGATCAGGGCGGCGCGGCGTACCTGCACGCCGCGGCGGTTGTGCTTCAGTTTCATTGCTACACAATCCTGGATAATGAGGCGACGCCGGGGCGCCGCGATTCGGACGGGGGTCCGGAAAAGCCCGCCCGGCGGTTCAGCCCAGCAAGCCGGCAGCTGCCAGCGTCTTGCGCACGGCCTCGTGGAACGATTCCGACAGCGGAGTCAGCGGCAGGCGGATCCCGCCCTGCATCCGGCCCATCTGCTGGAGCGCCCACTTCACGGGAATCGGATTGGCCTCGACGAACATCGCCTTGTTGAGCGCAATCAGTTCCATGTGCAGGCGGCGTGCGGTCAACACGTCGCCCTTCAGTGCCGCCACGCACATCTCGTGCATCTTGCGCGGCGCCACGTTGGCGGTCACGGAGATATTGCCGTGGCCGCCAAGCAGCATCAGCGCGACCGCGGTGGGGTCGTCGCCGCTGTAAATCGCAAATCCTTCCGGCGCCTCGCTGATCAGCTGCGCGGCACGGTCGATGTTGCCGGTGGCTTCCTTCACGCCCACGATGCCCGGCACGTGCGCCAGGCGCAGGACCGTCTCGGGCAGCATGTCGGCCACGGTGCGGCCCGGCACGTTGTACAGCACCACAGGCAGGTCCACCGCTTCCGCGATGGTGCGGAAATGGCGGTACATCCCTTCCTGGGTCGGCTTGTTGTAGTAGGGCACGACCTGCAGCGAGGCGTCTGCACCCACTTCCTTCGCGTAACGGGTCAGTTCGATGGCCTCGATCGTCGAGTTGCCACCGGTACCGGCGATGATCGGGATGCGCTTGCCGGCCTGTTCGACGGCCACGCGGATCAGCTCGCAATGCTCGTCCACCGTCACCGTGGGCGATTCGCCGGTGGTGCCGACGATCACGATGCCATCGGTGCCTTCGGCCACGTGCCAGTCAATCAGGGCGCGCAGGGCCGGGAAGTCCAGGCTGCCATCCTCGTGCATCGGCGTGACGATGGCCACGATGCTGCCGGTAATCTGTGTCATAACGTTCGGGAATTCGGGCTGCGAATAAACGATGATTGTACCGGAACACCAAGAGGCTCCGGCGACTCCTGAGGCCTTTGTCGGAACAGGGAAAACACTGGGGGGCGACTCCGCATCAACGCGCGTGGGGCGCCGGCGGCTGACCGTCGCCGATGACGGTCAACGCGGCAGCGGATAGCGCGGCGGCGGCGACACTCCGACGAGGCCAGAAGCCTCCCGCACGGCGCAAATGCGCTGCACGAACGCCGCTTTCGACACCTCCGGCCGCTCCAGCACGCCATCCTCGTAGCCGATCACGCGCAGTGCGCCACGCGCCACATCGAGCAATTCACCGGGACGCAGCAGGAAATCCGGGCGCGACGGCTTGCCGACCGTCTCGTTGCCGGCCGCGAAGGTCTCGTAGATCAGGACGCCGCCGTCGGCGAGCGCGCCCAGCAGATGCGGCCAGAGTGGCCGGTGGAGGTAGTTGGTGACGACGATGGCGTCGAACGGCGCTTCGCCTGCGAGCGGCCAGTCGCCCTGCTCCAGTTCGGCGACGCGGGCGGTGACATTGGCATTCAGCCCGGCCATGGCCACGGCTTCGGCGTCGCGGTCGATTGCGAGCACCGGATGCCCATGCTCGGCGAACCAGCGGGCATGGCGGCCAGGACCGCAGGCGAGATCGAGCACGCGACCGCCGGGGCGAACGAGATGCGCCCAGCGGGTGACCCAGGGCGACGGCGGGTACAGCAAGGGCAACTGGGACAGGGGTTCTGTCATGTCAGCAGGCTATCAGGACAGTACCGCCAGCACCGGCCGCAGCATCAGCTCGACGATGGCACTGAGCGCGCCCATCACCGGCTGCATCCACACCCGCGTAATCACGCCCGCCGCCACCAGCGCCAGCACGATGAAGACGCCGTATGGCTCGATGCGCTGCACCTGGTAGGCGATGCGCTGCGGCAGCAGCGCGGTCAGGACGCGGCCGCCGTCGAGCGGCGGCACCGGAAACAGGTTGAACGCCGCCACCACCAGGTTGACCAGCACGCCCGCGCGCGCCATCTCGGAGAAGAACGGCTCGCGCACCCCGGTCCAGGCCAGGCCCACGGCCATCAGCGCCCAGGCGAAGGCCTGCACGATATTGCTGCCCGGCCCGGCCAGCGCCACCCACATCCCGTGCCAGCGCGGATTGCGCAGTCGCCCGAAGGCTACCGGCACCGGCTTGGCATAGCCGAACACGAACTGGCCGCCGGTCAGGAAGTACAGCAGCAGCGGCACGGCGATGGTGCCGACCGGATCGATATGACGGGCGGGGTTGAGACTGACGCGACCGAGGATGTAGGCGGTGTCGTCGCCGAAATGCCGGGCCACGAAGCCGTGCGCGGCCTCATGCAGCGTGATGGCGAACAGCACGGGGAGCGCGTAGACCGCGAAGGTCTGAATCAGTGAGGCATCCATGAATGGGTATTGTATCGGGCCTGCGCCGGATTATTCCGACGCGGTGTCAGCGAAATGAGACCGGAGTCACAGTCTGGGCAGCGTCAGCCTCACAGGCCGGACTCACAAGCAGGACTCACAAACCGAAGCGCGACGCATCGCCGCGCCCCGCACGGACCAGTTCCGGTTCGCCGTTTGTCAGGTCGATGACCGTGGTCGGCTGTGCCGGCGCCGGTCCGCCGCACACTACGAGGTCGAGCCGCTTTTCCAGCCGGGCACGGATCTCGGCCGGGTCGTTCAGCGGCTGGTCGTCCTCCGGCAGTTGCAGCGTGGCCGACAGCAGCGGCTCGCCCAGTTCGGCGAGCAGCGCCTGCGCGACGGGATCATCGGGCACGCGCAAGCCGATGGTCTTGCGCGACGGGTGCGACAGCCGGCGCGGCACCTCGCGGGTCGCCTCGAGGATGAAGACGAACGGCCCCGGCGTGGCGCCCTTGATCCAGCGGTACTGCCGGTTGTCGACACGCGCGAAGTTGCCGATCTCGGACAGGTCGCGGCACATCAGCGTCAGGTGGTGCTTGTCGTCGATCCCGCGCAGCCGGCGCAGGCGCTCCACCGCGTCCTTGTTGTCGAGCTGGCAGGCGAGCGCGTAGCTGGAGTCGGTCGGCAGCGCGATCAGGCCGCCCTTGGCGATGATCTGCGCGGCCTGCTTGATCAGGCGCGGCTGCGGGTTGACCGGGTGGATGTCGAAGAACTGGGACATGTATGGCGCCGGTCCGCTTACCAGTCATGCCAGACCGGGGTCAGGCCCGGCGGCAGCGGCGGCAGGGCGCCAAGTTCGACTCGCCCCTCGCCCGGGCCGTGGAAGTCGGAGCCGCGCGACGCCAGCAGCCCGTAATGGCGGGCCACCTCGGCGTAGCGGCGGTACTGGTCCGGCGTATGGCTGCCGGTCACCACCTCGACGGCGGCGCCGCCGAGCTGCGTGAAGGTATCGAAGAACGCGTCGTGCTGCGTATCCGTGTAGCGGTAGCGCCCCGGATGGGCAATCACGGGAATGCCGCCGGCGGCGCGGATCCATGTCACCGCGTCCTCCAGCGACGCCCAGCGGTGGCCGACATAGCCCGGCCGCCCTTCGGCCAGGTACTCGCCGAACACGTCGGCAATCGTCGCGCAGCGGCCCTCGTCCACCAGCCAGCGCGCGAAGTGCGTGCGCGAGATCAGGTCGGGGTTGCCGACGTAGCGCAGCGCGCCCTCATAGGCGCCGGGAATGCCGATGGCGGCCAGTGCGTCACCCATGTCGCGGGCGCGGCGGGCGCGGCCGGAGCGGGTCTCGGCCAGGCCGTCGACCAGCACGGGGTTGAACGGGTCGACGCGCAGGCCGACGATATGCACGGTCTGGCCGGCCCACGTGACGGAAACCTCCACGCCGCTGACATAGTCCATGCCGAGTTCTGCGGCGGCGGCGCGTGCCTCGACCTGTCCGCCGAGTTCGTCATGGTCGGTCAGCGACCAGAGTTTCACCCCGCCCGCATGGGCGCGCTCGGCCACCGCGCGCGGCGATAGGGTGCCGTCGGACACGGTGGAATGGCAATGGAGATCGGCGTTCAGGCCGTAACGGTCTTTCGTGGGAATCATAGGGCCTATTCTACGCTGGTCGGCCCGTTCCCGTTGCACCCGGCGGACGCCGCCTTTGCCCCCGTTCCCGGCGCAAAACCCTTCCCGCTATAGCCCTTTCGCCAGCGCTGGCGTAAGCAGGCAGGCGCAGCCCGCGGGGTATAGTGTCCCTCACTCCTTCCCTTCCTTCCGTCACCGCCATGCCCAGCACCGCCGCTTCCCCGGACATCACCCGCACCGACGTACTGATCGTGGGCGCCGGCCCCGTGGGGCTGTTCGCGGCCTTCCAGGCGGGCGTGCTCGGACTGACCTGCGAACTGGTGGACGTGCTCGACCGCGCGGGCGGCCAGTGCACCGAGCTGTACCCCGAAAAGCCGATCTACGACATCCCCGCCGTGCCCGGCTGCCTCGCGCAGGAACTGGTCGACCGCCTGCTCGAGCAGTGCGAGCCCTTCGCCTTCCCCATGCACTTCGGGCAGCGCGCGCAGAACGTCGCCGAGATACAAGGCGACAATGGCCATCCGCGCCTGCTGGTCGACACCGATGCCGGCCGGCGCTACGACGTGGCCGCCGTGCTCATCTGCGCCGGCGCCGGCGCCTTCGCGCCGCAGCGCGTGTCGCTGCCCGAAGCCGCCGTGCTGGAGGACAAGCACCTGCACTACGCCGTGCGCGACGTGTCGCGCTTCGCCGGCAAGCGCGTGGTGGTGGCGGGCGGTGGAGATTCGGCGCTCGACTGGGCGCTGGCGCTGCGCAAGGTGGCGGCGCGCGTAACGCTGCTGCACCGGCGCGAGGGCTTCCGCGCGGCGGACGGCACCGTGGCCGAGATGCGCGCCGCGGTGGCGGCCGGCGAGATGGATTTCGTGGTCGGCATGCTGGGCGCCCTGCACACCGAGGCCGACGCGCTCGTCTCGCTCGACGTGCGCACGCGCGACGCCACGCTCAACCTGCCGACGGACGAACTCGTCGCGCTATATGGCCTGGTGTCCGAACCGGGCCCCATCGCGCAGTGGGACCTCGACATGCGCGGCGGCCGCATCCTCGTGGACACCACCACCTACGAGACCTCGCGCCGCGGCATCTTCGCCGCGGGCGACATCGCCTTCTACACGAACAAGCAGAAGCTGATCCTGTCGGGCTTCCACGAGGCGGCGCTGGCGCTGCGCAAGGCGTACCACTACGCCTTCCCCGAGAAGGCGCTGGTCCATGTGCACACGAGCAACAACGCAGCGCTGAAGGACAAGCTGACCCACGCGTGAGCGGGTGGGCCAGCCCCCTTATTTGACTCCCACCACCATCGAATCCGCCCCGATCAGCGGCTCGACGCGCACCTCGCGGAAGCCGGCCTCCCGCATCCACGCCGTGCATTGCGCGCCCGTGTAGTCGAAGCCGCCCGGCGTCTCGATCAGCATGTTCAGGCTCATCATCAGGCCGAAGGCGTTCTGCCTGCGATCGTCGTCGATGACGGCGTCGTAGACGACCAGGCACCCGCCCGGCGGCAGCGCGGCGTAGCACTTCGCCAGCAGCGCCTGCTTCTGCGCGAGATCCCAGTCGTGGAGGATGTGCCCCATCACGAGCACCTCGGCGCCGGGGCAGGGTTCCTTGAAGAAGTCGCCCGGATGGAACCGCAGCCGGTCCTGCAGGCCGTGCGCCCTGACGTACTCCTCGAACACCGGACCCACCGCGGGCAGATCGAAGCCCCCGCCCTGCAGGTGCGGATGCGCCAGCGCGATCTGCACCGGCAAGGCGCCCTGGGCGCAGCCGATGTCGATGAAGCTGCCGTAGTCCTGCCACGGGAATTTCTGCGCCATGGCGCGGGCCGCGCCGAGGCTGACGCCGGTCATCGCCTGCAGGAAGCCACGCAGCGATTGTTCGTCCCGATAGATCGACGCGAACAGGTCGCCGCCGTGGGCCGCCTCGTTCTGCGGCAGCCCGGTGCGCAAGGCCTCGGTCAGCGCGCCCCAGAACGGGTAGAGCCGGACGTTGGCCATTTCCAGCAGGCCGCCCACGTAGCCCGGCTTGTTCCGGTCGAGGAAGAGCGCGGTATCCGCCGCGTTGCGGTATGTCCCGCCGTCGCGCTCCAGCACTTGCAGCGCAACCAGTGTGTCGAGGAAGTCGAGCGCGCCGCGGGGATGCAGGCCGAGCGCCGCGGTCAGGGCGTCGGCGTCGAGCGGGCCGTCCGCCAGCCGGGTGAACACGCCCAGTTCGACGGCCGACAGCAGCGTCTTGGCCGGCCAGAAGGCCATCCCGAGCTGGAGCAGCCGTTCTGGTGTGGGCATATCGCCACCCGCGCCAGGCGCCCGCGGCATCGCATCTGAAGTGTCAGGCATCCCGGCCCCTCCCCGCTTGCCGGCCGCAGGGGGCGGACCGGCGTGTCCAAAGCAGGGTAGTCAGCGCGATTGGCGAAGTCCAGCCGCTTCGCGCCGGGCCAGGAAGCCGTGCGCGAGCCGGCTCAGGCGAGGAATTCCTCGATCAGCCGCGCGACGATTTCCGGCTGGTCGTGGTGCAGCATGTGCCCCGCGTCCGGCACGATGACCTCGCGGAAATCGCGGAAGGCGCGGAAGCGTTCCTTGAATTCGGCTATGGGCTGCTTGCCGGCGATATTGGCGAGCGCCTCCGACTGGGCGGCCTCGACGTGCAGCACCGGCGCCGTCACCTGCGACCAGACCGCCATCACCTCGTCGAGACGATAAAGCTGCGCACTCGCCAGCTTGTGGGCCGGATCGCCCAGGATTTCCCAGCGGCCCTCGGCATTCGGGCGCGACCAGTGGTGGGCAAGGAACTCGGCGCGGTCGTCGCGCAGGCGCGGGTTGTTCTTCTTCAGGCGCGCGGCCACGGCCTCGACGCTGTTGTACGACTTCAATTCCGCTCCGGCGCGCAGTTCGTCCAGCCAGCGCGCATAGCGCTTCGGCGCCTGGTCCGCGCGGGTGGCGGTCAGGCCGAAGCCGTCGAGGTCGACCACGCGGCGCACGCGCTCCGGACGCACGCCCGCGTACAGGCACGACACATTGGCGCCCATGCTGTGGCCGACGAGGTCCACCTGCCCTTCCGGCTGGAAGTGATCGAGCAGCGCCTCCAGGTCGGCGAGATAGTCGGGGAACCAGTACGAGCCGGTGCCGGGATAGCGCGTGGGCAGGTCGGTCTCGCCGAAGCCGCGCCAGTCGGGCGCGATCACGTGCCAGTCGCCCTCCAGGGCATCGACCAGGAACTGGAACGAGGCCGCCACGTCCATCCAGCCATGCAGCAGGAACAGCTTGGGGGCACCCTCGCGGCCCCAGTGGCGCACGTGCGTGCGCAGTCCACGCAACGTGATAAATTCCGATCGCGAGGTTTCCTTGATTGTCATGTTTCTGCTTTCCCGTGTCCGTTTGCGTGTCCGTTTGCGTGTCCGTTGCGCCTGCCGGCCCGCTCTGCGTCGAGTGTAACGGGGCGCGCGCACGGACCTTATAAAATAGAACGATCGTTCGATTCGACATGATACGGGTCGGACGACACTGGAGACAAGCATGGCCGTACCCCAACTGCCTGCCGAACGCCGGGACGACTATCGCAAACTCTACGAGGGCTTCCGCTGGCACGTCCCGGAGACCTTCAACATTGCCGAGGCCTGCTGCGGGCGCTGGGCGCGCGACATGGCCACGACCGACCGCATCGCGGTCTACACCGAGCACGAGAACGGCCGGCGCGACGCCCACACCTACGCGCACCTCCAGGCCCTGGCCAACCGGCTGGCGAACGCACTGCGCGGGCTGGGCGTCGGGCGCGGCGACCGCGTCGGCATCGTCATGCCGCAGCGGATCGAAACGGTGGCAGCCTACATGGCGATCTTCCAGCTCGGCGCCATCGCCACGCCGCTCTCCATGCTGTTCGGGCCAGAGGCCCTCGCCTACCGGCTGCAGAACAGCGAATGCCGCGTGGCGATTGCCGACGAGACCTCGATCGACAATGTCCTCGCCGCCCGCGCCGACTGTCCGGCGCTGGCTACCGTCATTGCCGCGGGCAGCGCCATCGGGCGTGCCGATCTCGACTGGGACACCCTGCTCGCCGCCCAACTGCCCTCCTTCGTCGCCGAACATACGAGGGCCGACGAAGGCGCCGTGCTGATCTACACGAGCGGCACCACCGGCCCGCCCAAGGGCGCGCTGATTCCGCACCGGGCGCTGATCGGCAACCTGACGGGCTTCGTCTGCTCGCAGAACTGGTATCCGCAGGACGACGACGTGTTCTGGAGCCCGGCCGACTGGTCGTGGACCGGCGGCCTGTGGGACGCGCTGATGCCCTCGCTCTACTTCGGCAAGTCCATCCTCGGCTACCAGGGCCGCTTCTCCGCCGAACGCGCCTTCGAATTGCTGGAGCACTACCGCGTCACCAATACCTTCCTCTTCCCCACCGCGCTCAAGCAGATGATGAAGGCCTGCCCCGAGCCGATGGCGCGCTACGACCTGCGCCTGCGGGCCGTGATGAGCGCGGGCGAGGCGGTGGGCGCGACGCTCTTCGCGTGGTGTCGCGACGCGCTCGGCGTGATCGTCAACGAGATGTTCGGCCAGACCGAGATCAACTACATCGTCGGCAACTGCACGGCACAGCACGACCCCGCCCGCCTGGGCTGGCCGGCGCGTCCCGGCTCGATGGGCCGCCCCTATCCCGGCCATCGCGTCATGCTGGCCGACGAGGAGGGCCACCCGTGCGCACCGGGCGAGGACGGCGAAGTGGCGGTCTGCACCACCGACATCCATGGCGACGCCGACCCGGTGTTCTTCCTCGGCTACTGGAAGAACGAAGCGGCCACGGCAGCCGGCTTCTTCGAACACGACGGCCGTCGCTGGTGCCGCATGGGCGACCTGGCGCGCAGGGATGCCGACGGCTATCTCTGGTACCAGGGCCGCGCCGACGACGTGTTCAAGTCGTCCGGCTACCGCATCGGGCCGAGCGAGATCGAGAACTGCCTGCTGAAGCATCCGGCCGTGGCCAACTGCGCGGTGGTGCCCTCGCCCGACCCGGAGCGCGGCGCGGTGGTGAAGGCGTTCGTCGTGCTGACGCCATCCGTGCAGCGCTCGCCCGATGCGGACGCCGCGCTGGTCGCCGACCTGCAGCAGCACGTGCGCGGCCAGCTGGCACCGTACGAGTATCCGAAGCTGGTCGAGTTCATCGACCAGTTGCCGATGACGACCACCGGCAAGATCCAGCGGCGGGTGTTGCGGCTGCAGGAAATCGAGCGGGCCGGCGGCAGGGATTAGAGACTGTTTCAGAATGAAGCGAAGCGGTTCTGGCTAGGCGCGCGGCCGCAGACAGTGCAAGTGGCACGGCAAGGCCGCGCAACGACGCCAGAATCATTCTGAAACAGTCTCTTAGCCGGCGGAGCCCTCGAGCCAGGCCAGTTCGTCCTCGTCGAACCCTGCGGCGCGGCGGGCGTCGAGGTTGAACGGTCCGCGCAGCTTCGGCGCGCGGTGCTGTTCGGCCAGCAGCGGGTAGGTGGCAATCGGATCGATTCCGCGCTGCGCGCAAAGCCAGCGATACCAGTGGTTGCCGATGGCGACATGGCCGACTTCGTCGCGCAGGATGATGTCGACGATGGCGGCCGCCGCATGGTCGCCGGCGCCGGCCAGCTTGGCGCGCACCGGCGGCGAGGCGTCGAGCCCGCGCGCTTCCAGCGTGCGCGGCACCAGGGCCATGCGGGCCAGCACGTCGCCCGCGGTGCGGTCGCACATCTCCCACAGGCTGTTGTGGGCCGGGAAGTCGCCATACGCGAAGCCCAGCGTGGCGAGGTGGTCGGCCAGCAGCGTGAAGTGGTACGCCTCTTCCCCGGCCACGCGCAGCCAGTCGCGGTAGAACGCGGGCGGCATGCCGTGGAAGCGCCACGCGGCGTCGAGCGCCAGGTTGATGGCGTTGAATTCGATATGGCAGAGCGCGTGGATCATCGCCCCGCGGCCGGCTTCGGTGCGCAGCGAGCGGCGGCGGTCCACCTGTTGCGGCGGCACCAGTTCGGGGCGCGCCGGACGGCCGGGCAGTGGCACGGGCGGCACGGGGATCGCCGTTCCAGCGTCGAAAGCGGCATCCGGCGCGCTGGTGGCGGCCTCGAACAACGCCCGCGTCGCTGCGGCCTTGGCCCTGGCATCGGTCATGCATAGGGCCTGGAGCGCGCGCTCGCGCAGGGAAAGTGCGGGATCAGGCAATCCGGCGGCAGGTGGGATCTCGTGCATACAAGGTAAAATCGCGGGTTGCCGCCATTGTAAGGGCCGGCCCGGCGCACTCCCGGTCCGCCGCCGCCAGCGGGCAAACGGCAAACGGCCGGCGCTTTAAGCCGCGGCATCCGTCCCCATATAACAACATCTTCCCCGGAGCATCCATGGCGATCTACCAGCTTGGCGACCTGACCCCTTCCATCGACGCCGAAGCCTACGTGTCCCCCGAAGCCACCATCATCGGCAATGTCACGATGAAGGCGCGCTCCAGCGCGTGGCCCGGCGTGGTGGTGCGTGCCGACAATGACACGATCGAGATCGGCGCCGACACCAACCTGCAGGAAGGCTCCGTGCTGCACGTGGACCCGGGCTGCCCGATCAAGCTGGCCGACCGCGTGACCGTTGGCCACCAGGTCATGCTGCACGGCTGCACGGTGGGCGAAGGCTCGCTGATCGGCATGAAGGCCGTGGTGCTGAACAAGGCCGTGATCGGCAAGGACTCGCTGGTCGGCGCCGGCGCCCTGGTGACCGAGGGCAAGACTTTCCCGGACCGCTCGCTGATCCTCGGCACGCCCGCGCGCGTGGTGCGCGAACTCTCCGACGAGGAAGTGGCCAACCTGCACACGGCCGCCGAGCACTATGCGAAGCGGCAAGCGATGTACAAGACCGATCTGAAGAAGATCGGCTGAACCCCTGACTGACCACGGGCGGTCCGCCGCCCGTGCCGCCTGACCGACAGAACGATTGTGACAACTACCCCCACCACCACCCCCGACACCCTGCAGAAATTCCTGTTCGACGCCGCCCCCGTGCGCGGAGAACTGGTCCGCATGGAGGCCACCTGGCAGGAAGTGCTGCGCCGCCACGCCTATCCCACGCCCGTGCGCCGCATGCTGGGCGAGATGATGGCCGCCGCCGCGCTGCTGTCGGCCAACCTGAAGTTCAACGGCGCGCTGGTGATGCAGCTCCATGGTGACGGCCCGGTACGGATGCTGGTGGTGGAATGCCTGTCGGACCTGTCGATGCGCGCCACGGCCAAGATCGCCGAGGACGCCGTGATCGCCGACGATGCCACGCTGAAGCAGCTCGTCAATGTCAACGGCCGCGGCCGCTTTGCCATCACGCTCGACCCGAAGGACAAGCTCCCGGGCCAGCAGCCCTACCAGGGCATCGTGCCGCTGGCCGACCACTACGGCCCGCTCGGCTCGGTGAGCGCGGTGCTGGAGCACTACATGCAGGCGTCCGAACAGCTCGACACCCGCCTGTGGCTGGCCGCCGACGACAACGTGGCCGCCGGCATGCTGCTGCAGAAGCTGCCCTCGTACGGCGGCACGATGGAAGTCGGCGAGACCGGCGCCCCGCTGGCCGGCGGCAAGCCGCAGGACCTGGACACCTGGGAGCGCGCCAACCAGCTCGCCCATACGCTGAAGACCGAGGAACTGCTCGGCGATGCGCCGGAAGTGCTGCTCCAGAAGCTCTTCTGGGAAGACGTGCAGGACGCCGGCCTGCGGGTCTTCGAACCGCTCACGCCGCACTTCCATTGCTCGTGCTCGCGCCCGAAGGTGGCCGGCATGCTGCAGTCGCTGGGCAAGGAGGAAATCGACAGCATCATCGCCGAGCGCGGCCACGTCGAGATCCACTGCGACTTCTGCGGCCACCGCTACGAGTTCGACCCGGTGGACTGCGCCCAGCTCTTCACCTCGCACGTGGCGACCGGCGCGGGCACCGGGGCACAGCAGCATCACTGATCCGCGTCGCTGATTCGTGTCACTGATTCGTGGCACCGAGCCGGAAATACAAAGGGGGCGCCTGAAGCGCCCCCTTTTTGTCCCTGCCGATCCGTTCAGTGACCACCCCGCCCGGCCACCGAATTGGCCGGCGGCGGCAGCGGCGGCGTGGCGCTCACCTTCGGCGCGGGCGCCACGAACTGGACGAAGACTTCCCCGTCCTTGACCATGCCCAGCTCGTAGCGGGCGCGCTCCTCGATGGCGCCGGTGCCGTCCTGGAGGTCCTTCACTTCCCCTTCCAGCTTGGCGTTGCGCAGCTTCATCTCCTGGATGCGCACGTCCTGCTCGTGCTGCTGGTGCTCCAGTTCCCAGACCCGCAGCCAGCCCCCCTTGCCCAGCCAGAGCGGATACTGGATGGCAACGAGCAGCACGAACAGCAGCAGCGAAATCAGGCGCATTGAGGTGTGACGGAAAAATTTCCGCCCAATGATCCGCGAACTGGCGCCGGATGGCAATTGGCGGAAGAACCCGGATACAAAAAAAAGGACACCGTGTCGGTGTCCTTTGTCTTCCTCCCCTCTCCCGCCGGGAGAGGGGTTGGGGGTGAGGGATCAGCGCCGGCAGTACCCAGGCGCCTTCCCTCACCCCTGCCCCGCTCCCAATCGGAGAGGGGAAAACCGGGATCAGCGCAGGTTGTAGAACGCGCTCTTGCCCGGGTAGCTGGCGATATCGCCGAGGTCTTCCTCGATGCGCAGCAGCTGGTTGTACTTGGAAATGCGGTCCGAACGCGACAGCGAGCCGGTCTTGATCTGGCCGGCGTTGGTGCCCACGGCGATGTCGGCGATGGTGCTGTCCTCGGTTTCGCCCGAGCGGTGCGAGATCACGGCGGTGTAGCCGGCGCGCTTGGCCATCTCGATGGCGGCGAAGGTCTCGGTCAGGGTGCCGATCTGG
>Ga0160472_100433_pt1 | contig 31320 bp, 31 predicted proteins | sample HID1973M_E11MG_FD_108267 | JGI IMG/M metagenome (GOLD analysis project Ga0160472, IMG submission 108267) | Enriched mosquito-associated microbial communities from UW Madison campus, WI, USA - HID1973M_E11 MG | ecosystem: Host-associated > Arthropoda: Insects > Digestive system > Unclassified ... | reverse complement strand
TCCGCGGCCCAAAGCCGCCCATGCCGCCATCAATGGCCGCCAGAACCGACCTCCCGCTCGCGCACCTGCGTGGCGGCATGCGAATAACGATCCACGCGCGAAAGCCGCGGTCTTCAACAGCCCAGGAGGCCCAGGATGAACAAACCCAAGCCCGTCGCGCAGAAGCCGGCGCTGCATCACGTCACCTTCAAGACCACGCGGTTGCAGGAGATGACCGACTGGTATGAGGCCGTCGTCGGCTGACGTGGGCATCCTGCCGCATATCTGCATCGACCACGGGCTGACGATGTCCTTCCACTACGTCGACCCGGACGGCAATTCGGTCGAGCTGCAAAGCGATAATTTCGGCAACTGGATCCATTCGGCGCATAGACGGTCCGCCGCGAAATGCTGAACCACGCGCAGAGGTTCACCGGCGGTATCTAGCATGCCTCCGCTACCATTTCACCAGTCCGCGAAGGGGCCTGCGTCCCGATAGCCCCCGGCGCGGCGGCAATTCCTTCGTCACCCGATCGCGATCACCTGCCGCGCGCGCGCATCCGTGTCCGCCCAGGCGGCCGAGATATCCGCGAGGGGGACTGCCTCGGTCACGATTTCCAGCCCCGCATCATCCGCCGCGGCCAGCATTTCGCCCACCGATGCGATCATGCGCGGCATCGAAACACTGCCGATTCCGCTGCCCATCAGTTCGATCGCCGAGGAGCGCAGCCACCCGCCCGGAAGCGCCAATTCGGCGCCAGAGATCGAGCCGATCTGGACGAAGCGCCGCCGCGTCGCGGCTGGTCGGGCATGGGTCGCCGCCGACAGAATGGCTTTGGCCGAAGGCCCCCAGAGGTAATCAAGGATGACATCCACGCCTTGTGCGAAGGCGGTATCAAACTGCACCTTCAGAGCTTGCGTGTCATCGGTCAGGGAAATGATCTCGTCGGCACCGAGCGATTTCAGCCGAGCCAGCACGGCCGGATTGCGGCCGGTGGCGATAACCCGCCGCGCGCCCATGTGGCGCGCGATCTGGACCGCAAGCTGACCGGAGCTGCCGGTCGCGCCGTTCACCAGGACCGTTTCGCCCGGCTGCATCCGCGCGCGCTCGCGCAGCGCCATCCAGGAGGACATGCCCGGATTGGCGAGCGCGGCCGCGCGGATGTCGTCGAGTTGGTCCGACAACGGAACGCAGAACTCCTCCCGGACCGGCGCGCGCTCGGCGATTGCGCCGAAAGGTGCGCGGGGCATTGCGAAATAGACCCGCCGGCCATCGCCGAGCACGCCCGTTCCGTCGACGCCGGCAACAAACGGATATTGACCGTCGAAAGAGTAATGCTGGCCGGAAGCCCGGGCGCGGACAAGCTGGCTGATCGCGGCGGCTCGGACATAGACCAGCACCTCGCCGGGTGCCGCCTCGGGCTCGTCGTATTCGATGCAGATGGGGGGTTGGCCTGCCCCGGTGACGACGGCGGCTTTCATGGCAATATCCTTCCCCACGGCAAATTAATGTGTATGATGCACGTAATTTGGAGGCGAGATGGCGTCAACAGGAAATATGCAAAATACACAGATCTCGGCGCTGATGCGCGGGCTGCATGGCGCGGTTCTGGATATCGTGGCGGTGATGAACCGGCCCCAGCGGGACGAACAGATGGTTAGGGCCGCGGGCATCAGGCTGGATCGCGCCCTGTTTCCGCTGCTGGTCCTGGTCGAGCGTCTGGGGCCCGTGGCGCTTGGCGAACTGGCGGACCGGGTCGGTCGCGACCACACGACAATCAGTCGGCAGGCGGCAAAGCTGGAAAGCCTCGGCCTGATCCTGCGGCAGCCCGGGCGCCGGGATCGCAGGGTGCGCGAGGCGGTCATCACCCCGGCAGGCAAGGAGATGACGGACCGCATCGACGCCACGCGCGAGCGGATCATGCGCCGTACGCTTGCCGACTGGCCGCCGGATGAAGTCGAGACGCTGGTCCGCCTCGTCCGACGCTATGCCGATGCAATGATGGAGCCGCCAGTGGAGGGCGTACCCGAAGGAGAGATCCGATTGTCTCCGGGAAAATCGACGCGCAGTGCCCCCGCTGACGACAGCCGATGAGCAGTCTACCGATAGCGGCATGTCCGACTGGGGTAATCATGCGGCGAGATTCCCAGAGACATTGTGCGGGGCGACTGCTGCTTGCGCGGCGGTCGGCCCGGAGGTGGGTCTAATCCGAGTCCATTTGGCCGATGCATCGGCCGCGGCGGGCAAGCCACGGTCTCTCCGAGCCGGATCCTGCCTCTCGCTTCTGAACGCGCTGGCCCGCCGGATCAACCTCCCTCACGCGAACCGCAGCTCTGTCGATGTCCTTTGTCGTAGCCGGTTTGGGCGTCGCTACTTCAACCGCGGCGCTGCGGGCCATTTCGCTGTCGTCAAGAATGAACTTGCGACGCTCGTAATGCACGGTGAGGCTCGTGCCACCTGGCGCTGGTCGCGGGACAAAGGATGTCCATCCAGCCGCAACGCTGGCAGGTTCAATGGCCGGTGCAGGAACCTGGGAAAAGCGCGGGTTAACTTGCCCGGCCCAACCCGCCCAGCCATTGAAGTGCGCTTTCCAGACTGGGCTCTGGCCGGGGCCTGTCGAGTTGCAACTCATCCGCGATATGGGAAAGGTGATGCGCCATCTCGGCGGCGGCTTTTCCCCCGTCGCCAACGGCTATCGCGCGAACGATGCTGCTGTGCTCGTCCCTTGGGCATCCCGTTTCGGATTCGGCATGGACCAGGATCGCAAGACAGGTCAGCACCTGCAATTGCGTCAGCATGTGAACCAGGTAGACGTTCCCGCTGATCTCGGCCAGCTTCAGGTGAAACTCTCCGGTCAGGCGCACGAGGGTCGAGCGGTCGCCGGCATTCCGCGCCGCTTCCTCAGTCGCGATGTGATGGTTCAGTCGTTCCAGATCCTCGGCCGAGCGGGTCAGCGCGATCGAATGGACCATGCCCGGTTCGATCATCTTCCGCACATCCAGCATCATCCGGGCTTCTGCACGCGAGGGGGCGGCGATCGTATAGCCAAGGTTGGGCGTCTTCTTGAAGACCCCGATCTCTGAGAGCTTGCCCATCGAGGCGCGCACCACGGTCCGGCTGACGCCGAAGATTTCGGCAAGCTTCGCCTCGGTGATCCTTTCCCCCGGCGGCAGGCGGTGCTCGAAGATCGCCTCGATCAGGCGGCGCGTGATCTCCTGCTCGGTATAGCCGTGACGGCGCTTCCTGGAGGGGCCGTCCGCCGAATTTTCCTTGCTGTTCATAAGCTTTCCGAAATGCCCCCGTGACGTTCAGTGTCAGCCTAAAACCTGAGCATTCCTGTCTGCTCCGCGCGATGTCCGTGCTTTCAGCCGATATTGCATGTCGCCCCGGCAATTTCAATTGACACAGTCCAACATTGTCCTTTTCATTGTATCCAATCAAGTAAACCAGCTGCGAGCCCCAAGTTTCGCGAAGACGGAACAGGTCAACAGCCTCACCGCAGGGAGTTAATGACTTGGAACTCAAGACGCTTCTTTTCCCCAGCCGGCGCTTGCTGATGCAGACGGCGCTGGGGGCGCTGGTCTTCGCCGCACCCTTCGCCGGTCAGCCGGCCTGGGCGCAAAGCGCGCAGGAAATCCTGATCGTCGCCGGCCCCCGCACCCCGGAATCTCTCGATCAGGAATATCCGCCGACCGAGGCCGTCCATGAATTACGCCGCAACGTGAACGAGCGGCTGCTGACCTATGAGATGAAGAAGGGCGAGGACGGCATCTCCTACGAGGATTTCTCGAAGGTCGCCGGCGCATTGGCCGAATCCTGGGAGGTGGCGCCTGACTTCAGGTCGATCACCTTCCGCCTGCGGCCCGGCGTGGTCAGCGGCGCGGGTCATCCGCTGGATGCCGATGACGTCATGTGGTCGTTCGAACGCGGCTGGAACCTGAAGTCGAACTTTCACTGGTACATGACGCAGATCCTCAAGATCGAGGATTTCGACACGGCCTTTGAGAAGATCGATGACATGACCGTCAAGGTCAGCATCCCGAACGCGTCGCCTTTGCTGGAGAAGCTGTGGATCAACAGCGATCTGGGCATTCTCGACTCGGACACGATGAAGGAACACCTGACCGACGCGGATCCTTGGGGACAGCGCTGGCTTGCCACCAACTCGGCATCCTTCGGACCTTACAAGGTGACCAAATACGCGCCGGGCCAGGAAATCGTCTATGAGGCGAACCCGGACTATTACCGCGGCGCGCCGAAGCTGAAAAAGGTCATCTTCCGCGAGATGCCGACCAGCGCGAACCGCCTTGCGGCATTGCAGGCCGGGGCGGTCGACGTGGCCGAATACCTGTCGCCGCGCGAGCTTTCGATGCTGGGGCAGATGCCGGGCGTGACGATCAACAAGGTGTTCGGGAACTTCGTCCATCGGGTTGAGATGCAGAACGAAACCCCGCCCTTCGACAATCCCAAGGTCCGCCTTGCGCTGAACTACCTTGTGCCGCGGGACGAGATCGCGAAGGCCGTCTATTTCGACACTGCCCGCCCGACCAAAAGCCCGATTTCCGAGATCTATCCGGCATTTACCGAAGAATACTACAATTTCGGGAACGATGTGGAGAAGGCCAAGGCACTGCTGGCCGAGGCAGGGTTGCCGGACGGTTTCAAGACCGAGCTTGGCTATCGGACCGGCGACCAGCTTGAGGAAGAGCTTGCGGTCATCCTGAAGACCGCATTCGCCAAGGCGGGCGTGGACGTCACGCTGTCCAAGCTGCCGGCATCCACCCTGGTCGAGCGTTATACGAAGGGCCAGATCCCGATGTATTTCTTCCGCGACATGGCGATCGTTCCCGATGCGGCCTATGTGGCGAACCTGTGGCTGAACAGCAATTCGCTGATCGACTATTCGCGCTTCCACAGCGACGAGGTGAACGAGCTGATCAACAGCGCGCTTACCTCGACCGAGGAAGAGAAGCGGCTGTCGGACATGAAGCGCGTGCAGCAGATCACCATGGAAAACGCGCCTTGGGTCTTCCTGTTCAACCCCGGCTACCAGCTTGCGACGCGGCAGAACGTCAAGGGCTATTCCTGGTACACGCCCAACGGCAATGCGTGGTTCGACTTCTACAAGGAATGATCTCTGACCCGAGATGTCGCCCGCCGGGCCTTCCGGCGGGCTTCCTTCCCTGATGGAATGACCGACATGAGCTTTTCGACGACCTGGCGGCGTCTGCCGCGAACGCTGCGCATCGTGCTGACGCGGCTTCCGATGGTGGTGCCGCAGATGCTGGGCGTCATCTTCGTGACCTTCATGCTGGTCCGGCTGCTGCCCGGCGACCCCGCATTGCTGATGCTGGGCAACATGGCGACTCCGGAAAGCATCGCCAACCTGCGCGAGCAACTGGGACTTGATGGAAGCCTCTGGCAGCAATTCGTGCATTACCTGGGTGGCGTCCTGCAGGGCGATCTGGGGGTTTCGCTGTTCACCTCGAACCCGGTGGCAGTGGACCTGATGGAGCGCGCGCCGGCGACGCTGGAGCTGATCTTCTATGCGATGATCCTGACCATCCTGATCGCGGTCGCGATCGCGGTTTTGGCGGTCGTCCGTCCCGGTGGCGTCGCCGATTACGTCAGCCGCTTCTATGGCATGGCCGCCGGGGCGATTCCGGATTTCTGGGTCGGGCTTTTGCTGATCTTCTTCCTGTTCAGCACCCTCGGAATCGCGGCGGCGCCCTTTGGCCGGATCGACCCGATGATCGCGGCGCCGCCTACCGTGACCGGCTTCTATACGTTCGACGCCGTGATCGCCGGGGATTTCGCGGCGCTGAAATCGGCGGCGGGACGCCTGCTTCTGCCGGTCCTGACACTGACCATCGTGAATGCGGGCGCGCTGATGAAGATGACCAAGACCACCTTCGCCGAGATATGGAAGTCGGACTTCATCCGGCACCAGCGGGCCAGCGGACTGAGCCAAGGACGCATCGTCCGAAACGCACTGCGCAACAGCCTGCCGCCAATCATCACGCTTGTCGGTTTTCTTGTCGGCTTCCTGCTGGGCGCCGCAGTTCTGGTCGAGACGATCTTCTCATGGGGCGGCCTTGGCCAATACGCGGTGCAGGCTGTGACCTATTCCGATTATCCCGCGCTGCAGGGCTTCGTGCTGGTTGCGGCCGTCTTCATCCTGGTGGTCTATCTGATCGTGGACATTCTCTACGAACTGGCCGACCCGCGCATTCAGGTCTGAGGGAACAGCCATGTCGCAGATCAGGAACTTCATCACCTTCGTCCTCAGCCGTCCGGGAGCGGCCTTCGGGCTTGCGCTGCTGCTTCTCCAGGTGGTTGCGATCGTCTTCGCGCCGCTTCTGGCCACCCATGCCCCGACCGAGGCGGACCCGCTGGCCTCGCTTCAGCCGCCGTCGGGCACGCATTGGCTGGGCACGGATGTGTCCGGCATGGATATCTATTCGCGCATCATCTACGCAACGCGCGTCAACCTGCTGATCTCCATCGTCGCGGTCGCGGTGGCCTTTGTCATCGGCGTGCCCGTGGGCCTTGTCGTCGGATATTACCGCGGCTGGGCCAGCACCTTCGTCATGCGCGTCTTCGACTTCATCCAGTCCTTTCCGGTCTTTGTCCTGGGCATGGCGCTGGTATCGGTGATGGGGCAGGAGATCTGGAATGTCGCCATCGTCCTTGCGGTGCTTTTCGTCCCGATCTTTGCCCGGCTGATCCGGGCCGAAGCGCTGTCGCTGCGTGACCGGCCCTTCATCGCTGCGGCGCGCTGCTCGGGCGCGACGGATGGCCAGATCATGTTCCGTCACATCCTGCCCAACGCGCTGACGCCGGCGATCGTCCAGATCTCGATCTCGATCGGGATGGCGATCCTGCTGACGGCGGGCCTGTCCTTCATCGGGGCAGGGGTCCGGATGCCCCTGCCGGAATGGGGCCTCATGGTCTCGGTCGGATCGCAGCAGATGATCCTCGGCGTCTGGTGGGTCGCGCTGTTCCCCGGACTGGCCATCGTCTTTTCCGTGCTGAGCTTCGCCCTGATGGCGGATGCGCTGCGCGATTATGTTGATCCGCGCAGGGAGAGAGCCTGATGGAAGTGCAGGACAGGAAGCCATTGCTTGAAACCCGCGATCTGTCGGTTGCCTTCGGGGACAAGACCGTGCTGCACGGTGTCAGCCTGCAGCTTCGCCCCGACGAGGTGCTGGGCATCGTGGGCGAGACCGGTGCCGGGAAATCGGTTCTGGCCCGGGCGCTGATCGACCTCTTGCCCGGAAAGGGGCGCATCAGCGGGGGGAATGTGCAGATCGGTGGCCGCGAGTTGCGGCAGATGTCGGCAAGTGAGCTGCGCCAGTTGCGCGGTGGGGGCGTGGCCCTGATCGGGACGGATGCCAAATCGCTTCTGGACCCCGTCCGCCCGGTGGGCGAGCAGGTCGCGGACGTGCTTCGCGCCCATAAGGGGCTGAGTGGTGCCGCCGCCCATGACGCCGCGGTTTCGCTTTTCGCCAAGGTGGGCATCGTCGATCCGGAAAAGCGCGCTCAGGCCTATCCGCACCAGCTTTCCGGCGGCATGGCCCAGCGGGTGATCATCGCGATGGCCCTGATCGCCGAGCCTCGGGTGATCCTTGCCGACGACGCGACGCTGGGGCTGGATGCCACCATTCAGGTCCAGGTGCTCGACCTGCTGGTCGCGCGCTGCCGCGAGGCCGGAATGGGCGCGATCATCATCACCCATGACCTTGGCATCGTCGCACGCTATTGCGACCGGGTCGCGATCATGCGCGAAGGCCGCATTGTCGAGGAAGGCGCGACGGCCGGTTTCCTCCATCACCCCGCGACGGCCTATGGCACGGAACTGTTGGCCTCGGCTCGGGCGCGCCCGGCCCCGATGGTCCGCTCGGGGCGCGGGCAGCAGCCGGCCAAGGCGGCTTCGCTGCTGGAGGTGGTCAATCTGGTCAAGCATTTCCCGACCCCCTCGGGGCATGTGGTCAAGGCGGTGGATGACGTCTCATTTGCCGTGCCACGGGGCGAGACGCTGGCACTGGTGGGCGAAAGCGGGTCGGGAAAGACGACCGTGGGCCAGTGCCTTGTCAGGCTGCTCGGCTCGGACAGCGGCAAGGTGCAGTTCGACGGGCGCGACATCCTGACATTGCCCGACCGGGATTTCCGCCCGTTGCGGCGCAATATCCAGATGGTGTTTCAGGAACCTTATGTCGCGCTGAACCCGCGCTGGACGGTGGCGCGGCTGATCGCCGAACCGCTGGCGCTTGATCCGACGATGACCAGCCCGACCGCCCGGAAAGCGCGGGTGCTTGAGATGCTTGACCTTGTCCGCCTGCCCGCGCGTCTGGCCGAGGCCTATCCCCACGCGCTGACGGCGGGCGAACAGAAGCGGGTCGGGATGGCGCGGGCCCTGGCGACCCGTCCGGATTTCGTGGTCTTTGACGAACCCACGACGGCGCTCGACATCCGGGTGCGCGCGCAGATCATCGATCTGGTGCGCGAGTTGCAGCGCGAGATGCATCTGGCGACGCTGTTCATCACCCACGACCTGAACTCGGTCCGCTCGCTGGCGCATAACGTGGCGGTGATGCGCCATGGAAAGATCGTCGAGATCGGGGAAACCGAACGCATCTTTGCCAATCCGCAGCACGATTACACCCGCATGCTTCTCGGCGCGGAACTGCCGATCGAACGCTATGCAGCCTGACCGGGAAGGAACCCCAATGAGCGATAAACATGTTCTGGTCACCGGTGCCGCCGGCCTGATCGGCAATGCGGTGCGGCGCAAGCTTGAGGATCGCGGAACCAGGGTCATCGCCATCGATCGCGTGGCGGCAGAGGTGGACGGGCGCGAGGTCCGCGAATGCGACGTGACCGACATTCACGGCCTTCATGCCATCGCAAGGGCGCATGACATCGGAAAGATCGTCCATTGCGGGGCGTTTTCAGGGCCGATGGTGTCGCCCGACCACCCGATCCAGATGGTGCAGGTCAATATCGGCGGCGCCGCGAATATCGGTGAACTTGCCCGGATCATCGGGGGCGTGCGCGTGGTCTTCGCCTCGACCGCGACCGCTTATGGGGTGACGCCCCTGGCCCCCGTTTCCGAAAATACCGTCATGGTCCCGGACACGATGTATGGGGCGTCGAAGGCCGCGGCCGAGCATGTGATGAACGCCTACAAGCTGCAATTCGGGGTGGACACGGTGAACCTGCGCATCGGCTGGGTCTATGGCCCGCGCCGCAGCACGGCCTGCCTGATCCGCCAGATGCTGGTCGATGCCATGGCCGGGCGGGCGACGCATATCCCCTATGGCCGCGATTTCCCGCGCCAGTATCTGCATATCGACGACGCGCGCGACGCGATGATCGCCGCCCTCGACCTGGAGGCGCTGCCCCAGCAGGCCTATAACATCACCGGAGGATCGTGGCTGACGCTGGCGGAGGTCGCCGAGACGGTGAAGCGGGTCATCCCCGAGGCGAGCATCGAGGTCGCGCCCGGCGATGATCCGGGCGACATGCGCCAGGAGCGCTTCGACATCTCCGCGGCCGAGCGCGATCTGGACTATCGCCCCCGCATGACCCTGGAACAGGGTATCCGCAGCTATTTGGACTGGCTTCGACTTCAGGAAGGCACAAGATGAACGCCATCGCGACACCATTTTCCCTGCAGGGGCGCAAGGCCCTGATCACCGGCGGCAGCCGGGGCATCGGGGCGGCCATCGCCAGCCTGTTCGCGGATGCGGGGGCCAGCGTGGCGATCTGCCATTTCGGCGATGCAGCCGGAGCGCAGGCACTGGACCAACAGTTCACCGCCCGGTCGCACAGGCTTGCCGCGATGGAATGCGACGTCGCGGATGAGGCGCAGGTCTCCGCATTGGCCGAATGGACCAAGAGTGCGATCGGCGAGCCCGACATTCTGGTCAACTGCGCGGGCATCGGCGGCAAGGACAAGCCCTTCGGCGAGGTGTCGGTTGCCGAATGGGACCGGATGCTGGGCGTGAACCTGCGCGGGGTCTTTCTGGTCACCCGCGCCTTCTTTCCCGGAATGGTTGAGCGGCGCTACGGCCGGATCGTCAACATCGCCTCGCAACTGGCCTATAAGGGGGCGCCGGGCCTTGCCGCCTATGTCGCCGCCAAGGCGGGTGTCGTGGGACTGACCCGCGCGCTTTCCTACGAGGGGGCGGCGCATAATGTCATGGTGAACGGCATCGCCCCCGGCCCGGTCGAAACGCCGCTGCTGATGGGCCATAGCGATGCATGGCTCGCGATGAAGAAGGGCCAGTTGCCGGTCGAGCGTTTCGGCCAGCCGGACGAGATCGCGCCGACCGCGCTGCTGCTTGCCTCGGAAAAGGGTGGGGCGTTCTATTGCGGGCAAACGCTGTCGCCGAATGGCGGCGACGTGATGGTGTGAGGAGGGACATCATGCAGGAATTCGATTTGGTCATCCGTGGCGGCACCGTGGTCACCGCCGCAGACACCGCGCAGGCGGATGTCGGCATTCGCAACGGCAAGATCGTCGCAGTCGGTCTGGAATTGGCGAAGGGCAAGCGCGAGATTGACGCCACCGGGCTGCGGGTCATGCCCGGCGGCATCGACAGCCATGTGCATCTGGCCCAGCCCGCCTTTGGCGGGCCGGCGATGGCCGACGGCTTTGAAAGCGGCACCCGTTCCGCCATCGCGGGTGGCAACACGACCGTCCTTCCCTTTGCGCTGCAATCGCGCGGCATGTCCCTGCGCAAGGCGGTCGAGGATTACCACAAGGAGGCCGAGGGCCAGTCCTATTGCGACTATGGCTTTCACCTGATCCTGACCGATCCGACCCCTGCCGTGTTGGGGCAGGAACTCCCCGCGCTCGTGGCGGCTGGCTATACCTCGCTCAAGGTCTTCATGACCTATGAGGACATGGTGCTGAACGATCGCGAACTGCTCGAGGTGTTCGATGCCGCGGGCGAGCATGGTGCCCTGGTCATGGTCCATTGCGAAGGCTATGACGCCATCCGCTTCATGACCGAAAAGCTTGAGAAGGCGGGAAAGGTCGCGCCCTATTATCATGCCGTCTCCCGCCCCCAGTCGGTCGAGCGCGAGGCCGCCCACCGTGCCATCAGCCATGCGGAACTGACGGGTGTTCCGATCATGATCGTCCATGTCTCGGGCGGCGAGGCGATGGAGCAGATCAGATGGGCGCGCAATCGCGGGCTGAAGATCATGGGCGAGACCTGCACACAATATGTCTCGCTGACGGCGGATGACCTCAAGGGTCTGAACATGGACGAGACCGGCAGCAAATATGTCTGCTCGCCACCGCCTCGCGATCACAAAAGCTGGGAGGCGATCTGGAACGGGATCCAGACTGGGGTGTTCCAGACATTTTCCTCGGACCATTGCCCGTTCTATTTCGAGGGCGAGATGGGCAAGAAAAACCCCAAGGCGCGAACCGCCTTCAAATGGGTTCCGAACGGCATTCCGGGGGTCGCGGTGCGTATGCCGATCCTGTGGTCGGAGGGCGTGGCCAAGGGCCGGATCACCGAAAACGAGTTCGTCGCCCTAACCTCGACCAATCATGCGCGGATCTATGGTCTGACCTCGAAGGGGTCGATCGCGCCGGGCTATGACGCCGACATCGTGCTGTGGGACCCCGCGCGAAAGGTGACGATCAGCCAGTCGCTGATGCATCACGGCTCGGACTATACGCCTTGGGAAGGGTTCGAGGTCACGGGCTGGCCCCATGCAACGATCCTGCGGGGCGAGGTGGTGATGCAGGAGGGCGAGATCCTCGGGGCGAAGGAAGGCGGCAAATTCCTGCCCCGCGCGCTCTCGCCCATGGCCAGCCGCGGTGCGGGCGCGCCCATGAACTAGGGGGCTATGGCCCTGTCATGCGCCAAATCGCCGCCATGACAGGGCCAGTCTTTCGGCGTCGATGCCGCGACCGATCAGGACGATGACACCCTCCTCGGGCGCGGGTCCGGCAAGGGCCGCATCGTCGTCGGGCAGGATTTCGGGCGACTGGACCACCCGTTGCACGGATTGCAGCAAGAGCCGCCCGGCGGGGGTACGAACGACGCCCTTGATCCGCACGATGTCATCGCCCCGCGCGTGAAGCAGGGCCGATAGCCAGGTGGAGAGTGCCACCCATCCGCCATCGCGGCCGACATCAAGCCGGTAGGGCAGGATCGGTTCGGATCGGCCCAGAGCGGGAAAATCGAAGGGGGCAAGTCCGGGGACCGGCTCTGGCAGCGGCACGGCCACGCCCTGTTCAGCAGCCGAAAGCGCCGCGCCGGGATTGAGCACGCTCAGGGACAGGGCAAGCCTGGCCAGCGTCACCGGATCGGCCGCAGCGGGCTTGGTCAGGATCAGCTCATCCGCGGCCTCGATCTGCGCGCGCGCCAGATCCTCGGCGGTCAATTGCTGGGACGCATGCAGGCTGTCGACCAGAACCAGCGTCTGATCGAGGACGAGGCGGCGCGACAGGACCGGGTCCTCGGCCATGGCCGCCGCGATACGGCCCGGATCGGCAAGGCCACTGGTTTCCAGCAGGACACCCGCGATGCGCCCCGCCTCCTTGCCGCTTGCGGCATCACAAAGCGCGCGCAGGGCCGCCAGCAGATCCGGCAGCCCGGCACAACAGGCGCAGCCCCCGGCCAGAACGCTGATCTTGCGGGCGCCAGCCAACAGCAGGTTGTCGACCGGGGTTTCGGCAGCCTCATTCACAAGGACATGATACCCGGCGAAGCGGCCTTCATGCAGCTGGTGGCGCAGCCAGGTGCTTTTCCCGGCTCCGAGAAAGCCGCCCAGAATGATCAGGGGCAGGCGGCCATCCGACCGCGTCACCTCAGCCACCTGCAAGGGCACGGTCCGAGAGCGGGTCGACGGGCTGGCCGGCCATCCGCTCGGCCACGTTCCACAGCGATGCCAGATCCGGCACCAGCTCGCGCTGCCCGCCCGGCGCGAAAAGCTGAAGGCCGGGGGTCACGCCATCATCCCAGGCCTTCAGCCCATAGGCGGCAAGAAGGCGGTTGACCGCCTCCAGCCTGGCAAAGCGCAGACGCAGCCTGTCTCCGGGCGTCTGCGCGCCCGCATCCGTCCAGTGACCCGGCGCGGCGGGAAAACCGCAAGCACTGCACATGACGCGTCCTTTCGTTCAGATCACTTCGGGCCGCTTGGCCGAGGCGAAGGGATAGCGCTGGCGGAAGTCGTCAGCGATCTCCTCGAAGGTTGCCCATTCGACGCCGTCATGGCCATTGATGTATTCGATCAGGCGCTCCAGCATCAACAGCACCTGCGGGCGACCGGAAACATCGGGGTGGATGGTGAAGGCGAAGACGGCATAGTCCATCTCGCGATAGACCCAGTCGAACTGGTCGCGCCACAACTCCTCGATATCGCGCGGATTGACGAAGCCGTGGCTGTTCGGCGACTTCTTCATGAACATCATCGGCGGCAGGTCGTCCACATACCAGTTGGCCGCGATATCGACCAGGTCGATCTCCTTGCCGTGCTTCAGCGGATGCATCCAGTCCTTGGCCTGCTTGGTATAGTCGATGACATTCCATTGATCGCCGACGCGAGCATAGAACGGCTGGAAGTCGCGATAGCCCTGCGAGTGGTCATAGCTGAAATCGTATTTCTGCAACAGCGCGGCGGTCGAGTTCGACATCTCCCACCAGGGCGCGACATAGCCACGCGGCGCGCGACCCGTCAGGCCCTCGATCAGTTCGATGGACTTGACCAGAACGTCCTCCTCTTGCTGGGGGGTCATCGCGATCGGGTTCTCATGCAGATAGCCATGCGCGCCGACCTCGTGGCCGGCATCGACGATCATCCGCATCTGGTCCGGAAAGGTTTCCAGCGAATGACCGGGAATGAAGAAGCTGGTGCGCAGGTCGTATTTCTTGAACAGGCGCAAAAGGCGCGGAATGCCCACTTCGGTTGCAAAGATGCCCCGCTGGATATCGGAGGGGCTGTCACCGCCTCCATAGGAGCCTATCCAGCCCGCGACCGAGTCGATGTCGGTGCCGAACGCGCAGTATATCTTCTTTGCCATCATGGTCTCCCAGTTGAGTTTTTCATGGGTCTTCCGGCAGGAACGACGCCGGATATCAGTCCTGCCGCCACCCCAGATCAGTAAATTCGCGGAAGCGTTCGAACGCGCCGGTCATCAGGGCAAGCATCAGGACCAGCCGCGCCTTGAGCGCGTCCAGATCGCCGCTGCCATGCAGCCCGCGGGCCAGCAGGTCTATCTCGCCCCCGATCTGGCCATAGGTTTTTGACAGCACGCGCCCGCCACGGGTGCGACTGGAAAAGACGACGGGAATATCCCGCGCGGCCCTTGTCAGGGGATCGAGCCACGCGGAATGCACATGTCCTCCGCCCGCAAGATCCAGAACGATTCCCCTTGCACCGCCGGCAAGGCAGGCCTCGATCAGCAGCGGCGGGTCGGAGAGGCCCGGCTTCAGGATCGGCACGAAGGGCAAGGCCGCATCAGAGGGCGGGTCAAAGGCCGCGCTTCGCCGGGGCCTCGCATAAAGGGCAGGCCGCCCCTCGGTCATCCAGCCCAGCGGGGCCGGCGACCAGAAGGCGCCCGTCGACGAGGTGTCGCGTTTCTGCACCCAGGCGGCCGAATGGATCATGTCGTCGAAGGCGACCATCACCCCCAGATCCCGGCATTGCGGGTCCACCGCGCAGGCGACGGCATTGAACAGGTTCGCCGCCCCGTCGGCACCCGGAAGCGAGGGGTTGCGCATGGCGCCCGTGACCAGGACGGGGACCGGACCCCGGTGCAACAGGTTCAGCAGGAACGCCGTTTCCTCGATCGTATCGGTGCCCTGCGTCACCACGACGCCGGCGACGCCCTCAGCCTCATGCGCGCGTATTGCCCTGGCCAGTTCGATCACCAGCGGAACGCCGATCTCGGTCGAGGGCAGGTTCGAAAGATTGCGCGCCGACACCTCGGCCAGACCGGCAAGCTGCGGGACCGCCGCCACCAGGTCGGCGCCGGTCAGGCCCGGCGCCACGCCGGAGACGCCGGTATCGGGCGTGCAGGCGATCGTGCCGCCAAGGGCGATGATCTGGACCGCGGGCTTCATCCTAGTCCTCGTGCGGCGTGCCCGCCGAGTTGTTTGCGCCGGGCAGGTGGTGGTTCAGCGCCGGGTTCCATTCGGCATGAACGACCTCGCCCACATCGCGGGGACGGGCGAAATAGGCTTCATCGTCCATGTAGATGATGAATTCCTCGTCCAGCCCGGTGTCGAGGGCGACCTTCACGAAAGTGCCCTGATACTCGATATTCGTGACCGTCCCGGAAAGGCCGTTGCGCGGAACCGCCCCGGTCGTCGTCCCGATACGGTCCCGCCGCACCGAAAAGCGCAGCTCCTGTCCGCTCCGGACCTCGGGGCCGACCGAAAGGTCATAGGTCAGGCCGTTCGGCCCCGCCACGACCGCCGTGGCGCCATCGGTGCTTTCGACCCGGCCGCTCAGCACGTTCTGGCCGCCCATGAACCGCGCGACATAGGGGCTGTGCGGGCGGTTGTAGATCTCGCGCGGGCTGGCGGCCTGCTCGATCAGCCCGTGATCCATCACCACCACCTGATCCGCCAGTGCGATCGCCTCGGGCTGGGTATGGGTGACGTGGATGAAGGTGATGCCCAGATCGTTCTGGAGCCGCTTCAATTCGACCCGCATCTTCAGCCGCAGGAACTCATCGAGTGCCGATAGCGGCTCGTCCAGAAGCAGGACCTTGGGCTTGTTGATCAAGGCGCGGGCCAGCGCGACTCGCTGTTGCTGGCCACCGGACAGCTCCGACGGCACCCGGTCCGCCAGATGAAGAAGTTGCACCCGCTCCAGCATCTCTCGCGCCGCCTGCCTCCGCTCATCGGCGCGGACGCCCTTGACGCGCAGGCTGAAGGCCACGTTGTCGGTCAGCGACAGATGCGGAAACAGCGCGTAGTTCTGAAACATCAGCGCCGTTCCACGGCTTCCGGTGCGGGTCGTCGTCACGTCGGTCCCGCCGATCGAGATGGTGCCGGAGGTCGGCGTCTCGTGCCCGGCGATCATCCGCAGGAGCGTGGTCTTTCCGCAACCCGACGGGCCGATCATGCAGCAATAGGCCCCGCCGTCTATGGTCAGGTCGACATTGTTGACAGCCTTCGCCCGCCCGTAAAGCTTGGTGACTTGGCGGATGTCGATACGGCTTTGTTCTGTCATTCAGTTCTTTCCCCGCTTGGCGCGCGACCGCTGCCTCTGGATGATGGCAATGCCCGCGAAGGCAAGCGCGATCACCAGAAAGCTGACGGCCGAGGTCACGGTCCCGATCGCGTAAAGCGCCGGCGTCGTGACATTGGTTGTCATGTTCGAGATTTCGATGGGAAGCGTGTTCTTGCCCCCGACGGTCAGAAGCGAGCGCGGCATCTCGTCATAGGAGAGGGTGAAGCCGAACAGGGCGACCGCGATCAGGCCGGGAAACAGGATCGGCACGGTGACAAGGCGCAAGACCTGCCAGGGGTGCGCGCCGGCATCACGGGCGGCCTCCTCCCACGAGCCGTCGAAGCGGTTCAGCACGGCGAACATGATCAGAAGCCCGAAGGGCAGCGTCCAGCTGAGATGCGCGCCCAGTCCCGAAAGCCACCAGCTCAGCCGAAGGCCGAGGATCTGGAAAAGCTGGCTGATGCCCAGCCCCAGCAGGATGCCGGGAACGATCAGGCTGATGATCGACAGATAGAAGATCGGGCCGGCACCCCAGAACCTGCGGCGAAAGCCGAGCGCCGCGAACAGGCACACCGTCGCCGTGATCAGCATGGCCATGACGCCAAGGATCAGCGAGCGGCGGAAGGCCCCGCCAAGGTCGCCATAGCGGCTCGACGACCACAGGTCATGGAACCAATGCGTCGATACGCCCCGCATCGGAAAGGTCAGCCCGCCGGTCGGTCCCTGAAAGCTGAGGATGAAGATCATCAGCATCGGCCCATAGAGAAACAGCACGAAGAGGCCGAAGAAGGCAGCGAGGATATAGAAATCGGCGCCCCGGCGCGTGGGAGTGCTTTGCGACATGACCGCCCCCTTACCTTGCAAGCTCGGCGCGGATGTCCACCACGCGCAGGATGGCCGAGACCATCAGGACGACCACCAGAACCAGCAGGACCGCCATCGCCGAGGCCTGCGGATAGAAAAGCTGGTCGATCTCGTTCTTCATGGCCGACACGACCGAGGCGCTTTGTCCCCCGCTCATGACCCGGACGACGAAGAAGTCCCCCATCACCAGCGTCACGACAAAGATGGAGCCAAGCGCGATCCCGGTCTTTGACAGCGGGATGATGATGCCGGTCAGGATCTGGAAGGGATTGGCGCCGGCGTCGCGCGCAGCCTCGATCAGGTTGGGGTTGATCTTGGCCATGCTGTTGAAGATCGGGACGATCATGAACAGCGTGAACAGGTGGATATAGGTCAGGACCACCGCGAAGTCGGAATAAAGCAGGATATCCAGCGGCTGGCTGATCAATCCGGCCTGCATCAGCATCTGGTTGAACAGCCCCTCGCGACCCAGAAAGGGGATCCAGCTGACCATGCGGATGACGTTCGAGGTCCAGAACGGAATCGTGCAGAGCAGGAAAAGCCCGATCTGCCATTTCAGATTGCGCACGTGAAAGACCAGGAAATACGAGCAGGTGAAGCCGATCAGCACCGTCGCCACCAGCACGATCGCTGCGTATTTCAATGTGTTGGCGAACAAGGACAGCGTGACGCTGGCGGTCAGCACGTCATGATAGTTCTGCCAGGTGAAGGCGGGATAGACAGAAATCCCGTCCGATTCCCAGAAACTCAGCATGAAGACGGTGCCGATCGGGATGCCGACCAGCGCCAGAATGAGAAGGGCAAGCGGGGCGACCTGTAGATACGGGGTCAGTTGCGACCCGCTGCCGGGCGATCTTGCGGACATGTCAGGAATTCTCCGGGCGGGTGCCGTTCCGAAGGAAATGCCGGGGCAGGCGGCGGGCCTGCCCCGCGCGATCAGGCCGAGATGAACTCGTTCCAGCGCTGGACCATATAGCGTTCTTCGTCCATCACCGTGTTCCAGCAGGCGACATTGCCCATGCGATCCTCGAACGAGCCGCCGTCGCGCACGGCGCCGGCCTTGTCCATCACCGCCCCATAGGGGTCGAGGATGTCTTCGCTCGCGGGCTTGCCCTCGTACCAATAGCCGATTTCATTCGGGGTCAGGTTGGCCTTGGCGGTCTCGGGGACCGAGGAATAATAGCCCTGCCGCGCAATGAATGCGCCCTGCCAGCCGGACAGATACCAGTTCATGTATTCATAGGCGGCTTCAAGCTTCAGCCCTTCCAGATGGCCCATCAGACCCATCCCGAGGCCCCAGCCGCGATAGCCTTCCTTCAGCCCCTGATAGACGCAGCCGATGCCCCGCGACTTGACGGCGGTGACGGCGGGCGACCACATCGACTGGATCACCACCTCGCCCGCGGCCATCAGGTTCACGGATTCGTCGAACGTGCTCCAGAAGGCGCGGAACTGGCCCGCCTTCTTCAGCTCGATCAACCGGGTGATGGTGTGGTCGATCTCCTCGCGGGTCATGTTGCCCTTGTCGCCATAGGTCAGCTCGCCCATCGCCTCGAGCGCCATGGCCGCATCCATGATCCCGATCTGCGGGATGTTCACCAGCGCGGTCTTTCCCTTGAACTCGGGATTGAACAGCTCCGCCCAGCTTTCGACCGGGCGCCCGATCAGGTCCGAGCGGATGCCCACCGTGTCGGCATTGTAGATCGTGGGCATGGTGGTGGCGTAGTCGGTGGCTTCGGCAGCAAAGCTGGTATCGCCGGGGCCGCCGGTGAACATCACCTCGAACGGCATGGTGCCCTGACGCGAAAGCTCGGAGCCGTCGAAATTCTTGCCGTCCTTCATCAGCGGCGTCATCTTGGACCAGTTCGCGATCTTGGCCACTTCGACCGGCTGCAACTTGCCCGAACGCCAGACCTTCTGCATTGCCCAGAATTCAAGGTCGGCGATGTCGATGGTCTCGGGCTGGTTGACTACCTTGGCCATCAGGGCGGTGCTGTCGGCTGTTTGCGGCACGATCTTGAAGCCCAGATCGGCGCTGGCCTTTTCGGCAATATCAGCGATGACCGAATAGGAAGGCCCCACCTGATTCAGGGTTACGTCCTTGATGTTCTGCGCCCAGATCATCGGTGCGCCGATGATCCCCGAGCCGACCGTCACCCCGGCCGTCGCAGCCGAGGTCTTCAGAAAGCCGCGACGCGTCAACCCCGCGCAATCCTTTCCATTAGGTTCAGTCATGCCACCTCTCCCTGTGGGTTCCCGTGGCCGCGCCACGGATGATGCCGGGTCCGGGCCAGTTTTTACGACCTTCTCAGACTCGGCGGCGATGGGGATACGGTAGCAAACTGTCTTTAGGATGCAATGCACATTTCCATCTGGGGCTCAGGAATGTATAGAATGAAGCCAATGCGGGGTTTGCGGGAAAGCTTGTGCGACTTGCCTCGGAACCTGCGCGATTTTTGGGCATTGGGCGAATTTCGGCATGGCTTCGGACAGCGACGAGCGGGAGGGGCGGGAAAGGGATGCGGGCAACGCATTCCTCTATGCCTCGGTCCGCGACCTGCTTGCGGCCAAGATCCGGGCAGGCCAGCTTCCCGAAGGCGCGGTGCTGAAAGAAGCGCCGATTTCCAGTCAGCTCGGGATGAGCAGGGCGCCCGTGCGCCGGGCGCTGGCCATGCTGGCGGAGGAGGGCCTTGTCACGCCGGCCTCGGGGCAGGGCTATGTCGCCGGGAAATCCGGCGCCCCTCTGCGCCTGTCCTCCCGGCGCTTGCAGGAGATCTTGACCTCCGAAACCCACGGCATCGAGCGCACCGCCTCATGGGAGCGGATTTTTACGCAGGTGGCCGATGTGGTCACGGGCTGCATGCCCTTCGGAACCTTCCGCATCCAGGAAACCGAACTGGGCGATTACTACAGCGTCAGCCGCACCGTCGCGCGCGAGGTGCTGTGGCGCCTGATGGACCGGCGGCTGATCGAAAAGAACCGCAAGTCCCATTGGATCGTAGGGCAGATGACGGCCCGCGACCTGCGGGACACGTTGCAGATGCGCCGCCTTCTTGAACCCGAGGCGCTTGCGCTGGTTGCGGCCGATCGCAGCCACGGCGACCTTGGCCCGCTTCTGGCGAAGATCGAGGCGGTAATCGACGGCTTCCCCGCCTGCGGTGCCGCGGTTCTCGACCAACTGGATGACGCGATGTTCGTGGACATGTTCACGGGCGTGCGCAATTCCCGCCTGCTGGGTTCGATCCGCCGCAATCAGTTGTCCCTTCTGGTCCCTCGCCTGTTCAGGCGGCATTTTCCGATCATCGACGATCTGCAGGCCCTGAAGGAATACGCAGAAATCCTGCGGCACCTGCAGCGGGGGCAGGTCCGGCAGGCGCAGGACGTGCTGCGCGACCACCTGTGCCGGATCGAGGCGCTGGCCCTTGCGCGGCTGCGCGTCCTGTCGCTGCTCGAAGCTCCCGGCATGACGCCTTACATGACGCCCGTTTACCGGGGGCATGATGGCTGAGGCGCTGAAGGTCATAGGCACGTCGGCCACGCTGACCGAGGCGCTGCGCCGCCGCGCCCATGCGGATCTGGATTTCCCGGTCGAGTTCGAGGTGCTGGACGGGTTGTCCTGCCAAAGCCGCGGCGTGCTGTCTCCGGAAAGCTATGACGTCTATGACCAGTGGTTCCATTCGGTCGATCTGCTGTGGACGGCGGGGTCGATACAGCCGATCGATACCGGGCGGATCACGCATTGGCGGCATGTCCGCGCATCGGATGTCTTTGCCGGCGCCGGAAAGGGTTTCGGAACGCGCCCTGCGGATGTCCTTTATGTGCAGGCCGACCGTTCGCTCTCTGCCACGCCCGCCTCTGCCACGCCGCTCATCTCGATGCTGCCGACCTCTTATAACGTGGACAGCTTTGCCTATACGCCGGAACTGGCCGCGCGACGGCAGCGGGACGAGGCGGAGAGCTGGGCCTGGCTTCTGGACGGGCGCTGGCATGGCCGCTGTTCGCTGAGCCTGGACCCGGCGGCAAGTGCGGTCGAACTTGCGATGGCCATTCAGGCTGCGGGACTGATGCGGATCGGCGATCCCGGCGACCTGACCATCGAAGAGATCGACGAAATGTTCGGGCATCTCATGGCGCGCAAGCGCAGCGGGCATTTCAGCCGCTTCTGGAGTTCGGCCGAGGATTCGATCCGGCTTCTGTCTACCTCGGGCTGTGTCGTCTCCTCGCTGTGGTCGCCCGCATATTACGGAATGCGCGGGCAGGGTCGCGAGCTGACCTATGCCGCCCCGGTCGAAGGCTATCGGGGCTGGCATTCCGGCATGTGCGTTTCGGCCGCTGTTGAAGGTAGGCGGCTTGAGATGGCCTATCGCTATCTGAACTGGTGGCTGGAGGGCGAGCCAGGCGCGATCATGGCGCGTCAGGGATATTACATCTCGGTGCCGTCACGCCTGTCCGATACCTTGACGGATCAGGAATGGGATTATTGGTATGGCGGCCTTCCGGCGGCAGTCGATCTACCGGACATGACCGGAACGATCGTCGTGCAGAAGGGCGAGCGCCGCGCTGGGGGTGATTACCGGCAGCGCCTTTCCAATGTCACCGTCTGGAGCACGATCATGCCCGAACACAATTACCTGGTCCGGCGTTGGCACGAATTCCTGCAGGCCTAGGAATCGCCAGAGTTGCCTCAGCTCCGGGATTTGCAGGAAGTCTATGGCGAGGTCGTGCTGGGAGCTGCGTGCCCGAAAAAGCTGGAACCCTCATGGAGCGGCGGATGACAATTGATCCGGACGCTCTATGAGGGCCTACTTGCGTACGGGATCCTGAGTTGCTGGTAAGGTCCTCGGTTGGCGCTCTCCGGGATGACGAGTATGGCCGTCGCGGACCATGCCCGGGATGTGGGGATAGGCATTTTTGCCCGCTCGACAATCTTCCTTATCTGGAAGATGGCTCGGAGCTGATGGACCAGAGAGCTTCGAACAGTTGCACTTGCAACCCGGCATAGTCGTCACTCTCGATGATCAGGCCGTAGTTTTCCTTCTTGGACGAAATGATCGCGACCTTGTCATCGAAGACATACTGGGTAACGGAAATGACCGTGCTCTCAGGGGTATAGCGCAGATCGCGCAGGTCGGCCTCGGTGGCTGGCCAGATCTGTTCGACATCTCGCTGCCATGAGCGAAGCACACGCAGCCGGATACCGCGCCGTATCCGCTCGTTGATGATTTCATCCATCTCCGGCAGGCCTGGCGTCTCGATCAGCTCCGACATAGACAACATGCCGCGCAGGATCTTGGACTGACAGGTCAGGGTCTCCATCAACACGGTGTGGATACCCTCGGCGCCCTGATAGAACCGCATCTGCGGCGTGCCTTTGACCCGGTTATAGAGCGACCGGATCTGGGGCACGATATCTGACAGTACCTCGCGCCGCATTTCCAGACGCTGCAACAGAACGACCGGATCCTCGGCGATCACATAGCGACGCCCGTTCCGCTCCTCGAGTCGGATCAGTTCTTCCTGTTCAAGCCGTTCAAGCACATCATAGGCTGTCGTGCGGGCCAGCCCGGCGCGTGCGGCCACCTCCTGCACCGGTGCCTCGTTCAGTTCGACCGCCGCCATGTACAGCTTGAACAGCTTTCCGGTGATGCCGATCTTGGCGAGTTTTTCTTCCATATTATAGCAATTCATTTTGGTCCACCCGAGACGGCGCGTTCACGCTGCCCGGGTGGAATGTCATATGCAAGGGCTCAATGTTCGGACCGGACCGCGTTTTGCGGTTTTTCGTTCACCGACAGGTTGAACACATCCGGGCGTGCATAATGGCCGGCCACGTCGAAGTCGAATTTCGCGCGCGGTAGGGCATCGGGGTCGAGTTCTGCCGTCAACAGGGTTTCCGTATCAAAGACCGGCCCTGAAAGAACCTCGCCCAATGGGCCGATGATCGCGGCGCCACCCCGCATCAGCAATGCTTCCGGATCGTCCGTGATCGAGCAGCGGTAATCCTCGGGGAAATCGCCGCGCCGCACCACCTGACAGGTGGTCAGAACGAAGCAACGCCCTTCCTGCGCGATATGGCGCATGGACGGCAGCCAGGTTTCCCGGTCATCCGCCGTGGGTGCGCAATAAACCGCGATGCCCTTCGCATACATCGTCATGCGCAGCATCGGCATATAGTTTTCCCAGCAAATCACGGCCCCCATCTTGCCCAGAGGCGTGTCAAACACCGGCAGGGTCGAACCATCGCCATAGCCCCAGACATAGCGTTCGCCCGCCGTGGGCATCAGCTTGCGGTGCTTGCCAAGTAACGCCCCGTCAGGGCCGAAGAACAGTGCGGTGCAATAGAGCGTGCCAAGATCTTTCTCCATCACGCCGACGACCACAAAGGTTCCCGCCGCAGCCGCGGCGGCGCCAAGACGTTCGGTTTCCGGTCCCGGCACGGCGATTGCCGCGTCGAAATAGCGCTGGAACTCTGTCCGGCCGCGCGTCGTGCGGACGCCGACGGCGATGTCGAAATCCGCACCCTTCGGATAGACCGAGATGAAGGCCTCGGGGAACACCACGATTTCGCAGCCTTCCTCACCCGCCCGGGCAATCCATGTTTCGGCCTTCGACAATGTTGCTTCCACATCGAAAGGGACAGCTCCGACCTGGGCGACGCCAACCTTGATAGTCATTTCCTTCACTCCTCTCAGACGCCCAGATAGGCCCGCCGAACGGCAGGATCCGAGCCAAGTTGTTCCGACGTCCCGTCGATGACGACATGTCCGGCTTCGAGCACATAACCGCGATGCGCGACCGACAGCGCGAGCATCGCATTCTGTTCTACGAGCAGGATTGCCACCCCTTGGCGGTTGATCTCGCTCATCGCGGCATGCAGCTCGTCGACGACGATCGGTGCGAGTCCGTGGCTTGGTTCGTCAAGCAGCAGCAGTTTTGGATTGCCCATCAGCGCGCGCCCGATGGAAACCATCTGCTGCTCGCCGCCCGACATTGATCCGGCAAGCTGGTCGCGACGCTCTGCCAGACGAGGGAACAGCGCAAAGATCTTCTGCATCCGCGTGTCCAGATCCTTCGCTCCGCGATGGTCATAGGCGCCCATCATCAGGTTGTCGAAGGTTGTCATCCGGGGATAGACATGTCGCCCTTCCGGCACATGGCCGATACCCAGCCGAGGGATCGTACTGGCGGCGCGCCCCAGAAGCGATGCGCCTTCGAACGTCACCGTGCCGCGAGCCTTCGCGACAAGACCCGAGATCGACCGCAACAACGTCGTCTTGCCGGCGGTATTGGCGCCGAGCACCGCGACGGTCTCACCCTTGCCAACGTGCAGGCTGACATTGCTCAACACATCCGGGCCGCCATAAGCCGCGCTCAATCCTTTGACTTCAAGCATGATTGCTCTCCCCTGCCGCACCGTGACCGAGATAGGCTTCGATCACCGTCGGATGCGCGGCGACCTCTGCCGGCGCGCCGTCGACGATCAGCCGCCCAAAGTTGATGGCGATCAGCCGTTCGGATAGCGACATGATCGCACGCATGTGGTGCTCGACCACAAGGAAGGTCAGCCCTTCGGAGCGCAATGACCGGATCACGCCCATGACCTCGTCCATCTCGGTCGGAGTAAGCGCGGCCATCACCTCATCCAGCAGGACGATCTTTGGCTCTGTCGCCAGCGCGCGTGCCATTTCGACCAGCGCCTTTTGCGGGAAGGTCAGATCTGTGACATCGGCATCGGCGATCGGGCTCAGGTCAAGCCGCTCCAGCACCTGCGCCGCTTTCATGCGGGCCTGCTTCAAGTCCGAGCGCAAGAGTGCTGCGGTCATCACGTTTTCCAGAACGGTCATGTCCGGAAACAACGCGGCGTTCTGGAACGTCTTGGTCATGCCAAGCCGCGCCAGACGGTGCGGACGCTGCCCCGAGACGATCTGTCCCATCAGGCGCACCTGTCCAGAGGTCAGCTTCTGCAGGCCGACGAGGCTGTTGAACAGTGTCGTCTTGCCCGCGCCGTTCGGCCCGATCAGGCCGACGATCTCGCCTTGACGCAGGGTGAAGCTGACCTCGTCGACCGCCGTCAGACCGCCAAAGACGACCCGGATCCGGTCCGCCTCAAGAATGGTATCCCCGGTCATTTTTTATCTCCGCTGGGCTGGGTCGTCGAAGTCGCGTTGCGCTTGGGCCAGAACGCCATCAGGCCGCGCGGTTGGATCAGGATCGCCGCAACCAGGATCACGCCAAAGACGAATTGCGACAGGCCCGCGATCTGAGACGACAGTTGCGCGTTGGCGTATTCTTCGAGGGGGATCAGGAACAGCGCGCCCACGATCGGCCCGCCAAGCGTGCCAAGGCCGCCGATGATTGCGATCATCGCCATCCGGACCGAGATCCCCGACAGGGAGAAGATCGAATCCGGATCGAAGAAAAAGGTGAACTGGGCAAAGACCGTGCCGCAGACCGCCGTCAGCCCAGCCGAAACCATCGAGGCGATAAGCTTGACGCGGAAAGTATCGACGCCCGCCACCTCGGCGGCCTGTTCGTTTTCACGCACCGCCCGCAGCCGATAGCCGATCGCGCCGGTGGCCATCAGGTGGAACACGAGGCATATCGCCAGCAGCAGCGCGAGGATGATCCAGTAGTAGGACGCCACCGAACGGAAGGCAAAGAGCCACGGCTGGCTGCCTGCGAAAGGCACCGTCAGCCCGACTGGGCCGCCGGTCAACCCGGCCCAACTGTTCGCAATGACCCGCATCACCTCGGCGAACGCCAGGGTTGCGAGCGCGAAGTAATGGCCCTTGAGGCGGAACGTCGGCAAGGACAGCAACGCCGCCGCGACCATCGCCAATACGCCCCCGGCAAACATTCCAAGCCAGGGCGTGATGCCCAGATTCAGGTAGAGCAGCGTCGAGGTATAGGCGCCGATCCCGAAAAAGGCCGCATGCCCAAGCGAGATCTGGTTCGCGAGTCCGCCGACGATGTTCCAGGATTGTGCAACCGCCGCGAACAGTAAAACCATCGCCGCGACACGCAACAGATGCCCGCGCGCATCAACAAAGAACGGCAGCAATGCAGCCACGACGAAGAACAGCACGATGGCGATACGCCCCGGTGTCAGAAGATTTCGCATCGGTCAGGCCCCCTTGATGAGCCCCTGCGGGCGCAGAGCCAGCACGGCGATGAAGATGATGAAGAGGAAGAAGTTCTGCAGCTGGATCGGGAAGAAAAGCGCCGAAACCGACTGCACGATGCCCACGACCACACCGCCGACCAAGGCGCCCGTGACCGAGCCGAGTCCGCCGAGCACGACCACCGTGAACATCAGCACGACGAATTGCTGCCCGACCGTCGGGCTGACGGTGATGTAGGGCAGGATGACCGCCCCACCAAATGCCGTCAGCGCGACACCAAGACCAAAAGCGATGCCATAGGTGCGGTTGGTGTCGACGCCGTTCAGCGTTGCCGCCATAGCGTCCTGGGCAACGGCGCGGATAGCACGCCCAGTCCAGGTGCGCTCGAGAAACAGCCACAGCAGAATCGACAGCACGACCGCGGCGATGAACGCATAGAAATAGGGTGCGCTGACGAAGAGGCCCATCACCCGGAAGCCCGCCATCTGATAAGGCACGTTGACCGAACGGAAGTCCGATCCGAACAGCATCAGCGCGCCGTTCTCGATCGCCATCATCAGCCCCACGGTCAGGAAAACCTGCGCGGAGGGTGGAGCCTTCAGCACCTGCGAAATCAGCGTCCGCTGTACGACATAGCCAAGCCCGAAGACGATGACGAAGGACAGCACCGATCCCAGCAACGGATCGAGGCCGAAATAGTGCCAGGCGAACCAGGCCACATACATGCCGAGCATGAGAAACTCGGCCTGTGCGAAGTTGACGACGCCGAGGACGCCGAAGACCAGGGACAGGCCGGTGGCAATCACGCCGTAGACGCCTCCCAGCAATATCCCGTCTATGAGTGCTTGGATCATATGTCTCTCTTATTTTCGGGGCAGGGCGCTGCAGCCCCGCCGGAGCGTGAGGATCAGGGTTGGGCGGGCGTCCACAGCGGAGCTTGGGTCGCGACCTGCTTGGGATAGACCGCCACCGGCGCATCGCCGCGCCATTGCACCATGATCGGGAAAGACGCGGCATTCAGGCCCGTCTCGTCGAAGCGAATGCATCCGCCCGGAACGCCTCCGGCAAAACCGCCGCAATAGTCGAGCTTGGCCAGCGCGTTGCGCAGCGCCTCAGGTTCGGCAGAGCCTGCGCTCTCGATCGCCTGATAGACGGCGTCGACCGCCGCAGCATGGATCAGGGCTTCGTGAGTGATGAACGTGCCGTATTTTTCCTTGTAGGCGGCGGCGACATCCGGGATCAGGTCGCCTGAGGCTGCCGCAACGGACAGCACGCCTTCTGCATATTCGCCAAGCGCGTTCTTGAAGTCCGGGATGATATAGCCCGCCGCGCCGCCGACGACCGGGGTCGTGATGTCTTGCTGCCGCAGTGCGCGGATGATTTGCAGGCCATCGTTCAGATAGGACACCGGAAAGATCAGTTGCGCATCCGATGCCTTCAGTTTGTTGATCAGCGGCGAAACGTCCGTGATCCCAAGGAGATAGGCTTCGTCCATCACGATAGTGACGCCTGATTTCCTCGCTGCGATACGCAGACCCTCGGCCTGTGCGGTGCCATAGGCGGTGTCCTCGTAAAGGATCGCAACGCGAGCGATGTCATCACCCGCTGCCTTGGCGATTGCGAGTGTATCGGTCAGCTGAGCTTCACCAAAGACCGTTCCCTTGGGCGATATCTGGAACACATATTGATAGCCGCGGCCGGTGATCTGGTCGGCAAAGGCAAAGGTGACAAGCGGAATTCCCGCACGCTCGGTCACTTCGGAGGCCGCCAGCGTCGTCGAAGATGCAAAGGCCCCGACCACCGCCGCCACTTGCCTTTGGGAAATCAGCCGCTGCGTCGCGGCTGCGGCGGTGTTGGGTCCGGGCACATCGGCGATCTCCAGCTTCAGCTTCTCACCGCCGAGCGACTTGATCCCACCTGCGGCGTTGATCGCCTCGACCGCCAGTTCGGTCCCGCGCAGGGAGCCGATTCCGAATTGCGCGTTCGGTCCGCTAAGGGGCTGTATCGCGCCGATCGTCACATCCGCCCGGATCGGAGAGGGCAACGCGAAAGTCGCGATAAATCCCGCTATCAGGCACCGGGAAATGCTATTGTGTCGGATCATTTCGTCACCTGCTGGCTCTTGATTCCACCGCTCTGATCGGCGGCATGTTTGCTGTTTTACGTGATGTCGGAAATTTCCGTCAAGATCGTGTTTTTTGGCGAATCGCAGATCAATTTTTGGCCTAATGCTGCGATATGTTCTGATAATAATGTGATTTATAATGATTTTACTTAGGACGCTGCGCCGTCAGATTGGTCTAACTGTTTAGACAGATCGACAAATATTAACAGCTCATACGCACTTCAATTGTACTTAACGCCCAGAAAGTAAGCTGAAACTGCGGTGAGGCGACTGTGCGAATTGCGTTTTGTATAGCATTGTGTCGAAAATACTTGACAGGTGGATCGCTGCGCCGTTCCTTGGCGTCACAAGAAGGAACAGGGAGCATGTTCATGCGCAGACTGAAGCGTGCGGCCGCCGCCGCGCTTACCGCAACCCTTGTGACCGGCGTGGCTGTCCCGGCGCTTGCAGAGGAGCCCGTCAAGATCGGGGTGGTCATGCCACTCAGTGGCGCGAATGCGCAATTCGGCAAGGGCAGTGTCTCGGGCATCCAGATGGCCGCGGACCAGATCAATGCCGCAGGTGGGATCAAAAGCCTCGGCGGCGCACCGATCGAACTCGTCGTCGCCGATATTCCCAGCCCGAACACCGCCGCCGCGACGACGCAGCGCCTGATCAGTCAGGATGGCGTGGTCGGTATGGTCGGGGCGTTTTCAAGCTCGATCACCCTCGCCGTGTCCGAAGTGACCGAGCGCGCGGGCGTTCCCATGATCACCCACTCCTTCGCCGACCAGATCACCGGCCGCGGCTATCAGTATATCTTCCAGGTCACAGCGCTTGGTGGGGTCTATGGCGAGGATCAGTTCAATTTCGCCGCCGAGATCGCAAAGGCTGCCGGACAACCCGTCACCAAGGCCGCAGTTTTCTATGAGGACACCGCCTATGGCACCGCACAGGCTGCCGGCCTGCGCGCAGCGGCGAAGGCCGCGGGCATTCCGCTTGTGATCGACGAAGCCTACCCCCTCGGCGTGACGGACGTCTCGCCGCTGATCAACAAGCTGAAGAATTCAGGCGCGGATATCGTCTTTCCGGTATCCTATTTCAACGACGCGCTGCAGATCATCCGCGCGATGCGGCAGCAGGGCATCGATATGCCGGTCATCGGCGGCGCGGCGGGTTACATCATCCCGGACTTCCACAATGCGCTTGGTGAGTATTCCGACGGGGTCTATTCGATCGCGCCGGCTAACTATGACGCGATCCCCGAAATTGCCGCCGAATACAAAGCGGCTCATGGAAACTTCATGACGCATGAAGCGACCCTCTATGCCGCGGCCTTGCAACATATGGTTGCCGCGATCGAAGAGTCCGCCTCGCGCGACCCGGAAAAGATCCGCGATGCGATTGCCGGACTGAAGATCTGCGGCGAGGGCTTTGCGGCGGGCATTCCCGGTGGCTGCACCGCCTTTGACGAAAAGGGCCTTAGCACCACCGCCAAACCGATTTTTGTCCAATGGAAGGGCGACGAACTGAACACCGTCTACCCCGTTGCAGATGCCAAGGCGAAGCCGATCTGGAACGGCAAGACTGTCGAATGAATACAGTCAGGCCGCCTTCGGGCGGCCTGACCCACAGCGGAGCCATCATGTTTCACATTGAATACCCCCGTGCCATCCCCGCCCGCCGACCTGAGGGGCATCAGCCAGCAGCGCCACGTTTCTCGCTGCGTTGGCGCAAGCCCCTGGGCATGATGGTGACGGAATATTTCGCCCTTCAGGGAGAAGACCTTGATTGGACGGCGCAAAAGGCGTTCTTCGATCGCGTCATTGCCGCGCAGCAGGCGGACGGCGCCGACCACTGGGAAATCATGCGCGCCGACGGCCCCGGAGGCACGGTCGAAGCGATTATCGTCTGCTATTGGCTCGACGCCACGAGGCATGCCCGCTGGACACGGAACTCAGCCTTTTTCCACTGGCTCAATGATCCGGCGCGACTGAGCGAACCGCACGGCCTATGGCGGGAATGCAGCAAGGTTCCCTATGACCGCCACGAAACGATCTATTCCGCGCCGGGTTATCGGATCGGGCTGTCGCGCACGTCGGATGCAGAAATCGTGCCCATTACCATGAATGGTTACTTCGGGGCCGCGCGGGACCGGATGCCGATTTCTGCGATCGACGCGCTCGAGTCGCCCTTTGATGATCTACCGGAGCCTGCGGCACCGGCTTCTCGCGGTGCGCGCATCACCGTCTGTGCGCCTCATAACGCCATTGTAATCCGCTCAGGCCAATTCTGGGAGGAGGCGGGAGCAGAGCAGGACGCCGACTATCAGGATAATCTGCGGCCCAAGCTGATGCGCGGGATGGATTATCTCAGTGGCCACAAGACGCAAAGCGGCACGCTGTCCCTGCGGAACATGACCAATCTGAACCCGGATGGCTCCCTGCGGCGTGAGACGTCCACCTACGGCCACTTCCTGTCGCTGCGGCACCTGGAGGACTGGGCGCAAACGCATGAGACGCATCTGGACATCTACCGCCACGCGATCGCGATGAATCGCCTTTACAAGGAACGCCGCGAAGTGGTGACGTGGCATGAGGTTTTCGCGTTGATCGGCGGTCAGCATGCGACCTACATGAACTGCCATCCTGAAACGGGTCTTTTGCCGTTCGCCAGTTTAGTTAAAGAGGGGCCGTGACTGCATCAACCGCGCGCCGCTCATCTGCCCTGTCTACCGCTTTTTGAGACCGAAACCTGGGAGTTTCCGGTCTTGATCATGAAGGGGGGGGCGATGACGCCGCCAGGAAAGTGGAACGCGCTCGGGACGTTGTAGCCAATGGCGCTGTGGGGCCTGACCTCGTTGCTCAACCCGATCACAGAACGCGCATAGGACCGAGGTGGCCTAACAAAACTGCACAGCGTGACAAGTGGAATTTCTGCCTGACGGCGGCCAGGATGGCCGCGTGACAGGAGTAGAGACGAGCAAGCGACCACGCCGGAACCACACCCGGCATTCAAAGCGAAGGTGGCCTTGGCCGCTG
>Ga0160472_100432_pt1 | contig 31504 bp, 28 predicted proteins | sample HID1973M_E11MG_FD_108267 | JGI IMG/M metagenome (GOLD analysis project Ga0160472, IMG submission 108267) | Enriched mosquito-associated microbial communities from UW Madison campus, WI, USA - HID1973M_E11 MG | ecosystem: Host-associated > Arthropoda: Insects > Digestive system > Unclassified ... | reverse complement strand
CATGGGGATTCAGGGTGTTATCCGCGGAAAGCTGCATCGAACGACGATCTCGGACAACAAGGCACCGTGCCCGCTGGACAAGGTGAACCGCCAGTTCCGGGTGCCCGCGCCGAACATGCTGTGCGGTCGTCCATTGTGGCGCCATTGGTCCGAGCCCAATGGACGACGACATCACTCGGAGTAATTGATCCCCCGCGCTCTCTGACGGTCACATAGTCCGCGTCAAGCAGGAGGGCGAAATGGAAAGATTCTTTGCAGGGCTAGACGTCTCCAAGGACGAGACCGCGATCTGCGTATGCCACGAGGATGGCACGGTCGTATGCGCAGGAAAGGTCCGGACGGAGCCGGATGCGATTCTCGCGTTTCTTGGGGGAATGGAGCAGAAGCTGGTTCGGGTGATACTGGAAACGGGTCGTATGGCAAATTGGCTTCATGACGAGCTGTCGTGCCGGAAGCTGCCTGTCGTATGCGTCGATGCCAGACAGGCTCATGCCGTTCTGAGCCAGATGCACAATAAGACTGATGCCAATGATGCAGCGATGTTGGCCGAACTGGCACGAACGGGCTTTTATCGCAAAGTGGAGGTCAAGAGCCGGCAGGGCCAGGAACGTCGGGCTCTTCTCGCGGCGCGGGAAGCGGCAATTGGCGCGTGCAGGAATGCGGAGAATACGATCCGCGGTCTGCTCGCCAGTTTCGGCTTGCGGGTGCCGACGCACCCGCGCACTTACGAGGCCCGCATCCGGGCTGCTCTGGAAGGGCAGGCCTCTCTGGGAGGCATCATCCTGCCGCTCCTGGCCGTGCGCACCGAGGCACTGCGCCAGGCAGCGGCGCTGACCAAGGAGATGGTCCGACAGATTAAAGGATGCGACGCCTGCGTCTGACTGATGACCATTCCCGGCGTAGGCACAATCACAGCTTCAGCCTTTGTGGCGACGATCGACGCGCCAGAACGCTTTACAAAGTCCCGGTCGGTAGGGGCCTATGCGGACCTGACCTCGAGACGGTATCAGTCGGGTGCCGTGGATTATGGCGGTCGCATCTCCAAGCGTGGCGATCGGCTGCTGCGCACAATGCTCTACGAAGCAGCCAACTCCCTGCTCTGCCGGGTGAAGCCGGGACGGGGGCAAGCGGATGAAGGACTGGGCAATGGCCGTGAAACAGCGCACCAGCCATAAGAAGGCCGTGGTCGCGCTCGCCAGGAAGCTCGCCGTCATGATGCATGCGATCTGGATGAGTGGGGGCGTGTTCGAGGAGCGCGAGGCCTGACGATGACGACGGTCTGAGCGAAGCCGTCACTGCAGTTGCCGCGTCGGCCAAAGCGGCAGGCAACGGGACGATCCCGCGCGATCTACATGCGGCCCCAGAGGGAACGCGCATTTCACCTTCGGGACGCCCGAGCCTTGAACGCCGAGATGAAGCGTCGCTCGACGGACGACTTCGGAAAGAACCCTGCAGGCGGCCGACATCGACCACAAACTGACCAAGCGCGAAGGATCTATTAAAGAACCTATGTCGCCACCTGGAAGGGCTTTGCTTATGTGGCCTTCGTCATCGACGCCTAGCCTGAGGCTTGCGTCCTCACTACAACCTTGCCGAACTGCTGGCCGCTTTCCAGATAGACATGCGCCTGGACGATATCCTCACGCGGGAAGCAGGGGTCAATCTTCGGGAGGATAGCTCCTGTCGCAATTTCTTTGGTCAGGGCCTGCTGCGCTCTGGACAGGGGAAGCGGGCGCCGCGGTCAGATCGATGGGCAAGCGCCGCGAGGGGCGCGGGTCGCGCGCCCGGGACGTGTCCTTGCGCGCTGCGCTGCGGGTCGCGCCGCTCGGGGCCCGCCCTTTTCGACTTCGCCGCTTATCAGGCGGGCACGGGTTCGGCGGCGCGCCTGCGGCCCAGCCAGACAAGGCCCAGCCCCGCGGCCGCGAGCAGTCCACCCGCCACGGGCACCATGCCATAGCCGAATCCCGCCCCGATCACCGCGCCGCCCAGAGCCGCGCCGACCGCATTGCCGAGATTGAAGGCGCCAATATTGATCGAGGAGGCCAGCCCCGGCGCCTCGGAGGCAGCCTGCATTACCCGCATCTGCACCGGCGGGACGATGGCAAAGGCGGCACCGCCCCATATGAGCAGCGTGAGCGCCGCACCCGTGTTCGTTCCCAGCAGAAGCGGCGCGGCCAGCATGATCGCGGCAAGTGCGGCAAGGAAGATCGCGGTTGCGCCGTCAAGCGACCAGTCCGCGACGCGCCCGCCCAGCCAGTTCCCGATGGTGAAGCCAAGGCCGATCAGCACCAGCGACAGGGTCACGAAACCCTCTGTGGCCTGGGTCAGGGTTTGCAGCAAGGGCGTGACATAGGTGTAGAGCGTGAACATCGCCCCTGCGCCCATCACCGTCGTCGCCAGGGACACAAGCACCTCGGGACGTGCCAGCACCTTGAGTTCGCGCCTCACTTCGGGGCGCTTTCCGGGTGCGCCCTCGGGCAGAGCCACGGCCAGCGCCGCGATGGTGACGAGGCCCAGGACGGCGGTTCCTGCGAAGGCCTCGCGCCAGCCGATCTGCTGGCCGACCCATGTCGCGACCGGTACCCCGCCGATATTGGCGATGGTCAGTCCCATGAACATGGTGGCGACGGCGCTGGCCTGCCGCTCGCGCGGGACGACGCTCGCCGCGACGATCGCGCCGAGGCCGAAGAACGCGCCGTGGTTCAGGCTGGTGACGATACGCGAGACAAGCAACGTCCAGTAATCCGGCGACAGCGCCGACATGAGGTTGCCGACGGTGAAGATCGCCATCAGCGCGATCAGCGCCGCGCGCTTGCCGAAGCGGGCGAACAACAGCGTCATGACCGGCGCGCCAAGCGTGACGCCGATGGCATAAGCGCTGACCAGAAGCCCCGCCCGCGGGATCGAGACATCGACCCCGTCCGCGATGACCGGCAAAAGCCCCATGGGCGAGAATTCCGTGGTGCCGATGGCGAAGGCTCCGATCGCCAGTGCAAGGAGCGGCCAGTTCGAGTTGCGCGCCTCCATCCTACGCGCTCCAGTCCGGGGCAAGACCTTCGGGGTCGACCAGCCGGCCATCGGGCCGGGCAAGCGCCGAGATCGCAACCATCTCGTCCTCACTCAGGGCGAAGTCGAAGATATCGGCATTCTCGGCCACCCGCGCGGGACGCGCCGTCTTGGACAGCGCGATGTGGCCCTGCTGGACCAGCCAGCGCAAGCCGACCTGCGCGGCAGTTTTGCCATGATGAGCCGCGATCCTGCCGATCAGCGCATCGCGCGGGACCGCACCATCGGCCATGCCGTAATAGGCTGTCAGCGCCGTGCCGGTTCCCGCCGCGAGAGTGGCCATGGCCGACTGGTCCAGATAGGGGTGCATCTCGATCTGGTTGGTGACGACCGGCGCGCCGCTGGTGGCAATCGCGTCGCGCAGCTGGCTGCGATTGTAGTTGCTGACGCCGATGAAGCGAGCCTTTCCGGCGGCCCGCACCTCGTTCAGCCAGGCCACTTGATCAGCGACGGTAACCTTGTCGCCCGGCCAATGCGCCAGCAGCAGGTCGACATGATCGGTGCCGAGCTTGTCCAGGCTTTCGTCGACCGAAGCCATGAACCGGTCGTCGCCATAGTTCGACACCCAGACCTTGGTGGTCAGGAAAAGCTCTTCCCGCGGCGCTCCGGCCCGACCGAGCGCGCGGCCAAGCGCAGCCTCGTTCGCATAGATCTGGGCGGTGTCGAAATGCCGGAAACCCGCCTCCAGCGCGGCGGGAACGACGGCCTCGACCTCGGCATCGGACATGCGGAACACGCCAAAACCGAGGGCCGGGATCTGGGCCCCATGGGCACTCACATATTGCATCATCTACTCCTGTTCCGGGCGGCTGCGCCCGCCACGTCTCGGCTTCCCAGATAGAGGCGGCTGAAAGTCTTGAAAATCGCGTCCAGCGGCACATTATCTGTGAACGCAATTCACAAGAGGCGAGGAATGGACAATCGCGCGGGCGAAATGCAGGTCTTCCTGCGCGTGGTCGAAAGCGGCAGCTTCTCGGACGCGGCGCGCCAGATGCGGATGACGCCCTCGACCGTCTCGAAGCTGATCGCGCGGATCGAGACGCGGCTGGGGGTCCGCCTCCTCGAACGCTCGACCCGGCGACTGGCGCTGACGGCCGAGGGACGGGTCTATTACCAGCGCAGCCAGTCGCTGCTGAGCGAGCTGGAGGAGATCGAGCGCGACCTGAGCCATGGTGCCTCGAGCATCAGGGGCACAGTGCGGATCACCTGCTCGGTCGGCTTCGGGATCGTCGCGGTCGAGCCGCTGCTGCCCGCCTTCTGGAAGGAATATCCGAATATCGTGATCGACTTGTCGCTGTCGGACGAGATCGTGGACCTGTATCTAGAGCGGACCGATGTCGCCTTCCGCGTCGGACAATTGCCCAGCTCCGGCCTGATGGCGCGCAAGCTGGGCACCGCGCCGCGCAAGATCGTGGGCTCGCCCGGCTATCTTGGCCGCCATGGCACACCGGACAGCATTGAGGAGCTTGCCCAGCACAGCTTCCTTGGCCTCAATTTCCGCCGCACGGTCCCCGGCATGCCCGATCGCGGCCTGGCCGGGCCGCTGCAGGCCAATAATGGCGAGACCCTGCGGCGCATGGCGCTGGCGGGCATGGGCCTTGCCCGGATAGGCGAGTTCCATGTCCGCGAGGATCTGCGCGAAGGCAGGCTGGTCGAGGTGCTTTCCGATGCCGCCGCCGGTGATGGCGAGGACGTCCATGCCCTGTTTCTCGGCGGCGAGCGGATGCCGCACCGGGTCCGCGCCCTGCTGGATTTCATGACGCCCAGGTTGCGCGCCTTCCTGGATGCGCCGGCCTAGTCGCGCCCCTGCGACGATCGCTCGCCGACAGCCCGGTTGTCCCGCTTCGCTTCGCAACGACCTTGGGACTGCGAGCGGGGGCGAAGCAGGTCTGCGCAAGTTCCCAGGTATCGAGCAATGGCCTGTGATCAACCGGTCGGGCGAGCCAGATCGGCAGCCCGCGGCGTTCCAGCCGCGAGGCCGCGTTCCCCAAAAACGTCGCTCAGGTCGGGCGCAGCGAATTCCGCGCCGGGTAGCCGTGGTGCGGACGGATTCTAAGAAATCCGGTGGCCCTGCACTAACGGGTCGGGTTCACCATAGACTGCGGATGCGATTGAGGTTTTGACGATCGCTCATTCGCCACCACCACGCTTCCATCAAGACCTTGTCGTCCATTCCTGATGCATCCGGGCGTCTGCCGCCCGCGTGGTGTCAGGCACCAAGCGCAGGTTCGGCCGTTGGCCGCACCCGAGTCCACCGACCGATGCTCTAGGCTGCGACCGGCCGGCTCCGGTCTTTCCGAGCCCTGATCCAACCTGTCGGTCCTGGTCGCTTTGGCCGGTGGCTCTCAGCCCTGCGCGTCAAGCTCCCTGACGCGAGCGAGGCTGGGGTGCCGGTCTTCGCACGGACCTCCCTATTGCGATCCTCGATCTTGACCACTGGCTACCCCAACTGCAGGCAGGCGGGCCGAACGCCGACGATGCGACGCGGAATGTTGCTGGGATCCCCTTGCGGAGGTTCGTCTTGATTTGGGGAGGTTGCCCAAGGCTTCACACGCATGGAAGCAACCGGATGGAAGGGCGACCGAGCCGACGGCCTGATTGCGCATCTGCTCCTCGCCGATACAGAAATCGAAACAGGGCTTCGACGGTCGGCGCGCTGGTCTTAGTGCCCGCCTTGCTGCTGCGCGCCACATAGCCGGCGCCGTTCGTCACATTCAGCGTAACCGGGTCCAGGATGACCGGTCCCTCGTCCTGCGCAACAGCGCCGGCCGGCCGAGTCCGAGAGCGGTTGTCAGAAGAATTCGGACGTCAAGGCCTTGCATCGGAGGTTTTCTGTTCATGCCACTTTCCATTGCTGGGCGAACGGGCTGGAAGGGTTCTGGCGCCGCAGTTTGACTACGAAGTCGCTATGGATCCGGCGTAAGATTTTTCAAAGCGCTTTGTCGAATATGGATAAATTCCCCCTTCACATCCGCTTGTTCGGGGATGCGGCTTGTTTGCCTGTCGCAAAGCCGCTAACACGCTCTCGTCGGTTTCCGAAAGGAATTGAAAGGGAATCCGTCGGGACAGAAATGTCCCGAACCGGAACTGCCCCCGCAACTGTAGGCGGTGAGCAGGATGCGATGAAGCCACTGTGGCCCCCGGGCCATGGGAAGGCCGCATCCCGCGATGACCCGCCAGTCAGGAGACCTGCCGACGGATGAAACCCATACGATCCGGGCGGGGTGTCCGGGGAGGTGCCAGATGTTCCCTGCCTGTCCATCCGTCAGGCCAATCCTGCCGCGCCACGTCCCTCGTCGGGGCGGCAACTTCTCATGGCCATTTCCCGTCCCCTCCGCTCGCGTCCAGACCGGAGAACCGAGATGTTGATGAAAACCACACTGGCGGGGCTGCTTCTGGCCGGCGCTAGCATGTCGCCCGCCGCGGCAGAAACGGCATGGCCGCTGACGCTGTCGAATTGCGGCGTCGATCTCAGCTTCGACAATGCCCCGGAAAGCGCCGTGACCGTCGGACAGGCCACGACCGAGATCCTCTATGCGCTGGGTCTGGCCGACAAGGTGGCGGGCACCTCGGTCTGGTTCACCGAGGTTCTGCCTGAGTTCAGGGACGCGAATACCGGGATCGAGCGGCTGGCCGATAATGACCCCAGCTTCGAAAGCGTCGTTGCCAAACGTCCGGGCCTCGTGACCGTGCAATATGAATGGCATGTCGGCCCGCAGGGCATCGTCGCCACGCGCGAGCAGTTCGCGGACCTGAACATCCCGACCTATGTGCTGCCTTCGGATTGCACCGGCAAGGACAACACCAAAGGCTCCGACGGCACCCGCTCGGACATGTATGCGATGGAGAGCATCTATCAGGGGATCGACGAGCTGGGCCGGATCTTCGATGTCGCGGACAGGGGCGAGGCGCTGGTCGCCGGGCTGAAGGCCCGCGAGGCCGCCGCGATCGACAAGGCCCGGGCGCTGGACCTGAAGGACGCGACGGCTGTGTTCTGGTTCTCCTCGGCCGAGATGGACATCGACCCCTATGTCGCCGGTCGCAAGGGGCCGCCCGCCTATATGATGGACGCGCTGGGGCTGAGGAACATCATCGAAAGCGACGAGGAATGGCCGGTCGTCAGCTGGGAAACCATCGCCCGCGCCAATCCTTCGGTCATCGTCCTGGCGAAGATGGACCGTCGCCGCTTCGAGGCCGATGACTACGAGAAGAAGATCGCATTCCTGAAATCCGATCCGGTCACGAGCCAGATGGAGGCGGTCAAGAACAACCGCATCATCGTGCTGGACGCACATGCGATGGACCCCTCGATCCGCAATATCGACGCGCTTGAGACGCTGGCCGAGGGGCTGCCGAAGCTTGGCCTGAAATGACCGAGACGGCCATCCCCGGCGCCACCGACTGGCGCGCGCGGCTGATCCTGCGCCCCGGGCTGGGGGTGGCCGTGCTGGTCCTGGCGGTGCTGGCCGGCGTCATCCTGGGCGAGACGCCGCTGCCGGTCCCGCAGGTGACCAATGTGCTGGCCCACAAGATCTGGGGCGCGGCGCTGAACGTCGATCCCATCGACGCGGGCATCATCTGGAACTACCGCATGCCGCGCACATTGGTCGCGGCGGCCTCAGGCGCGGGGCTGGCGCTGTCGGGGCTGGTGCTGCAGACGCTGGTGCGGAACGCGCTGGCCGACCCCTATCTGCTTGGGGTTTCGGCCGGGGCCTCGACCGGGGCGGTCGCGGTCACGATCATGGGCGTCGGCGCGGGGGCCATCGGCATCTCGGCCGGGGCCTTTGCCGGCGCGGCGCTGGCATTCGGCATCGTCGCGGCGCTGGCGCGCGCGGCGGGCGGAGGCTCGGCGCAGCTCGTCCTTGCCGGGATCGCGGGTTCGCAGCTTTTCAACGCGCTGACCAGTTTCTTCATCGCGAAATCCGCCAATGCCGAACAGGCGCGCGGGATCATGTTCTGGCTGCTCGGCAATCTCTCGGGCGTGCGCTGGCCGGATGTAGGACTTGCCGCCCCGGTTGCAATGGCGGGGTTTCTGGCCTGCATCCTCCATATCCGTGCCCTCGATGCCTTCAGCTTCGGCGCCAGCGCCGCAGCTTCGCTGGGGATCGCGGTGCGCCGGGTGATGGTGGTCCTGCTGGGCGCGGTCACGCTGATGACCGCGGTGATGGTCAGCCTTGTCGGCGCCATCGGCTTTGTCGGGCTGGTCGTGCCCCATGCCATGCGTTTTCTGGTGGGCGCGCGACATGGCGCGCTGGTCCCGGCCTCGGCGCTGGGGGGCGCGGTCTTCATGATCGCCGCGGATGTGGTCTCGCGCGTGCTGATCCCCGGTCAGGTGGTGCCGATCGGCGTCGTCACCGCGCTGGTCGGCGCGCCCGCCTTCGCGCTGATCCTGATCCGGAACCGGGCCCGCGCATGAGGATCGCCGCCACCAACCTCTCGCTGCAGGCGCAGGGCCGCGCCATTGTCGCGGGCGTCGATCTGGAGATCGCCCCGGGTGAGACCTTCGGCCTGATTGGGCCGAACGGCTCGGGCAAATCGACGCTGCTGCGGCTGCTTGCGGGACTGGAGCGGCGCGCCGGGGGCGAGGTCGCGCTGGATGGCCAAAGCCTGCGCCGCATGCCCCGGCGCGAGATCGCCCGCCGCCTTGCCATGGTCGAGCAGCAGGCCGAAACCGCCGAGGCCCTGACCGCGCGGCAGGTGGTCGAACTTGGCCGCACGCCGTGGCTGAGCGCGCTCGCGCCCTTTGGTCCCTCGGACGCTGCCATTGTCGCGGATGCGCTTCACGCCGTCGGGATGGAGGCGATGGCCGCGCGGCAATGGTCGACCCTCTCGGGCGGAGAGCGGCAGAGGCTGCAGATCGCCCGGGCGCTTGCGCAGCGGCCGCGCGTCCTGCTGCTGGACGAGCCGACGAACCATCTGGACATCCATCACCAGCTTGCGCTGCTCCGTCTGGTCGATGATCTGCCGCTGACCGTGGTGATCGCGCTTCACGACCTCAATCAGGCCATGGGATGCGACCGGCTGGGCGTCATGTCCGGTGGCCGGATGGTCGCCTGCGGCCCGCCGGCCGAGATCCTGACCGGGGAATTGCTGCGCGGGGTCTTCCGCGTCGGCGCCACCCCCCTCATCGACCCGCAGGACGGCAGCCGCCTCCTGCGCTTTCACACTCTGGAGAATACCCGATGAAATTCCTGGCTCTGCCACTGATGCTGCTGGCCGGCCCCGCCCTGGCCGAGATCCATGAGGTCCGGATGCTGAACCGGGGCGAGAGCGGGCCGATGGTCTATGAGCCCGCCTATCTGAACATCGCGCCCGGCGACACCGTTCGCTTCCTGCCGACCCAGCCCGGTCATAACGCCGCGACGATCGAGGGCATGATCCCGGAGGCCGCCGAACCCTTCCGGTCGAAGATCAACGACATGTTCGAGGTCACGCTGACCGAACCCGGCGCCTATGAAATCAAATGCTCGCCGCATTACGCGATGGGCATGGTCATGCTGATCGAGGTCGGCGACAAGGCCGAGGTGGTGCTGCCCGAGGGCCTGCCCAAGCGAACCGCCGAACGGTTCGGCAAGATCCTATCGGATCGCGAACAGCCCGACTGATCAGTGGCCGCTATGCACTTGGGAGGGGCCGGTGCCTACTTGAAACTCTTCCGAAACCAGTCGTCGAGCAGCAGCTTTTCGTGGACAAGGCGATCACCGTCTCCGCGCGCCCTCGGGTCCGAGAGGTAGTTCATATCCGAGAGTCTTGCCTCGCCGCGACGGACGGGCTTGCCGTGCTGAAACAGCGTGTAGTCAAAATGGATCCGGGGCGGGGTGACGCAGCATAAGGCTTTGTCGAAAACACCGTCACCTGCATCAGGCACGTCCTGCCAGGGGAGAACGCGAGCGAAGGGCGCATCACAGGGGAACATGGCAACCGTCTGCGCCCTAGGCGGCGGTCAGGCCCGCGACCTGCGGCAGGATCCAGACGCCGTCCCGGGGCGCTGTGTTCACCTGCAGGTTGCAGCCATAGGCGCGCGAGAGCAGCGTGTCGGTAAAGACCTCGGCGGGGCTGCCCTGCGCCAGCACCTCGCCCGCAGCGAGCAATACGACATGATCGGCGAGCAGCGCGGTCAGGTTCAGATCATGCATTACCGCGATGACGCCGCCGCCGCGCCGGGCATAATCCGCCGCCAGCCGCATGACCGTCAGCTGATGCGCGATGTCGAGGCTGCTGACCGGTTCGTCCAGCATCAACCAGCGCGCGCCCTCGTCGTCGAGGGGTTGCCAGACCTGCGCCAGGACCCGCGCCAGTTGCACGCGCTGCTGTTCGCCCCCGGAAAGATGCTGGTAGAGCCGCCCCGAAAAACCGGCGAGATCGACCGCGGCCAGCGCCGCCGAGACCAGCGCATCGGCCCTTTCGCCGCGCGTTTCGATCCCGATCCGGACCACCTCGGCCACCGTGAAGGGGAATGAAAGGGCGGTCGCCTGCTGCAGGACGCCACGGCGTCTCGCCAAGATCTCGGGCGTCATCGTCGCGATCTCGCGCCCGCCCAGCGTGACGCGGCCATTGCAGGGCAGATCGCCGGTCAAGGCGCGCATCAGCGTGGTCTTGCCCGAGCCGTTCGGCCCGACGATTGCCGTCAGGCGACCCGCCTCTGCCGCGAAGGACACGCCCGCCAGAACCTGCTTGCGGCCCAGCATCACCGATATCTCTTGTGCAATCAGGCTCACAGGTCCAGCACTCCCCGGTTGCGCAGCAGGATCCACAGGAAGAAGGGGCCGCCGATCATCGCGGTCACGATGCCGATAGGCAGTTCCGCCGGTGTGATCAGGGTGCGGCTGATCATGTCGGCCAGAAGCAGCATGACCGCGCCGAGCAGCGCCGAGTTCACGAGGAGCCAGCGATGATCAGGCCCGCTCGCGAGGCGCAGCAGATGCGGGACGACGATGCCGACGAAACCGATCCCGCCGGAGACGGCCACCGCAGCCCCTGTGCCCGCGGCCACGACCAGGATCGCGCGGTTTTTGACCCGCTGCACCCGGATGCCTACATGGCCCGCCGCGGCCTCGCCCAGGGCCAGCGCGTTCAGCCCGCGCGCCAGCAGCGGCGCCGCGGCCAGCGCGGCAAGCATCACCGGCCCAGCGGTCGCCAGTTTCGGCCAGTTCGCCCCGGCAAGCGAGCCCAGGCCCCAGAAGGTCAGGTCGCGCAGCTGGCTGTCATTCGCGCGCAGGATCAGCACCCCGGCGAAAGCGCTGAAGATCGCGCCGAGCGCGATCCCGGCCAGCAGCATCGTGCCGACCGAGGTTCGCCCGTCCCGCGTCGCGATGCGATAGAGCAGCATGGTCGTGATCCAGCTGCCGGTGAAGGCGGCGATCGGCACCTGATACCAGCCGAAAAGCCCTGCGAGCGGGCCGGGGAGGGACGCGCCCAGCACGATGGCGAGGATGGCACCCAAGGTCGCGCCCGAACTGACCCCCACGATGCCGGGATCGGCCAGCGGATTGCGGAACAGTCCCTGCAGCAGCGCCCCCGAAACCGCGAGCGAGGCCCCGACCAGCATCCCCATCAGCAGCCGCGGCAGGCGGATGTCGAGCAGCACGACGCGGTCCTGCACCGCCAGTTCCCGTCCGGCCAGCAGGTCCGAGATCGCGCGCGGCAGCGAGGTGCCCGAGGCGCCCCAGCCGAGCGAGAGGAAGGCGATGAGGATCAGCAGCACGACCAGCACGGCGCTGGTCCGGCGAGCGCGCTGGCTGCGATCACCCGCGAGCCGGGGCATCGCCTGGCTCAGCGTGGCCATCAGCGCGCCCCATAGACGAGGTCATGCAGTTCCAGCGCCGCCTCTCCGGTCCGCGGGCCGAAGCCGAGGAGTTTCAGCCCGTCCATGATGACCAGCGCGCCATCGCGTCCGGCCGGGGTCTGGGCGAGGGCGGGCAGGGCGAGCGCGGTTTCCTTGGCAGCCGCATGGTTCGATCCGCCATTCGCATCCGCATCGGCCTCGGCGTCGCCGCGCTGCATCATCAGGATGACATCGGGGGCGGCCTTGACGATCGCCTCGTCGGTCAGCGGTTTGTAACCCTTGACCCCTTCCAACGCGTTTTGCGCCCCGGCGAGGCGGATGATGCCGTCGGCCGCGGTGCCGTCGCCGCCCGCCATGACCCGGCCGCCCTGCAGCGACAGGACGAAGAGCACGCGCTTCGGCTCACCCACCGCCCGCGCGCGCTCGGCCACCGAGGCGAGATCGGCTGCCAGCCGGTCATGCAGTGCCTTGCCCTTGTCGGGGACGCCCAGCGTCTCGGCCACGGCATCGACTTTCTTCAGCACGCCCTCGGCGTCATAATCCTCCGCGACGTTGACATAGGGCAGGCCGGCGGATTTCAGGACCGCGACCGCCTCGGGCGGACCCGCGCCTTCCTCGGCGAGGATCAGGTCCGGGGCGACGGACAGCACCCCCTCGGGCGAGAGGGCACGCATGTAGCCTATATCGGGCAGGCTATTCGCCTCGGGCGGCCAGTTCGAGGTGGTGTCGCGGCCGACGAGGCGGCCTTCCTCGCCAAGCGCATAGACGATCTCGGTCAGCGAGCCACCGATCGAGAGGACGCGCCGCGCCTCGGGATGGCTTTCCGCCGCGGCCGGCATCGCCGCGCCCGCAAGCAGGATCGCGAGGGCGAGGGGTTTCATTCCGCGGCCTGCGCCAGCGCGGGCAGGCCCGAGACCAGCGCCGCCCATTCCTCGGCATCACCGCCCTTTTCGGGACGCAGCCCGAAGCACTGGAAAATCAGCGCCCCCTCGGCGTCGAATGCCTCGACCGAGATTGCCGGACCGCGGCGGGTCGGCTTGTCGACGGCCCAGACCTCGGCCACGTGGTCGCCGCGCAGATGCAGGTTGAAGCGCGGGTCGAGGACGTTGATCCACGGCCCCATCGGCTTCAACGACTCGAAACGACCCGAATGAATCTCGATGCAGCCCTGATTGCCGACGAAGAACATGACGCCGACGCCACCCGCATGGACCTGCTCCATCAGCGCGGACACGGCCTCGACGGCAAGGGGGCGGGCATGGGGCGCGCCGACGATCCGGTAGGCGCCGAGGCGGTTCATCTTCAGCTTGCGGACCAGCGTGTTGAACTGGTGCGTGTCGGTCATCCCGATCCATTCCCGCCGCAGGATGTCGAGCTTGTCGGGCGCGGCCCGCGCCGGGTCAACCGGCTCGCGCGGCGCGAATTCCAGGCTGTCGGGCTGCTCCGGCAAGGCGAGATCGCGTTTCAACGCCTCCCACGCGGCGAGGTCCGAGTTCGCGCGCAGGTGGACCTTGTGGATCGCATCCCCCGCGGCGTCGAAGACCTGGATCGAGCGGCGCACGCCCTGCTCGCCCGTTTTCTCGACCCCGAAGGCATGGACCCAGTGGCGCGGGAACATGCGCATGTCGATCTCGGGGTCGACGGTCATCGCGGCGTGATCCCCGTCGTGGAAATTGTTGTAGGTCCCGACTTTCTCGATCACGCAGGAACGGTTGCGTGTCAGCGCCATCACCTCGCCCAGCGAGAGGATGGCGGGAAAGAGCCGCCCGAGTTGCGGGTCGATCCTCACCGCGCCATGGCCGACCTCGGCGGCGACCAGCGCCGCCTCGGGCAGGGCCAACCGTTCGGCGAGGTCATAGGGGCGACCGGAGTCTTCGGCGAGGAGCCGGCGCAGGTCGGCGGGGGAGCGGTCGGACATGGAGGAGGCCTTTTCGTGGTCGAAGGGACACCCGTGGCGAACCGGCTGGGGCGATCAAGAATCGTTGACAAAATTACTCTGATTATCCTACTCCGCGCAAGAGCCAGCCCCGATGCAAGCATCGTTAAAAACCATCAAGAAAATCGGGGATATATGCCACGCTCTTCAATTTTCGTCGCGCTGCTTGCCGGCACGACATGCCTGACCACGCTTGCCGTTCCGGCCCGCGCGCAGGAACAGACCGCCGTTCAGGCAGGGGATGAGGCCCGGACCGAGGAGCAGAACTATGTGCTCGACCCGCTGGTTCTGCGCGCCGGGACGCCGAAGGTCGCCTCCTCGGTGCCGCAATCGGTCACCGTGGTCGACCGCCAGCAACTCGACGACATCGCGCCGATCCATATCGGCGAGGTTCTGGCGACCGTTCCGGGGGTGGCGGGCGTGGGCTCCGGCAGCTTCTTCGGGCAGGGCTTCAACATTCGTGGCTTCGGTTCCTCCGGCACGGCCGCGTCCGAGGCCGGGATCGTCCAGCTGATCGACGGCGAGAAGAAATATTACGAATCCTACCGTCAGGGCTCGCTTTTCGTCGAAACCGACTTCCTGCGCGCGGTCGAAGTGCTGCGGGGTCCCGGTTCCTCGACCCTCTACGGCTCGGGCGCGCTTGGCGGCGTCATCGCGATGGAGACGATCAATCCCGGCGACCTGATCGAGGAGGGCGAGACCTGGGGCGGCCGGGCCAAACTCGCCTATTCCAGCAATCCCGACTCGATCCTGGGCAGCATCGCGCTCGGCTGGCGTCCGACCGAAGATTTCGAGGCGCTGGCCGCCTTTGCCTGGCGCCAGATCGGCGACACCAAGGACGCCGACGGCAATACCACCGTGCGCTCGGATTCGAAGACGCCGAACCTGCTGCTGAAGGCGAAGAAGACCTTCGGCGACCAATATGTCGCCTTCTCCTACCAGCACCTTGAAGCCAAGGGCGAGGATCAGGACTTCAACCAGCTGGAGGGCGCGCAGGCCGGGCTGTTCCCCGGCTTCACCGGCTGGGGCGTCGGCGACATCACCACCCGTGACCAGACCGCGCGGCTGATCTGGGGCTGGAACCCTGCGGATAACCGCTATGTCGATCTGACCGCGACGCTGTCCTACTCCAACACGATGAAGGACGTGCGCCAGGGCGACGACCCGGACGAGCCGATTATGGAGACGCTGCTGGGCAAGCGCGACTATCGGCTGTGGAAGTTCCGGTTGACCAACGTTGCCGACATTTCGGCGGGCGAGTTCGATCACTTCCTGACCACCGGAGCCGAGGTCTTCGAGCAGGACCGTTCGTCCAGCGTCGTCTCCTCCTCGCATCCCGAGGCTTATACCCGGTCCATCGCGGCCTATGCGCTGTCCGAGCTGACCTGGGGCGACCTGACAGTGAACACCGGGCTTCGCTACGAAAAGCAGCGCACCGAACCCAAGGACAGCGTGACCGCGACCGACGACACCTACAACGCCGAGGCAGTCGAGCCGCAGGTCGCCGCCATCTATCGCCTGAACGAGCAATGGTCGGTCTTCGGCTCGCTCGCCTTCGTCAACCGGATGCCGACCGTCGACGAGCTTTACGACGGCTTCATGGGCGGCGCGCCCTCGGGCGACCTGAAGGACGAAAAGGGCAAGAACGTCGAGATCGGCTTCTCCTATCGCGGCTCGGGGCTGATCGCCGATGGAGACGAGGCGGTGGTCAAGCTGACCCTGTTCCGCAACCATATAGACGACATGATCATCCGCACCAACGCGCTGGCGCCGACGCCGGCCTATGTGAACGTCGACCGCGCCTATCTGAAGGGCGGCGAGCTTGAGGTGAACTATATCATCAACGCCTTCGAATTCAGCGCCGGGGTTTCGGTCGTCGATGGCGAGGATCAGGACGGCGTCGTCCTCGACACGCTGCCGAACGACCGCGTGACGCTGACCGGGATCTGGACGGCGAACGATGCCTGGCGGCTGGGGCTGCGCAGCACGCTTGCCGCCGGTCGCGACAAGCCCGACGGGTCGCGCCGCGCGGGCTACGGCGTTCACGACCTCTTCGCGACCTGGGCCCCGCAATCGGGCATGGCTGCCGGCCTGGAGGTGCATATGGGCGTCGACAACTTCACCGACCGTGACTACACGCCCGCGACATGGCTGACCGGCCCCGCGCCGGGGCGGAACTTCAAGCTGGCCGTTTCGCGCGCGTTTTGATCGAACCCGGTCTGCGGGAAGAACCGGAGGCCCCGCAAATGCGGGGCCTTCTTCACACATGGCGGCCAATCGAATGGCAACCTGGAAATCCCTGTGAAGCTATTGAGGGCCAAGGGTTGGGTTCCGAGCCAATGGGACCCAGTTCAACGCGAAGTCGCTTGCGATCTGCTTCGGCAGCCTCATTCTCGTCGGCGAACCAGATTTCAAGCAGTTTGTTGGGCGATATCGGGTTATCGAATCCCTGGGGGCGATCCACCTGCCTCGGTTGCGTCGGACTGCGTCCCTAGGACGAAGCCGCTCGCGCGGCAATAGCGCCTGTGGTGAGGGTTGCGCGTTGATCTGAGCGTCGTGCATTTGTGAATGGACGGTCCTGCCTGACGATTGGGACCTTCTCAATCATTAGACAGGAGGCTTCCACGACAGAGGAGAGAGTAAGCCCGCTGCGCCAGCGGATGATCGAAGACATGCGGATTCTCGGCATGGGCGAGAAGGCGTAGCTGTCTCACATTCGGGCCATCAAGGATTTTGCCACCTTCCTGTGGCATTCGCCCGACATGGCCACGCCAGAAGAACTGCGGGTCTACCAGTTGCACATGACCGACGCGGGCATCAGCCCATCGACCTTCAACACCCGCATCCTGGCGCTCCGGTTCTTTTTCGGGACGACCTGCGGGCGCGAGGAGATGAAGCGGTTCATGAAGTTCCGAACCGAGCTGCGCCGGTTGCCCGTGGTCTTCAGCGTGGAGGAGGTTGCCGAGATACTGCTGGCCGCACCGGGACCGGGGCTGAAGTATCGGGCGGCGCTCAGCATCGCCTATGGTGCCGGGTTACGGGCGGCCGAGGTCTGCAACCTCAGGATCAGTGATATAGACAGTGACCGGATGCTGATCCATGTCGCGCAGGGCAAGGGCAGGAAGGATCGCAGTCATGCTGTCGCCCAGCCTGCTGGACCTGTTGCGCTGCTACTGGCGCGAGGCACGACCCCAAGGCTGGCTGTTTCCGGGCCTGCCCAAAATCAATCCGATCTCACCGCGACGCCTGAGCCGCGCTTTTGCCGACGCAAAGACCCTGGCCGAGGTGAAGAAAGCCGCCACCTTGCACACTCTGCGCCACAGCTTCGCGACGCATCTGCTGGAGGCGGATATGGATGTCCGTGTGATCCAGGTGCTGCTGGGGCATGCCAAGCTCAGCACGACGGCTCAATACACGCATGTCGCCACCAAGACGATCCCTAACACCGCCAGCCGCTTCGAGGCGCTCTCGAAGTTGCAGGACCACAGCGAGCCGGAAAGCCTGCCATTGCCCCTGGCCGGGATGGTCCGATCGAACTGGAGTTGGCTGACATCTTCCGTGCCCGTGCCCGTGCCCGTGCCCGTGCCCGTGCCCGTGCCCGTGCCCGTGCCCGTGCCCGTGCCCGTGCCCGTGGCCCGGCGGCAAGCCAATGCGGGGCATGTCTCAGCCGCTCCACCCACCGTGTCGCCATCTCCAACTCTCGCGTGATCAGCGTCGACGCGGACACGGTTGCATTCCGCTGGGAGGATTATCGCATCAAATCCGGCGACCGACAAAAGGTCATGCGGCTGGCAACGCCCGAATTCATCCGCCGCTTCCTGATCCACGTCCTGCCCGATGGCTTGTATCGCATCCGGCATTACGGCCTGCTCGCCAGTGCCGCTCGGAAGGCCAGTACCGCAAAAATCCGGGCTCTGCTCGGGGCGGCGCAACCCGAGACGGCACCGCAGGCTGACGTGGAAATCATTCCGCATATCTTTCGCGAACCGTGCCCCTGCTGCGGCGGTTCGATGCGGGTCATCGAGATCGGGGCGGCTGTCGCGATCCGGCCTTCGTTACAAGCCCTCGATCTCGATCGGCGTGCCGTTCGGTACCAGTGACCAGATTTCGCGCATCTCTGCATTGGTGACGGCAATGCAGCCGTCGGTCCAGTCGATCAGGTGATGTACCGGGCCGAGCGCTCCCCAACCGTTCGGCAGGCCGTGGATCATGATGTTGCCACCCGGATCGCGCCCGGCCTGTTCCGCCGCCTGCCGATCTTCCGGCGCGGGATAGGAGATATGCAGGCTCAGATGCGCCATGGAGCGGGGGTTCCTCCAGTCGATCACGTAGCTCCCCTCGGGCGTGCGCTCGTCGCCCTCGGCCTGCTTGTGGCCCCGGTCCCAATTGGACCCCATCGAGATCCGGTAGCTGCGGATCACCTTGCCGTCGCGCAGCAGATGCATCTGTCGGTCGGCCTTCGACACGGTGATGAGGTCAGCCTGCTCGGTCGGAGCGGCGGCTGCGGTCGGCGTCCCCGGCGCGAGGCGCGCCATGACCCTAGTATAGCCCACCGCGCCGAGCCCGCAGAGCACAAGAAGAAGGAACAGCCGTTTCAGAACCTTGCCTCCGGTTGTCGCAGAAGGGAGTATTCCGTGGATGAGGCCACACCTACGCCGAGGCAAGTGTTTTGAGAGTTGCGACCTTCCGTTCTGCCCTGATGCTGGCCTTGTCGATCCTGTGCCTGGCGCCCATCGCCCGGGCCGAGGTCGTTCCGCAGCCGATCGGGACGCGCCAGATCTGTGGTGCGCGCGTGATCCTCGATGCGCCGGGCGGACAGGTGATCGCCCGGGTTTCGGCCGGGACGCAGGCGACAGTGCGCGACTTCGGCTTCGGCGCGAACGGGGGCGGCTACTACCGGATCGAAGAGCCCGAGGGGTATGTCGCGATGGAGGACGCGCCGCATTTCTGCGTCCCGCTGAACGAAGGCGCGTTCCGGGCGCCCCCCAATACCTGTCACCTGATCGCCGCCTCGCGCCGGACAGTGCCCGAGGTGAATGCCTTCGCGCACGACTATGCCGCCTATCTGCCGACAATGTCGGTCTATCGCGCCTCGAACGGCTGGCATGCGATCTCGCTCGGGATCGTGACGCTGGCGGCAGCGGATGCCGTGCTCGAACGGGGCGAGGGTCTGCCCAACGACAGCTATTGCGCGGACGGTCGCAACTATATCGCGGCGCTGGACCTGCAGGACGGAGAGTTCGTGGACCCCGAGAGCAGCCCAGATGCGCAATGCCTGACCGGCGATGCGGCGGCCTGCGCGGCGCGGGCCGAGGCGATCGCCTCCGGGTCCGACCTGTCGCAGGCCGACAACTTCGACGCCTTCCGCTTCTGGATGCTGGCCTGCATGGCGGGTAGGGCCGAAGCCTGCGGCAGGCCTGTGATCCTGACCTCTGCAACCTATGACCACCCGATGCGCACGGCGCTGCCCGGTGCCGATGACCGGCTGGGGCTGCGGCGCGATCTGATGCGCCGAGGATGCGATGCGGGGGTGGCCGAAAGTTGTGTCGACCTCGCGGGGCGCGAGATGCAGGTGCATACCGACACGCCGTCCGAATATCTGACCGCGTTGCAGGCGGTAACGGCGGGCTGCAGGACGGGCAACGACTATGCCTGCCGCGACATGTTCCGCCTTTTGGAGCGGCGGGAAAAGGCGATGGGCACGCTGGTCCCGGCCGAAGACTGGTATCAGGCCGCCGGGCTTCGGGCCGCGAGTTGCAGGCCGGATCCGACGGCGGGCGACGAATATTCCTGCGATGCGGTCTATCGCGCCTACGCCGCCTTCGTGCGGGGCGGTGCGGCCGGGGACCCGCGGGTCGCGCAGGCGCGCGACTATCTGGCGGCAGGCTGCGCGGCGGGAAATCCCGATGCCTGCCCGGCCCCGGCCCGCGATGCCGAACTCCACCGCCTTTCGCTGATCTGTCAGACGCAGGAGACACCGGATGGCGCCCGCGCCTGTAGTGGAGCGCTGGCCGCCTATGCCCGCGACGTCTCGGCCACCGAGATCGGGCCGCTGGTCGCGATGCTCGACGGGGCCTGCAATCTGACCCGCATCGCGGGCTGCGAGACGTTGGCCTTCGTCTACGGACCCCATATGCTGACGGGACAGGATCTGACCTTCACCGGCACCGATCAGCCCGAGGGGCGCCTGCGGGCGCTTGAGACCGGGTGCCGCCCCGGCTTACTGGGGTTGCCCAACTGCCGCGATCTGGCCGAGACCCTCGACCAGCGCGGCGAGGTGGAGCGGGCGGCCGAGGTCTACCGTACCGCCTGCGCCACGATACGCGCTGACAGTGAGGCCGCAGTCTATGCTCACGGCAACGGCGCCTGTTTCGAGGCGGGGCTGCAGGCCTTGCGCAAGAGCCACGACATCGCCGCCGCCCGGGCTTATTTCGACTTCGTCTGCAACGATCCGCACCAGTCCGAGGCCCGCTACGCCTGCAAGCATCTGGGTCTGATAGCGCGAGATGCGGGGGCACCCGAGGAGGCCTTCACCCTGTTCCGCCGCGCCTGTTTCCCGATGCAGACAGAGCGCGGGGATGGCGAGGGATGCCTGCTCTACGGCAATGCGCTGCGCGACAACCGCGACCGGATCGTGCTCGATGACGGCCCTCCGACGCTGGGACCTCCCGGCTCCGGCTCAGGAACCGGCGTGGAGACGGTGGCGAGCCATGCCTATGCCACGGGCTGCATCAGCCGGTGGGAGGAGGCCTGCACCGCCAACCGCACGGCCATCGACGCCGCCCTCGCGGCTACTGATGCTGCGCCCCTCGTTCCCTGCGCGCTGCGGGGACCGGACGGGGGCGTCGTCGCCGATCGGACTTGCCAGCACATCCGCTTCTTCGAGACCGCGGAGGTGGAGTTCGGCGGGCGCGAATTCGTAACGGCCGATCTCTACATCTGGCCGGACGGCGACCGGTCTCTGGTGCAGGAACAGGGTGGCCATTGGCGGCTCAACGGCGCCGAGGCGTCATCGCATTTCGAGGAGGATGAAGCGCGGTGTCTGACGCGCGACGACACCCGCAACACCCTTTGCGTGACAGTGCCGTTTCCGTAGGCTTTGGCATCTGGGCGGACCTGCGATGCTGCGTCTTGCGATGGGAAAGGCGTAAGGGGCCGAAGGACCCTTCATGACGATGCCGTTGGGTTGCCACGGTGCCAAAGGCTATGCGGCATTTATGTTGGAGTGCCGCAGTCGGCTTGAGGGCCATGCCAAAGAGCACTTTCATCGTCAGGCAACTCTGGATCGCCGCATCGCTATACTGCGGCTGCCTGCCTCGCTTTCCGGTCGGTGGCGGTACCCACGCCATGTCCGGATCGAACCACACGGTCAGGGAACCACGTTGCTTCAGGGCTTCGTTGTAGGCCGGCCAGTTCCTGGTCTTGTACCTCGGCCTGATGGGTCTGCTCATGCAGACCAGCTACCACACGGGGTTCATATGAATCCCCCGCAGTCTTTGCGTAACAAAGCCCACCGCATTGGTCGAAGAATCGAAGCATGATTGAGCCCTTTGCAGGACGTCATTCAAAGCGCGGTTATCCCGGTAGTAACGAAAACGGTCCAGCACAAGTCGCCGGCCGGTCGGGCGGCGGGGCGGGTGCGGTTCAGGCGGGTATGGCGACGTGACCACCATCCTCGCGCAGCAGAACCTGCATCGGCAGGCCATAGATCCGGGCGAGCGCTTCGGGAGTCATCAGGTCCCCCGGCGTTCCCTGCAACGCGATCCTGCCGGCCTTCAGCGCCACGATATGATCACTGAAGCGCGCAGCCATATTGACCTCATGGAGGACGACGATCGCGCTTCGGCCCTGCTCATGGCACATGCGGCGGACCAGCGACAACACCTCGACCTGCTGAGCGATGTCGAGGGCCGAGATCGGCTCGTCAAGAAGCAGCGTCCCGGCCTGCTGGGCCACCATCATGGCCAGCCATGCCCGCTGACGCTCGCCGCCCGAAAGCGTATCGACCAGCCGATCGGCAAAGCGGGTGATGCCGCATTCGGCCAGCGCGGCATCGACCGCGGCGTGATCCTCGGGACCGAAGCGACCGAGCGCGCCGTGCCACGGATAGCGCCCAAGGGCGGCCAGTTCGCGCACGGTCATCCCCTCGGCCGGAGGGGTGGTCTGCGGCATGAAGGCCAGCGCGCGCGCATAATCGCGCATGGACCAGTCGGCCAGCGCGCGACCCTCGAAACTGACCTGCCCCCGCGATACGGGTGCCTGCCGCGCAAGCACCTTGAGCAAGGTGGACTTGCCCGAACCGTTATGTCCGATCAGGGCGACAAGCTGCCCTCGCGGCAAAGCAAGGTCCAGATCCTCCAGCAGCCTGCGGCCCGGCATGTCGACGCAGAGGCCGGAAATGGTGAACAGCGCCACGGTCATCGTCCCATCCTCATCATCAGCCAGATCAGCCATGGCGCGCCCAGAAGCGACGCAAAAAGGCCCAGCGGCAGCTCATAGGGGAAGCCTGCCATCCGCGCGCCGAAATCCGCAGCGATCATCAGGATCGCCCCGATCAGGGCGGCGCCGAGCAGGTGGTCCCGTGGCCGCGCGAAACCCAGTCGCCGCGCCAGATGGGGCGCCATCAGACCCACAAAACTGACCGGGCCGACCAGCACCGTCGCCGCGCCCGTCGCCAAACCGGCAAGGGCGATCAGCGTGATCCGCGCCCTCGCAAGGGGCAGGCCCAGTTCCTGCGCGATTTCGGCCCCCAGCGGCAGCACGGCCAACCAGCGCTGAACCATCATCGCGCCACCGAGAATGGTGACTGCCAGCAGCGCCAGCGCCCCTGCCTGCCCCGGCCCCACGGTGCTGGAGGATCCGCTGAGCCATGCCAGCACCTGCCAGGATTGTGCGCTGCCCGTTGCCATCACCGCCGAAAGCAGCGCCGCCGCCATGGCCGAGACCGATATCCCGGCAAGCAGCACCCGCTCGGCCGGCATGTCGCGCCGGCGGGCATAGGTCGCGACCAGCACGAGGGCCAGCGCGCCTCCGGCCATGGTGCCCAGGGTCCTGATCCCCGGTCCGGGTGCGACGAACAGGAACAGGATTGCCGCATAGCCGATCGCCGCCCCGCCCGACACGCCCAGAACCTCGGGCGAGGCCAGCGGGTTTGCCGTCAGCCGCTGGAGGATCGCTCCCGCCATGGCCAGCAGCGCCCCCACGGCGACGGCGGCGACCAGTCGCGGCAGGCGCAGCGGCAGGAAAGCGCGGAAGCTGTCCCAGTCGAGCACCGCCCAGCCCTGCGGCATCCGCCCGATCCAGACCAGCACCAGCGCCAGCAGGACAGCGCAGAGGCCGAGTGCGGCAAGCAGGGGCGCGGGCCGTGCCAGTCGCGGCGGCGGTCCCTCGGCCGCCTCGGTTCCCGGTGGGGTCGAGCCGCGGAGGCGGGGAAGCAGCCAGATCAGCAGCGGCCCCCCGATCAGACCTGTCAGAGCGCCGGTCGGATACATCTCGCCGGTCGCACCGGCGAGGGAAAGGACCAGCCCGTCGCATACCGACAGGATCAGCGCGCCGATGGGGGGCGCAAGCACCAGCACCTGCCCCAGATTGCGCGCGCCCAGCGTGCGGGCCAGCGCGGGCGCGGCCAGCCCGACAAAGCCGATCAGGCCCAGTTCCGCAGAAACCGCGCCCGCCAGCAGCACCGCCAGCGTCAGGGCTGCAAAGCGAACCATGGCCACGTTCATCCCCAGCGCATTGGCCCCCGCCGCCCCCAGCGACAGAACCCGCAGCGGCCGGGCGAGGAGCGCGGAACCCAGCGCGGCAATGATCAGCACCAGCGTCAGGCCCCGCACGCCGCTCCAGTCCTGCTGGACCAGCGAACCGCCGTTCCAGATCACCAGCGACAGCAGGTATTCGCCTCGGGACAGGGTAATCGCGGTCGCGATCGCCGATGCCGTGAGCGAGATCAGCATCCCCGCGATCACCATGGTCACGGGCGCGAAGGCGCGCCGCGCCCCGACCAGCATGACCAGTCCGGCGGCCGCGGCCGCCCCAGCCAATGCGACGGGCCATCGCCCCAGATCAAGCAGGCCGGGCGCGAAGATCGTGGCAATCACCAGCGAAAGCTGCGCGCCCGAGGAAATACCCAGCGTCGTCGGATCCGCGACCGGATTGCGCAGGACCCCCTGAAGCAATGCCCCGGAAAGCCCGAGCGCCGCACCAGCCACCAGCGCGATTGCCCCGCGCGGCATCAGCCCAAAGGCCAGAAGGATCTGCTGAAGGTCCATGGCCTGAGGATCAAAGGGCCATGCGGGCCAATCGCCGGGATCCAATCGCATTGCGGCCGACATCCACAGCAACAACGCAAGAAGCGCGGTCGCCCCCAGCCAGACCCCCAGCCTCATCCTCATATCGCACCCGGCCCGGTTTCGAGGGCGTTGGTCAGCAATTCGGCGAACCGCAGGGCTGCGGGTAATCCTGCATAGGGCGCGACGCTCTCGATCTGGTAGAGCCGTCCCTGCGCCACCTGAGGAAGCGCCTGCCACAGGATGCTGCGGGCAAGCGACCGGCGCGCCTCGACCGCGATGTCACCGACAATGACCAGACGCGCATCGGGCAGTTCCGCCAGCCGCTCCAAGGGTATCGGGGCGCGGAAGCTGAACTCGGTCCGGCCCCGCCAGGCATTGGTCAGGCCAAGCCGCTGAAGCACATCCCCGAACATGCTGTCGAAGCCGAAGGCCCGCAGATGGCGCGCATCGCCGATATCGACGAGGCCGATGGGACGATCCGAAAACGGTGCGACACGCGCTGCCCATGCATCGAATTGCCTTTGCGCGTTGGCCGCGGCCTCGGACGCGGCCCCGGGATTGCCGATCACCTCCGCCAAGGCATCCAGGGCCGCAAGCGCCCTGGGCAAGGGATGCTCGCCGGGAATATAGAAAGGAAGCGAAAGCACCGGGGCGATACCTTCCAGCCGGGCCTTGTGCTGCTCGTAGAAAGGCGAACTCAGGATCAGGTCCGGACGCGTCAATTGCAGCAATTCGTAATTCGGCGCGCCGCGCAGGCCAAGATCGATCACCTCGGGCGGGATGACAGGGGTTACTGCCTGCGCCCAATAGCCGATGAGTTCGCAGGCCGCGACCGGCATTTCCCCGATCGCGATGGCGGTTTCAAGCATAGCCCAGTCGATCGCGGCCAGCCGCTTTGGCCCCCGCCCTGCCGCCGTGGCGCACTTCGCGAAAAACGGACCCGCCGCCGCAAGCGCGACGGCGGACCCAAGAAAGCCGCGCCGGCCCCAGAGGGCCGCGCCCGTCACCACTTGTAGGTCAGCTTGGCAAGAAGCTCGCGACCTTCTCCATAGTAGCAGCCGAAGCTTCCGCAGCTTGCGACATATTCCTCGTCGGTGATGTTGAAGATGTTCAGCGAGGCCTCGACATTGTCGCGCGTATAGCGGGCCGCCAGGTCGCCAAGGGTCACGGCGTCGATCTTGTAGGTGTTTGCCACGTCGCCATAACGCTCGCCAATATAACGCACGCCGCCGCCGGCACGGAACCCGTTGCCGAAGTCGTGGTCAAGCCAGAGGCTTGCGGCGTTATAGGGCGTATTGGTCATCATCAGCCCGTCCTCGGCCCCGCCATTCTGATGGGCGTCGGTATAGGTATAGGCCGCGCGGATATCCCAGCCCGTCGCCAGTTCAGCCGTGGCCTCCAACTCGACACCGCGCGAATGAACCTCGCCCACCTGCTCCTGGAAGCCGTCGACCAGCCGGGTCACGTTGGTCTGCTTCAGGTCATAGACCGCTGCGGTGAACATCGCATCGAAGGCGGTCGGCTGATACTTGACGCCAAGTTCCCACTGCTTGCCCTCGGTCGGCTCGAAGGTCTTGCCGTCCCGATCCGTGCCGATCTCCGGCTCGAACGAGGTCGAATAGCTGAGATAGGGCGCGACGCCATTGGCAAAGACATATGAGACGCCCACCCGCCCGGTTGTCGCATCGTCCTTCTGGGACGGATCCGAATCTCCGGCAAAGTTGTTCCAGGAGGAACCCGACTGCTCTGCCCAGTCATGGCGCAATGCCACGGTCGCGCGCCAGTTGTTCCACGAAATCTCGTCCTGGGCATAGACGCCGATTTGTTCGAGCGTCAGGTCCTGGATGCTGTTGTACCAGGTTACCTTCGGCACATCGACGTCGTAATCCGGATCGCGCCAGTCAAGGGACGGAGCCGTGCCGAAATCCGTGGCGTTGCGGCCGCTCCAGCGGCTGATGTCGATCCCGAACAGAAGACGGTGGGTCGCCGTCCCCGTCACGGTCTCGCCGATGAGGCGGGTATCGACCTGGACGGTATCGCTGCGCTCGTCCTGATAGGTCGAGCCGATGCCGATCAGATCCCCCACAAGCCCGTTGGCGTAGAAGCCGACATAGTCCCAGTCGAATTTCTGGTAGCGGAAGCCCTGCTCAAGCCGCCATCCATTGTCCAACTCGCGCTGGTATTCGACGCCGAAGTTGAGCATCCGGCGATCGCTGTCATCCACATCCGGGTAGCCCGCATAGAAATCGCGAACATCACCGGCATCCGCGATCTGGGTCAGGTCATAGGGAACGCCCGCCGGCGAGATGGGGCCATCCTTCTGATAGGACAGCATCACATCCACCGTCGAGGCGTCGTCGAGTTGCCAGCGAAACGCGCCGGCGAGGTAGCCCCGCTTGTTCTCAAGCTCCTCGACCTGCTCGTGATCCTGACTGATCAAGCCGGTCAGACGCCAGGCCAATGTGTCGGAATTCGACTGGTTGGTATCAAAGAAAAGGCTGCCATTGTCGCGCGATCCGAAGGTCAGGCCGGCTTCGGAGAAATTGTCGAACTGCGCATGTTTCTGCACCATGTTGATGATGCCCCCCGGCGAGCCGGAACCGTAAAGCGCCGAGGACGGGCCTCGCAAGACCTCCACCCGCTCAAGCCCGTAAAGCTCGAGCGACATGGCCCCGAAATCGCGGATCAGGTGCAGGCCGTTCAGATATTGCGAGTTTCCGGCGCTGAAGCCGCGCAGGTTTGGCTGGTCAAAACGCGGATCGGCCCCGAAAGGCTCGGCCGCGACGCCGGCTGTGTAGCGGAGCGCCTGGGACATGTTCTGGGCGCCCTGATCCTCGATCTGCTGGTTGGTGACGACGGACACGGATTGCTGCGTCTCCAGCACGGGCGTCTCGGTCTTGGTGGCGATCTGGGTGGTGGGAACGACATAGCCCCGGGTCGGCGCCGTTGCGTCGAGGACAACCTCGTTCAGCACGACGCTTTCCCCGATCGGGGCTTCGGTATCCTGTGCATATGTCGGCAAGGTCAGGCAAAGAAGACTTGTGCCGGCCAAAAGCGAGAAGCGAAGCGCGCTGATCATGAGGGTCCCTCCGGGTGATCCGAGGCCGGGCGGGCCCATGCCTGATAATTTTAGTTGAGTTTGCCATTCTTTCTTAGGCAAGTGCAAGATGCGGATCGCCCGAGGAGGCCATCCCCCTTCGAGTATGGAAAAGTTTATTTTGCCCGGATCTGGATCAGCACATGGCGCCGTCCATTTCGTCGGGTGGTCATGGTGGCCATATAGTGCAGGTTGCGCGGACCGAGCCGGATGCCGAGAGCATGGGTGAGAGCTAACCCAAGGAGTTGAGGGAATGCGTGGCAGCGGCGGGCGTGACCCTCGCTGGCGGCGTGATTCCGTCCGACAGAGACCCTGCGCCGTTCTGGATCATCCTAGCCTATCGCCAATCCGGCCTGCCGAACGGGCGGGACTCGGAAGGGCGCTCGGGGTCGATGCCAAGACTAGCTTGACCTGCTGACGCTGGTGCGTCGATTGGAGCCTTGGCACGCGGATATCGGCAATAGGCTGGTGAGGGGAAATCCTCGATTACACTGGGATGTCCTCGTGCAGGCAGAGGATGTTGCCCTCGGGATCGTTGAACCAGGCAGCCTTTTCCGAACCCAGCACGCAGACATGCTCCACCGTTTTCAAGCCCGGCAGGTCGTAGTCCGCGAACACCACGCCACGAGATTCGAGCAGGTTGATCGCGGCATGGATATCACCCACCCGAAAGCTCAATGCGGTGTGTTGTGCCTGAGTCCCCTCGGGCTTCAGGAACAGGGCGATTTCGGTCGCTCCGCAGCGATAGACCACCTTTCCGTCCGCCCGTTCTTCGCCCGCTGGCAGCGCCAGAGACCGTTCGTAGAATGTGCGCGCCCGTGCAAGATCGCGGACCGGCAACATCACTGTGACCTGACTCGCACTGAGTTCCATGGCGTCCTCCGCGCTGGCCAACGGACATCGCCATTCTACGCTCTCATCCGGCTTTCAACCAGCAGCATGAGAGCACCGGTCTCCGAATGACCTGAGGAAACTCGCTGTGGGCCGCCCGAGCCATCCACACGGTCGATAGTGGCGTTCGGTCGGGAATTCGGCCGCGAAAATCGTGAGATTTTCTGCCACTAGTAGGCTCCAATTGCGACCGTCCGAACTCACCCGCTCACGGGAGTGAGGACATACCGAGCAGGTCGGTTGCCATCCTTTGAGCCCTGTCGCTGTCAGGCGGCCTTCACAAAGCTGTCGTGCACATGTTCCGCGAATGCCATCCCTGCGGATCCGATATCGGGGATTTTCTGCAGCCGTAGCTGATAGGGTCCGATCTCACCAAAGCCGTCCTTTTCCGTCAATTTGCGATACTGCTCATTCACCAGACTGATGGGAAGGGGCGCTATTGCCAGGTCTGCCATGACGGCTGCCAGTTGGCCCACGCCAGTCTCTGACGTATAAGCGACCCGGTATGTGCGCCCGCTCCGGTCAAGCGCGGCAAGCGCGGCGGCGCGCCAGGGGCAGCCATGAGTGGACAGGGCAAGTGGCACCGGCGTTCTGGAGAACGCGGCACCCTCACGCGCGCCCACCCAGACGAGTGGCTCTGAATGGATCAGTTGTCCCGTCGACGGGTCGGACTGCGCCGAGACTGTGAGGATCATGTCGATCTCGCCAGCCTCGAATTTCCGGGACAGGTTCACGCTGGTTGACAGAAAGACCTCGACCTCCACGAGGGGATGGGTGGAGGCGAAGCGGGACAGGATCGCGGGCAGATAACGCACTCCGAAATCGTCCGGCGCACCGAACCGGATCCGTCCCTCAAGCTGGGGCACCCGGAAGCGGGACAATGCTTCGTCATTGATGCGCAACATGTCCTTCGCATGGACAAGGAATGCCTCGCCGTCCGCGGTCAGTGCCACATGCCGCGGATGCCTGACGAACAAGGCCCGCCCCAGCAAATCCTCAAGGCGCTTGATCTGCATGCTGACCGCCGAAGGCGTCCTGAACACGCGCTTGGCTGCGGCGGTGAAGTTCCCGGTTTCCGAGATGGTGACAAACGTCTTCAGAAGGTCGGTTTCCAAAAGGGTGTGCTGTTGTGGTTGCATGGCGCCATCAATGTTCAATTTCCCTTAACGATATCATGAAATCTATGCGCTGTATTGACGAATTTTGGCGTGCCACCTTGGCGTCAGCAATGGAGGTGGCAATGACCGAGAAAACCAGCGTCATGAACTCGTCCGCACCGGGCCTATCGATAAGGACAGCGGGACGGTTGCTGATATCGCGGCTGCGGGGCGGGTTTGAACTGCATCGCCGCAACAGGGTCAGGCGCGCCGCGTTCCTGCACCTGCTTCGGCTGGATGACAACATCCTTGCGGATATCGGGGTGACACGGGCAGAGGTAGAAGACGCGGCCCGTCTGCCGCTTCAGGTAAACGCGTCAAAGGTGCTGGCAGAGCGTGCTCTGGCGCGACGCAAGCGGCCGATTGGCTAGCAAGGATGAGCGGCGGTGGCGACCGATCGATCGCCATAGTCAGCTTGGTCCGCGCTATTTCAGTCCTGTAAGATTCTGCTACGCGGCGCCTTCAGCAGGCTGGCGAGCATTGCCGCCTCCGCAATCATCAAAGCTGGTTGAAAGCTCCAGGTCCGCATTGGCTTGTGCTCTTTCAGTGAATTGCGACGTGGCCGGGATTTCAGACGCCCCACCAGCGTCCTTCATGCTGTGGTGCCTCACGTTTTGGCGCGTCACTCTGCCGACAGCCTCGCTGCCACCAGCTCCCCGAGAAAAAGCGACGAGGTTAGACCCGGACTCTCGATGCCGAACAGGTTCACCAGTCCAGGCACACCGTGGGTCTCTGCGCCCTGCACCACGAAATCCTGTGCGGGTGCGCCTTGCGGGACGACCTTGGGGCGGATGCCGGTATATCCCGGCACCAGCGCACCATCGGCCAGATCGGGCCAATAGCGGCGGATGGCGCGATAGAAGCTTTCCTCGCGCCCCGGATCAAAGCTGTAATCCGGGCGTTCGACCCAGCTCACATCGGGGCCGAACTTCGCCTGCCCGCCCAGATCCAGCGTCAGATGCAGGCCAAGGCCGCCGGGAACCGGGACCGGATAGATCAACCGCGAAAACGGCGACCGCCCTCGCAAAAGAAAATAGTGGCCCTTAGCGAAAAAGGCGCGGGGCACATACACGGGGTCCAGCCCTGCGAGGGCGCCCGCCAGTTCCGGCGCGAAAAGTCCTGCGGCATTGACGACAGAGCGCGCCCTCAGGGTCATGGGTTCGACGCCCCCAACATCCAGCTCGATCCCCGCGGCGGTAATCCGACCTGATCGAACCGGGCTGTGAAAGGAAAACACCGTGCCATGCGCCTCGGCATCGCCTTGAAGCGCCAGCATGAACCCATGGCTGTCGATTATTCCGGTCTCTGGCGAGAGCAGCCCCGCGACACAGTCCAGCGCGGGCTCCATCACCCGCAACTCGCGCGACGTCAGCATGCGGATATTTTCGACGCCATTCGCTTCTGCCCGAGCCTGTATCGCGGTGAGTTGTTCCGCCTCTGACCCATCGGTAGCCACGATGATCTTGCCGCAGCGGCGGACATTGATCCCGCGGGCGGAACAATATTCATAGAGGCTGCGCCGACCCGCTACGCAGGCCCGGGCCATCAGGCTGCCACGCGGATAGTAAATGCCAGCGTGGACGACTTCGCTATTGCGCGAGGAGGTTCCGGTGCCGATGGCCTCGGCCGCCTCAAGCACAAGAACTTCGCGGCCTGCCACGGAAAGCGCGCGTGCCGCGGAAAGTCCGACAACCCCTGCGCCTATCACCACGCAATCCACATCTTCCATTCTCACCCCTAGAACAGCCCGCACTTCAATTGATTAAAGATTTTCTATGCCAATTCAAAGGCTTTCGGTGCCGTTGCCTCGGGGATCTGATCGATCCGCTGGTCCAGCCATTGCCAATCATCACGCAAGCCGGCCGCCTCGCATGCGGGGAGACATCTCACCTGACGTTGCTCAAGTATTGCTCAGATGAGGGTGTGGAGCGTCCGGAGACCGGAACACAACAGCGCCCTGTTCGATCAGGAAGGCGGAGTCATAATCACCGCAGTCGCCACAACTCGTCGTTATCACGAAAGCCCTGAGCAAGAATCGTCAGAAATGGGCGACCTCGACACCCTGACAGTTACTAGATCAGGAGACCTCGATGCTCGGCGCGACCCATTGCAGCATATCTCCGGTCAGCGCCGGAATTTCCAGCGCAGGGAACAGGTTCCTGTTGCGGCCAGCCATAGTTGGGGATCGACGCCGTTCATTTTGCAGGTCTCGATCAGCGAAGCGATGACGGCCCAGTTTTCGGCACCAGCGTCATGGCCTGCGAAGAGGGGGTTCTTGCGGTT
>Ga0160472_100430_pt1 | contig 31730 bp, 27 predicted proteins | sample HID1973M_E11MG_FD_108267 | JGI IMG/M metagenome (GOLD analysis project Ga0160472, IMG submission 108267) | Enriched mosquito-associated microbial communities from UW Madison campus, WI, USA - HID1973M_E11 MG | ecosystem: Host-associated > Arthropoda: Insects > Digestive system > Unclassified ... | reverse complement strand
GGCCCCGGCCGGCGCCAGCGGCGGCATGCAATGTTCCTGGGCGCGATGGAGCACTGCGGGATCGACGGGCGGGATGGCTACCGACTGCGCCACCGATTGCGCCACCGCGTGCTGCGCGTCGGCTACCGTCGCCATCAGGCCGAGGTAGGCGCCGATGGGATGGCCGTCGGCCAGTTGACGCAGGCGCTGCGCGCGCTGGCCGAACACCTCGGCGCGCACCGGCAGGCGGACACGCGGCAAGGCGACGTGATCGAGCGATTCGATTTCGCTGGGCTGGAGGATTCGCTGCACCATAACTCACACGTGAGATTAAGGGAGCCCAAAGGGAGCCCACAGGGGCGCCCCGGGGGAAACCGGGGGAAGCCGGACGGCGCCACGGCGACATCCGGCGGAGGGTATGTCGTATGTCTACTGCTTTCCGTCTCTCCTGTCTGGCCTCCGTAGCTTACGCTTACGACTTGTCCGGCTCCCGGAAGACCTCCCGGAACCATGCCCGGTGATGCTTCCAGGCCCAGCCGCGCGTGACCGTCCCGCGCGTCATCGCATAGACCGAGCCCTTCACCCATAGCGCCGCATAGATGTGGATGATGATCCCGCAGATCAGCGCGAACGCGGCGATGGCGTGCAGTACCGACGCCAGGCGGATCATGTCGATCGAGAACCATGCCGAGAAGTAGACGCGCCAGATCACGAGCCCCGTCAGCAGCAACAGCAGTACGCAGATCACCATCAGGAAGAACAGCAGCTTCTGCCCGCCGTTGTAGCGGCCTACCTCCGGCAGCCTTTCCTCGCGGTTGCTGAGCACCTCATTCGCGTGCGCCAGCCATTCCCGGTCGTTGTGGCTCAGCAGGTTGTGGTGCCAGAACCGGAACACCATCAGCAGGAAGGCCACCGCCATGACCACGCCGAGGAAGGGATGGAGGATGCGCGTCCACGTCCCCCCGCCGAACAGGTTCGACAGCCAGAACATCGCCGGATGGAACAGCGCCAGCCCCGACAGCGCCAGCAGCACGAAGCTCATGGCGACGATCCAGTGGTTGGTGCGCTCGCCGGCCGAATAGCGCTTGATCAGGTGGGGTTGCTCGTCATATTTCATGGCGTTGCTCCTCTTCCGGCGGCTTGACGGCGTCGGGCAGTTGCCCCGGCGGGCGGCGCGGCCCGCGTGCGCGCACGATCTCGTCCTCGGCGGCGGCCTCATCCTCCGGCGTGGTCTCGTTCGGGCCCACGCGGATGTAGTGGAAGAACCCGACCAGCGCGGTCAGCGCCATGCCGGCCAGCGCCAGCGGCTTGGCCATGCCTTTCCACAGTCCCACCATCGGGCTGATGTGCGGGTCGTCGGGCAGGCCGTGGTAGAGCGACGGCTTGTCGGCATGGTGCAGCACGTACATCACGTGGGTGCCGCCCACCCCGGCCGGGTCGTACAGGCCGGCCTGTTCGAACCCGCGCGACTTCAGGTCGACGATGCGCTCTGCCGCGTGCTGCTTCATGTCCTCCTTGGTGCCGAACACGATGGCGCCCGTCGGACACGTCTTGACGCAGGCCGGCTCCTGGCCCACCGACACGCGGTCCGAGCACAGCGTGCATTTGTATGCCTTGCGGTCCAGCTGCGAGATGCGGGGAATATTGAACGGACAGCCGGTGATGCAGTACCCGCAGCCGATGCAGTTCTCCTCGTGGAAGTCGACGATGCCGTTGGTGTACTGCACGATCGCACCCGGCGAGGGGCAGGCCTTCAGGCAGCCGGGGTCCTCGCAGTGCATGCAGCCGTCCTTGCGGATCAGCCACTCGAGGTTGCCGTTCGGGTTCTCGTACTCCGCGAAGCGCATCAGCGTCCACGACTGCGCCGACAGGTCGGCCGGGTTGTCGTACACGCCCACATTGGTGCCGACCTCGTCACGCAGGTCGTTCCATTCCATGCACGCCGCCTGGCAGGCCTTGCAGCCGATGCACTTGGTGGTGTCGATCAGCTTCGCGACCTGGCCGGTGGCCGGCGCCCGCGCACTCGTCGAGGGCGTGGTGGTGGCCGAGCGGCGCATGATGTCCAGAGATTGCAGTGCCATCTCTACTCTCCTTACGCCGTCAGACCTTCTCGACCTTCACGAGGAAGGACTTGAATTCCGGTGTCTGCGTATTGCCGTCGCCGACGAACGGCGTCAGCGTATTCGCCAGAAAACCGGCCTTCGCCACGCCGGTGAACCCCCAGTGGATGGGGATGCCCACCGTATGCACGGTCTTGCCGTCCACCTTCAGCGGCTTGATGCGCTTGGTGACCAGCGCCACGGCCTTGATGTAGCCGCGGTTGGAGGACACCTTGACGCGGTCGCCCGCCTTCACGCCCACCTCCTTCGCCAGTTCCTCGCCGATCTCCACGAACTGCTCCGGCTGCAGCACCGCATTGATGCGGGCGTGCTTGGTCCAGTAGTGGAAATGCTCGGTGAGCCGGTAGGTGGTGGCCACGTGCGGGAACTGCTCGACCTTGCCGAACTGCGGCCAGTCGTCCTTGAACACGCGCGCGGCCGGGTTGCTGACCGCCACGCGCGACTTGTCGTCCGCGGCCAGGCCGTTCAGCGGGTTGTAGCCCAGCGGCGTCTCGAACGGCTCGTAGTGCTCGGGGAACGGCCCTTCCGCCATGTTGGCCCGGGCGAAGAAACGCGCCACGCCCTCGGCCTGCATGATGAAGGGGCCCATGCCGCCGGCCGGGTCCTCGTCCGCCTTGAAGTCCGGCACGTCGGTGCCGCTCCACGCCTTGCCGTTCCACGCCACCAGCTTGCGGGCCGGATTGAACGGCTTGCCCGCGACGTCGCACGACGCACGGTTGTAGAGCACCCGCCGGTTGGCGGGCCAGGCCCAGGCCCAGTTCAGGGTCTGGCCGATGCCGGTCGGATCGCTGTTGTCACGCCGCGCCATCAGGTTGCCCGTCGGCGCCCACGAACCGGCATAGATCCAGCAGCCGCTGAGCGTCGTGCCGTCGTCGCGCAACTCGGCGAAGCCGGCCAATTGCTCGCCCGCCTTGCGCACGATCTTGGTCGCGTCCTTCGCATCGGCCAGGTCGGCCAGCGCACGGCCGGAATACTCCTTGGCCAGCTCTTCCGGGGTGGGACTGTCGGGCACGGCATACGGCCACCACAGCTTGGTGATCGGGTCCGGGTACTTGCCGCCGTCGGCCAGGTACGCCTTGCGGATGCGCAGGAACAGCGCGGACATGATCTCGATGTCGGTCCGCGCCTCGCCCGGCGGCTCGGCGCCCTTCCAGTGCCATTGGAGCCACCGCCCGGAATTGACCAGCGAGCCGTTCTCCTCCGCAAAGCAGGTGGTGGGCAGCCGGAACACCTCGGTCTGGATCTTCGACGGATCGACCTCGTTGTACTCGCCGGCATGGCGCCAGAACTCCGACGTCTCGGTGGCCAGCGGGTCCATGATCACCAGGAACTTGAGCTGCGACAGCCCCTTCAGCAGCTTGGCCTTGTTCGGCGCCGCCGCCAGCGGGTTGAAGCCCTGGGCGATGTAGCCGGTCATCTTGCCGTTGGCCATCAGCTCGAAGATCTGGAGCATGTCGTAGGGCTTGTCGAGCTTGGGCAGGTAGTCGTAGGCCCAGTTGTTCTCCCTGGTCGCGGCATCGCCCCACCAGGCCTTCATCAGGCTGACGTGGAACTTCGGGTAGTTCTGCCAGTAGCTGAGCTGGTTGGGCCGCAGCGGCTTGGGCGCGCGTGCGGCGATGTACTTGTCGTAGTCCTGCTCGGCCTGGTTCGGCAGCGTCAGGTAGCCGGGCAGCAGGTTCGACATCAGCCCCAGGTCGGTCAGCCCCTGGATGTTGGAGTGCCCGCGCAGCGCGTTCATGCCGCCGCCCGCCACGCCGATATTGCCCAGCAGCAGTTGCACCATGGCGCCGGTGCGGATCATCTGCGAGCCGATCGAGTGTTGCGTCCAGCCGAGCGCGTACATGATGGTCATGGCGCGCGTGGGCACCGCGCAGGTCGCCATCATCTCGCAGACGTGCAGGAACTTCTCCTTCGGCGTACCGCAGACGCGCTCCACCATTTCCGGCGTGTAGCGCGCGTAGTGCTGCTTGAGCATGTTGTAGACGCAGCGGGGGTTGGCCAGGGTGGGGTCGGTCTTGACGTAGCCGTCCTCGCCCTTGTCGTAGTCCCAGGTTGTCTTGGCGTAGGTGCGCTTCTCCGGGTCGTAGCCCGAGAAGATGCCCTTGTCGAAGCTGTAGTCCTCCCGCACGAGGAATGTGAAGTCGGTGTAGTTCTTCACGTACTCGTGCTGGATCTTGTCGTTTTCCAGCAGATAGCGGATCACGCCGCCCAGGAAGACGATGTCGGTGCCGGTGCGAATCGGCACGTAGACGTCGGCAATCGAAGCCGAGCGGGTAAAGCGCGGGTCGACCACGATCAGGCGCGCCTTGTTGTGCGCCTTGGCCTCCGTCACCCACTTGAAGCCGCACGGGTGCGCCTCGGCGGCATTGCCGCCCATGATCAGGATGACGTCCGCATTCTTGATGTCGACCCAATGGTTCGTCATCGCTCCACGGCCAAACGTCGGGGCAAGACCTGCCACCGTCGGGCCGTGTCAGACACGCGCCTGGTTGTCGAACCCGAGCATGCCCATGGAACGCACGGCCTTGTGCGTCACATAGGCTACTTCATTGCTGCTGGCGGAGGCGCACAGCATGCCGGTGGTCAGCCAGCGATTCACCGTGAGGCCGTCGTCCGTCTTCTCGACGAAATTGGCGTCGCGGTCTGCCTTCATCAGCTTGGCGATGCGGTCGAGCGCCTCGTCCCAGGAGATCGGCTGCCATTTATCCGACCCCGGCGCGCGGTATTCCGGATGCTTGAGCCGGCTGGGACTGTGGATGAAGTCGATCAGGGCGGCGCCCTTCGGGCAAAGCGTGCCGCGATTCACCGGGTGATCGGGGTCGCCCTCGATATGCATCACGCTGGCCCTGGCGTTCTTGGCGCCGTCACCGAGGCTGTACATGAGGATGCCGCAGGCCACGGAGCAATACGGGCAGGTATTGCGGGTCTCGGTGGCTCGCGCCAGCTTGTAGGCGCGCACCTCGGCCAGGGCGGGTTCCGGCGAAAAGCCCATTAATGCCAGGCTGGATCCGGCCAGGGTGGCGCCTGTCACTTTCAGGAACTGGCGCCGGTTCATCGCAACCATGGGGACACCTCCTCTGCATGGCAACAACGTGGTCTTGTGGGGAAACCGTTATGAAGTATAGGTGGCACGGCGGCACTGAATCCCGGTAATAAGAGGGGTGATATCCCTAATCGTTTCAATATGCTTTTCGCAGCATAAGTGTGATTAACCGGCATTGATGTCGCATTGCAAGATCCACACGGGGCGCGGATTTCCGCCCGCTTCCGGCATCGTTCCGCTTTAACCTTTTTGCACCGCACTTTGAGATTCGTCCCATCGTCGCCCGCCGCGCCTGCCCGTAACGTGAAGCCTTCTCGACTTCATCGTTCACGTTCATACGGAGCCAGCCATGCCAGCAACGACCGAATCCGGGCCCGCACCCGACCTCCCGCCCCAACCCGCCACCTGCAGCCTGCGCTGGGATGGCCACGCCCCGGTCTCGCCCGGCTGGTTCGAGATGCGCCCGGCCGGCCTGCCGCGCGACACGCGGCCGCTCTACGACGAGGACCTGGACTGCGTGCTCGGCTACCAGCGCAGCTTCGGCGGGCGGTCCTACGTCTACGACCTGCTCGGCGAGATCGCCTGCATCGAGGAGCGGGACGCACCGGACACGGTGCCGCCGGACACGCCCTTCGTGGTGGTCGGCTCGCTGTGGTCGCCCGGCGTGCGCAGCCTGACGCGCACCGGCTTCGAGGGCATCGGCACGGATATCGACGGCAACGCCATTGCAGCGCTGCGGCAACGCTTCTATGGGCTGTCGCGCCTGACGCTGCGCTTCGCGCCGGCCGCGCTGGCCGACATGCACGACCCGGAGCGCTTCGTCCCGATCCATATGCTGCGCATGGCGTTCCGGCTGGGCGAACGCTCGCCGTGCCGTTCCCGCTCGCGGGGCATCTATCACTATCGGACACCCATGACGCGGCGCTGGCTGCCGCAACTGCTGCAGGTGTCGATCCGCGAGGAGGACTGCACGATCCTCGCCATCCAGTTCGGGCCGCCGGACGCGCCGGCGGCCTCGCGGCTGTGAGGCCCTCCCGGGAGGTGTGGCGGTCCCGGCCGGCAAACATCGTGTAGCAATGGCGCCACCCGTCCGAGGATTCATAAGTTGCGCAAGAGGCCTATAATGCGGCGCTTTCGCCACCGCGATGCGGTAATTCGCGAGATATCTGCTACGCTCGTACCTCCGGTCGACCCATGGCGATCGGCGAATCAGCGAGGCGGGGTCAGTAATCAAATAGCCTCCGGACCGGACAACGGCACAAGCGATTACATTCGGCGTTTACATGCGGCGATTCCACGCGGCGACTACATGCGGCACACATTGAAGTCCAGGATGGCCATATCCACCGCGCTCGTGGTGGTGGTCATCCTCTTTGCACGGGCGGGCTACACCTATTTCTTCGCCTATCACGCCATCAAGGACGTGGGACAGGCGCAGCAGGACACCCTCGTCCGCATGGTGGTGGAGCAGCTCGATGACGCCATGGAAAACCATGAGATCGTGCTGCGGCGGCTGGCGAGCGAATTCGGGCCGCTGCTGGCGCGCCCGGCCGACATGCGACGCATCGCCCAGGAAAGCGTGGACGCGCGGGACGGCTTCAACGCGATCTTCGTGGCGCAGCCCGATGGCGAAGTGCTTTTCAGCACCGCCTCGCCCCCGGGCATGCACCTGCGGGTAGAAGACCGCGACTACTTCAAGGACATCCAGCGCGGCGCCAACTTCACCATCTCCGGGCTCCTGCGGGGCAAGGTCAGCAGCGCGCCCGGCACCATCCTGGCCATGGCCATCCGCGGACCGGACGGCAGCCTGCGCGGACTGGTGGGCGGCGTGCTCAACCTGTCGGCCGACAACTTCCTGCGGCAGCTCGCCCATACGCGGGTCGGGCTGACCGGCAGCTACTGCGTGGTGTCCGCCGGGGACCATCCGGTCTATGTCATGCACCCCGACGCCACCAAGGTCATGACGCCGGCGCGGGCCATCGGCGAGACCTGCGGCACCGAGGCGCCGGAATCGGCGTGGGAATTGCTCAGCCCGTCGCAACCGATCGTCGCCCGCCACCTGATGTCGACCACCGGCTGGGAAGTCGTCGCCACCCTGCCCGCTGAAGAAGCCTACCTGCCGATGGTGGAGGGCCGCCAGCGCTCGCTGCTGCTGGCGGGGCTGTCCACGCTGGTTGCCGCGGTGCTGATGTGGATCATCATGACGCGGCTCCTGGCGCCGCTGGAGCGCCTGCGCCGGGGCATGCAGCTCGGCACCGATCCGAACGCCACGCCCAAGCTGCCTACACGGCGCGAAGACGAGATCGGCGAACTGGCCCGTACCTACGCCGACGTGCTGCGCCAGCTGCGAGAGCGCGAGGCGGCGTTGCAGGCGGCCAAGGACCGTGCGGCCGAGAGCGAGAAGCGTATCGAGGCCATCGCCAACCACGTGCCGGAGTTCGTCTCCTTCGTCGACACGTCGGAGCGGTTCATCTTCGTCAACCATGCCTACGCCCGCCACTTCGGGCTGCCGCCGCAGCAGATCGTCGGCCTGACGCTGCGCGAGCTGTGGGGCACCCCCGAATACATGGCGTGCCAGCCCTATCTCGAGCAGGCCCTCAACGGCGAGGCGGTGACGTTCATGCGCGAGGCGGCCGACGGCGCGCAGTGCATCGAGGTCACGTACCAGCCGGCGTGGAACGACGCGCAGGACGCGGTCGTCGGCCTGCACATGTTCGCCCGCGACATCACCGACGAGCGCCAGACGATGCGGCGGCTGGAAGCGCAGACCGTGTCGGATCACCTCACCGGCCTGCTCAACCGCAAGGGCTTCGACCGCCGGCTGTCCGACTCGCTGGCCCGCGCCGAAGCCAGCGGCCTGCCCGCGGCCCTGCTGCTGGTGGATCTCGACGACTTCAAGGCCGTCAACGACAACTTCGGCCACGCGGTGGGCGACCAGTTGCTGGAAGCCTTCGCCCAGCGCCTGCGCAAGTCCGTGCGCAAGGGCGACGCGGTGGCCCGCATCGGCGGCGACGAATTCGCCGTGGTGCTAGACAACGTGGGCAACCCGGCCACGGTCGAGCGGCTCGCCAACACCATCGTCAGGGCGGCCACGGAGCCGCTTACGATCGACGGCCAGCATATCGTCGCCAGCGCCAGCGTCGGCTCGGCGCTGCACAGCCCGGGTCAGGCCATCACGGTCAGCGAACTGTTCATGCGGGCGGACATGGCACTTTATGAGGCCAAGCGGCATGGCAAGGGGCGGTATTCGGCGCCGATGGGGTTCTCGACGATGGAGTGATGGGGCCGGCCCGATGATCACAAACGAACGGAAAACAATCGTGCACCGCATCATTTGTTTTCGTTTTTGTTTGAACTAGAATCGGCCGCATGACCCTCAATCCTCGCCAGACCGCCCTGCTCGAGGAAGTCCGCAGCCAGGGCTTTGCCTCCATCGACGCGCTGGCCCGCAAGTTCGGCGTGACGCTGCAGACCGTGCGGCGCGACGTCAACCTGCTTGCCGGCAACGGGATGCTGGCCCGCTTCCACGGCGGCGTCCGGGTGGACGGGTCGACCACCGAGAACATCGCCTACCGGCAGCGGCAGGTGCTCAACGCCGACGGCAAGCAGCGCATTGCGCGCGCGGTGGCGGCGCAGGTCCCGAAAGGCTGCTCGCTGATCATGAACATCGGCACCACGATGGAGGAAGTGGCCCGCGCCCTGGTCCACCATCCCGGCCTGCGCGTGATCACCAATAACCTGAACGTGGCCAATATCCTGGGCGACAACCCGGACTGCGAGGTGATCGTGGCGCCCGGCGTGCTGCGCTCGCGCGACCGCGGCATCATCGGCGAGGCCACGGTGGAATTCATCCGCCAGTTCAAGGTGGATATCGGCCTGATCGGCATCTCGGGCATCGAGTCCGACGGCACGCTGCGCGACTACGATTTCCGCGAGGTGAAGGTGGCGCGAACCATCATGGAGCATTCGCGCGAGGTGTGGCTGGCGGCGGACGCCAGCAAGTTCAACCGGCAGGCCATGGTGGAACTGGCGCGGCTGGAAGAGATCGACCGGCTGTTCACGGACGAGCCGCCGGCGGCGCCGTTCAGCGCCATGCTGGAAGAGAACGGGGTGAACTGTGTGGTGGCACGGGAGACGTGAAGCCGGCGCCCCGGTCCTGCTCCCCTCGCCCCATGGGAGAGGGGTCGGGGGTGAGGGCCAGCGCGCCTTCAGGCGCCATCGCGTGACGAACCGCCTGCCCTCGCCCCCGCCTCTCTCCCGCAGGAAGAGAGGCGAAAACAACAGTTGCCTACTTGAACACCACCGTCTTGTGCCCGTTCAGCAGGATGCGATGCTCCGCATGCCACTTCACCGCGCGCGCCAGCGCCACGCATTCCACGTCGCGCCCCACGGCGGTGAGCTGCTCGGGGTCCATGCTGTGGTCCACGCGTTCGATTTCCTGCTCGATGATCGGGCCTTCGTCGAGGTCCGCCGTCACATAGTGCGCGGTCGCGCCGATCAGCTTCACGCCACGCTCGTGGGCCTGGTAGTACGGCTTGGCGCCCTTGAAGCTCGGCAGGAACGAGTGATGGATGTTGATGGCGCGGCCGGCCAGCTTGCGGCAGAGGTCGTCCGACAGCACCTGCATGTAGCGCGCCAGCACCACCAGGTCGATGTTCTGCTCCTTCACCACATCGAAGACACGCCCTTCCTGCGCGGCCTTCTGTTCCGCCGTGGAATTCATCAGCGGCAGGTGGAAGAACGGCACGTCGTACGACGCGGCGAGCTGGTAGAAGTCGCGATGGTTCGACACGATGGCCGCGATATCCACCGGCAGGCCGCCCACCTTGGCACGGAACAGCAGGTCGTTCAGGCAGTGGCCGATCTTCGACACCATGATCATCACGCGCGGCTTGATGGCGGCGTCGAACACCTCCCATTCCATGCCGAACTGGTCGCCCACCGGCGCGAACGCGCCTTTCAGTTCCGCCAGGCCGGGGCCGCCGTCGGGCGCGCTGAAATGCACGCGCATGAAGAAGCGGCCCGTGAAGGCGTCACCGAACTGGTCGGAGTCGATGATGTTGCAGCCGTGCTGGAACAGCAGGCCCGACACGGCGTGGACGATGCCCGGCTGGTCAGGGCACGAAATGGTGAGAATGAATCCGGGATTGCTCATCGTTATCGGTCTGGTGCGCGGTGTGGCGCGCGAGGTGGTACGGTCTGCGCGAGAGTGGTGGAGCAACCGGCAGGGCGGCTGCCGGGGCAAGCCTCATGCGGCCGCCGGGGCGGGATCGCCGGTCCAGCCGCGCCGGCGGAGGGCATCGAGCGTCACCAGCGTGGCATCCACCGTCATGGCGCCGGCCGCCATGATAGCAAGCAATTCCGGCGGGTCGATGCGGCGGTGCTCGGCCACTTCGCCGTCGCGGTTGGTCGGCACGAAGTCGGCCGGCAGCGCCAGGTCGTAGATATAGACGAGTTCCCACTGCACGCCCTGCGGGATTTCGCGCAGGACTTCGGTCACGCCATGGGCCTCGGCGCGCCGCGCCAGTTCCGGCGGAATGCCCGACTCCTCGTCGCACTCGCGCACCAGCGTCTCCAGCGGATCGCTGCCGTGGGGCATGCCGCCGGCGACGAGGTTGTCCCACATGCCGGGATCGACCGACTTGGTGGGGCTGCGGCGCGAGATCCACAGCCGGCGCTGGCCGTCGATGATGCCGTTCATGTGGGACGCGAAGGTCAGCAGGCCGAGGTAACGTGCCGCGGCGCGCTCGATCACGGCGAGCGCCGGCGCCTCCAGGGACGGGGTGACCGCGAACAGCTCGTTGCGCCAGCCGCGCACCTCGCCCGCATCGGCCAGCCGGCGCGCGAGCGTGGCCAGCGCAGCGCTGCGGGCGTCAAAGCCGTCCGCACCGGGCAGCAGCCTCACCGCACCGTCGCGCTCGTCGCCGAGAACGCCGTCGAAGCCGCGCAGCACGGCCAGATGGCGGCGCGCCAGCCAGCCCACGTGGAGGCCGTCCATCAGCAGCCGCAGGTGCGCGGCGGGGTCGAAGCGGCCGCGGGCCGCGAGGTCGGCGGAAATTTTGGCGACGCAGGAATCGGCGCGGGCAGTCTTGTTCATGCCAACCAATCTCAATCCGGAAAAGAGTCACGATGACCCGAAATCAGGGAACCTATGTCCTCGCGCTCGACCAGGGTACCAGCAGCTCGCGCGCCATCCTTTTCGATCACGCGGGCAATGTCGTGCGGCTGGCCCAGCGCGAGTTCCGGCAATATTATCCGCAACCCGGCCATGTCGAGCACGATCCCTATGAGATCTGGCAGTCCCAGCTCGCCGTGGCGCATGCCGTCTTGAGCGACGCCGGCGTGTCGTCGTCGCAGGTGGCAGCCATCGGCCTCACCAACCAGCGCGAGACGACCCTCCTGTGGGACCGCAAGACCGGCGAGCCCGTGGGCCGCGCGGTGGTCTGGCAGGACCGCCGCACCGCGCAGATGTGCGAGGCGCTGCTCGACGCCGGGCACGGCAGGCGGGTGCGCGAAAAGACCGGGCTGGTCATCGATTCCTACTTTTCCGGCACCAAGCTGCGCTGGATGCTCGACAACATCGAAGGTGCCCGCGAGCGGGCCCACCGGGGCGAGCTGGCGTTCGGCACGGTCGACAGCTGGCTGGTCTGGCAGCTCACCGACGGCGCGCGGCACATCACCGACGTGTCCAACGCGTCGCGCACCATGCTCTTCAACATCCACACCTTCGAGTGGGATGACGAAATGCTGGCGCTGCTCGACATCCCCCATTCGGTGCTGCCGGAAGTCGTGCCCTCCAGCGGCGAGATCGCCCGCAGCGCGCCCCGGCTCTTCGGCCGCGAGATCCCGATTGCCGGCATCGCCGGCGACCAGCAGGCCGCCACGTTCGGCCAGGCGTGCCTGTCGCCCGGGATGGCCAAGAATACCTACGGGACCGGCTGTTTCCTGCTGATGAACACCGCCGGGCAGCCCGTGGCCTCGCACAACCGGCTGCTCACCACGGTCGGCTGGCGGCTGGGGGAACAACAGGGCAGCGAGACCGTGTATTGCCTGGAAGGCAGCGTCTTCATGGGCGGCGCCACCATCCAGTGGCTGCGCGACGGCCTGAAGATCATCCAGAGCGCGCCCGAAGTGGAACCCCTCGCCCGCCAGTGCGACGACACCGGCGGCGTGGTGCTCGTGCCCGCCTTCGCCGGCCTCGGCGCGCCCCACTGGGACGCCTACGCGCGCGGCACGCTGATCGGCCTCACGCGCGGCACGGGTCGCCCCCACATCGCCCGCGCGGCACTAGAGGCCATCGCCCTGCAGAGTGCGGACGTGCTCGACGCCATGCAGAAGGACGCCGGCATCGAGCTGGCCGAACTACGCGTGGATGGTGGCGCCTCGCGCAGCGACCTGCTGATGCAGATGCAGGCCGACCTGCTGGGCACGCCGGTGGTGCGCCCGCGCATCACCGAGACCACTGCGCTCGGCGCGGCGTATCTGGCCGGACTGGCGACCGGCTACTGGAGCGACCTCGCCGAGATCTCGCAGCAATGGCAGGAAGAGCGGCGTTTCCTGCCCAACCTGTCCGCCGACGAGCGCGCGCACCGCCTGCGCCGCTGGCACCGTGCCGTGGAACGCTCCCGCGACTGGGCGCGCGACGACGACGACGTCTGACCATCCGAATATTCCAGCCGGACAAAAGCAACCGAGGCAACCAAGGCAACCACCATGCCGCAGGTCCCGACCCAGCCTTCCCCACCCTCCCCGCCCTCCCCGACAGAGCCGCCTTCGCGGGCGGCGCTGCTGGCCCGGCTCGAACGCGAGCCGCGCTGGGACGTCATCGTCATCGGCGGCGGCGCCACCGGCCTCGGCACCGCCGTGGACGCGGCCTCGCGCGGTTATCGCACGCTGCTGGTGGAAGCCGCGGACTTCGCCAAGGGCACCTCCAGCAAGGCCACCAAGCTCGTCCACGGCGGCGTGCGCTACCTCGCGCAGGGCAATATCGGCCTCGTGCGCGAGGCGCTGCATGAGCGCGGCCTGCTCACGCGCAATGCGCCGCACCTGGTCTGGCAGACCGGCTTCGTGGTGCCGGCCTACCAGCTCTTCGACCAGCCCGTCTACGGCATCGGCCTGAAGCTCTACGACATGCTGGCCGGCTCCCTCAATCTCGCCGGCAGTCGCTGGCTCGACCATGGCGAGACCCTCGCCGCCGTGCCGACGCTGGCCGAGCACGTGGCGGGCCGGCCCCTGCGCGGCAGCAATCTCTATTTCGACGGCCAGTTCGACGACGCGCGGCTGGCCATCGCCCTGATGCGCACGTTGTTCGACGTGGGCGGCGTCGGCCTCAACTACATGAAGGTGACCGGCCTGCACCAGCAGGGCGGCGTCATCACCGGCGTGACCGCCGAGGACGTGCTCGGCGGCGCCAGCTTCCTGCTGCGCTCGGACTGCGTGATCAACGCGACCGGGGTCTGGGTCGATGCCATCCGGCAGATGGAAGACAGCCAGGCGCGCACCCTGGTCGCGCCCAGCCAGGGCGTGCACCTGACCCTGCCGCGCAGCTTCCTGCCGGGCGACAAGGCCATCCTGGTCCCGAAGACCGACGACGGCCGCGTACTCTTCCTGGTGCCCTGGAACGGCCACACCATCGTCGGCACCACCGACACCCCGCGCCGCGACCTGCCGCTGGAACCGGATGCCCACGCCAGCGACGTCGACTTCATCCTCGAGACCGCCGCGCGCTACCTGTCGCGCGACCCCACGCGGGCCGACGTCACCAGCGTCTGGGCCGGGCTGCGGCCGCTGGTGAAGGCCACCGGCGAATCGTCCACGGCCTCGCTGTCGCGCGAGCACACCATCGTGGTCTCCCGGGCCGGCCTGATCACCGTCACGGGCGGCAAGTGGACCACCTACCGCAAGATGGCCGAGGACGTGATCGAGACGGCCATCCAGCGCCAGATGGTCCGCGCCGCGCCCTGCGTGACCGAGCGCCTGGCCCTGCACGGCGCCACCGACGCCGTGCCAGCCGGCGCGCCCGACCGCTACTATGGCGCCGACCTGCCCGCCGTACGTGCCCTGCCCGGCGCCGACAAGCTGGTCGCCCCGGCCTCGGGCCTGACCGAAGCCCACGTCCGCTACGCCGCCCGCCACGAACTGGCCCGCCGCGTCGAGGACGTCCTTGCGCGCCGCAACCGCGCCCTCTTCCTCGACGCCCGCGCGGCGGTCGCTGCCGCGCCCGAAGTCGCGCTGATCCTGGCCGAGGAACTGGGCCACGACACCGCCTGGCAGGCGCGCGAGGTCGACGACTTCAACCGGCTCGCCGCGAGCTACCTGCTTTCCTAGCTTCCCGGAGATTCCCATGCCCACTTGCCCACGCCGCCCCGTTCCACGACTGATACCGCCACTCACGGCGGCGCTCGCCCTGGCCTGCGTCGCCGCGCTCCCCGCCCTCCCGCTCCACGCCGCCCCGGCACGCGCCTCGCTCGAAAGCCTGCACTTCACCGATGTACGGACCATCGACTACCGCTGCACCGGCGAGCGCAAGATGTCGGTCCGCTACTACAACAGCGACGACAACCACCTTGCCCTGCTGCGCCTGGAGGGCAAGTCGCTGCTGTTCGTCACCGTGATGAGCGGCTCCGGCGCGCGCTATGTGTCGCGGCAGTACGAGTGGTGGACGAAAGGGAACGAGGCGACGCTGCGCGACACCCTGAAGGGCGAGGGCACGCAGTCGGTGCTCGCCAATTGCCAGGCAGGAAAGTAGCGCCAGGCCATCGGGCCGTAGCCCGGAGACGTCGGGCCGGGCGATAATGCGGCCTGACGAGAATCACGGAGAACACCATGGACGAGCTTGACGATCTGTCTGACCTGCCGATGCCGCGCTTCATCTGGGGCTTTGCGGTAACCGCCAGCAAGGGCGGCGAGGCCATGCACGACGAGTTCGAATACCTCACCCACACCCGCAGCCCGCGCTTCACGTGCCGGGTGGTGGAGCTGGAAGACCTGCCGGACGAAGGCGACGAAGACAATATCGACGGCCGCATCGTTCACTACGACGAGCCGCGCCGGATGTTCTACATCACGGACGCCGGCATGGCGCTCGTGAATTTCGAGTTCTTCGAGAAGATCCCGGACCGCCAGAAGCTCAAGAAGGTCTGCGACGAAGCCATCGCAAACTGGATGCTGCGCCGCGAATTCCTCGACGAAGACGAGGACGAGGAATAAGGGAAACCGGCCAGCCGCGCGGCGCGCTGTGACGCAGCGCCTGACGGGCTGGCCGTCATGCGCGGCCCCGTCTCCGGGGCCGTTGTCTTCAGGCTCCGGCCGCCGCGCCGGACCTCAGCATTCGCCCTTCTTGGCGTGCCCCGGCGGGCAGTGGTACCGATCGTGGTCGTCGTGATCGTGATGATGGTGATCATGGTCGTAATCGGGACGCGGACCCGGGCCACGGTTATTCCAGCGGCCAGGCACCATCACCCAGCCATTGCTGGCCTGCACCCATCGCGGCGCTTCATACACATAGCCCGGGCGCTCGGCCACCCAGTGGCCCTGCTGCCACGCGTGCTTGTGATAGCGGGCGTCCCAATCCCAATAGCCGGGAGCCCATACGTAGCCCGGGCGTGGCGCCGGCACCACTTCATAGACCGGCGCCGGGGGCGGCACGTTGATGCCGATATTGACCGACACCTGGGCCATGGCTGCGGGGGAAGCCGCAAGGGCGGAACAGAAGATCGCGGCAGCAAGCGCCGGTGCCGCAAAGCGGAATGTCATGGTTGACCCTTTCTTTTGTGATGTAAAAGTCGCGCCAGCGCAACCGGCTGGCGCGTAACCCATATGATGTCGGCGCCAGCCCGGTTCGACTGTAAGAAAGGGTATCGGCGCGTTACGACGCGCCGACAAGGTGCACGGCGAGGAGTGATGCGAGTGATGCGCCGGCCCGCGGCGCGAGGGTATCGAACGGCCGGGGCCGCCCAGTCTCAGTGGTCGGCGGCCATTGCCTTCAGCTCGGCATCCCCCGCCACGCGCGCCGCGTCGGCCGTGGTGAAGGTATCGTCCGACACGATGGCCCGGCGTATCTGTTGGGCGTCGAAGTCAACCAGCGCAATGACCCAGACATAGCGGCCGGCCTGCGGCGCGGTCTGGACAAAGGCCTTCAGATGATGCTTGGACTCGTTGGACATGCCGTATCTCCTTGAAGAGGGGTACCGAAGGTCTGCAGGCGTGTCCAAAAACTCTAGCACAGCGATTCAGTCACCGAAGGGATTCGGCGCCCGGCTTTCCGGCGTGTCCACGAGGTCGAACTCGTCACGCACGTCGTCGACCACCACCCGGATGCTGGCCTCGTAGCCACGCGCGCCGCCATGGAAGGCCATGTCCCAGTTGCGCCCGCACGTGTCGCGGGCATGCCCCTGCGGCAGTGGCACGTGAATCCTCGCGCCGTCGTCCGCGATCTCGTCGATCTGGTGGATGCGACGGCTGACCTCTTCCTGCAGGACGCGCGCGGTGCGCTCACGCTTGGCCATGGTGGGTCTCCTCTCTCCCGAGTCGGTCCGACACTCGCGTGCCGGGGATCGTAGCACGGTGCCCCGAACCCAGACGCGGCGTTTACGCCACAGTCGACCGACACACGGCAACGCAGCCTATGGTGGCCCGCCCGTTCGCATTGGTGATATCAAAAGACGGAAATTTCTGATGAGAAACTTCTTATGGTTTTAATAAGAATTGTCCGATTATTTTCGAGAATATTAATTTACAGGCCGCAACATCCAATGTGGACCAATAAGTCTGCATCCCATGAATCTCATTTCACAATTTCAAGAACGACACCGCGTCCCACGACAATTCCGAAGGACTCCCACCGCCTTTAGGTCCGCCTCACCGCGCCAAAATCCGGCGCCACGCCTAAAACTCTTAGTAGTAATTTCCTTAAACTAAAAGCCCACACGGAAATATCGAATCAAACGGAACTAAACTCTGCCCTGCCTTTCGGCACACATTCAAATCCTGGACTTTATCCACTCCATTATTTCGAAGACCTGAAAATGCAAAAGAAACGTTTCGTCCAACTCGCCGCCGCACTGTCACTCGCTGCTATCGCGCAAGGCGCGCATGCCCAAGCCAACGCCTCCTCCGGCAACATCCGCTTCGAAGGTGAAGTGAAGGCCGTGCCTTGCACCCTCCCGGGCACCAGCCAGAACATGACCGTCACCATGGGCACCTACAAGACGTCGGACCTCAATGGCGCGAAGGGCAAGCTCACCACGCCCACACCCTTCAAGATCAAGCTGCACTGCGACCCGAGCGTGGTAGCAGGGAAGGGCGCCACCGCCACCTTCAAGGGGCATGTCGACGCGATCGAAAACACCGCGCTGCAAGTCGGTGCAGGGCAGGTCAGCGGCAGCTTCGCAGACGGCGTGGCGGTGGTCGTGGCCGACTCGGGGGGCACGACGATCCCCATGAACACCGAGTCTGCCCTCTATCGGTTGAACGGCGGCGACAACGAACTCATGTTCCAGGCGTCGTACATCTCAACGAAGGACGCGGTAACGACAGGCCCCGCCAACGCCTCGGCGCAGTTCACGATTACCTACAAGTAATCGGCGGGTTGGTCCGCCAAGACCAGCGCAACCCTCCCCCGGGGTGCTGCCCCGGGGGTCGCATCACACTGCTTTCGCAACATTCTCCGCAGACCTGCCTGCGGACGGTCCGGACCGAGAGTCAGCTTCGGACACCCCGCCCGAGAACGCTTCCATGCCACACCTCAATCTGCTGCGGCGTACCTTGATGGCCGCATTGTGGGCCGCGCTCGCGCTGGCCCGACCGGCCGAGGCCAGCCTTCAAATTGCCGGTACCCGAGTCATCCTCAACGGCAAGGACCGCGAGGTATCCGTCTCCGTGACGAATGCCGGTGCCCTGCCCTACGTCATCCAGACGTGGATCGAAAGCGACGACGAAACGCAGACCGGCGTTCCCCTGCTGGTGACACCGCCCTTGTCCCGTCTCGATCCAGGCAAGGAAAACCTGCTGCGCGTCATGCGCGTCTCGGGCAATGTGCCGACCGACCGCGAATCGGTCTTCCGGCTCAACATCAAGGAGATCCCGGTTAAGCCCGGAGAAGACAACTACCTGCAGATCGCGCTGCGTAATCGCCTCAAGATCTTCTACCGGCCGCAGGGCCTTCCGGGCCGGGCGGACACGGCCCGGGAACAGCTGCAATTGTCGGTCGTGCCGGACAGCGCGAGCCGTGGTGCCATGCTCCGCGTCGTCAATCCGTCCGCCTATCACATCACATTCACCGCGTTCACCATCGATGGCGGCGCGGAGGAAGTCGATGCCGACATGGTGCCGCCGATGGGGGAACTCCGCCTTCCGCTGAAGAGCGTCACAACGCCGCGCGCCATCGACGTGAGCTTCACGACGATCAACGACTACGGCGGAGAAACTCTATCCCAACAGGTGCGGGCGGAAGTCGGTCCGCCACCCGGCGCCACACCTGCTGTCGCCACGGACGCCGCAGCACCTCAAGACGGTCAGCCCGTACGGGCACCCATCGCCCCTGTCGGGGAAGTCCGATGACACGCCCACGCGCGACGACGATGCCTCCCGCGCGCCTATCGCGACCGAGGCGACCCGCCCCGCCTATCGTCCTCTCGGCCATCGCGATCGCGGCGGCCGCTGCGGGACAGAACGCAAGCGGCGCGACAGTGGCCGAATTCGAGTTCAACGAGGCGTTCCTAACGGTGGGCGGAGAACAGGCAACCGCGGACCTCTCCATCTTCTCGCGCGGCAATCGCGTGCTGCCTGGCACGTACGTCACCGACATCTATCTCAACAGCCTGTCGCGCGGCCAACGGGAGCTCCGCTTTGTCGGAAGCGGCGACAGTTCCAGCCAGAATGCCCGCCCGTGCATCACGCGCGACTTGCTGGCCGAACTCGAAGTCAAGGTCGATGCCTTCCCCGCGCTCGATAACACCGGCCTCGAGGATTGCATCACGCTGGAAACCGCCATTCCAAGCGCTGCGCTGAGCCACGATGCGGCCCGGCATCGACTGTCGCTCAGCATCCCGCAAGCCGCGCTTGCCCGGCAGGCACGTGGTACGGTCGACCGCTCCCGCTGGGATAGCGGCGTCACGGCAGCCCGGCTCGACTACCAGTTCAATGTCGCGCACAACGATCACGCGAAGGCAATCACGGCAGCTAGACCAGTCAGCCCGACGACCCAGGGAGCCGTAGCCACATCGGTGCAGCAATCCCGACGCGACACCATGTACGGCGCGATTCGCTTCGGCTTCAACCTGGGCGACTGGCGCCTGCGCCACAACTCCAACTACAACCGCGGGTTCGACGGCCGCTCGCGCTGGCAGGCGCTGAACACCTATCTCCAGCGAGACCTGCCGGCCATGAACGGCCAACTCGTGATGGGCGACGGCTCCACGCCCGGCAATATCTTCGACAGCATGCAGTTCCGCGGCGTGCAAGTGTCGTCCGATGACGCCATGCTGCCCGACAGCCTGCAGGGCTACGCCCCTACCATCCGCGGTGTCGCGCAGTCGAACGCGCGGGTCACCGTGCGGCAGAATGGCTTCCTCATCTACAACACCTACGTCGCTCCGGGGCCGTTCGTCATCGACGATCTCTATCCCACCTCATCCGGCGGCGACCTCGAAGTCACCGTCACGGAAGCGGACGGTCGGGAGACCCGCTTCGTGCAGGGCTACTCGGCGTTGCCCACGTTGTTGCGGGAGAAATCGTGGCGCTACAGCGGCACGTTCGGCGAGTATCGCAACGGCTATGACAACGCCGGCGCCACGCGTCCGGTCTTCGCACAGGCCACGATGGCGTACGGCGCCAGCCCCGACCTCACTGTCTATTCCGGCATGACGCTTGCCAGCCGGTACCAGTCACTGATCGGCGGCATCGCCTACAACCTCCGCAGCTTCGGCGCGGTCTCGGCCGACGTGTCATTCGCCAATACACAGGACAATGCCGGCAAGTCCCACGAAGGCGGGTCGGTGCGTTTCCTCTACGCCAAGGCATTCCCCGCGACCAGCACGGACGTCCGCATCGCCGGCTATCGCTACTCCACGCGCGGCTTCCGCACCTTCCCCGAAGCGGTGGCGCTGTGGGATACCACCGGCATGTGGCTGCCCAATCGCCGCGACGAATTGCGCATCGACATGGCGCAGCGCTTCGGCTCGTGGGGCTCGGTCTACGTGTCGGGCCAGCAGCAGCACTACTGGGACACGGGCGGCCGGGCAGCCCGCACGGTGCAGGCCGGCTACTCGAACTACTTCCGGCAGCTCGGCTACAACTTCTACTACAGCTACAACGGCAGTCCCTACGGGGGGCCTGCCAGCCACCAGGTTACCCTGTCGCTGACGCTGCCTCTCGGCCGTACCGGCGCCAATGCGCAATACCACGTGAGCCGGGATCGCGAGGGCAACGTCAGCCAGCAGGCCAGCATCTTCGGCTCGGCCTTCGACGACTACCGGCTCAGTTACGGCATCTCGGCAGGCGTAGCCCGCGCCCATGGCACCAATAGCGAGAACGGCAGCGCCAATGCCAGCTATCGCGCGTCCCTCGCGCGTTTCGACGCGAGCCGCTCCCAGGGGCGCGACTACGGCCAGACCACGTTCGGCATGGCAGGCGGCATGATCCTGCATGGCGGCGGCCTCACACTGTCGCAACCACTTGGCGAGACCATCGCAATCGCCGAAGTGCCCAAGGCGCGCGGCGTGGCGTTCGACTCCCAGCCCGGCGTGTCCACCGACTATGCCGGCATCGCCGTGATCCCGTACCTGGCGCCGTATCGCGTCAATCGCCTTGCCATCCGCACCGACAGCCTTGGCGACTCCGTGGAGGTCCGCGAGGCCGCCACGGAACTGGTACCGACCCGCGGCGCGGTGGTGCGGGCGAAATTCGACACCGCCGTCGGCTATCGCCTGCTGATGACGCTCACCGGCGACAACGGCAGGCACCTGCCCTTCGGCGCACGCGTCGAGACGCTTGCCGGCAAGGAGGCCGGCATTGTCGGCCCGGAGGGCAAGACCTTCATCTCGGGTGCCGAGCCCACCGGCAGCTACCTCGTCAGGTGGGGTACCGGCCCGCTGGACTCCTGCCTCGTCACCTACACGCTACCCGATATCCCCGAGCCGCCGCCGGTGCGCGAACTGTCCGCCCGATGCGGCACCGCCCACATGCGCATGGCCGACCGCGACGAATGAGACATGCCTTTCCAACGCATCATGAATCTGATCCCTCATCGCACTGCCCGTCGAATGTTCGCGCTGCCCTGCATTGTCGGATTGTGCCCGGCGCTCTTCGCGACCGTGGCCGAGGCGAAATGCAAGGTCAAACCCGGCTATGTGGAGAAGACTGTCGAGATGGCCATGGGCGAAGTGCGGATACCCTTCGATCATCCCAAGGGCAAGCTCATCGCCATGAAAGAATTCGATGTGCCGCTCAAAGGCACAGAAGAAGAAGCGGTGGTCTGCGACAAGAATGGCGGCTCGGTCACAGGTGAAATCCTGAATGCCCGGCGCGGGTCGAGCGACATTCACGATACCAACGTGCCGGGCGTCGGAATTCGCTTGACCCGGATTGTCTCCAATCCGTCCGGTGGCGCGTCCGAAGTTACCTACCCGCACACAAACAACTACGTAGCGAATTCGGTACCCACCTTCTACAGTCCCGTAAGGTTCCGGGTCGAGTTGTTCAAGACAGCGGATCACACCGGCAGTGGGCCGCTGTCGCAGGGCACCTACACGCGCTACGCCCCCGACGGGGAGCCAGGAAGGTCGGTACTGACGACATCGCTGGGGGGCAGCGGTACCACGATCAAGACGCCGAGTTGCGAGATCGATGCATCGTCCCGGAACATTGTCGTCCGGCTCAAGATGCAGCCGCTTTTCCAATTCACTCAAATCGGCCCGGTGCAAGGCGGCGAGGCGTTCAGTATCCGCCTGAACTGCAAGGCCGGCCTGAATATCAACAAGGTCGTGTACCTGCGCATGAACGGAGACACCGACCCTTCCGCACGCGGCGTGCTCCGCCCCCAGTCTGGCGAAGGCTCCGCCAGCGGCGTCGGCATCCAACTTCTCGATGCTTCCTCCCAGCCTGTCGACTTTCGCCAGGACGCCATAGTGGGCCCGTCGAAGGATGGGAGCTACGTTGTGTCCTATACCGCCCGCTACTACCAGACTGCCGGCACGGTACAGCCTGGGGTAGTAAAGGCGACGGCTACATTTACGGTCGACCACAAATGAGGCGCACCCATACTCATGACGCGAGCCCCGGACGGCGGCTTGCACGAGCAAGCCCCCTTTCCGGCCCCGATACTGACGCCAACATCCTGCCCGCCAGGCGCCGACACCCGCCACTAGACGCGCGCGCCGCGGCTCTGCTAAAATCCGCGACTTCCCGGAGAGATGGATGAGTGGTTTAAGTCGCACGCCTGGAAAGCGTGTATAGGTTAATAGCCTATCGGGGGTTCGAATCCCCCTCTCTCCGCCAGCTTCCTTCCAGGCCTATCCGGCCTAGAAACACAGGTGGGACAAGGGCTTCCGGCGGTTCACTACCCCGTTGACCCCATCGCAATCCACCTGACCGGCGGCGGCACCTGCTGCACCCGCCGGGGTACTCCCCCAAAACACCACCGCACAGTACCGCCGCAAGCGCGACGACTTCCGCTGCCCGGCGTGAAAGATCGCGCACTCGCGGAACGCGACACTCGCCGCAGCCTGCCTACCCTGCCGCCACCGGCACAGCCGCAGGCACCACAAGACTCCTCCGAAGATTGTCGAGCATGTCGGCGACCATCTCCTCCAGCCCGAACTGCGGCTTCCACCCCCAATCTCCGCGCGCCGCACTGTCGTCAATCGAATCCGGCCACCCGTGTGCGATTGCCTGCCGGTAATCCGGCGCGTAGCGAACCTCGAACGACGGCTCCCGCTTGCGGATCGCCGCGGCAATCTCCGCGGGTGTGAAGCTCATCCCCGCGAGGTTGTAGCTGCCGCGCTCGCGCACGGCTTCGCGTGGCGCCTCCATCAACTCCAGCGTGGCCCGAATCGCATCGGGCATGTACATCATCGGCAGCCGCTCGTCCGCCTCCAGGAAGCAGGTATAAGGCTCACTGCGCACGGCGTAATGAAAGATGTCGACCGCGTAATCCGTGGTGCCACCGCCGGGCGGGGTCTTGTGGGAAATCAAACCCGGGTATCGGATGCTGCGCACGTCCACGCCGTGGTTCTCGAAATACCAGCGGCACCAGCCCTCGCCCGCCTGCTTGGAGATGCCATACACGGTCGTTGGCTCCATGACGGTCTTCTGCGGCGTGTCGACGTGCGGCGTGGTCGGGCCGAAGGCGGCGATGGAACTCGGCCAGAACACGCGCTCGATGCCGAGATGCCGTGCAGCCTCCAGCACGTTCAGCAGTCCGGTCATGTTCAGGTTCCAGGCCCATTGCGGCGCCTTCTCGCCGGTGGCAGACAGCGCGGCGGCCAGCAGGTAGATCTGCGTGATGCCATGACGCTTGATCACCTCGGTCAGCTCGCCGCGGTCGGTGACGTTGAGCATTTCGTGTGCGATATGCACATGGCGGCCGGTGGGCACCACATCCGATGTCACGACCTGCGCGCGCCCGTAGCGCTCGACCAGTGCCAGCGCGAGTTCGGATCCGAGTTGCCCGTTGGCGCCGATGATCAGGATCTTCGGGACAGTGCTGCCTGCATTCATCGAATCAGCCCCAGTTCACGTCCGGCCTGCGCAAAGGCGTCGAGCGCCGCCTGCAGTGTCGACGCATCGTGCACCGCGCTCATCTGTACGCGGATGCGCGCCTGGCCCTTCGGCACCACTGGGTAGAAGAAGCCCACCACATAGACGCCGAGTTCGAGCAGGCGGTCCGCCAGCTTCTGTGCCTTTTCGGCATCGTAGACCATGATCGGTACGATCGGATGGTCGCCCGGCTTGATGTCGAAGCCGAGCTTCGCGATGCCGTCGCGGAAGAATCTTGTGTTCTCTTCGAGCTTGTCGCGCAGTTCAGTGCTGCCTTCGAGGATATCGAGCACGGCAATGCTGGCGCCGACAATGGCCGGCGCCACGGTATTCGAGAACAGGTAGGGACGCGAGCGCTGGCGCAGCAGGTCGATGACTTCCTTGCGCCCGCACGTGAAGCCGCCCGACGCCCCGCCCAGGGCCTTGCCGAGCGTGCCGGTGATGATGTCGATCTTGCCGAACACGCCACGCGCTTCGTGCGTGCCGCGGCCGCGCGGGCCCATGAACCCGGTGGCATGGCATTCGTCGATGCCGACCAACGCCCCGAACTCGTCGCAGATAGCGCGAATCTCATCGAGCCGGGCGACGGTGCCGTCCATCGAGAACACGCCATCGCTGAATACAAGCTTGAAGCGCGCGCCATCGGCATCGGCCTGTTCGAGCTGCGCGCGCAGGTCGTCGAGATCGCTGTGCCGGTAGCGGTAGCGCCGGGCCTTGGATAGCCGGATGCCGTCGATGATCGATGCGTGGTTCAGTTCATCGCTGATAACGGCATCGTCCGGCCCGAGAATGGTCTCGAACAGGCCACCGTTCGCGTCGAATGCCGACCCATAGAGGATCGCATCCTCGGTACCCAGGAAGCGCGACAGGCGCCCCTCCAGCTCCTTGTGCAGGTCTTGCGTGCCGCAGATGAAACGCACCGAGGACAGGCCGTAGCCGTGCGTGCGCAGCGCTTCATGCGCCGCCTCGATGACCTTCGGGTGCGACGACAGCCCCAGGTAGTTGTTGGCACACAGGTTGATCACCTCGCGGCCGTCCGCGGTGCGGATCCTCGCGCCCTGCGGCGTGGCAATGATGCGCTCGCGCTTGTACAGCCCGGCGGCGCGGATCGCATCCAGTTCCGCGCGGATCGATGCATAGAAGGCCTCGGCACTCGACATGGCCTGACTCCCGGTGGTAGTGTCTCGGATCATTTGATCGATAAATCGAATTCGTTCAATTTATCGAACGTTTTGAGCACTATAGTGAATCCCCCTCGATGACGCAACCCTCCTCCGCAAGACCGCCCGCCCCGGCGGACGGACCACCTGCCGTCGGCAGTGCCCTCCAGGCGCTGCGGCAGGGCCAGAAGCTGTCGCTGGATGACCTGTCGCGGCGTGCCGGCGTCTCCAAGTCTATGCTCTCGCAGGTCGAACGGAACCTGACCAACCCCACCGTGGCGGTGCTGTGGCGGCTGGCGAACGCGCTCGGCGTGAGCCTGACCGACCTTCTGGGCCAGGGGGGGGCGGCGCAGCAGGCACCGGCGATCAATGTGGTGCCATCGCACGCCATCCCGGCGCTCAGGAGCCCGGATACGCGCTGCGAACTGCGCATCCTGGGGCCTGTCGACCTGGCGGGGCGCTTCGAATGGTATGAATTGTCGATCCAGCCCGGCGGCGAACTGGCGTCGGAGCCGCATGAGGCGGGGACGCAGGAACACCTGTCCGTGCAGTCAGGGTCGATGACGGTCAGGTCGGGGGAGGAAGCGCGGAAGCTGAAGCATGGCGAAACCGCGCGCTACGGCGCGGATGTCGCCCATGCAATTGCCAATCCGGGGAAATGCGTGGCGACGGCGCTGCTCGTGGTCATCCATCCTGGATGAGTTCCCGCCCAGGCGGGAACTCCTGACGGCTACTCGCCGTCGAGATGATGTACGGCCTGGTCTTCCCTTCGGCCAAGCCTGTCCATCAGCCTGTACTGGAAGCCGAACAGCAAGACCATCGCCAGCAGCGCCAGGCCGGCAATGACGATGCGGTATTCCATGACGACGCTCCTCTGCGGCCATCGGGCCGGCATCACTGCGCGAAAGCCGTGGCATCGTTCGCGCAAGCGGCTTCCTGCCACTCAAGCGTAGGAAAGGACGTATAGAACCAGCGTCAAAAGCCGGGGGTGGCGCGTAAAGATGTCATAAACAGCTCCGGCGCCGCGTTGGCCCGGACCGTTGCGGGCGGGCCTACCCCCGCCTCAGGTAGCTCACCAGCCGGTCGATCACCGGTGCATTCCGCGGCGTCACCAGGCTCACCAGTATCGCCACCGCAAACCCTACCGGCACCCCGAACGCCCCCGAGGCAATCGGGTCCACGCCAAACCAGCGGTTGCCGAACACCCCGGTCATCCGGGTGAAGAACGGATAGTTGACGATGATGTAGTAGATGGCGATCCCCAGCCCCGCCGCCATCCCCGCCACCGCGCCGGCCGCCGTGGTCCGGCGCCAGAAGATGCCGAGCACCAGCACCGGGAAGAAACTCGACGCCGCCAGCGAGAAGGCCGCGCCCACGAGGAAGAGGATGTTGCCGGGCCGCAGCGACGTGACGTACGACGCGAACAGCGCCACGCCCAGCAGCACGATCTTGGCCGTCGTCACGCGCCGCTGGTGCGAGGCCTGCCGGTCGATCATGTGATAGAAGACGTCGTGCGACAGCGCGTTGGCGATGGTCAGCAGCAGCCCGTCGGCGGTGGACAGCGCCGCCGCCAGCGCCCCGGCCGCCACCAGCCCCGAGATGACATAGGGCAGCCCGGCAATCTCCGGCGCGGCCAGTACGATCATGTCGGGCTGGATCAGCATCTCGGCCCACTGCACGATGCCGTCGCCGTTGACGTCGCGCAGCGCGAACACCGGCGGATCGACCTTGCGCCACTGCACCACCCATTGCGGCAACTCGGCGAACGGCGTGCCGACCAGGTGCTGCAGGAACTCGTACTTGACCAGCGCCGCCAGCGTGGGCGCCGACACGTACAGCAGCGCGATGCAGAAGATCGCCCACGCCACCGAGTTCCGGCTCTCCCTGACCGACGGCGTGGTGTAGAGGCGCGTCAGGATGTGCGGCAGGCTGGCCGTGCCCACCATCAGGCAGAACACCAGCAGCACGAAGTTCAGCCGCTGGCTCTTGCGCTCCTGCTCCGAGGCGGCGGGATAGGCGGCGGTCGACGGCGTGGTCGGCTGGCTGCGCGCCAGCGCCTCCTCGCGCAACTGGTTCCACTGCTGCAGGGCCGTTGCGGCGTCGGCCGGATAGGCCTTGCGTTCGTTCTCGACCGCCTTGATCTCGCGCAGCGGCGCGTTGCGGGCGCGCAGGTCGCGCAGGCGGGCATCGAGCGCGTCGCGTTCCTCCGCGAAGGACCGGGGCAGCCTTGCGATGCGGTCCTGCATGGCAATGGCCTGCTGGCGGAAGGCGTTGCGCACGGCGATTTCGGCCGGGTCGCGCTCCAGTTCGCGCTCGCGCTGGTCGATCTGGCTGAGAAGCGTGCCGTAGCTGGCCTGCGGCACGACCTGGTGGTGATGCTTCCACGCGATCATCGAGACCGTCACCAGGAAGGCCACGATCAGCATGATGTACTGCGCCACCTGCGTCCACGTGACCGCCCGCATGCCGCCGAGGAAGGAGCAGACCAGGATGCCGGCCAGCCCGAAGAACACGCCTACGGCAAACTCCACGCCGATGAAGCGCGTGACGATCAGCCCCACCCCCTGGATCTGGGCGACGAGATAGACGAAGGAGCACAGCGACGCCGCCAGCACGGCGATGGCCCGCACCGGCAGGTTGCCGCCGGGCTTGCCGTTGCCGTAGCGCGCGGCGAGGAAGTCGGGAATGGTGTAGCCGCCGTACTTGCGCAGGTACGGCGCCAGCAGGAAGGCGACGAGGCAGTAGCCCCCGGTCCAGCCCATCACGTAGGCCAGACCCTCGTAGCCCGATGCGAATATGATGCCGGCCAGCCCGATGAACGACGCCGCGCTCATCCAGTCGGCGGCGATCGCCATGCCGTTGAACATGGCCGGCACCTTGCGGGCGGCCACGTAGTACTCGTTCAGGTCAGACGTCCGGCAGATCAGGCCGATGCAGGCGTAGATGGCGATCGTGACGAACAGGAAGACGTAGCCCAGCCACAGCGCGTCGGCATTCGACTGTTCCAGCAGCCCCATCATGCCGATGAAGCCGAACAGGCCGAGCGTGAACAGCCCGTAGTACAGCAGCAGCCGACGGCGGAAGCGGAACTGGGAATCTGGCATGGGTGCCTGGGTCCTGGGTCGGAAAGAAAAAGCCCGCCAGCGCGGCATGCCGCTGGCGGGCTGGAGTCTACTGCATACCGGCTTCCCGGTACGCGGCCCCCCTTGTCACTGCGCGAGCTTCAGCTGGTCCAGCACGGCAGGGTTCTCCAGCGTGGAGGTGTCCTGCGTGATGTCTTCACCCTTCGCCAGCGACCGCAACAGGCGGCGCATGATCTTGCCGGAACGCGTCTTGGGCAGGTTGTCGCCGAAGCGAATGTCCTTCGGCTTGGCGATCGGACCGATTTCCTTGCCCACCCAGTTGCGCAGTTCGTTGGCGAGCTTTACCGCGTCCTCGCCGTTCGGACGGGCCTGCTTCAGCACGACGAATGCGCAGATGGCCTCGCCGGTCATGTCGTCGGGGCGGCCCACCACGGCCGCCTCGGCAACCAGCGGATTGGCCACCAGCGCCGACTCGATCTCCATCGTCCCCATGCGATGGCCCGACACGTTCAGCACGTCGTCGATGCGGCCCATGATGGTGAAGTAGCCGGTTTCCTTGTCGCGAATCGAACCGTCGCCCGCCAGGTACAGGTTGCCGCCGAGTTCCTCGGGGAAGTAGCTCTTCTTGAAGCGCTCCGGGTCGCCCCAGATCGTGCGGATCATTGCCGGCCAAGGACGCTTGATGACCAGGATGCCGCCCTGCCCGTTCGGCACGTCACCGCCGGTCTCGTCGACGATGGCGGCCATGATGCCCGGCAGCGGCAGCGTGCACGAGCCCGGCACCAGCGGCGTGGCACCCGGCAGCGGGGTGATCATGTGGCCGCCGGTCTCGGTCTGCCAGAAGGTGTCGACGATCGGGCAGCGCTCGTTGCCGATATTGCGGTAGTACCACATCCACGCCTCGGGATTGATCGGCTCGCCCACGGTGCCGAGCAGGCGCAGGCTGGAGAGGTCGTACTGCTTCGGGTGGATCTTCTCGTCGGCCTCCGCAGCCTTGATCAGCGAGCGGATCGCGGTCGGCGCGGTGTAGAAGATGCTGACCTTGTGGCGCTGGATCATTTCCCAGAAGCGGCCGGCGTTGGGGAACGTCGGGATGCCCTCGAAGACGATCTGCGTGGCGCCGGCGGCCAGCGGGCCATAGGCGATGTAGGTGTGGCCGGTAACCCAGCCGATGTCGGCGGTACACCAGAAGAGGTCGTCCTTCTTCAGGTCGAAGGTCCACTGCATGGTCATCAGCGCCCACAGCAGGTAGCCGCCGGTGCTGTGCTGCACGCCCTTGGGCTTGCCGGTGGAGCCCGACGTGTACAGGACGAACAGCGGATGCTCGGCGCTGACGGGCTCGGCCGGGCAGGTGTCGGGCTGGTTGGCGGAGACGTCTTCCATCCAGCGGTCGCGGCCCGGGTTCCAGGCCACCTTGTTGCCGGTGCGGCGGTACACCACCATGTGCCTGACCGCCTCGCAGCCGCCCAGCGCCAGCGCCTCGTCGGCAATCGCCTTGAGCGGCAGCGCCTTGCCGCCGCGCATCTGCTCGTCGGCGGTGATGAGCGCCACCGCGCCCACGTCCACCAGGCGCTCCTGCAGCGACTTGGCCGAGAAGCCGCCGAACACCACCGAATGCGTCGCGCCGATGCGGGCGCAGGCCTGCATGGCCACCACGCCTTCGACCGACATCGGCATGTAGATGACCACGCGGTCACCCTTCGCGATGCCGAGCGACTTCAGCCCGTTGGCGAAGCGGCAGACCTTGGCGTGCAGCTCGCGGTAGGTCACGCGCGTGACGGCGCCGTCGTCGGCCTCGAAGACGATGGCGACCTTGTCGGCGTTGCCGTTTTGCAGGTTGCGGTCCAGGCAGTTGTAGGAGGCGTTCAGCTCGCCGTCCTCGAACCACTTGTAGAACGGCGCATTCGACTCGTCCAGCACCTTGGTGAACGGCTTGTCCCAATGCAGCAGCGAGCGGGCGTGGCGCGCCCAGAAGCCCTCGTAGTCGCGTGCGGCCTCGTCGCACAGTGCCTGGTAGGCCGACATCCCGGAGATGTTGGCGTTGGCGGCGAACGACTCGGGCGGGTTGAAAACGCGATGCTCCTGCATCACCGATTCGATGTTGGACATAGACGTGTCTCCTGATCTTGGTTTGACGGCTTGGTTGTCAAGGTACGCCGGGCTGCTTACTTAGACCTGACTGCGGCACCGCAAGATATTGCATCGCAACAGGACGGGCTTGCATAGGAAGGCGGGGGCGCATGTGCAGCGTTGTCCATTAGGCTAGCACAGCACCGGCTATAATCCGCGACTGTCGTTCCCGAACGCCGCAGCGGCGCGCCCCAGCGCCGGACGCTTCCTCCCTCCACCCTGCCCCGCTCCCGCATCGACTCATGGCATCCCATCCGCAGAACCTCCGTCCCCTCCCCCGGCTGATCTTCGCCTCGCGCTGGCTGCAACTGCCGCTTTACCTCGGCCTGATCGTCGCGCAGGGCGTCTACGTCTATCACTTCCTGGCCGAGGTCTGGCACCTCCTCTCCCATGTCACCGAGTTCGACGAGACCAAGATCATGCTGGTGGTGCTCGGGCTGATCGACGTGGTGATGATCTCGAACCTGCTGATCATGGTGATCGTCGGCGGCTACGAGACCTTCGTCTCGCGCCTCGGCATCGACAACCACCCCGACGAGCCCGAATGGCTTGACCACGTCAATGCCGGCGTGCTCAAGGTGAAGCTGGCGATGGCGCTGATCGGCATCTCGTCGATCCACCTGCTCAAGACGTTCATCGACGTGGACCAGCGCACCAGTCACGCCATCATGTGGCAGGTGCTGATCCACCTGGCGTTCCTGGCGTCGGCGCTGGCGCTGGCCTGGGTCGACCGCATGACGACGCACGGGCACGCCGTGCCGTCGGGCCAGGGCGCCCACTGAAGCACACGGAGGCATAAGGCCACCTTCGTCTCCCGTCGAACCGCGGCCTCAGCCCGCGGTTCTTCGTTTTTGGAGGCGAAATCGTCACATGCCACCCAAGGCAAAGTGATGTCGACATCCGTATGCAGGGCAGGCCGGGGCCGCCCGTCCGGGTGTATCATTTCGGGCTGATTTCCCCCCAGACTTGCCCTCCCCACAAAATGACAGTCATCAAGCAAGAAGACCTCATCCAGAGCGTCGCAGACTCGCTCCAGTACATCAGCTACTACCACCCGATGGACTACATCACCAGCCTGGGCCGCGCCTATGAGCTGGAGCAAAGTCCGGCGGCCAAGGACGCCATCGCGCAGATCCTGACCAACAGCCGAATGTGCGCGGAAGGCAAGCGCCCGATCTGCCAGGACACGGGCATCGTCACGATCTTCGTCAAGGTCGGCATGGACGTGCGCTGGAGCAGCGAGACCGGCAGCGCCACCATGAGCGTCACCGACATGATCAACGAAGGCGTGCGCCGCGGTTACACCAACCCGGACAACGTGCTGCGCGCGTCGATCGTCAACCCGCCCGAAGGCGGCCGCAAGAACACCAAGGACAACACCCCGGCCGTGATCCACTACGAGATCGTGCCGGGCAACACGGTCGACATCCAGGTCGCGGCCAAGGGCGGCGGCTCGGAG
>Ga0160472_100429_pt1 | contig 31911 bp, 29 predicted proteins | sample HID1973M_E11MG_FD_108267 | JGI IMG/M metagenome (GOLD analysis project Ga0160472, IMG submission 108267) | Enriched mosquito-associated microbial communities from UW Madison campus, WI, USA - HID1973M_E11 MG | ecosystem: Host-associated > Arthropoda: Insects > Digestive system > Unclassified ... | reverse complement strand
CGGCGAGTCATTGCCCATCGAGCCGGTGGCTTCCTCGCCGGCCAGCGCCATCGGCGCCATCAGGAACTTGACGTCCTCCTGCGTGTAGCCGAAGGCCTGCTGGCGGTCCAGCAGCGGCGCCACGGGCTTCTTCTCGGCGGCCACGTCCTCAGGCTTGGCTTCGAGTTCGTCCATCTTGATGCGCACGGCATCGATCCAGCTCTTGTACGGCTTGGCGTTGGCCAGGTTGTCCTTGAGCTCCTTGTCGTCGATGATGCGGCCCTGTTCCATGTCGATCAGGAACATCTTGCCGGGCTGCAGGCGCCACTTCTGCACCACGCGCGACTCGGGGAACGGCAGCACGCCGGCTTCCGAGGCCAGCACGACCACGTCGTCTTCCGTCACATAGAAACGGGCCGGACGCAGGCCGTTACGGTCCAGCGTGGCGCCGATCTGGCGGCCATCGGTGAAGCAGATGGCGGCGGGGCCGTCCCACGGCTCCATCATGGCGGCGTGGTACTCGTAGAACGCGCGGCGGTTGTCGTCCATCAACGTGTGCTGTTCCCAGGCTTCCGGGATCATCATCATCATCGCGTGGACGAGCGGGTAGCCGGCCATCGTCAGCAGTTCGAGGCAGTTGTCGAACGATGCCGTATCCGACTGGCCCGGATAGATCAGCGGCCACAGCTTGGGCAGGTCGTCGCCGAGCACCGGCGACGAAATCGCGCCCGTGCGTGCGTTGACCCAGTTGACGTTGCCCTTGACCGTGTTGATTTCGCCGTTGTGGGCGACCATGCGGTACGGGTGGGCCAGTTCCCAGGCCGGGAAGGTGTTGGTCGAGAAGCGCTGGTGGACCAGGGCAAGGGCCGAGACGGCACGCGGATCCTGCAGGTCGAGGTAGTACTCGCCGACCTGGTTGGCCAGCAGCAGGCCCTTGTACACCACGGTACGGGCCGACATCGACGGCACGAAGTATTCCTTGCCGTGCTTGAGCTTGAGCGCCTGGATGGCGTGGCTGGCGGTCTTGCGGATGACGTAGAGCTTACGTTCCAGCGCGTCCGTGGTCATGATGTCGCGGCCGCGCCCGATGAAGATCTGGCGGATCACCGGCTCGGTCGTGCGGACCGTCGGCGACATCGGCATCTTGCAGTCCACCGGCACGTCGCGCCAGCCCAGCACGACCTGGCCTTCGAGGCGGACGGTGCGCTCCAGTTCCTGTTCGCAGGCCAGGCGCGAGGCGTGTTCCTTCGGCAGGAAGATCATGCCGACGCCATATTCGCCGGCCGGCGGCAGGGTCACGCCCTGCCTGGCCATTTCCTCGCGATAGAACTGGTCCGGCACCTGGATCAGGATACCGGCACCGTCGCCCATCAGCGCGTCGGCGCCGACGGCGCCGCGGTGGTCCAGGTTCTCCAGAATCTTCAGGCCCTGGCTGATGATCTCGTGGGATTTCTTGCCCTTGATATGGGCGACCATGCCGACGCCGCAGGCGTCGTGCTCGTTGGTCGGGTCATACAGACCTTGCGCCTGCGGGCGCTGGGCGACTTGGTGTTCTTGCGAGTGGTCCACGGGCTGAATTCCGGTGAAGGCTGCGCGCTGACAACCGGGCACGGACCGACGACGGGAACCGGATCGCTTTTGTTATGAACGGCTAGGGGCCGATATGTAATAGGGGCGACGGAGCCGCAGCGGCGTACACGAGCGTGACGCGCCGCACAATGACTGTGGGTGGAGCAACTATAAGAGAATCGCGCCAACGTCGCAAAAAAAATAAATGGGGTCAGAACATATTTCTTTCAGGGCACCGTTGTCGTGCGATTTAATTGGGGACATATTAACTCGGCACCACATTCATGCACCCTCCTCCGGCTCGGCGGCCGACGCCTGCCTGGGCCGCCCCTTCGGAAGCGGCTGCACCCGGCGCGGGGCGTGCCTCGCGAGTTCGGCCAGGAAGGCCTCTTCGCCCAGCGGCCAGCCACTGTGGGCATGGCTGCGCAGCGTCTCGAGCTGCCTCCCGGAGAGCCCTTCGTTGCTCAGCAAGCGATAGTTCGACTGACGCTCGAACGGCGTATTCCCAAGCTCCCAGTAGGATGAGTGATCGCTCACAAGCGGACTCGCCTCGATGCCCGCGTGATGGCGATAACTGCTCCAGCGATCGCCCTCCGGCGACGTGACCTCCCCGGCCCGCATGGCATTGCCTTCGACGTACAGCATGGCCGGCAGCATCCACTGCGCGGGGTCAAATACCGCCGAGCGGAAGCGGCCTTCCCACAGTGTTCCGGTGCGCGCCGCTACCCGGTTGAAGTGGCGCGCGTACCGGCGCCCGACCGCCTGCATCGTCAGGCTCAGCGAGTCCGCGCCCTTGGGCGTGGCCACGAGGTGGACGTGGTTGGGACGCAACGCATACGCGTGCACCGCAAGGTCATGCTCGCGGGCGGCCATGCGCAGGCAGTCGAGGTAATGGAGATAGTCGTCCGGACCGGCGAAAACGGCCTGGCGGTTGTTGCCGCGCTGCAGCACCAGGGCTGGCAGGCCGGCGGGGGAGAAGCGTGGAAGGCGGGCCATCGGGTGGGTAAGCGGAGTCTGGCGACATGATAGCCTGATCCGTCCCCATTTATCTGGACCGACAAAGTGGCTATGCCGGCTGATTCACCAGATAAAACGCCCGATGAACGGGCCTGGCTTGCGGACTGTCGAAGAGACCCTGGCAAATGCGTGCCAGTAACGACTGATCAACGGGCTCATGCAGCCGAAACAGGCCGGCATTGATGCCGTTCTTCAGTTTCTGCAATGGCTCTATCCGGCACCACGCATAGTTGACCCAGGTCTCGCGCTTGACAAAGGGATGCTCGCCCGGCCGGATCAGGCAGGTCGGATCGAAATACTCGTTCGGCTTGACCGAACTGAAGGTCGCCAGCAGTACCTTCCCCCGCCGGATCGGCATCCGTGAGCAGGACGAAGAGGTGGAAGCGCTCCGGATCCCGCGGTGGCCCCGAGGGGATCAGCAGCGTCGCCCGCTTGCACAACCGGAACGTCATAGCCTGGAAAACAGGTCGTCCAGGTCTCGCTTTGCTTCCAGGGACTCCCGGATCGCCTGCGCCAGGGCTGGCGGCTTGCCGACGGCTTCCAGGATGCGCCCCAGGTGAATCGGGCGGCTTCCGCCCTTGGGATCGATCCACTCGGGAATCTGCTTCGGATCGTGCGTCAGGTCGCGCAGAGCCCAGCGGGTCATGCTGCCGTATCGGGCAAAGATGTCATCGAGGACGGCAATCTCCGCATCGCTCAGATGGTCCAGCACGGGACGCGAGACGGCGCGGTTAAGCGAGACCTGATGGTCCTGGACGTCGGAAAGCCACCCCGCCCACCCAGCCGGGTCCGACGGCGTGAATCCATTCATCAGGTCGAGCGTGCGCGACAGCACCGGGCCATGCGGCATCGCCACGTACTGATCCCCGGTAATCGGCGCCTCGAACCGGCGCAGCGCCTCGCGGTCCGCCAGATACAGCAGCTTGATCAGCTTCAGGTGCGACATGCGCCCGCCGCGCCTGTCGACGAGATATGCCGCCACCTGCGCCACCTTGGCCTCGTCAAACATGGCGGCACTCCGTGCGCGAAATCCGGCGTTCAGCGGCGCGACCGAGTCGCCGCGACCGAAAATGCTTCCCATCGCCGTCCCGCTCCTCTCCAAAAACTGTATGAATATACAGTCGTGGAGGAGCGAAAAGCCCAGTCGTTACCATCGCGACACCTTCCGTCGTTCCAGCGCCACGCAACACCCGCCTCAACCCGCCTCCCCCACCGCAAACATCCGCCGATGCTCGCGGATCGCATACCGGTCCGTCATCCCCGCGATGTAGTGCGCGATCAGGCGGGGCTGCTCGCCGCGATGCGTCGCCTGGTATTGCTCCGGCAGCAGGCGCGGATCGGAGGCGAACGCCTCGAACAGGTCCGTGACGATGCGATGGGCCTTGGCCGACATGCGCATCACGATGTAGTGGCGGTACAGGTGCCGGAACAGGAAACGCTTGAGCGCAGCGGCCTCTTCCTGCATCGGCTTGCTGAAGGCAACCAGAGGGCCGGCAGCACGCACCGCGTCGATGGAGCGCGGGTTGGCTTCGGCGATATTGCGGCTGGTGGTCTCGATCAGGTCGACGATCAGCGTGTTGATCATGCGCCGCACGGTCTCGTTGATGGCGCGGCGGCCGTTGATGTTCGGGAAGGCCGCCTTGACCTCGGCGCGATGGCGGACCCACATCGGCACCTCGTCCATCAGGTCGAGCGTCAGCAGGCCAGAGCGCAGGCCGTCGTCGATGTCATGGTTGTTGTAGGCGATCTCGTCGGCCAGGTTGGCGAGCTGCGCCTCCAGCGACGGCTGCGCACCTTCGAGGAAGCGGCGGCCCAGTTCGCCCAGCGCGGCGGCATTGACGCGCGAACAGTGCTTCAGGATGCCTTCGCGCGTCTCGAAGGTCAGGTTCAGGCCGTTGAAGCCGCCATAGCGCTCTTCCAGCTCATCCACCACCAGCAGGCTCTGCAGGTTGTGCTCGAAGCCGCCATGGTTCTTCATGCAGCTATTGAGCGCGTCCTGGCCAGCGTGGCCGAAGGGCGTGTGGCCCAGGTCATGCGCGAGCGAAATGGCTTCGACCAGGTCTTCGTTCAGCCGCAGGTTGCGGGCGATGGAGCGGGCGATCTGGGCCACCTCCAGGCTGTGCGTCAGCCTTGTGCGGAAGAGGTCGCCCTCGTGGTTGACGAAGACCTGGGTCTTGTATTCGAGCCGCCGGAACGCGGTGCTGTGGATGACGCGGTCGCGGTCGCGCTGGAACTCGGTGCGCGACTGCGACGCCGGTTCGGCGTGCACCCGTCCGCGCGTCTGCATGGAACGGGCGGCGTAGGGGGCGAGATGGCTTTCGAGATCGGTCATGATGCAAGCTCCGTTTTGTCGGGTTCGGGGTTGCAAGGCATAACCGATCGGATCAGGCGACCGGTGCCTCGGTTGGCGGTTTCAAGGTGGCCTGTCGCAGGGTGGCGCGCAGGTCGTCGTCGGGCACGGTGGTGATGAAGGCTTCGCCCAGCTTCTTCAGCAGGATGAACTTGATGCTGCCGGCCTCCGCCTTCTTGTCCACCTTCATCAGTTCGATGTAGCGGTCGAGGCCGAGTTCCGGCGCCACCACCGGCAGCATGGCGGCGCGGGTCAGTTCGCGGATACGCGCCCGCGTTTCCTCGCCGATGAAGCCGAGCCGGTGCGACAGGTCGGCCGCCATCACCATGCCGCAGCCCACCGCCTCGCCGTGCAGCCACTCGCCGTAGCCCATGCCGGCCTCGATGGCGTGGCCGAAAGTGTGGCCGAAATTGAGGATGGCGCGCAGCCCCCCCTCGCGCTCGTCCTGCGCCACCACGCCGGCCTTGATCTCGCACGAGCGCTGGACGGCGAGCGCCATCAGGTCGGGATCGCAGGCGTTCAGGGCAGCGATGTTCCGCTCGATCCACGCGAAGTAGTCCGCATCGGCGATCGCGCCGTGCTTGATGACCTCGGCCATCCCCGCCGCCAGTTCGCGCGGGGGAAGGGTGCGCAGCGCGTCGATGTCGGCGATGACCGCGTTGGGCTGGTGGAAGGCGCCGATCATGTTCTTGCCGAGCGGGTGGTTGATCCCGGTCTTGCCGCCCACCGACGAATCTACCTGCGACAGCAGCGTGGTCGGCAACTGGATGAACGGCACGCCCCGCATGTAGCAGGCGGCGGCAAACCCGGTCATGTCGCCCACCACTCCGCCGCCGAGCGCCAGCAGCGTGGTCTTGCGGTCGGCACCGGCCTCGAGCAGCGCGTCGAAGATCAGGTTCAGCGTCTGCCAGTGCTTGAACGACTCGCCATCCGGCAGCGTGACGGTGCGCACGGTCTTGCCGAGCGACGCCAGCGCGGCTTCCACCCTCGCGGCGTACAGCGGGCCGACCGTTTCGTTGGTCACGATGACGGCATGGGTGCCCCGCACATGGGGTTTCAGCAACTCCGCCTGCCCGAGCAGGCCGGTGCCGATGTGGATGGGGTAGCTGCGCGCGCCGAGGTCGACTTCGAGGGTGATCATGGGTGGGGAAGGTCCTGCGCCGGCTGTTGAGACTGCTGGGACTGCTCGCACTGCTGGCACTGCACAGGCGGAACGGGCGTCGCTGGCGTAACGGGAAAGCCGGCCATTTCGAGTTGCATCAGCACCATATTAGCAAGCTGCGCCACCGAGGGCTTGCCCGTTTCGATGACGAAGTCGGCCACCTCGCGGTAGAGCGGGTCGCGCTCGCCGTACAGCTTCTCGAGGCGGCCCTTCGGATCCTCGGTCTGCAGCAGCGGACGGTTGCGGTCGTGGCGGGTGCGCAGCCACAGGTCGTGCGGGCTGGCGCGCAGGTAGACCACGGTGCCGCGGTCCTTCAGCAGCGCGCGGTTGGCCGGGCGCAGCACGGCGCCGCCGCCGGTGGCGAGCACGATGCCGCTGCGCGCCGTCAGCTCTTCGATCATCTGCTGCTCGCGGTCGCGGAAGCCTGCTTCGCCCTCATGTTCGAAGATGATCGGAATGCGCACGCCGCAGCGCGCCTCGATCTCGTGGTCCGAGTCGAAAAACGGATAGCCCAGGCGACGCGCGACGGTGCGGCCGACAGTGGTCTTGCCGGCGCCCATCAGGCCGACGAAATAGAGGTTCGGGCAGGTTGCTGTCACGGGCTGTCACGAAGGTGGCGGCACGCCGGGTGTCGCCGGCGGCACTAAACTCGGTCTTTGCGCCGCCAAGATAAAAGGCCGCATCGCGGACGATGCGGCCTGAAGTCTACTGCATTCGCGCCCTTCGAGGCTCGCGCGGGCATTTGCCGGGGCGCATTTGGCCCGATTTCTTACCTGAGCGACACGCTCTCGTTCAGGATCCGGGGGGTCAGGAAGACCAGCAGCTCGGTGCGGTCGTTCTGCTTCGCATTGTTCTTGAACAGGTAGCCAAGCAGCGGGATGTCGCCCAGGAACGGCACCTTGTCGGTGTCGTTGTTCTGCGTCTGGGTGTAGATGCCGCCGATCACGACCGTGCCGCCGTTGTCCACCAGCACCTGCGTCTGCACGTGCTTGGTGTCGATGGCGAATCCGGCCGGGGTCTGGATGCCGACGCTGTCCTTGTTCACGTCGACGTCGAGCATCACATTGCCGTCCGGGGTGATCTGCGGCGTCACTTCCAGCTTCAGGTTGGCCTTGCGGAACTGCACCGAGGTGGCGCCGCTCGACGTGGCCGCCTGGTACGGCAGTTCCGTGCCCTGCTCGATCAGCGCCTTGATGTTGTTCGCCGTGACCACGCGCGGGCTGGAGACGATCTTGCCCTTGCCCTCGGCCTCCAGCGCCGACAGTTCCAGCGCGATGAACTTCGACTTGTCGTTGCTGAACAGGCTGACCGCGATGTTGGCCGGATTGACGGCGTTGATGGCCGCCGCGGGCAGGCTCAGCATCGGGCCGACCGCGGTGGTCGTCGTGGCGTTGGTCGGAACCACGTTGCCGAAGGTGTCGGCGACGATGGAATTCGCGTACTTGCCGCCGCCGCCGAGCTTGACGCCGAGATTGCGGCTGAACGTGTCGCTCGCCTCGACGATACGCGCCTCGATGATCACCTGGCGCACCGGAACGTCGATCTTGTCGATGAAGCGCTGCACCTCCTCCAGCTTGCTGCCGACGTCGGAGACGAAGAGCTGGTTGGTGCGGGGATCGGCGGTCAGAGAGCCGCGCTTGGACAGCATGCGGTTGACCGCCCCCGCCCCGCCCAGGCCACCGGCTGCGCCCATCGACGCGCCACCGGCGCCGCCGGCAGCACCGCCCGTGGCGACGCCGAGCAGCATCTTCCGCACATCATCGGCACGCTGGTAGTTGAGCTGGAACACCTGGCTGCGGATCGGCTCGAGTTCCGAGATCTGCTGCTGCGATTCCAGGTCCAGCTTCTCCTTGGTCGACACTTCCGCCTTGGGCGCCACCCACAGCACGTTGCCGTCACGTCGCGACGAGAGGCCCTTGGCATCCATCACGATCTGCAGCGCCTGGTCCCACGGCACGTCCTTCAGGCGCAGCGTCAGGTTGCCCTGCACGGACTCGCTGGTGATGATGTTCAGGTTGGTGAAATCCGCGAAGACCTGCAGCAGCGAGCGGATGTCGATGTTCTGGAAGTTCAGCGACAGCCGCTCGCCCTTGTAGCCGCGTCCGGCAATCAGCTTGTTCGGCTCTTCCTTGACGGCACGCACCTCGACCACGAATTGCGTATCGGTCTGGTACGAGCTGTACTCCCAGTTGCCGCGAGGCTCGATGGTCAGCCGCGCATTGCCGGTGGCGTCGGACGCGCGCAGGTTCTGCACCGGCGTGCCGAAGTCGCTCACGTCGAAGCGGCGGCGCAGGCTGTCGGGCAGCGTGGTGCCGAGGAAATCGACCACCACGCTCTGGCCCTGCTGCGAGATGTTCACACCCGATTCGCGCGAGGAGAGGTCGACCACCACGCGGCCGGAGCCGTCAGGGCCGGACCGGAAGTCGATGTTGCGGATGGCGTGGCCGCTCACGGGGACCTTGGCGTTGCTCGGCGGGGCGAAGGTCGGTGTGGTGGACCGCGCCGTGGGCGCCGCGTTGTCGAGCAGCACCAGGAACTGGTTGCCGCGCACCTCGGTGCGGTACGGCGCACTGCGGGCCAGGTCGAGGATCACCCGGGTACGGTTGCCAAGCTGCATGACGTTGGCGGACTTGAGCAGCTTGCCGGCGTAGTCATACTGCGCGCGCCCGGAGGCAAAGCCGGTATCGAAGAAGTCGATGGCGATCCGCGCGGGATTCTGTGTGGTGAAATCGACCGGCTTCTGCGCGGGTGGCCCCTGCAGGTCGATCGTGAAGACGGTCTGCTCGCCCATCACGTTGGCGTCGACCGACTTCACCGTGTTGCTCTGAGCCAGTGCTGCCGGAGCGGCCAGCACCAGTGCCATCGAAGCGGCGCCCACAAGCGCCTGTATCCAGCGCTTGATCATCATGCGGCCCCCTCCAGCTTCAGGCTTGTCATTTTCTCTTTCCACTCGCCTACCCCTTCCCGGACCAATTCGCGCAACACAATCTCCTGATCGTTGATGCGGACCACCCGGCCATAGCTCTGGCCGAGATACTGACCCACCTTCACGTGGTGGATCTTGTTGTCGACACGCACGATGCCGTACGTCTCGCCTTGCTTTTTCATCATGCCGAGCATCTTGAAGTTCTCCAGCGGAAAGTCTTCAAGCGGCTCGTGCGGACGCCCCGACTCGGGCGACTCGGACAGCATCTTGTTCAGCTCGCCGATCTTGGCCTGCGAGAACGGCTCGGGCGCGCTCGCCCCCGCGTACTCGCGCGGCGCGTAGGCCTTGGGCGCCGGCAACGGCTCGGGGGGCGGCGTGCGCGTGGCGCGCGTTGCGCTCATCCAGTCGCGCAGGGCCTGTTCGTCGCTGTCGCAGGCGCCAAGCAGCGCCACGGCCAGCGTGGCCAGCGCCAGCGCGCGCAGGCGCGGGGACATGCGGGAAGACGGTATGGACGGCATCGACGGAATCCGTGGCATCAGGCGGCTCATTTGGCACCTCCCGCCTTCTTGGCGCCGTCGGTCGCGGCCTTGCGCTGCGCGGCCTGCTCGTCGGGGTCCAGGGCGCGGTAGGCCATCGCGACCGCTTCCATCGTCATGCCGTTGCCGTCCTTGCCGGTGGCAAGCTGCAGGTTCTGGATCGACACGATCCGCGACAGCGCCGCCACGTCGGCATTGAACTGCGCGACTTCGTGATAACGGCCGACGACCTTCAGGTTGACCGGGATCTCGGCGAAGTACGGCTTGACCACCGCCGCCTGCGGCTTGAACAGCTCGAACTGCAGGCCGCGCGCCACGCCGGCATGGTTGACGTCGGCCAGCAGCGCATCCATCTCGGTCTTGCTGGGCAACTGCTGCTCCACCCTGGCGACGCGCTGTTCGACCTCGCGCTTCTGCTCGCGCAGCTTGTCGAGATTGGCCACCTGCGCGACCTTGGCCTGGTAGGCCTGGCGCAGCGTGACTTCCTCGTTGCGCTGGCGGTCCAGTTCGTCGAGCTTGTCGCCCCAGTAGAACTGCCAGCCGAGTACCAGCACCAGCAGCGCCGCCGCCATCGCGAAGACTACGCGCGGCGCCATCGGCCAGCTTTCCGGCTCGTTCAGGTTCAGCCCGCGAAACTGCGCGGTCAGGTCGTTGAGGGAGATTTCGGAGTCGAGCGCCATGGTCAGACCTTCCCGCCCTTGGCGCCGGCGGCAGGCTTGCCGTCCTTGCCAGCCTTGTTGGCCCCGTCTCCTTTCTCGCCGCTCTTGCGATCGGCGTCGTCCGGCGCGCGGTACGCGAAGCGCATCGAGAAATCGAACAGCCGACGCTGCTCCTTCAGGTTGTTCGTCATCGTGACGGACTTGGATTCGCCCAGCTCGGCGTGATCCAGCCAGGGCACCGCCCCGATATTGCGGAGCAGTTCCGACACACGCTCGTTGGACTGCGCGATGCCGGTGATCGTGAAAGATTCGCCGGACTGCTTCAGCGTCGTCAGGTAGACGCCCTCCGGCACCTGCCGCACCAGTTCTTCCAGCAGCTGCACCGGACGGTTGCGCTGGGTCTGCAGGCTCTCGACCGCCTTCTGTCGCTGCAGCAGCGCATCGATATCCTGCTTGAGCGTGGTCACCTCGCGGATCTGTGCATCCATCTTGCTGTTCTCGGCCTTGAGCAGCTGGTTCAGGCCGACCTGCCTGTCGATGCGGCTATCGATATACAGGCCGCCAAGCAGTACGACTACCGCACCGCCGGCCGCCGCGCCGCCCAGAATGCCGTACACCTTCTTGCGCCGCGCCAGTTTCCGCGCCTCGTGATACGGCAGCAGGTTGACCGACGGCACCATGTTGACCATGTTCGTTGACATGCGCCTCCCCGGGGTCCGGCTTATTGCAGCCCACGCAGCGCCAGTCCGGCGCTGACGATGTAGGCGGGCAGATCGCGCTGCAGGTAGCGCTCGTTCACCTTGCCGGCCGTGGCCATCTTGGCAAAGGGATTGGCGAGCGTCGTGGTGATCGTGGTCTGCTGCTGGATGGCCGCCTGCACGCCGGGCAGCGACGAATGCCCACCCGACAGCAGGATTTCATCCACCCGGCCGAGGCTGGAGCTGGACACGAAGTTGCCGATGGCGCCCTGCACTTCCATCGCCAGCGTATCCAGCGACGGCTTGAGCAACTGGGTACGCCAGCTTTCCGGCAGCGTGTTCTTGCGCTTCTTGATCTCGGCTTTGAGCGCGTCGAGCGTGAACATGCGCGCCGCCGCCTGCGTGATCTGGTCGCCGGAACTGCCGAGCGCCAGTTCCATCAGCTCCTTGCCGGCCTGGTAGAACATGACCTTGGAGCGGCTGCCGCCCAGATGGACCACGGCCACCACCGGCTGCTCGCGCGCGTCGGTCTCTGTAATCCCGCCATGCACGCCGAGCATCTGCACCACCGAACGATGGACCGCGTACTCCTCGACGTCCATCACCTGTGGCTTGAGCCCGGCCATTTCGGCGGCGGTCACACGCTCGTGCACGCGATCGCTGTTGGCAGCGGTCACGCGTACGCCGATGCCGCCCTCGGTCTCGTTTGGACCGATCACCGCGAAGTCGAAGTTGACAGCCTGCGATGGTGGATACAGCCGGTGCGCCTCGGACTCGACCTGCGAGTAGAGCTCGTCTTCCGAGAGATTGTCGGGCAGGCTGACCGTCTGGGACTCGGTCAGCATGGAAGGCACGCCCAGCACCACGTCCTTGTGCCGGATGCCTGCCTTGCCGAGCGCGCGCTTGAGCGCGAGCCCGACTGCCTCGATATTGATGATGTTGCCGTCCTCGACGGCATTGCGGTCCAGCAGTTCGCTGGCGCATTTTTCGAGCCGGTAGTCGCTCCTGCTGCCCCCTACGGACAGCTCGACTACCTTGACACTCGATGACCCGATATCCACGCCGACCGTAGTCCGGCGCAGAAGCCCCGACAAGATGCCCCGTCGCAAGGTGACCCCCTGACATTTGAACTCGCCGCCGGCTTGCTTGCTCTAATCGGCGAGGCTGTTTCTTAGTGAAACTTATGCTGATGGATTCTCACAAAAAGCGACTGCACTGGCAATGTGCCCCGTTGACCACGCCATGATTTTGAGAGACGTCTCATCAAAGCGTTGTCAAAATCCGACGCTCGCCGATCAAGCTTGATTGGGCTTGCAACCCTACCGAAGCGGGGGTCGGCCATACCGGACCGCTGCCCCGATCGCTCCCACCGACCGCGGCGCCTCCCCTGCCGCGCGGCCGGCTATGGATCCCTTCAGGGTGTTTTGCAGCCCTTCGCCGCCATTCCCTGTTCATCGCGCGCACATTACATTCTGTAACGACAAGGTAGCGCCGAACGCGCCACCCATGCGGGCAGGCCGCCACTTCCCCGGCGATATAATCCGGGGACCCCTCGATTAGGTGATTCCCCTTATGGCAACAGCCGAACAACAGCAGTCTCCCGCCCCGTCCCGCTCGCTCTGGATGCGCGCCGTCATGTGGATGGCCGGGCTGCTCGTCGCGGGCATCGTCGCGGTGGCGCTGCTGGTCGGCTATGCGCTGCTGGTGGCGTCGCCCAACCTGCCGTCGCTCGACACCATCACCGACTACCGCCCCAAGATCCCGCTGCGCGTCTACACGGCGGACAACGTATTGATCGGCGAGTTCGGCGAGGAGCGCCGCAACTTCGTGCCGATCAGCCAGATCCCGGACATCATGAAGAAGGCCGTGCTCGCCATCGAGGACGACCGCTTCTACGAGCACGGCGGCGTGGACTTCGTCGGCGTGCTGCGCGCCGGGCTGGCCAACCTGCGCGGCGGGCTGTCGCAGGGCGCGTCGACCATCACCATGCAGGTGGCGCGCAACTTCTTCCTGTCGAGCGAGAAGACCTACACCCGCAAGATCTACGAGATGCTGCTGGCGTACAAGATCGAGGCCAACCTGAGCAAGGACCAGATCCTCGAGCTGTACATGAACCAGATCTACCTCGGCCAGCGCGCCTACGGCTTCGCCAGCGCGGCCCGGGTCTACTTCGGCAAGTCGATCCAGGACGTGACGCCAGCCGAGGCCGCCATGCTGGCCGGCCTGCCGAAGGCGCCGTCGGCCTACAACCCCGTGGTGAACCCCAAGCGCGCCAAGGTGCGGCAGGAGTACATCCTGCAGCGGATGCGCGACCTCGGCTACATCACGCCCGACCAGTACCAGCAAGCCGTCAGCGAGCCGCTGCACGTGCGCAGCGAGGGCAACGAGTTCTCGACCCATGCCGAGTATGTGGCCGAGATGGTGCGCCAGCTGATGTACGCACAGTATCGCGAGGAAACCTACACGCGCGGCCTGTCGGTCTACACCACGCTGAACAAGCCCGACCAGGATGCCGCCTACGAGGCCGTGCGCAGCGGCATCATGAGCTACGAGCGCAAGCACGGCTACCGCGGTCCCGAGGCGTTCATCGACCTGCCGTCCGACCCGGCCGACCGCGAGCAGGCCATCGACGACGCGCTGGTCGAGCATCCCGGCAGCGACGACCTGCGCTCCGCCGTGGTCACGAACGTGACAGCGAAGACGGTCAGCGCGCAGCTGCTGTCGGGCGAGGTGGTGCACATCGAGGGCCCGGCGCTGCGCTTCATCGCGCCGTCGCTGGCGTCGAGCGCCCAGCCCAAGACCCGCATCCGTCCGGGCGCCATCATCCGGGTGACGCAGGACGAGAAAGGTGCGTGGACCGTGACGCAGCTCCCCGAGGTGTCGGCGGCCTTCATCTCGATCAATCCCGACAGCGGCCAGATCCGCTCGATGGTCGGCGGCTTCGACTTCAACCGGAACAAGTTCAACCACGTCACGCAGGCGTGGCGCCAGCCGGGCTCCAGCTTCAAGCCGTTCATCTATTCGGCGGCGCTGGAGAAGGGCTTCTCGCCGGCCACCGTCATCAATGACGCCCCGCTGACCATCGGCCCCGACACCGGCGGCCAGGTGTGGGAGCCGAAGAACTACGACGGCAAGTTCGAAGGCCCCATGACCATGCGCCGCGCGCTGGCCAAGTCGAAGAACCTGGTCTCGGTCCGCATCCTGCGCGCCATCGGCACGCAGTACGCGCAGGACTACATCACGCGCTTCGGCTTCGACGCCGACAAGCACCCCGCCTACCTGCCGATGGCGCTGGGCGCCGGCAGCGTCACGCCGCTGCAGATGGCGGCCGCCTACTCGGTGTTCGCCAACGGCGGCTACCGCATCAATCCGTACCTGATCCAGAAGGTAGTGGACGCGCGCGGCAACGTGGTGTCGGAAACGCATCCGCAGGTGGCCAGCCAGGACGCCGTGCGCGTGCTCGACGCCCGTACCGCCTTCATCGCCGACAGCATGCTGCGCGAGGTGGTGCGCAGCGGCACCGCCAATCCGGCCAAGCAGCGCCTGGGCCGCAATGACCTCGCCGGCAAGACCGGCACGACCAACGACGCCGTGGACGCCTGGTTCGCCGGCTACACGCCGAACCTGGTCGCCATCGCCTGGATGGGCTACGACCAGCCCAAGAGCCTGGGCGTGCGCGAGACCGGCGGCGGGCTGGCGCTGCCGATCTGGGTGGGCTACATGCAGAAGATGCTCAAGGGCGTGCCCGAGATCCCGGAACGGCAACCGCCCGAGGGCGTGCTGATGGTGGCGGGCGACTGGACCTTCGAGGAGTATGCCGGCGGCGGCGGCGTGGCCTCGGTGGGCCTCGGCGATCCGTGGCCCGGCAAGCCGGCCGACAGCGACGTGGCGTCGCCGACCGCGCCGGCGGCAACGCCGCAGTCGCCGGCCGACGTGGAGGCCGAGAAGCGCAGGATCCTCAATATGTTCGGTGGCGCCTGAACGTCGCCCGGACCGCGGTCATGAAAAAGCCGGCTCTCGCAGCCGGCTTTTTCATTGGGGAAATCCAGTCCGAACGGTGTCTCAGCCCAGTTTCAGCGTGGCGCCTGCCTGCTGGCTGACATAGCCAGACAGCGCCGCATACAGTTCGGCGCCGCTGCGGGTATCGATCCACTTCTCGCCGTCATGCCGGAAATGGAAGCCGCCGGCGCGCGCCGCCACCCACAATTCCTGCATCGGCGCCTGGCTGTTGACGATGATCTTGGAGCCGTCCTCGAATTCCAGTTCCATCACGTTGCCGGTGCGGCTGATTTCGATATCGGCATCGGCCGCGTCGGCGGCGCTTTCCACCGTGCTTTCGATGCGGTCCAGTTCCGCGCTGGCCAGCGCCAGGAACTCGCTTTCGGTGAGGGGGGGCATGCTAAACTCCAAGACCGCCGGCCGGCAGCCAGAATGTCGTCAATCCACGGGAATTCGTGGCTATTCGCGACGATTCACGTACTGGGCCGGCATTATTGTTGAGATTTCCAGATTCGAGGACTACCCCGATGCTGCGTCGTGCTGCGATTGTATCGGCGTTTGCCGCCACCCTTGCGATGCCCCTGCTGTCGGGATGCGGCATCCGCGGGCCGCTGACGATGCCCCGGGTGCCACCGGCCCCGGCCGAACCGACCGTGCCCGATCCGGGGCTGGGCAATCCGTCGGCCCCGATGCCGTCGCCCGCAGCCTCTGCACCTTCCTCGACCGCCCTGGACGAACCCACCCCGTCCTCAGGCAACACCCCCGCTTCCCGCTGACATGACCGACTTCTTCTCCCGCCGCGATGGCGCCCTCTTCGCCGAGGACGTGCCGCTGGCCCAGATCGCCGCCCAGTTCGGCACCCCGACCTACGTCTACTCGCGCGCCGCGCTGACCACCGCCTACCAGGCCTACGCCACCGCCTGCGCCGGCCGCAACGCGCACGTGCAGTTCGCCATGAAGGCCAACTCCAACCTGGCCGTCCTGCAGGTCTTCGCCAGGCTCGGCGCGGGGTTCGACATCGTCTCAGGCGGCGAGCTGCAGCGCGTGCTGGCCGCCGGCGGCGATCCGGCCAAGGTGGTCTTCTCGGGCGTGGGCAAGACCGTGGCCGAAATGGAACTGGCGCTGGAGCACGACGTGCGCTGCTTCAACGTCGAGTCGATTCCCGAGCTCGACCGCCTGAACGCCGTCGCCGGACGCGTCGGCAAGAAGGCCCGCGTATCGCTGCGCATCAACCCTGACGTCGACGCCAAGACCCATCCGTACATCTCTACGGGCCTGAAGGGCAACAAGTTCGGCGTGGCCTTCGAGGACGTGCTGGCCACCTACCGCACCGCCGCCGCCCTGCCCAACCTGGCCGTGACCGGCATCGACTGCCACATCGGCTCGCAGATCACCGAGGTGGCGCCCTACCTGGAAGCGCTGGACAAGGTGCTCGACGTGGTCGAGGCGCTGGAGCGCGAGGGCATCTCGCTGGCCCACATCGACGTGGGCGGCGGGCTCGGCATCACCTATACCGACGAAACGCCGCCCGACATCACCAGCTTCGCCACGGCCCTGCTCGACCGCGTGGCCGAACGCGGCCACGCGCACCGCGAAGTCCTGTTCGAGCCGGGCCGTTCGCTGGTGGGCAATGCGGGCGTGCTGCTGACCACGGTGGAATTCCTCAAGCCGGGGGCGGCGAAGAATTTCTGTATCGTCGACGCCGCCATGAACGACCTGGCGCGTCCCGCCATGTACGAGGCCTATCATGGCATCCAGCCCGTCGACGCCGCCCCGCACGGCGCGCCGGTCACGTACGACGTGGTCGGCCCGGTGTGCGAATCGGGCGACTGGCTGGGCCGCGACCGCACGCTGGCGGTGCGCCCGGGCGACGTGCTGGCGGTGATGTCGGCCGGCGCGTACGGCTTCGTGATGAGCTCCAACTACAACACCCGGCCGCGCGCTGCCGAGGTGATGGTGGACGGCAAGGCCATTCACCTGGTGCGCGAGCGCGAACTGGTCGAGGACCTGTTCCGCGACGAGCGCCTACTCCCGAAGTGACGGGCGGACCGCTGCCCCGGACGGGCCTGGCGCCCGGGTCGCACTGACCCGGCCGCGCCACGCCCACCACAAGCGCATCCCCAGCAGCACGGCCACGTAGGCCGCATACCGCGACACGACGCCGAAGTCGTGCTTGCCCGCCTTGTGCCACCAGTAGTGGAGAATGGCCAGTACCGCGATCGCATAGACCAGCCGGTGCAACGCCTGCCAGCGCCGGCCGCCCAGCCGGCGCACCATGCCGTTGGTCGACGTCAGCGCCAGCGGAATCATCAGCATGAAGGCGGCAAACCCCACCGTGATGAACGGCCGCTTGCCCACATCCTTCAGCATGTAGGCAAGGTCGAAGCCCCGGTCCACGCCGATCCACAGCAGGAAGTGCTGCAGCCCGTAGAAGAAGGCGAACAGCCCCAGCATGCGGCGCAGGCGGAGCAGCCAGGGCCAGCCGGTCAGCCGCCGCAGCGGCGTGACGGTCAGCGTCGCGCACAACATCACCAGTGTCCATGTGCCCGTGGAACGGGTGACGAATTCCAGCGGATTGGCGCCGAACTGGTTGGTCGCCCCCAGATACAGCAGGCGCAGGAATGGCAGCAGCGCGACGATCCACAGCCCGATCCAGATCTGGCGGACGCGCTCCGGCCGCAAGCCGGCGAATCCGCCGAGCCCCGCCACGCGCGGCGCCGCGCCCTTGCCCGCCCGGGAGGGCGGGGCCATGTCCCGCTCGCCCATCAGAAGTCCTTCCTCAGGTCCATGCCCGTGTAGAGCGACGCCACCTGCTGCCCGTAGCCATTGAACGGCAACGTCTTGCGCTTGGGGGCGAACAATGCCGCGAAGCCGCCGCCCGCGCCGTCGCCGATGCGGCGCTCGGTGGCCTGGCTCCAGCGCGGATGGTCCACCGCCGGATTCACGTTGGAATAGAAGCCGTACTCGTTCGGCGCGGCGATGTTCCAGCTCGTCGGCGGCTGCTTGTCGACAAAGCGGATCTTCACGATGGACTTGGCGCTCTTGAAGCCGTATTTCCACGGCAGCACCATGCGCACCGGCGCGCCGTTCTGGTTGGGCAGCACCTCGCCGTACAGGCCGAACGTCAGCAGCGCGAGCGGATGCATCGCCTCGTCCATGCGCAGGCCTTCGCTGTAGGGCCACTCCAGCACGGAAGCGGACAAGCCCGGCATCTGCTTCCGGTCGGCGAGCGTGATGAACTGGACGTACCTGGCGCCTGCCTGCGGCTCCACGCGCCGGATCAGCTCGGCCAGCGGAAAGCCTACCCACGGGATCACCATCGACCAGCCTTCCACACACCGGAGGCGATACACGCGGTCTTCCAGGGGCGCGAGCTTGCGCAGTTCGTCGATGTCGTAGACCTTCGGCTTCTTCACCAGCCCCTCCACCGCCACCTGCCACGGCTGCGGGCGCAGCGTGCCGGCGTAGCGGGCGGGGTCGGACTTGTCGGTGCCGAACTCGTAGAAGTTGTTGTAGGTGGTGACGTCCTCGAAGGACGTGGGCTTGTCGGTCACCACATAGCCGTTATTGGGCGTGGCGGGCAACTTCGCGCCGTGCGGCGTGGCCGCCTGCGCGTGACGCGCGAACCAGGGCGCCAGCGTACCGCCGGCGGCACCCGCCGCAGCGAGCGCAAGCCAGCGCCGGCGCGACGCGAAGACCTGACGTGGCGTGATCTCCGACGCGGCGACATCGTCGCCCCGCAGCCATCGGGGAGAAGGAATCAGCATGGTTGCCTCGTTGCTTGCCGCGGCAGGATTGCCGCCTTGCAGGATTGGACCTGCCACCTGGGGGGATGGTGCGCGCAATCCTGACAGGATTTTCGGGCGGCGTGAACCAGCCGCAGGCGCCCGCGCAAGTGCGGGCGACCGTCACACGCGCCCGCGCAGTTGAAATCGGGCGGCGGTCCGGTCGGACGGTCAGCTCGACTGGTATTGCTGGTAGACGCTCTTCGCAATCGCCAGCAGCCGCTCGCGCTCCAGCGGTCCGGCCAGCGCGAAGCCCAGGTTGCGGTCGACCCAGTAGAACGCCATGGTCGACGCATTGGACGTATTGGCCGGGCGCCCGTTCGCCGCCGGCGGCATGCGTTCCAGGCGGAAGCCGGTATCGGGCGTTTCCTGGTTCATGCGGCGCAACTGCAGCGTGAGGCGCGTGCCGTCCTCGGCCTCGTACATCAGGATGGCCGACGGACCGCCATCGGCCACGCCGAGCCGGCCGCCGATCAGGCGGAAGCCCTGCGGGCGCAGGTCGGGCGCATGCAGCGGTGCGCCAAGGCGCTTCGACAGCCAGGCGACCAGGTGCGGCTCTTCGTTGGCCGTCACCTCGACCGGATGGCGCACCTCCGGGGCGTAGATCACATGCGTGGCCAGCGCCTCGCGGGCGAAGCGCTCGCCCGGTGCGAGCGCGATTGTGGTCGAAGCAGGCATCAGCCGGTCGTGGGCCAGCCAGCCCGCCACGCCGCCGATCGAGAGCGAGACGACCGACGCGAGGCCGGCGGCGAAGGTCAGGCGCCAGTTGCCGTTGCGCCGGGCCGGACGGTTGTTGCCCCGCAGGCCGGCAGGCAGCGCCGCCATCGGCACGGCTTCGTTGAGCAGGCCGTCGAGCGCGGCATGCAGCTCGGCTGCCTGCCTGCGCCACGCGGCCACCCGCGCCGCCTCGTCAGGCCGGCCGGCGAGATAGGCCTCGACCGGCGCCATCCGCCGCGCGGACAACTGGCCGTCGGCGTAGGCATGGAGTTCGGATTCGCTGACAGGATGCATCGTTGGCACCTACTTGACGCGCTGCAACATCGCCTGCTCGGCGGACTTGGCGGGCTCAGAGTCTTTGGCGGCCGCCGGTACCGCCCCGTCCAGCAGCCGCCGCATGTGCTCGCGGGCACGGGCCAGGCGGGACATGACGGTTCCCACCGGCACCTCGAGCACCTTCGCCGCCTCGGCATAGGAGAACTGCTCCAGGCTGACCAGGAGCAGCACCGCACGCTGCGCCTCCGGCAATTGCGCGAGCGCCTGTACCAGGTCGCGCCGGAGTCCCGGGTCGACGTCGTGGCCGGCGATGTCGGGCAGGGTATCGGTCGCCACCACCAATTCCTTCTTGCGCAGATGGTTCAGGCGCAACCGGTGCATCAGGGTCAGCAACCAGGGCAGGAGTCCGTCGCCGCCGCCCGCACTGGTATCGCCCCACCACGTCCCGGGACGCAGGTGAAAGCGCCAGCGATAGCGCAGGGCACGCTCCAGCGTGTCCTGCACCAGGTCGTCGGCCAACGTGGCGTCGCCAGTCAGGCCGCGCGCGTGGCGCCGCAAACGCGGCGCCAGCGCCACAAGCCGGCTATCGAATCCGTCCATGCCCCGGTCGCTCATTGTTGTCGCAGGAATCAGGCGCGGAGGCGGACCTCAGGGTGCCGCGACGTGCCAGACGTTGTTGAAGTTGTCCCCGGTCTTGTCGCCGGGCTTGGCGTCACGCGCGAAACGGTAGAGCGGCTTGCCCTTGTAGGCCCACTGCTTGCTGCCGTCGTCGCGCCCGATGATGCTGTAGCTGCCGGACGGGCTGGTCCCCGGCGCCGCCATCAGCGGCGGCCAGTTGGCGGCGCACTGGCCGTTGCACGCACTCTTGCCTTCGGCATCCCGGTCGAACGTGTACAGCGTCAGGCCTTGCGGGTCCGTCAGCACGCCATTGGTGACCTTCACGGTCGGCGGCATGCTGCCGCTGCTGCCCATGCCGCCCATGCCGGAACAGGCCGCCAGCAGCAGGGATGTGCAGCCGATTGCCAGCGCGGCGGGACGAATCAGGGATACCGCGGGGTTACGACGGGTTAGTGCCATGGTGTTTTTCTCCTCGCAAAGCGACGCCGCCAGCCGGCGCCGTTCCCTTCAGTAAACACCGTATGTGACGTGTGTATTCCCCGGAGACGAAAAAAAACCTGCCAGGAGGCAGGTTTTGAGGGTTAACGCTATCGGTTGTCTGTGGGCTATAGCTCGCCGTAGCTGTGCAGGCCGGACAGGAACATGTTGACGCCGAGGAACGCGAACGTCGTCACCAGCAGGCCGACCAGTGCCCACCAGGCGGCCGCGGTGCCGCGCAAACCCTTCATCAGGCGCATGTGCAGCCACGCCGCGTAGTTCAGCCAGACGATCAGCGCCCAGGTTTCCTTCGGGTCCCAGCTCCAGTAGCCACCCCAGGCCTCGGCCGCCCACAGCGCGCCCAGGATGGTGGCGATCGTGAAGAAGGCGAAGCCGACGGCGATGGCCTTGTACATCACATCATCGAGCAGTTCCAGCGAGGGCAGCCGCTCGGCCAGGATGCCCCGCTGCTTGAGCAGGTAGGCCACCGCCACCATCGCCGACAGGGCGAAGGTGCCGTAGCCGATGAAGTTGGCCGGCACGTGGATCTTCATCCACCAGCTCTGCAGGGCCGGCACCAGCGGCTGGATCTCCTGCGCATTGCGGGTGACCGTGTACCAGAGCAGGAAGCCGACCGCCGCCGATACCACCAGCATCACGAACGGCCCGAGTGCCCGGGTGGCGTAGCGCTTCTCGTAATAGAGATAGAAGAGCGACGTGATCAGCGTGAACAGCACGAACACTTCGTACAGGTTCGAGATCGGGATATGGCCGATTTCCGGGCCGAGCAGGTACGACTCGTACCAGCGCACCAGCATGCCGGTAAAGCCGAGCACGACCGCCGCCCATGCGAGCTTGGTGCCGATGCTGTAGCCGGTGGCCGAGCGCGTGGCCAGTCCGACCCAGTAGAACAGCGTGGCCAGGTACACCAGGGCGCTCATCCACAGGATGGCCGACTGGCTCGACAGGAAATACTTGAGGAAGAACGCCTGTTCGGCCCGTGCGAGCTGGCCGTGGTACAGCCAGATCGCGAAGAGCGCCAGCGCGGCCATGCCGGCCATCAGCGGCCGCACCGGCTTCCAGTGCCAGCCCAGCATGGCAAAGGTCGGCACGGCGGCGATCAGCACGGCCTTGTCGTAATAGTTCATCCACTGGCCGTACTGCACCAGCGCGAAGCCGGCGCCGGCCGTGAGCACCAGCGCGAACAGCCAGTCGAGCCAGCCCAGGCGGCGCAGGAAGGACGGTTCCAGATAGGCTTCGTCGGACGGAAGGCCGGCCTGGCGAGCCGGCGAAAGCGCGGGCGGCGCCGATTGCACGCCCGGGCTGGTCCGGTTGACGTTCGAAGACATGACGCTCCTGCAGGGACGGGTCTTATTGGTGTTCAGGTGACGCGGGGTCGGAAGACCCGGAGGCCAGTGGCACCGTCGCTCCGGCTGCCCGTCCGACATCGTCACGCAGCGCGACGAATTCCTTCTCGAAGTCCATCGTGCGCCGCTGGGTCGACATGGCCATCAGCACGTGACTGCCATGTCCTGGAGCCTGGCCCGGATCCTGACTCTTGTCCTTGATCCAGACCCAGACACGCCGCTCGCGGATATACAGCATGGCGAACACGCCAGCCACCAGCAGCAGACACCCAAGATACACGATGTTCTTGCCCGGCGCACGGGTGAGCTGAAATACGCTGGCTTTGACTTCCTGATAGTCGTCGAGCTGCAGGAACACCGGCGCGCCATAGAAGAAACTGTCGGACAGCGCGTTGATGGCCTGCTGCAGGAAGACGCCGCTCTGTGCGGTTTCCGCCACCACCGGCAGCTTGTTGCGCTCGCGCTCGAGCTGCCACAGTTCCCACATCGTCCCGTTCAGGATCTTCAGCAGGACGTCGGCCGCCTTCTGCTGCTCGGCGGCCGGCACCGACTTCTCGAGGAAGGCGGCCACGGCCTGGAAGCCGCCCGGCGGCAGGTCGGGGCTGGTGCGCGCGGCGCCGGCGAACAGGTCGAGGGCGCGCATGGCGCTGCTGGCCAACTGGTTGCGCAGCTCGGCCTTGTCGGCACCGGGCATCGAGATCTCCGCGAACCGGCGCGCCGCCTCGCCCCGCAGGCCCTTGTCCTGCAAGGCGGCACGCAGGCGCATCCAGTCCGCCACGGTGCCCTGGTCGTCGGCCGGAATACGCAGGTAGCGGAACTGCTCGTTGGGCGACTCGCGCATGCCGGCCAGGAATACGCTCTGGCCATCGACCTGCACCGGCACCATATAGTTGTTGTACTCGCGCGCCTGGCCGTTGCGGTCGCGCAGCTTGTACTGGACCGACGGGCCGACGTTGCGGAAGGCCTTGGCGCGGTCGGTGCTGGCGGCGGCGCCGAGATGCTGGTCCAGCGTCGCGCCCAGCGATCCGGCCACCGATTCCTTGCCCTTGCGGGCCACGCCGCGTGCGTCGACCTTGCCGGAGGCGTCGGTCACGCTCTCGACGTTCATCGGGCGCAGGTCGCTGAACTCGACGGTCAGGCCGTCCGCGTCGGCGGCGGTGCCCGTGCCGGCCAGCGTCGCACTGCCGCCCACCACGCCGGAAAACTGGAAGGTCTGGAAGCCGCCGCCCTGCATGCCGTAGCCGGTGAACTTGAGCTTGGAGCCGCCGTCTTCGAAGCTCGACTGGTAGATGGCCACGCCGTCGACGATCAGCGGCTCGTTGACCTTGACCGTGGCGGCCGTCTGCTTGCCGGTGGCGCGGTCGGTGACGATCACGTCCGACGCGAACAGCTTGGGCATGCCGGTCGGGTAGAAGTCGACCGTGAATTTCTTCAGCGTCAGGTTGAACGGCAGGTCCTGCACCAGCGCGCCGTCGGCGACGTTGAGGATGGCGGTGGAAACGGTCGAGCCTTCCGGCACGAAGGCGTTGCCGCGGAAGCCCGGGTTGCTCTGCGGCAGCCGGTGCTCCGGCGGGATCTCGCTGATGACCGCGTTGCCGCGGAGCGGCGTCTTGCCGCCGAACCACATCTGGGCGCGGATCAGCATGTCGCCGTCGAGCAGGCCGCCGATGCAGATCACCACGATGGCCGAGTGCGCAAGGATGTAGCCGAGCTTGTTGGCCGCGCCCGACTTGGCCGCGATCAGCGTGGCCCCGTCATGCTGCACGGGCTTCACGCGATAGCCGCGATTGGCAAGCAGCGCGCTGATGCGCGTGACGGCATCGCTCCGCGTGCGCCCGGCCTCGAACTCGCCCTTGTGGTGGAAAGAACGCAGGCTGCGCTCGCGCACGTGGTCCTTCCACGACCGCATGTCGGCGATCATGCGCGGCCCGTTGCGGGCAATGCACAGCGAGGTGGACACCACCAGGAACGCCAGGATCAGCAGGAACCACCACGAGCTGTACACCTTCTGCAGCGACAGGGTGTGGAACAGGTCCGCCCAGAACGGCCCGAACTGGTTGACGTAATTGGGATACGGCTCGTTCTGCTTGAGCACCGTGCCGATGACGCTGGCGATGGCGATGACCGTCAGCAGCGCGATGGCGAAGCGCATGGACGACAACAACTCGACCGCGTGGCGCAGGAGGCGATGGTGGGTCTTGAGGTGCAGGCCCGATGTGGATGCGGTCATGTAGGAGACGTCATGTGACGTGCGACTCAAACCTTCAAAATAAAAAGGGTGGACATGCTCGGCGAGCAGGCCACCCTTTTCGATTGTGTCCGGCACGCCTGCGGCGCGCCAGCCCGGAACAGCTCAGCGAATGCCGGCGACGTAGTCTGCCACGGCCTTGATTTCTGCGTCCGACATCCCCGCGGCGACCGTGGTCATCACCGGGTTGTTCTTGCGGGTGCCCTGGCGGAACGCCACGAGTTGCGCTTCCGTATATTCCGACCACTGGCCGCCGATGCGCGGGAACTGTGCCGGGATGCCGGAGCCGGTCGGGCCATGGCAAGCCGCACAGGCCGGCACGCCCTTGGCGGCAATGCCGGCGCGGTAGATCTTCTGACCCTGCTCGATCGTATCCTTGTTCTTCGCGGTGGCCGGCTTCAGCGACTGCTTCGCGAGATACGCGCCGATGTCAGCCATTTCCTGGTCGCTCAGCGCCGTGGCGTACGGGGTCATGATCGCGTTGTTGCGCGACTTTTCCTTGAAGTTCGCCAGTTGCTTGTGGATGTACTCGGGATGCTGGGCGGCCAGCTTGGGATTGGCGGCAGCGGCGCTGTTGCCGTTTGCGCCGTGGCAGCTCAGGCAGGCTGGAACACCGCGGTCGGGCGCACCTTGCGTGTAGAGCGTCTCGCCTTTTGCCGGGTCAGCCTTGGCGGCGGCCTGTTCTGCGGCGGATGCCAGACCTGTCATGGCCGGGAGTGCCAGCGCCATGACAGCCACAAGTTTCGCAATGCGGTTCATTCACACACCTTGTCGGATTTGTTGTGGGGCGGTGGTGCGTGTTGCGCAGTTCCCGGCCGCAATACCCGGGAAGCCACGCTCCACCTATTCAGAAGACCGTAAACCGGCGTATTGTACAATAACAAGTGGCGCATAAAATCCTCGCGCGGGCCAACCGCGCCCAGCATTCCGCGCGCCTGTTGACCCACCGCAATCTCGCGCTGCCGGCCGCCCGCCAAACTTGCCGGCAGCCCGCTTCAGGCGCCGCGCGCCCCCTCCCCCTGTACCGTTTTCGCAACATGTCCCTCCTGCACCAGGCCCGTTTCTTTATTACCGTCAACCACCTGCGCGACCTGCCGGCCACCGCCGTGCCGGAAGTGGCCTTCGCCGGCCGCTCCAACGCGGGCAAGTCGACGGCCATCAACATCCTGTGCAACCAGAAGCGGCTGGCGTTCTCGTCACGCACGCCGGGGCGCACGCAGCACATCAACTTCTTCTCGGTGGCGCCAGTCAAGGCCCCCGATCCCCTCGCCTTCCTCGTGGACCTGCCGGGTTACGGTTACGCGGAGGTGTCGGGTTCGGCCAAGTACCACTGGCAGGGCCTGCTGAGCGACTACGTGCAAGCCCGGACCCAGCTTTCCGGGCTCGTGCTGATGATGGACGCCCGCCGGCCGTTCACCGACCTCGATTGCCAGATGGTCGAGTGGTTCCTGCCGACCGGCAAGCCGATCCATGTGCTGCTGACAAAGGCCGACAAGCTGACCAACAGCGAGAATGTGAAGGCACTGCGGGAGACGCGGCAGATACTGGCCGGCTACGCCGAACAGCTCGCGCAGCCCGTCCCGCTGACGGCGCAGCTCTTTTCGAGCCTGAAGCGGCGCGGCATCGAGGAAGCCCAGCGCGTGGTGGCGGGCTGGCTGAACCTGCCGGAGGCCCAGCCGGCGCCGACGGAAGCGCCGGCGCCGAACCCGGGGAACTGAGCCCCGGGGATCGAGCCCGGGAACTGAGCCCCGGGACCTGGGGATCAGCCCGGGATCATGCCCGGCAGCAGGTACGCCTGTATCACGGTCATGATGCCGACGATCACCGCGAACAGGAGGCTGTGCTTCACCGTGAAGCGGAACAGTTCCGACTCGCGGCCTACCAGCCCGGTCGCGGCACAGGCCACGGCGATGGACTGCGGCGAGATCATCTTGCCGGTCACGCCGCCGGTGGTGTTGGCGGCCACCAGCAGCGTGTCGGACACGCCGATCTGGTGCGCCGTGGTGTGCTGCAGCGAGCAGAACAGCGCGTTCGACGACGTATCCGAGCCGGTCAGGAACACGCCCAGCCAGCCGAGGAACGGCGAGAAGAACGGGAACGCCGCGCCCGTGCCGGCCAGCAGCAGCGCCAGCGTGGACGACATGCCCGAGTAGTTGGCGACAAAGGCAAACGCCAGCACCAGGCCGATCGACAGGATCGGGCGGCGCAGTTCGAGGAACGTCTCGCCGAACGTCTTCACCAGCTCGGCCGGCTTCATGCGCAGCAGCACCGCCGAGACCAGCGCGGTCAGCAGGATGGCCGTACCCACCGCGGACAGCAGGTCGATCTTCATCACCGCCTCGTAGGCCTTGGGCGAAGCCACGATCGGCGCGGTCTTCATCACGAGCTGGTCCAGCCCCGGCACCTTGAACTTCAGCACCGTGCCGGCCAGCGCGCCGTCGCCCGCGAACAGCGCCTTGAACGGCTTCAGGCTCCACACCGTGACGATGGCCGTCAGCAGGCCGAACGGCGCCCACGCCTTCATGGTCTGGCCGAAGGTGTAGGGCGAGGCCTGGCGGCGCGGGCCGGCGCCCGGGTTGCCACCACCGAAACCGCCCATTGCCATCGTGCCGCCACCCACCGAACCGCCCGCGTGACGCAGGGCGGTCTTCGGATGCCACACCTTCAGGAAGCCGGCCAGCGACACCAGGCTCACCAGCGCCGACGTGATGTCCGGCAGCTCGGGCCCGATGTGGTTCGACGTGAAGTACTGGGTCACGGCGAAGCTGGCGCCGGCGACCAGCGCCGCCGGCCACGTCTCGCGCACGCCCTTGGTCCCGTCCATCATGAACACCAGCCAGAACGGCACGGCCAGCGACAGCAGCGGAAGCTGGCGGCCGGCCATTGCGCCGATGTGCATGGCGTCGATGCCGGTCACCTGCCCCGCCACGATGATGGGAATGCCCATCGCACCGAAGGCCACCGGCGCGGTATTGGCGATCAGGCACAGCCCGGCCGCGTACAGCGGGTTGAAGCCCAGCCCGACCAGCAGCGCCGCGGTGATCGCCACCGGCGCGCCAAACCCGGCCGCGCCTTCCAGGAAGGCGCCGAACGAAAAGCCGATCAGCAGCATCTGCAGGCGCTGGTCGTCCGTGATCGACAGCACCGACGCGCGGATCACGTCGAACTGCCCCGTCTTGACGACGATCTTGTACAGGAACACCGCCGTCACGATGATCCACGCGATCGGCCACAGGCCGTAGGCAAAGCCGAAGCCGGCCGCCGCCAGCGCCTGCTGCGCCGGCATGCCATAGCCGAAGATAGCCACGCCGAGCGCCAGCAGCAGCGTGACCGCCGCGGCCGTATGGCCCTTCATGCGCCACACGGCCAGCGCGGCAAAGAAGAACAGGATGGGAATCGCCGCCACCAGCGCGGACAGCCATAGGCTGCCCAGGGGGGTATAGACCTGGGTCCAGGGTTGCATTGCAGTCTCCTACTTTGGGGTCTTACGGATGTCGTTCTTGGATTCGTTTGGCCCGGGATTGGCCCGGGGATGGCCCTACTCGGGCTGCCCGCGCTCGCGCAGCAGGTCAGACAGGCTTCGCGAGGCCGGCTTCAGCGGCTCGCGGTGACGCGTCCAGCCCATCTGCCGCCTGGGCGCCAGCGCGCGGAAGCGCGTGGCGGCCCAGCGGAACAGCCGGTAGGTGGACGGGTGCGAGAAGGCGCCGCTCCAGAAGCGCCAGATCAGGTGCTCGCGCTGCGTGAACTTGGCGCCCTGGCCGCGCAGCGCGTGCGCGACCTCTTCCTTCGGATCGCGGTACGCCTCGTTGCGCAGGCGGATCAGCAATTGCGGGATGGGGATGCGGACCGGGCAGACCTCGCCGCACGCGCCGCACAGGCTCGATGCGGTCGCCAGGTCAGCCGTGGCCTCCAGTCCCATGAGGTGCGGGGACAGGATTTTTCCGATCGGACCCGGATAGGTGGTGCCGTAGGCATGGCCGCCGATCCGCGTATAGACCGGACAGTGGTTCATGCACGCGCCGCAGCGGATGCATTGCAGCGTCGCGCGCAACTGCTCGTCGGCGTAGGCCTGCGAGCGGCCATTGTCGAGCAGCACGAGGTGGACCTCGCGCGGACCGTCGCGCTCGCCGGCCTTGCGCGGGCCGGAGATCAGGTTGAAGTAGGTGGTGATGGGCTGGCCGGTGGCCGAGCGCGTCAGCAGGCTGGAGAGCGGCACGATGTGCTCGAGCCGCGCCACGACCTTTTCCATGCCCATGATGGCGATATGCGTGTCGGGCACGGTGGTGGACAACCGCCCGTTGCCCTCGTTCTCCACCAGCCACAGCGTGCCGGTATCGGCGGCGGCGAAGTTGACGCCCGACAGGCCGATATCCGCCTCGACAAACGCCCGGCGCAGCGCGCGGCGGCCGGTCTGGATCAGTTCGTCGACATCCTCGGTGTAGGACGTTTCCGGGATGTGGTCGGCGAACAGGTGGCCGATGTCCTGCTTTGTCTTGTGGATCGCCGGCATCACGATATGCGACGGCTTCTCCCCGGCAAGCTGGACGATGTACTCGCCCATGTCGGACTCGAGGCAGTCCACGCCCCGCTCGGCGAGATAGTGGTTCAGCTCGATCTCCTCGCTCGCCATCGACTTGCCCTTGATGACGCGCTTGGCCTGCCGCGACTGCGCAATGCGGTGGATGATCGCGTTGGCCTCGTCGGCATTCTCGGCCCAGTGGACCTGCACGCCGGCCTCGGTCAGCTTCGCCTCCAGCTGGACCAGCAGGTCCGGCAGGTTCGCCAGCGCGTGCTGGCGCACCGCCTCGCCGAGGTCGCGCAGGCTTTCCAGCTCGTTGGCGTCCGGGAACATGCCGGCGCGCTTGCCCTGAAGGAAGTCCATCGCGCCGCGAAAGCTCTGCCGCAGCTTGGGGTCGTCGAGCGCCTCGTGGGCGCGGGCCTTGAAGTCGGCGGTCGGGACGAAGTGGATGGGGCGGGCGGTCATCGGGCTTGCTCCTGCGTGCGGTCGCCAGACTGGTCGGGGTCCGGGTCCAGGTCCGTGACGATGACGACCCAGAGTTCGCGCGGGCCGTGCGCGCCATAGGCCAGCGTCTGCTGGATGTCGGAGGTCTTGGACGGCCCGGTGATCATCACGAGATTGGTCGGCATGCCGTCGGCCCAGCGCTCGGCGCGGGCAGCGGTGTGCAGGTGGGGATGCAGCGTGCTGGCGCGCACCAGCGCCACGTGCAGCGGCGGGACCAGCGAAACGGTGCGCGGCGAGCCGGCGTCGGGCGCCAGCACCAGCGTGCCGGTGGCGGCGAGGCCCGAGCGGGCGGTGGTGAAGCCTGCGTCGACGGTCTCGAACAGCTCGGCCTTCCATTGCTCGATGGGGCGGTCGTAGCCGATGGCGGCGACCTGCGGCGGCAGCGCGCGGGCGAGCGCGGCGCCGTCGGCGCTGGCCGGGTCGAGCAGCAGGCGGCGGACGCCGGCGCGGGCGAGGCGGTCGGACAGCAGCGCGGGCCAGGCGGCCTCGTCGGCGCAGATCACGTCGGCGCGCAGCGAGGCCAGCGCGGCGCGCATCGCCGCGACCGGATCGGCGGGCATCGGCTGCGTGGCGTAATGTGCGTCGATGCGGCGGGAGATCTCGCTGCTGTCGCCTCCGCCGGGCGCGGCGGCGCGCAGGCGGCCCAGCATGCGTTCGCGGGCAGTCATCGTGCTCATGCCGCGCCTCCGGTACGGCGCCAGAGGAAGCTGGCAAGGTGTTCCACGGGCAGCGGCCTGCCTTCATGGCGGGCCGCGTGGCCGATGTTCAGCAGGCAGCCGCAGTCGGCCGACACCACGCGGTCGCAGCCGGTGGCGCAAGCCGAGGCGACCTTGTCGCGCACCATCGCGCCGGAAATGTCCGGGTGCTTCAGCGAGAAGGTGCCACCGAAGCCGCAGCACTCGGATTCGCGCACGTGCTCGGTGCGGGTCACGCCGGGTAGCGCGTCGACCAGTGCCACGCCGTGGGCGCGGGTGCCCATCTCGCGGCGCGCCGAGCACGAGGTGTGCAGGACGACGCGTTCATGCGGCATCTGTCCAGGCGCACTCGACTTCGCCATAGCCGCGAAGTCGACCTTCAGCACGTGCAGCAGGAATTCGGTGAGTTCGTAGACACGCTCGGCCAGTTCGCGCGCCCTCGGTCCGGCGACGGGGTCGTCGGCGAAGAGCAGCGGCCAGTGGTGGCGCATCATGCCGGCGCAGGAGCCGGACGGCACGATCACCGGCCACGGCTCGCGGAACAGGTCGAGCTGGGCGCGCGCCACGTTGCGTGCTTCGTCCGGGTTCCCGCTGGTGTAGGCCGGCTGGCCGCAGCAGCTCTGGCCGCGCGGATAGTGGACGGTCAACCCTTCGCGCTCGAGCAGCCGGACGGCGTCGAGCCCGGCCTCGGGCACGAACAGGTCGACCAGGCAGGTGGCGAAGAGATAGACGTGGCCGTTGGCCGCGCCGGTGGGGTATTGGCGGTCCTTCATGTCTCGCTCCACAGATCACGCCTTGGGGGAGGACGGCGCATTGCGCTACGTCGGCGTGCTTTGGGCGCATAATTCCCGCTTCCGCGCTGCGGCTCAAATTGGTCTGACCAATATATTTGGAGAGGGATGGCGCAATGATGGAAAGCAGGCCGAAAGCGCAGCCGATTGCGGCTTCCGGGCGGGGACGCGTGGAAGCGGTCATGCGCCGGATGGAGACCGCGTTACTCGATGGCAGTTGGACCACTGGCTCGCGCCTGCCCGCCGAGCGGGTGCTGGCCGAGCGATATGGCGTGGCACGCAACACCGTCCGCGAAGCCGTGCAGCGATTGACCGCCCGCGGGCTGTTGCAAAGCCGCCGCGGCGCGGGGGTCTATGTGACGGACCGGCTACGCACGAGCATCGCCTCGCCTTGGGGCCAGCTCGTGGCCGACAATCCCGCGCTGGTCAGCGACATCCTCGAATTCCGCCGCGTGCTGGAGGGCGCCACCGCCTATTTCGCCGCGCTCCGGGCCAGCGACGAGGAGATCGGCCGCATCCGGACGCTCATGGCCGAACTGGAAGCCGGGCGCACGGCCGGCGACATGCGGGCCGAGGCCAAGGCCGACGTGGAACTGCACGAGGCCATCGCGGCGGCGTCGCACAACACGATGTTCCTGCACCTGCATACGAGCCTGATCGGCATGCTGCGCGAGCACATCGCCGTTAACGGCACCGACGTGCGCGAACGCGACGAGGCCAATCCGGACCTGCTGCTGCGCCAGCACCGCGCCGTCTGCGACGCGATCTGCGCCCGCCTTCCTGAGGAAGCCCGCACGGCCATGCAGTCGCACATCGATTTCGTACGGATGTACGGCGACTGAATCGGACTGCATCCGATTGAATCCCCCGGGGCTGCCCGCGCAGGGCAAAAAAAAGGTTCTTCGAAGAATTCCGTGGAGCGATGTGATGCTTTCCGTATGCTTGATGCCTGTTTTGACAGGGAACGGGAGGGGGAATGCTGGACCGCAAGACGCTGCAGGCGCTGGGGTGCTGGACTG
>Ga0160472_100427_pt1 | contig 32207 bp, 30 predicted proteins | sample HID1973M_E11MG_FD_108267 | JGI IMG/M metagenome (GOLD analysis project Ga0160472, IMG submission 108267) | Enriched mosquito-associated microbial communities from UW Madison campus, WI, USA - HID1973M_E11 MG | ecosystem: Host-associated > Arthropoda: Insects > Digestive system > Unclassified ... | reverse complement strand
CGGTTCGGCCAACATCGACGAACTGGACCCTGAAGTGGCCGACCTGCCGGTGCTGACCAAGACCCGCGAGAACGCCACTATCAACACCGTGATGAGCAACAGCTTCGGCTTCGGCGGCACTAACGCCACGCTGGTGCTGAAGCGTTGGGAAGGCAAGTAATTCCCCCCGCTTGAGCCGCACATGAAAACGCCCCGACTGGTTCGGGGCGTTTTTTTTGATCTGTGCAAAACCTCATGGCAAACACAATCCCCCTGTAGGAGCTGCCGCAGGCTGCGATCTTTTGACTTTGAATTTAAAAAAACAGCAAAAGATCGCAGCCTTCGGCAGCTCCTACACGGGCTTGCGAAGCAACTGAAAATGAAGCTTTTGTCATGCAACCCATTGCCCTGCGACCGAATGTCGCGGATTTAGCGGCCTGCAGCACTGTTGCCGATTCTGCAACAAACCCTTTCCAAACTCAGTCGTTTACTTAGCAAGCTTACAAACCCTATAAAAGAGTCCTGCACAGCCTTGCTGCAGAACACTGAGATTGGAGCTAGCAGATGACTGTAAAAGTAACTGAACGCGACGATTCACACATGTCCCATGAAGGCGTAGCCGCCGGTATCCGCATCTGGGATGTGCATCAACAAGACTTGCTGGTTGGCATGTTCCACAACGAGATCGATGCCCACAACTACAAGGCCGAACTGGAACTGCAAGAACATCAGCGCGATGTGCAATCCGCCTGAACCACCCCATTGAAAACATGCCACCCCCTGTAGGAGCGAGCAGGCTCGCGATGGTCACCAGAACACCGTGGGCATCCAGACCGCCCGCGTCATCGTTGACGACCATCGCGAGCAGGCTCACTCCTACAGAATTAGAACGGCATCAACCAGACTTCATCACAGCATTGAAAACGACAAACCCCGCCATGAGCGGGGTTTGTCGTTATTGCGGCCCGATAGGGCTTACCACATGAGGTCATCAGGGATCTTGTAGGCCGCGTACGGATCGTCCTCGGCGATGACCTCTTCGGTCTGTACATTGAGCTGCACGATGCGCTGCGGGTCGCGCTCCTGGATCTTCAAGGCCGCCTCGCGGGGGATGACCTCGTAGCCGCCGGCGTGATGCACGATGGCCAGCGAACCACTGCTGAGCTTGTTGCGCATCAAGGTGTTGACGCAGAGGCGCTTGACCTTCTTGTCGTCGACGAAGTTGTAGTAATCCTCGGTCACAAGCTTGGGCAGGCGCGACACTTCGATCAATTGCTTGACCTGCGCGGCACGGGCTTTCGCCTCGGCTTTCTCCTGCTGCTGGCGGTTGAGCTCCTGGTCGCGCTTGACCTTCTCGGCCATGGCTTCCTGGGCAGCGCGCTGCTGGGAGTCATCGAGTTCGATCTGCCCCTTGTGGGCCAGACGCTGTTGTTTCTGTTTGTCTTTGCTGACCTGCTTGGCCTGCTTCTGGTTGACCAGCCCTGCTTTGAGCAACTGGTCGCGAAGGGAAATGCTCATGGTGCTTATTACTCACTTAGGCAACTGCTCAACCGCAGCTGGGCACATTCTTTTCCTGGCGTTTGGCTTCACCCCACAGGGCGTCCAACTCTTCGAGGGTGCAATCTTCTATGGGACGCAGGGTATCGCGCAATGCCTGTTCGATAAAACGAAAACGCCTTTCGAACTTGCTGTTGGCGCCCCGCAGTGCGGTTTCCGGATCAACCTTGAGATGCCGCGCCAGGTTGACCACGGAAAACAGCAGGTCGCCGATCTCGTCGGCCACAGCCGTAGGGTCGTTTTCCGACATGGCTTCGAGGACTTCATCCAGCTCCTCGCGGACCTTATCCAGCACCGGCAGCGCATCGGGCCAGTCGAAACCGACCTGCCCTGCGCGCTTCTGCAACTTTGCCGAGCGTGACAGGGCCGGCAGCGCCGCCGGCACGTCATCGAGCAAGGACAGCTGTTGCGGTGCCGGGGATTTCTCGGCGCGTTCTTCGGCCTTGATCTCTTCCCAACGCTGCTTGACCTGCTCTTCGTTCAGGCGCGGCACATCCAGGGGCGCGTAGAGATCGCCCGTGGGAAATACGTGAGGGTGACGGCGGATCAGCTTGCGGGTGATGCTGTCGACCACGCCGGCGAACTCGAAGCGCCCCTCTTCCCTGGCCAGCTGGCTGTAATAAACCACCTGGAAGAGCAGATCGCCCAGCTCGCCCTGCAAGTGATCGAAGTCACCGCGCTCGATGGCGTCGGCGACTTCGTAGGCTTCCTCCAGGGTGTGCGGGACGATGGTGGCGTAGGTTTGCTTGATGTCCCACGGGCAACCGTACTGCGGGTCGCGCAGGCGGTTCATGAGGTGCAGCAGGTCTTCAAGTGAATACATCGTTGATCTCACTCATGAGCCGATCCCTGTAGGAGCTGCCGCAGGCTGCGATCTTTTGACCTTGTTTTTTAGAATCAAAAGATCGCAGCCTTCGGCAGCTCCTACACGGGTACCGATCAAGGGGTCCGGTTACGCCGGGTTTCGATAATGTTCGGCAATTGCGAAATCCGCCCCAGCAAACGCCCCAGCGCATCCAGCCCCGGAATCTCGATGGTCAGGGACATCAACGCCGTGTTGTCCTCCTTGTTCGAGCGGGTATTGACCGCGAGTACGTTGATGCGCTCGTTGAGCAGTACCTGCGAAACATCACGCAGCAAGCCGGAACGGTCGTAGGCGCGAATGACGATGTCCACCGGATAGGTGAGCACCGGTACCGGCCCCCAACTGACCTGGATGATCCGCTCCGGTTCGCGCCCGCCTAATTGCAGCACCGAGGCACAGTCCTGGCGGTGAATGCTCACGCCGCGTCCCTGAGTGATGTAACCGACGATCGCATCCCCCGGCAACGGCTGGCAGCAGCCGGCCATCTGGGTCATCAGGTTGCCGACGCCCTGGATCTGAATGTCGCCGCGCTTGCCTGGCTTGTAGCCGGTGGCTTTGCGCGGAATCAGCTCCAGCTGTTCGTTGCCGCGCTCCGGCTCGACCAGTTGCTGGGCCAGGTTGACCAGTTGCGCCAGGCGCAAATCGCCAGCGCCGAGGGCGGCGAACAGGTCGTCGGCGGTTTTCATGTTGGCCTTGTCGGCCAGCTTGTCGAAATCCACCGCCGGCAGGCCGAGGCGATTGAGTTCACGCTCGAGCAGGGTTTTACCGGCCGCGACGTTCTGGTCACGGGCCTGCAGCTTGAACCAGTGGACGATCTTCGCCCGCGCCCGCGAGGTGGTGACGTAGCCCAGGTTCGGGTTCAGCCAGTCGCGACTCGGCGTGCCGTGCTTGCTGGTGATGATCTCGACCTGTTCACCGGTTTGCAGGCTGTAGTTGAGCGGCACGATGCGCCCGTTGATCTTGGCGCCCCGGCAGTTGTGACCGATTTCGGTGTGCACGCGGTAAGCGAAGTCCAGCGGGGTCGCGCCCTTCGGCAAGTCGATGGCATGACCGTCGGGGGTAAAGATGTAGACCCGGTCGGGCTCGATATCGACCCGCAACTGCTCCGCCAGGCCACCGATGTCGCCCAGTTCCTCATGCCACTCGAGCACCTGACGTAGCCAGGAGATTTTCTCTTCGTAGTGATTGGAGCCGGATTTGACGTCGGTGCCCTTGTAGCGCCAGTGCGCGCACACGCCCAGTTCGGCTTCCTCGTGCATGGCGTGGGTGCGGATCTGCACCTCCAGCACCTTGCCTTCGGGGCCGATCACCGCGGTGTGCAGCGAGCGGTAGCCGTTTTCCTTGGGGTTGGCGATGTAGTCGTCGAACTCTTTTGGGATGTGCCGCCACAGGGTGTGGACGATGCCGAGCGCGGTGTAGCAGTCGCGCATTTCCGGCACCAGCACGCGAACGGCGCGCACGTCGTAGATCTGGCTGAACGCCAGGCCCTTGCGCTGCATTTTGCGCCAGATCGAATAGATGTGTTTGGCCCGGCCGCTGATGTCGGCATCGACGCCGGTGGCCTGCAGTTCGTTTTTCAGCTGGCTCATCACGTCGCTGATAAAACGCTCGCGATCCAGGCGCCGCTCATGCAGCAACTTGGCGATCTGCTTGTACTGGTCCGGCTCCAGGTAACGGAAGGACAGGTCTTCCAGTTCCCACTTGATGTGACCGATACCCAGGCGATGGGCCAATGGCGCGTAGATGTCGAAGACTTCACGGGCCACGCGGTTGCGCTTTTCATCGTCGGCGGTTTTCACCGCGCGGATCGCGCAGGTCCGCTCGGCCAGCTTGATCAGGGCGACGCGCACGTCGTCGACCATGGCCACGAGCATTTTGCGCAGGTTTTCCACCTGGCCCTGGGTGCCGAGCACCAAAGATTTGCCCGGACTCAGGCTGTCGCTGATCGCGGCCATGCGTTGCACGCCATCGATCAGCTTGGCGACCACCGGACCGAAGCGCTGGCTGACGGCCGGCAGCTTGATCTGGTCTTCGCGCACGCCGCGATACAGGATCGCGGCCACCAGCGAGTCCTGATCGAGCTTGAGGTCGGCGAGAATCTCGGCGATCTCAAGGCCGGTGCGGAAGGTCGAGTTGCCTTCCGACCACAGATTCTGTGCCGCATTGGCTTGTTGTTCGGCCTCGCGAGCGTACTCGCAGGCCTCCTTCAAGGCTTCGCGATCCAGTGCCAGATCGACACTGACCGCATGATCGAGCCAAGCCTCGAGATTGATACTGCCGTCGGTGTTGATCGGCTGGTGTGCTCTCACCTGTACCATCTTGCTTACCTTCCCTACGACGCAGATTCAATGCGTCAAATCGCTGACCTTCGTTGCCCGTGCCCTACATCGGGCTGCTGCGTAGCTGCACGGGCGGGTCAGTCGGACCAGACGAGCATCCTAGCTCGCTTCAAATAACGCCATGGCCTCGACATGTGCCGTTTGAGGAAACATATCGAGAATCCCGGCACGTTTTAACCGGTAGCCCTGCTTGATCAATTCGACCGTGTCGCGCGCCAGCGTTGCCGGGTTGCACGACACATACACCAACCGTTCGGCGCCCAGGGACTTGAGCTTGCGCACCACCTCGAAAGCACCGTCGCGCGGTGGGTCCAAGAGTACCGCAGAAAAGCCCTCCTGCGCCCAATCAGCGCCACTGAGGGGCTGGGATAAATCGGCCTGAAAAAAACGCGCGTTATGCAGATTGTTGCTAGCGGCGTTTGCCGCCGCACGATCAACCATCACCTGCACGCCTTCCACCGCCACCACCTCGCGAGCGGCCTGGGCCAACGGCAAGGCAAAGTTGCCCAAGCCGCAGAACAGGTCCAGTACACGTTCATCCGCTGCCGGTTTCAACCAGTCCAGCGCCTGGGCAACCATTGCTTCATTGACCCCGGCGTTGACCTGGATGAAATCCCCGGGCCGATAGGCCAGTTCCAGATCCCACTGCTCAAGGCGATAGCCCAATGCCTGGTCAGCATCGACCGGTTGTGGCTCGCCCTCGCCATGCAGCCACAACTGGGCTTCATGGAAGGCGCAGAATTCCTTGAGGATGCTCATGTCGCTCTCGGACAAGGGCGCCATGTGCCGCAGCAACAGGGCCAGCTTCGAACCGCTAAACAATTCGACGTGACCCAGGGCCTGGGGTTTGCTCAGGCGTCGCAGCATTTGCGGCAAGCGATGCATGATCGGTTGCAAGGGCTGTACCAGCACCGGGCACTCGTCGATGGCGACGATGTCCTGGCTGCCAGCCGCACGGAAACCCACCTCGAGTTTTTTCGCTTTCATGTCCCAGCGCACCGCCACACGGGCGCGACGGCGGTAACCGAATTCCGGACCGCTCAACGGCGCTGCCCACTCCTGGGGTTCGACACCGGCGACCTTCGACAGTTGCTCAGCGAGCATGCGCTGTTTCAGGGCAAGCTGTTCGTCGTGCGGCAAATGCTGCACGCTGCAGCCGCCGCAGCGACCGGCATGGGGGCATGGCGTGGGACGGCGCAGTTCGTTGGCCTTGAACACGCGCTCGGTGCGCGCCTCGACCACTTTGCCGTGGGCACCGAGCACCCGCGCTTCGACCTCTTCACCGGCCAGGGCGCCGATGACGAACCAGGTACGGCCTTCGAAAAACGCGATACCGCGACCGTCATTGGCCAGGCGCTCAATCGTCAGCCGCTGTTTTTTGCCGGTCGGGATTTGCGGGGCCTTGCTACCGCCGGTGGGCTGGAAGCGCAGGCCTCTCTCTTGCTTGGCCATCAGTTGGGCGCGTCGAAAATGCCGGTCGACAGATAACGGTCGCCACGGTCGCAGATGATCGCGACGATCACCGCGTTCTCTACTTCTTTTGACAGACGCAACATCGCTGCCACCGCACCGCCCGAAGAGACGCCGCAGAAAATGCCTTCTTCACGGGCCAGACGACGGGTCACGTCTTCGGCTTCGCTTTGCGCCATGTCGACGATGCGGTCGACGCGATCGGCCTGGTAAATCTTCGGCAGGTATTCCTGGGGCCAGCGACGGATACCCGGAATTGCCGAGCCTTCCATGGGTTGCAGGCCAACAATCTGCACGTTGTCGTTCTGCTCTTTCAAGTAGCGCGAAACGCCCATGATGGTCCCGGTGGTGCCCATGGAACTGACGAAATGGGTGATGCTGCCCTGGGTCTGGCGCCAGATTTCCGGGCCGGTGGTGGTGTAGTGCGCTTCGGGGTTGTCGCCGTTGGCGAACTGGTCCAGCACCTTGCCACGGCCTTCGGCTTCCATCCGTTGGGCAAGGTCGCGAGCGCCTTCCATGCCTTCTTCCTGGCTGACCAGGATCAGCTCGGCACCGTAGGCCGTCATGGCGGCCTTGCGTTCGGCGCTGGAGTTGTCCGGCATGATCAGGATCATCTTGTAACCCTTGATCGCGGCGGCCATCGCCAGGGCGATCCCGGTGTTGCCCGAGGTCGCTTCGATCAGCGTATCGCCGGCGTGGATCTGCCCGCGCAACTCGGCACGGGTGATCATCGACAGCGCCGGACGGTCCTTGACCGAACCCGCGGGGTTGTTCCCTTCGAGCTTGAGCAAAAGGGTATTGCTGGTGGCGCCGGGCAGGCGCTGCAAACGGACCAGCGGAGTATTGCCGACGCAATCGGCGATGGTTGGGTACTGCAAGGTCATGGCGTATTCGCAATCCAGACTGCGGGGGCGCTTATCATACCGGCAAACCTGCAAAGGCCATATCACGCAAAGTGCGGTGCTTATGGTTTATGGGAATAAGCGGTGAGTTTCGAGCTGTAAGCGGCGAGTGGTGTTGGTATTGGGCTTATGGAAACCGGGGTATTGTAGTGTCTGAGCGGGCCTCTTCGCGGGCAAGCCCGCTCCTACAGGGGGTTGAGGTGGTCAGACATTTTGCGGATGGAACACGGTCACTGTGGGAGCGGGCTTGCCCGCGATGAGGCCCTCACTCACACCGCCATCATCGGCCAATAACCGCATATTCAACCGCAACCCCGTCCCGGTGTTCTGCGCCCAAAGCTGCCCGCCCTGACGCTGCACCGCATTGCGCGCAATGCTCAGGCCCAGGCCAAAACCACCGTCTCCCGGCCGGGAACCATCAAGACGGGTAAAGGGCAGGAAGATCCGCTCCAGATCGGCTTCAGCCACTCCGCGCCCGCGGTCCTCCAGCCACAGATGCCAGTATTTGCCTTCGCGACGACCGCCCAGGTTAACAATGCCGCCCGCGGGAGAATGCCGTATGGCATTGCGCAGGATGTTTTCCAACGCCTGGGCCAGGGTGTTGAGATGGCCGCGCACCCAGCAGGAGGCATCCACCGAGCATTGCAGTTGCGCCGCTGGCCAACTGCTTTCATAGCTGGCGTTTTCCGCGAGCATTTCCCACAGGGCCTGGACCTGGATCGCTTCGTCGGGCAGGCGCGTGCGTTCGGTGTCGAGCCAGGCCAGTTGCAGGGTGTCTTCAACCAGGCGCTGCATGCCGTCGACCTCACGACCGATGCGCTCGCGTAATTGCTCCAGGCCCTGCTCGCTTTCACTGGCGACCCGCAGGCGGCTCAGGGGCGTGCGCAATTCATGGGACAGGTCGCGCAGCAGTTGTTGCTGCAAGGCCACGGTGCTCTGCAGGCGCTCGGACATGTGATCGAAGGCCCGGCCCAACTCGCCCAGTTCATCGCTCCGGTTGGTGGTCCGGCTCGACAGGCGCACATTCAGTTGATCAGCCCGCCAGGCGTTGGCCTGGGCACGCAGGCTGTTGAGCGGCACCACCAATAGACGGTACAGGCCAACGCACAGCAACAAGGTGAACAAGCCGGGAATCACGCCGTTGGTGATGACCCGCCAGAACAGCCGGTACTGTCCCGGCACGAAGCGCGTGGGCAGTTCGATCACCAGGCTGCCGATGGACGGCTCCCCGGGAAAGGGTACGCGCATCCACGGCCGGCCTTTCTTGTGGATCGGCCAATCGAGGCCGCGCAGAAATGTCAGGTGCTGGATTTCCTCATCTGTCAGTGTCTTGCTGCCCAAGGATTGCAAGTCGGCGCCGATCACCCCGACCCAGCTTTTTTCTCGCGGGTGCATGCTATCCAGCCAGTCATCGACGCCCGCGCGTCGACCTTCCCGCCATGCCTGCTCGGCTTCGGCAGCGTACCCGGTCAAGGTGCCACGAGCGGTATCGGAGAGGAACTGGTTGCGCTCTTCCATGTAACGGCCCCAGGACCAGCTCAGCCAGATCATCAGCAGGCAGAACGCCACTAATAAACAGGCAAGTTTCCAGAATAGCGAGTGCCGGCCCGGCAAATTACATTTCATCGGTTGCGCTCAGGATGTAGCCCTTGCCCCAGACCGTACGCACTTCCCGCTCGCTGTAGCCGATGGCCTTGAGTTTGCGGCGAATCTGGCTGATGTGCATGTCGAGGCTGCGATCATGGGCGGCAAAACCGCGCTGCAGCACATGCTGATAAAGGAAGGCTTTGCTCAGGACTTCGTCGACGTTGCGCTTGAGGGTTTCCAGCAAGCGATACTCGCTGCGGGTCAGCCCGGCCGCCTGGCCACCATAGAAGACCTCGAAGCATTCGTCGTCGAAACGCAGGCTGTCCGCCGAGGGAACAGGCACAACGGGTGCCGGCCGCCGGTCGAGGGCCACGCGGCGCAGGATGGCTTCGATGCGCACCCGCAGTTCCGCCATGCTGAACGGCTTGGGCAAGTAATCGTCGGCACCCAGGCGAAACCCGCTGATGCGATCCGCCTCGGCACCCAGCGCCGACATCAGCAACACCGGCGTGGCATGGCTCTGGCGCAATTGCGTCAACACCGACAAACCGTCCATGCCCGGCAACAGAATGTCCATCAACACCACATCGAAGGGTTGGCGACGGGCCATTTCCAGGCCTTCCTGGCCATTCTGGCACCAGGTGACCTGGAAACCGCTGCGGTCCAGATGCTCGTGCACATAGGCGCCCAGCACGAGGTCGTCTTCGATGGACAGGATTCGGGGATGGCCGGTAGCGATGGGAGTCATGACTATCTGCAAATAATTCTCAGTTGGCTGATTATTCAAGATTGCCTCACCAGGATCAACCCAAGGTTTGACGGTAAGGCAAATGGGCCGCGTGATCCGACAAAAGGCGCCAGCAATTTTGCCGGGATTGCCCCCAAGCAAATCGCTACACTGCGCGAGTGGTACATGCGGGACGCATGTACCGGTTTATAGATAGCCGGAAGCAGGAGATAGGCGTGCTCAAAAAACTGGGAATCAAAGGCCGCGTGCTGTTGCTCACGCTGTTGCCGACCAGCCTGATGGCCTTGGTCCTGGGTGGCTATTTTACTTGGATGCAGCAATCGGACCTGCAAAGCCAGCTTCTGCAGCATGGCGAAATGATCGCCGAACAACTCGCTCCGCTGGTGGCCCCGGCCATGGGCCATCAGGACAACGAACTGCTGGAGCGTATCGCCACTCAATCTCTGGAAAACGCCGATGTGCGTGCGGTGACCTTTCTGGCCCCCGACCGCACACAGCTGGCCCACGCCGGCCCGACCATGCTCAATGCCGTCCCCTTGGGCGACGGTACGCAATTGCAGCGCCGCAGCGGCAACGACGCGACGCGCTACCTGCTCCCCGTGTTCGGAAAACACCGCAATCTGGCCGGCGAGGTGATTCCCGAAGAAGCCGGCCGCCTGCTCGGCTGGGTGGAAATCGAGCTGTCGCACAACGGCATGCTGCTGCGCGGTTACCGCAGCCTGTTTGCCAGCCTGTTAATGATTGGCGCGGGGCTGCTGGGTGCCGCGCTACTGGCATTGCGCATGGGACGCACGATCAACCGGCCTTTGAGCCAGATCCGCCAGGTGGTGGGCCAGCTCAAGGACGGTCATCTGGAAACCCGCCTGCCGCCGCTGGGCAGCCAGGAACTGGACGAACTGGCCTCCGGCATCAACCGCATGGCCGGCACCCTGCAAAATGCCCAGGAAGAACTGCAGCACAGCATCGACCAGGCGACCGAAGACGTGCGCCAAAACCTGGAAACCATTGAAATCCAGAACATCGAACTGGACCTGGCGCGCAAGGAAGCCCTGGAGGCGAGCCGGATCAAGTCCGAATTCCTCGCCAACATGAGCCATGAAATCCGCACGCCGCTCAACGGCATCCTCGGCTTTACTCACCTGTTGCAGAAAAGCGAGCTGACCCCGCGCCAGCTGGATTATCTGGGCACCATCGAAAAATCCGCCGACAGCCTGCTGGGCATCATCAACGAGATTCTCGACTTCTCGAAAATCGAGGCCGGCAAACTGGTGCTCGACCATATTCCGTTCAACCTGCGCGATTTGCTCCAGGACACCCTGACCATCCTCGCCCCTGCCGCCCACGCCAAGCAGCTGGAACTGGTAAGCCTGGTCTACCGCGACACGCCCCTCTCGCTGGTGGGCGACCCGCTGCGGCTCAAGCAGATCCTCACTAACCTTGTGAGCAACGCGATCAAGTTCACCCGCGAAGGCACCATCGTCGCCCGCGCCATGCTCGAAGAAGAACACGACGATACCGTGCAATTGCGCATCAGCATTCAGGACACCGGTATTGGCTTGTCGAACCAGGACGTGCGCACCCTGTTCCAGGCCTTCAGCCAGGCGGACAACTCGCTGTCCCGGCAACCCGGCGGCACCGGCCTGGGCCTGGTGATTTCCAAGCGGTTGATCGAGCAGATGGGCGGCGAAATCGGCGTTGACAGCACGCCGGGGGAAGGTTCGGAATTCTGGATCAGCCTGAGCCTGCCGAAAACCCGCGACGACACCGAGGACCTGCCCGCCGCGCCGCTGTTCGGGCGCCGCGTGGCCGTCCTGGAGAACCACGACCTGGCACGGCAGGCGTTACAGCATCAACTGGAAGACTGTGGCCTGTCGGTCATGCCGTTCAACACCCTGGAAAGCCTGACCAATGGGGTGACCAGCGCCCACCAGACCGATCAGGCCATCGCCCTGGCGGTGCTGGGCATTACCAGCAACGACATGCCGCCGGAGCGCCTCAACCAGCACATCTGGGACCTCGAACACCTCGGCTGCAAGGTGCTGGTGCTGTGCCCGACCACCGAGCAGACCCTGTTCCACCTGTCGGTGCCCAACCCCCACAGTCAGTTGCAGGCCAAGCCGGCGTGCACGCGCAAGCTGCGCCGGGCATTGTCCGACCTGGTCAGCCCGCGCCCTGCCCGCAGCGAGCCGGGTGAGCCTCTGTCCAGCCGCGCGCCGAAGGTGCTGTGCGTCGACGACAACCCGGCCAATCTGTTGCTGGTGCAAACCCTGCTCGAAGACATGGGCGCCAAGGTGCTGGCGGTGGACAGCGGTTACGCTGCGATCAAGGCCGTTCAGCACGAGACCTTCGACCTGGTGCTGATGGACGTGCAAATGCCCGGCATGGACGGACGCCAGAGTACCGAAGCGATCCGCGCCTGGGAAAGTGAGCGGCACTGCACGCCGCTGCCCATCATCGCCCTCACCGCCCACGCCATGGCCAACGAAAAACGCGCGTTGTTGCAAAGCGGCATGGACGACTACCTGACCAAACCCATCAGCGAACGGCAACTGGCCCAGGTGGTGTTGAAGTGGAGCGGCCTGGCGTTGCGCAATCACCGCCCGGACCGGTCCGCGGACAACCATGCCGGTAGCCAGGACCTGCTGGTGCTCGATCACGAGGAAGGCTTGCGCCTGGCCGCCGGCAAGGCCGATCTCGCGGCGGACATGCTGGCGATGCTGCTGGCCTCTCTGGAAGCCGATCGCGAAGCCATTCGCCTCGCACGCCAGGCCGATGACCACAACGCCCTGATCGAACGGGTTCATCGCCTGCATGGCGCGACCCGTTACTGCGGCGTCCCGCAATTGCGCGCGGCCTGCCTGCGCAGCGAAACCCTGCTCAAGCAATTGGACCCGAAAGCCACGGTGGCCCTGGAAGAACTCGACCGGGCGATCAACCGCCTGGCGGCCCATGCGCGCATGAGTGTTTGACCCACGGCAATGGCCCGGTCTGGCTGGCAGGCTAATCTGACAGCTGCCGGGCTCAGGTTGGGCAAGGTCACCTTTTATGGAGCAGCCCATGCGTACGATTGTTTTCAGCAGCCAGGCCTATGATCAGGACAGCTTCCTCGGAGTCGAGCTGCCGACCGGCATCGATCTGCATTTTCAACCGGCACGCCTGAACCTCGACACCGCCGCGCTGGCACAGGGTCATGAGGTGGTCTGCGCGTTCATCAACGATGACCTCGGCGCCCCGGTTCTGGAACGCCTGGCCGCTGGCGGCACGCGCCTGATCGCGCTGCGTTCGGCCGGCTACAACCATGTCGACCTGCCGGCGGCAAAGCGCCTGGGCCTGGCCGTCGTGCGGGTTCCCGCCTATTCGCCCCACGCCGTGGCCGAGCATGCGGTGGCGCTGATCCTCGCGCTCAATCGTTGCCTGCACCGTGCCTACAACCGCACCCGCGAAGGGGATTTCAGCCTGCGCGGGCTGACCGGTTTCGATCTGCAGGGCAAGACCGTGGGTGTGGTCGGCACCGGACAGATCGGCGCGACCTTTGCCAGAATCATGCATGGGTTCGGCTGCCAGTTGCTTGCCTATGACCCCTATCCCAATCCCCAGGTCGAAGCCCTGGGCGCGCGCTACCTGAGCCTGCCGGATCTGCTGGCCGAGGCGCAGATCATCAGCCTGCACTGCCCGCTCAACGAGCAGAGCAAGCATTTGATCAATCGCCAGTCGCTGGCGCACATGCAGCCGGGCACCATGCTGATCAACACCGGGCGTGGCGGCCTGGTCGATACACCGGCACTGATCGACGCCTTGAAGGACGGCCGCCTGGGTTATTTGGGACTGGATGTGTATGAAGAAGAAGCGCAAATTTTCTTCGAGGACCGTTCCGACCTGCCGCTGCAGGACGATGTGCTGGCACGGCTGCTGACGTTCCCGAACGTGATCATTACCGCGCACCAGGCATTCCTGACCCGCGAAGCCCTGGCTGCCATTGCCACCACCACCCTGCAGAACATTGCCGCCTGGGCTGCGGGCATCCCGCAAAACCAGGTCCGCGACGACTGAAACGGATCGAAGGTCATCCACCTGCGCGATGCCGCGTGTTAGCCCGTGCTAGCATATCGCGCATATTTGGAGGACCCATGGTCGAACACGATTTCCGCTACAGCCTGATGAACCCGCAACACACCCTCACTGAATGCCGCGCCCTGGTGCCGGGGCGTTATCAAGTCACCGGCAACGGCGGCTCGATACGCAACAATGACGTGCTGGTCGTGACCCTCAAGGGCGCCAAGGACTTGTCCATGCGCCTGACCGTCGAAACGGTGCGCCACCTGATCAACCCGCCCGGCCAATGGGTGGCGGTGGCCAGTGGTCCTGTGTTCGGTGAACTGGCGATTCACACCTGGAAAGTCAACTGCGACAGCTGCGCCAAAGAGCTGAGCTTCGAGTTTGCGGTCGACGCCAAGCTGGGCAACAAGGCTGAAAAGCCCGCCGCCACCGCGCGGATTGCCGAGCTGGGCTGGACCACCGTCGGCGAGAAACACCTGTGCCCGAAGTGCCAGGAGCCCGCGTGATGAAACGCCTTGCCTTGACCGGTCTGGTCGGCGCCAGCCTGATGGGCTGCGCCGCCGATCCGGTGCAACTTGAAACCAATCGCAGCTACATCCTCGAGTGGATTGGCGAACGCCCGCTCATGGACTACAGCCACCTGACCGTCACCCTCGGTGAAGACGGCCGGGCCTATGGGAACGGCGGCTGCAACCACTGGTTCGCGCCCTACACCCTGGAAGGCGACAAGCTGAGCTTCGGCAAAGTCGGCAGCACCCGCAAACTTTGCGCGCCGGCGGTGATGGAGCAGGAAAAGCGTTTCCTGCAGGCGCTGGAGAATGTGCAGCGCTGGGATGTGTCGCCGGTTGAGCAGATGCGGTTCTGGCCGTCTGAGGGGAAGCCCTTGCGGTTGTGGCTGGAAGAGGGTTGATCGCCCTCTCCCGCATCCAGGTAAGAGACTGTGGTGAGGGGGCTTGCTCCCGCCGGGCTGCGAAGCAGCCCTGAACCCAGTCACCGCAGGGTGTCAGGTGAGCGGTGCAGAATGGTTAGCGACTGCTGCGCAGCCGAGCGGGAGCAAGCTCCCTTGCCACAAAAGCGGCCTCGCCAGCGGTGAGATCAATTCTTCGCCTGCAACGCCTCAAGCTTCGCCATCACCCCCGCCGCCGTCTGCTCCCCCATCAACTGCTCCCGCACCTTGCCCTTATTATCAATGATGTAAGTCACCGGCAACGCCTCGCTGCGCGGCAGTTCAAACAACTCGGCAGGATCCTGGGCCAGCACGGTGAACTTGATCCCCAGCTTCTCGCTCGCGCTTCTCAGTTCTTCACCCTGCACGTTGTCGAAGTTGACCCCGAACACGCCAATCTTTTTGTCCTTGAGCTGCTCGGCCAAGGTATTCAATTCCGGAATTTCGGTCCGGCAAGGGCCGCACCACTCAGCCCAGTAATTGAGCACCAGCCATTTATTGTCCAGACGCTCGGCGACTATCTTCTGACCATTCTGGTCGACACCATAATCATTACCGCAGCCCCCCAGCATCAACGCCCCGATGATCGCCAATGCTGCTGCCAGTCGCCTTGTCATGTCGTGTTCCTTGTAAAAAATGGAATGCGCCTGCGACCCATCGCCTCGCAAGGTTCTGGAATGCGCGCTGCACAGTTAGAATAGCCGCCACCCTAGGCAAGAAGCGACCCGCTCATGACCGATCTGACGCTTTATCACAACCCGCGCTGCTCGAAATCCCGCGGTGCGCTCGAACTGCTTGAAACCCGCGGCTTGACCCCAACGGTGGTGCGTTACCTGGAAACGCCGCTGGACGCCGCGCAAATCCACAGCCTGCTGGGCAAACTGGGCCTCAGCGCGCGGCAACTGCTGCGCACCGGTGAGGACGAGTACAAGACCCTCAACCTGGCCGACAGCAGCCTGAGTGAAGCGCAGTTGGTCGCGGCCATCGCCGCCCACCCGAAATTGATGGAGCGTCCGATTCTCGAAGTCGGCGACAAAGCCATCATCGGTCGTCCGCCGGAGCAGATCCTGGAACTGTTGCCATGAGTGCGCCGTACATTCTGGTCCTGTATTACAGCCGCAGCGGCTCGACCAACGAAATGGCCCGGCAGATCGCCCGAGGCGTCGAGCAGGCCGGGATGGAGGCGCGCCTGCGCACGGTCCCGGCGATTTCCACCGAGTGCGAAGCCGTCGCAAAGGACATCCCCGACGAGGGCGCGCTTTATGCCAGCCTCGACGACCTGAAGAACTGCGCCGGCCTGGCCCTCGGCAGCCCGACCCGCTTCGGCAACATGGCCGCGCCGCTCAAGTACTTTCTCGACGGCACCAGCAACCTGTGGCTGACCGGCGCGCTGGTGGGCAAACCCGCCGGCGTGTTCACTTCCACGGCCAGCCTGCACGGCGGCCAGGAAACCACCCTGTTGTCGATGATGTTGCCATTGTTGCACCACGGCATGCTGATCACCGGCCTGCCCTACAGCGAGTCGGCGTTGCTGGAAACCCGAGGCGGCGGCACGCCTTATGGCGCCAGCCATCACGCTGGCGCCGATGGCAAACTCGGCTTGAATGAACATGAAGTGGCGCTGTGCCGGGCCCTGGGCCTGCGGCTGGCGAAGACCGCACAGAAACTGGAGAGCTGAAGTGGCGAAGAAGCCAAAGATTCTCCCCGCCATTGACTGGCTCGAACCGCGGGTCAAGGCGATGCGCGTGATCAGCCTGCTGTGCTTTCTGGGCCTGGTGGGCTTGTTGTGCGTCTACTACTTGCTGGTCGCCGACCTGCACGGCGCCCGGCCCTGGGTGATCCTGCTGATCGAACTGGTGCCGCTGCTGATACTGGCGCCAGGCATGCTTACCGGCAGCCCGCGCGGGCATTCATGGATGTGCTTCGTGGTGAACCTGTATTTCATCAAGGGCGCACTGGCCGCGTATGACCCGAACCGGCAGGTTTTCGGTTTGCTGGAGATGGGCGCGAGCCTGGCGGTGTTCTGTTCGGCGCTGTTGTATGTGCGCTGGCGGTATCAGTTGAACCGCAAATTGGCTGGCGAAGGCGAGATCGCCGTCGCCTGACAGAAAAGATCGCAGCCTGCGGCAGCTCCTACAGGGGAATGCGGTACCTGTAGGAGCTGCCGCAGGCTGCGATCTTTGAAGCCCTCAATGATTCACTGTGTAAGCCAGCATCATCGAAATCTGGCTCATCGCCCGCCCGCCACTTTGTTCATGCCACTGGTTGAACACATCCTGCACCAACGCCAGATCCCGCAGACTGGTGGGCACCTTGTCGATGATCTTCTGGGCATTCAAGGCCGCCACCACGTCATAGCTCGGCACAAAGGTGTCCTTGCCGACCATGCGCAAAAAGCGCGGGGCTGACAGGCCGCCCAACTGATGGCCGCGCTTTTTCAGGACGGTCCAGAGCCCGACGATATCGGTCACCGGCCATTCGGCGATCATGGCGCCGAAGCTGCCCTTTTCATGGGCCACGTCCAGCACGAACTGCGCGTTGCGCGGCACGCTCTTGAGCTTGCCCAGGTGGCGGATGATCCGCGTGTCCTGCATCAGGCGCTCAAGGTGCTCGGCACTCATGAGCACGACTTTTTCCGGGTCGAACTTGAAGAACACTTCTTCGAAGGCCGGCCACTTGGCATCCACCAGGCTGTGCTTGAGCCCGGCGCGGAAGACCCGCAGGGCCATGGTCGAGAGATAGCGGTCGTCGCTGATCTTGCGCAGTTGCGCCGGGGTCTTGGGCACCGGCAGATGGGCTTCCAGTTCAGCCGCCGAACCGAAGCGGTTCAGGCAGTACTCGTTGAGCCACTTGTAGTCGCGCATGCCCTCTCCTGAGGATAGAAAAATGAACTGCCAAACTGTGCCAGAACCTGTGGGAGCCAGCCTGCTGGCGATCGCGGTATATCAGACAAATCATTGTTGACTGACACACCGCTATCGCCAGCAGGCTGGCTCCTACAGTGATCGTGGTTAGAGGTTGACGACGTTAACGAAGCGCGAAGCCGCCGTCTCATCGATCTTGAGGCTGGTGAAATCGAACAGGTTGCGGTCCGCCAGTTGCGACGGAATCACGTTCTGCAGGCTGCGGAAAATGCTCTCGGTGCGCCCCGGCGTCTTGCGCTCCCACTCCTGCAGCATGTCCTTGACCACCTGGCGCTGCAGGTTTTCCTGGGAGCCACAGAGGTTGCACGGGATGATCGGGAACTGCTTGAAGTCCGAATAGGCCTGGATGTCTTTTTCATTGCAGTAGGCCAACGGGCGGATCACCACATTGCGGCCGTCGTCGGCGCGCAGTTTCGGCGGCATGGCCTTGAGCGAGCCGTTGAAGAACATGTTGAGGAAGAAGGTTTCGACGATGTCGTCGCGGTGGTGACCCAGGGCCATCTTGGTCGCGCCGATTTCATCGGCGAAGGTGTACAGCGTACCGCGGCGCAGGCGCGAGCACAGCGAACAGGTGGTCTTGCCCTCCGGAATCAGCTCCTTGACCACCGAGTAGGTGTCTTTCTCGACGATGTGGTACTCGATCCCCAACTCTTTGAGGTAGGCCGGCAGCACATGCTCGGGAAAGCCCGGTTGTTTCTGGTCCATGTTCACGGCGACGATCTCGAACTTGATCGGCGCGACCTTCTGCAAGTGCAGCAGCACATCGAGCATGGTGTAGCTGTCCTTGCCACCGGACAGGCAGACCATGACCTTGTCGCCGTCTTCAATCATGTTGAAATCGGCGACAGCCTCACCGGCCTGACGGCGAAGGCGCTTTTGCAGTTTGTTCTGGTTGACCGAAAGAGTGCCCATGACGCGAAATCCGTGAGGTGTGACGAAAGGCGGGCATTTTACGCAAAAACAAACCGGCCTGTGTAGGAGCTGCCGAAGGCTGCGATCTTTTGATCCCTGACTCCGGCAGTAGAAGGATTACACAGAAGCAAAAGATCGCAGCCTGCGGCAGCTCCTACAGAAACATCAGCGATTACCCTGCCCCTTTACAGCGCAATTTGCTCTAAGCCCCACGGGAAACTCCTTTCTATACTGCGACATAAGGTCGCATTCATTTCCAGACCTGCAACTTGTCTGGCCATTTTGGCCCGTAAGCGCTCCAGCGGGGGGCGACGGTAAACAATAGGAGTGACTGGCATGATCCATCACGTAGTGGGGCTCTTCACCCACCCTGACCAAGAATGGAAAGAAATTCGTGGCGACCAGGAGGAAAGCATCAGCCACATGTACCTGACCCATACCCTGATCCTGGCAGCGATTCCCGCTGTGGCGGCCTTTATCGGCACCACGCAGGTCGGCTGGGTGATCGGTAACCGGCCACCGGTGATGCTGACCGTGGAAAGCGCGCTATGGATGACGGTCATGTCGTACCTGGCGATGCTCGGCGGAGTGGCCGTGATGGGCGCGTTCATCCACTGGATGGCGCGCACCTATGACGCCAATCCGAGCCTCGCACGCTGCGTTGCCTTTGCAACCTACACCGCAACGCCCCTGTTCATCGGCGGCCTCGCCGCCCTGTACCCGCACCTGTGGCTGGGGATGATCATCGGTACCGCGGCCATCTGCTACACCGTGTACCTACTCTACGTCGGCCTACCGACTTTCATGAACATTCCATCCGACGAGGGCTTTCTGTTTTCAAGTTCGGTGCTTGCCGTAGGCCTGGTGGTGCTGGTCGCCATCATGGCATTCACCGTAATCGTCTGGGGACTCGGCGTGGGGCCGGTCTATACCAATTAGCAGCTCACCACAAAAAATCAGATCTGCCGACACAAGGCCGCCGCAAGGCGGCCTTTTCATGCTCCACAGACAGCGATGCAGACGACCATTCGGCGCTCAAGCCATTCGCAAGGTCGCAGCGTTGCGGCATACTCGAATGCTCTGGAGATCCATCAAGCATGCCCGAGCAACTCAATACCCGCGTCGAAGACTGTTTCCAACAAGCCGAATCCTTTTTCAAACGACCTTTCAAACGCCCCGTGGTGAGCCTCAAGCTGCGCGGTCAAAAAGCCGGTGTCGCCCATCTGCACGAAAACCTGCTGCGCTTCAATCCACAGCTGTACCGGGAAAACACCGAAGACTTCCTCAAGCAGACCGTGGCCCACGAAGTCGCGCACCTGATCGCCCATCAACTGTTCGGCGACCGCATCCAGCCCCATGGCGAGGAGTGGCAATTGATCATGCGCGGCGTGTACGAACTGCCGCCCAATCGCTGCCACACGTACGACGTCAAACGCCGCAGCGTGACCCGCTACATCTACAAATGCCCATGCCCCGACAGTGACTTCCCCTTCTCGGCCCAGCGCCATGGCCTGGTGCGCCAGGGACGGCGGTATTTGTGCCGGCGGTGTCGCAGTACCTTGGTGTTCAGTGGGGAGATGCGGGTCGAGTAGTTGGTTTTATCGTGGCGGTACTGGCCTCATCGCCAGCAGGCTGGCTCCCACAGGGATCAGCGTTGATCACCTATTCCGAAACACCGCAAATCACTGTGGGAGCGGGCTTGCCCGCGATGACGGCCTCATAGTCGCTAAAGAACCACCTTGGCACCGCGCAACTGCGCAATCCGCTCAACACTGAACCCCAACTCCCGCAACACCTGATCCGTATGCTGCCCCAGCGCCGCGCCAATGTGCCTGGGCTCAGGCAATCCGGCGGAAAACTTCAGCGGACAGGCTATCTGCGCCTGACTCGAACCATCCCCCCGCGGCACCTGCGTCAACAGTTCCCGCGCCTGCAACTGGGGATGACGCACCGCTTCACCGAGCTTCAACACCGGTTCGACACAGGCGTCCAGCTCGGCGAACAACGCGCACAGCTCGGCAAAGTCATGCTTCTCGAACTCGACCTTGAGCGCATCCTTGAGCTTTTTCTGCTGCTCGGGCTGTGGAGACAAGCCCAGGTTCGCCAGTTCCTCCAATCCCAGGGCTGTGCACAACGGTTTCATGAAGGACGGTTCCAGGCTGCCCACGGACAACCAGCGCCCATCCCTTGAGCGGTAGTAGTCATAGAAACTGCCGCCATTGAGCATCTGGTCTTCCGGGCCCGGCTCGACGCCACAGGCCAGATACCCGGCGCCCGCCATGGCGTTCAGGCTGAACGCGCAATCGGTCATGCTCACATCCAGCTGCTGCCCCTGCCCGCTGTGCTGCCGGGCGATGACCGCCGCCAACAGACCGATAACCCCATGCAGCGAGCCACCGGCGACATCCGCCACCTGCATGCCCAGGGGCAGCGGTCCACTGTCCGCGCGGCCGGTGTAGCTCGCCAGTCCGGCCAGGGCCAGGTAATTGATGTCATGGCCGGCGCGATCCTTGTAGGGACCGGTCTGGCCGTAGCCAGTGATCGACACATAGATCAGCCGGGGATTGATCGCTTTCAGGGCTTCATAACCCAACCCCAGCCGCTCCATGACACCGGGGCGGAACTGCTCCAGCACGATGTCGTAGTCCTGCAGCAGTTGCTTGATCACCTCCAGCGCTTCGGGTTGCTTGAGGTCCAGGGCGAGGCTGCGCTTGTTGCGGTTGAGGTAGGCATGGCTGGCCGAGATACCCTGATCGTGGGGCGGCAAGACCCGCAGCAGATCCATGCGGGTGGGCGATTCGATGCGCAGGACTTCGGCGCCCATGTCCGCCAGCAGCAACGAGGCGAAGGGCCCCGGCAACAGTGTCGAAAAATCCAGGATCTTCAGTGAGGCCAACGGACCGAGCATGAGCGTTCTCCCGTAACGATGCCGTAAGCCTAGGCAGGCCAGGGCAATGGAGCAATCACCTTATGCGCCAGTCGGGCTGACCGTTGCGCTCAAAACGCGGGCATGAAAAAACCCGCTGAAGCGGGTTTTTCATGACGACATGCCTTACTTGACGTTGCTTGGGGTCGCACCCTCGGCGACGCCGAGGTCGTCCTGTGGTCGCTCATCGGCGATGCCGCGACCACCGGAAGCCAGTTCCGATTGCAGTACGTCGGTGTCCAGTTCCTTGACCCACTTGGCCACAACGATAGTGGCAACGGCATTGCCCACCAGGTTGGTCAAGGCGCGGGCCTCGGACATGAAGCGGTCGATGCCGAGGATCAGCGCCAGGCCGGCAACCGGCAGGTGGCCGACGGCAGACAGGGTGGCCGCCAGCACGATGAAACCGCTACCGGTCACGCCTGCGGCCCCTTTGGACGACAGCAGCAAGACCACCAACAGGGTGATCTGGTGGGTGATGTCCATGTGGGTATCGGTGGCCTGGGCGATGAACACCGCGGCCATGGTCAGGTAGATGGCGGTACCGTCGAGGTTGAACGAGTAGCCGGTCGGAATCACCAGGCCAACGACGGACTTCTGTGCACCCAGACGCTCCATTTTGATCAGCATGCGCGGCAGCACCGACTCCGAAGAGGAAGTACCCAGCACGATCAGCAGTTCTTCACGGATGTAGCGAATCATTTTCAGGATGCTGAAGCCGTGCAGGCGGGCAATCGAACCCAGCACGACCAGGACGAACAGCAGGCAAGTGATGTAGAAGCAGGCCATCAGCTGACCGAGCTGCACCAGCGAGCCGACACCGTAGGCACCGATGGTGAATGCCATGGCACCGAAGGCACCCAGTGGCGCGAGCTTCATGATCATGTTGATGATGTTGAACATCACGTGGGCGAAGCGATCGATGAAGTCCAGCAGAGGCCGGCCATAGGCACCCAGGCGATGCAGGGCGAAACCGAAGATCACCGAAAACATCAACACTTGCAGGATGTCACCCGTGGCGAAGGCGCCGACGATGGTGGTCGGGATCACATTCAGGAGGAAGCCGACCACGCTTTGATCAGCACCGGCGGCGACATAGCTGGCGACTTTCGAGGCGTCCAGGGTCGCCACGTCGATGTGCATGCCGTTGCCCGGCTGCACGATGTTGACCACGACCAGACCCACCAGCAAGGCAATGGTCGAGACGATTTCGAAATACAGCAACGCGTAGCCACCGGTCTTGCCGACCGACTTCATGTCCTGCATACCGGCGATACCGCTGACCACGGTACAGAAGATGATCGGGGCAATGATCATCTTGATCAGCTTGATGAAGCCGTCACCCAGTGGCTTCACGGCCACACCGAGCTGTGGATAGTAGTGACCGAGCAAGATACCGATGACAATTGCAACGATCACCTGGAAATACAGGGATTTATACAGTGGCTGACGAGTCGTCATTGCAAAGTTCCTCAAGAGTGCCCGGTGACAACATCCAACTGTTGTTCGTGACACCTGAATTGCGAACCCTCCTGCACTGGAGGGATTTGTTGTTCGAGCTGCACAACGGCAGGCATCTGCTCGTTGCATCGCAAGCCCCGTGCCATTTTCTGCAAAAAGTCCGCAAGCCTTTTGCCATCAGGGTTGCAGGGATTTCCCGTTCCTCAAGTGACCCACAGGAGGTGGCGGATTTCCGCCCTTCCAGTAAAACCTTTCATGCAAATTGGCGGATATCCGCCCTGTTCACACCTGCACCGCGCAGCTACCATCCGTCGCTCAATGGACGGATTTGCCATTCATGCGCGAACGCACTATCGCCAGTCATTTCGCCCGGGCCGCCCTCGGTGGCGCGCGCCGGCTCGGCTACGATTATTCGGCTCTGCTTCAGCAATTGGGGATCAGCCCCGAGTTGCTGAATGAACCGCGGGCGCGCATTGCGCCGGAACAGTTCACCCAGTTGCTGCAAGCGTTATGGCTGGCACTGGACGACGAGTACCTGGGATTCGGGCAAGCGCCGAGCAAACCGGGCAGCTTCGCGATGATGTGTCATGCCGTGATTCACTGCCGCAGCCTGGATAAGGCACTCAATCGCGGCTTATTGTTTTATAGCCTATTCCCCGGAGCACCGCGCCTGACCTTGACCCACGAGGACGAATGGGTTCGCCTGACACTGGACGACTCAAGGCTCTGGGATCCGGATCATTTTCTCAGCGAGAGCCTGCTGGTGACCTGGCACCGCTTCGGCAGCTGGCTGATCGGCCAGCGCATTCGCCTGGAGCAGGCGACCTTCAGCTACCCCAGGCCCGAACACGGTGCCGAATACGATTTGCTGTTCTCCTGCCCCCTGGCGTTCGCCGCTGGCCGCAGCAGCCTGCTGTTCCACAGCCGTTACCTGAACATGCCGCTCTTGCAGGACGAACGCACCCTCAGGCACTTCCTTGAGCGCTCCCCTGCCAACCTGTTATCGCGCCCCGACGATGGCGACAGCTTGAGCAGTCAGTTACGCCGCCTGCTCAGCCGCGACAGTTCATGCTGGCCGGACCTGGACGCCGTGGCCGCGCACCTGCACATCAGCCCGCAGACTTTGCGAAGGCATTTGCGTGAGGAGGGTTCGAGCTTTCAGGAGCTGAAGGACCAGTTGCGCCGTGACATCGCGATTTATCACCTCAACCGCGCCGACCTGTCATTGCAACAAATCGCCGAGCAGTTGGGGTTTTCCGAGCCGTCGGCGTTTCATCGGGCGTTCAAGAAATGGACGGGTTTGACACCGGGGGCTTATCGGGCTCAGGAGCGTTGAGGTTTGCGGTGTATTGACTGGCCCCATCGCTAGCAGGCTAGCTCCCACAGTGATTAGCGTCGTACCCAATTTCTGAGCTCGGCGCCTAACCTGTGGGAGCTAGCCTGCTAGCGATGGGGCCAGCCAGATCAATAAACAACCCAGGTTCATACCGCGGAAAAATGAATCCGAAACGCCGCCCCACCCATCGATGAATCCCCCAGGGTCAGCCTGGCGCCGTAGCTCTCGATGATGTCCTTGACCACCGCCAGGCCGATGCCCTGCCCCGGATGCTGGCGATCCAGGCGTTCACCGCGCTGCAGGATTCGCGCACGCTGATCCGCAGGCACGCCGGGGCCGTCGTCCTCGATACACAACTCGATGCCACCCAGGGTTTCGCGCACGCTGATGCGGATTTCACCGAGGCACAAGCGGTATGCGTTCTCCAGCAGGTTGCCGAGCATTTCCAGCAAGGCGCCTTTCTCGATGGGCAGGTAACAGGGGTCTGGCAGATCGAAAGCGACGTGCACGCGCTTGTCGCGGTAGACCTTGTCCAGCGTATCGCACAGGCTTTGCAGCACCGGCCGCAGACGCTCCTGATGCCTGACCAGACCGCTTTTGCGCAGACTGGCACGCTGCAATTGATAACTGATCTGCTGGCTCATGCGCTCGATCTGGGTTTGCAGCACCCAGGCCTGATCGCGATCTTCCGGGCGCTGGGCCATGTCCTCGCTGACGCCCTGCAACACCGCCAGCGGTGTCTTCAGGCTATGGGCCAGATCATCGAGAGAGTCGCGATAGCGGCTGCGCTGCTCGCGTTCACTGTGCAGCAAGCGGTTCAGGGAACCGGTCAGGCGCAACAACTCCCGCGGATGCTCTTCGCTGAGGCTTTCGCGAGTGCCGCCCTCGATCTGGTCGAGCTCCTGGCTCAAGCGGCGCAAGGCCTGCAAACCCCAGGTCAGGCCACTCCACAGCAATCCCAACAGCACCAGCAAGGCAGCGCCGAAGCCCAGATAAAGATTTTCCCTCAAGCCTTCGAGGGTCACTTCGTATTCGCGAACCGGTTGCAGTGCCACGATGCTGAACGCCGCACTCTTGCCGCCCAGCAATTTGACCTCGACGTCATAGACAAAAAATTCCTGGCCATTGGCTTCGCGAATCCGCGCGAACTCATTGCCACGGCCGTCATATCGCGGTTTGTAGTTGATGTGCTCTTCCTGGGTCGCCTTCGAGCGCCAGACCAATCGACCTTCGCGGTCATAGATGTAGCCGAGCAGGCGACTGTCGGTCAGGTTGAAGCGTTCATCGGGCAATTGCGCCGGCATCAACAGGCTGTTGTCTTCCACCCGGGCGGCGGAGATCAGCGTGGTGACGTCCGACGCCAGGCGTTGCTCAATGGAATCCTGCAATGCCAGGCTGAACGCGCCCTGCATCGCCGGCAACAAGGCGAGCATGAACAGCACCGCCAGGAGGGTGGCGGCGAGCATCAAGCGAACGCGAAGCGAGCGAATCAAGTGCAACGCTCATTGAACAGGTAACCCAGACCTCGCACCGTGTCGATCGGTTTGAACCCGGAAGGACCTTCCAGTTTGCGCCGCAGGCGACCGACCAGCACCTCGATCACGTTCGGGTCGCGCTCGTCGTCATCGGGATAGAGTTGTTCCATCAAACGATCCTTGGGCACCACTTGCTGGTGATGGCGCATCAGGTATTCAAGAATGCGATATTCATAGGCGGTCAATGCCAGCGGTTGCTCATCGAGAGACGCCTGCTTGCGATTGAGGTCAAGCAACAGCGGGCCGGCGACAATGGTCGACTGGGTGAAGCCGCTGGAGCGGCGCAGCAGGGCGTTCAAGCGTGCGTCCAGTTCTTCGAACTGAAATGGTTTGACCACGTAATCATCGGCACCGGCCGCCAGGCCTTCGACCTTGTCCTGCCAGTTGCCGCGAGCCGTCAGGATCAGGATCGGAAAGGTCTTGCCCCGTGAGCGCAGCTGGCGGATCAGATCGAGACCGCCCATGCCGGGCAGGCCGAGGTCGATGACGGCCAGATCGTGATTGTACTGCTCGGTCTGATACAGCGCCTCTTCGGCATTGGCCACAGACTCGACGACGTGACCGCTGTCGGTCAGGCGAGTTTGCAGGTGATGACGCAAGAGCGCTTCATCCTCGACGACCAGCAATTTCATAACGCTCTCCCTACGATCAACATCTGCACAGGCGCATGTTTATCCAACAGTATGCACACCGACGCCGGATCGGGCTTGGGACGATCCGGCGCAGTTGTTTTGAAAAACGCTTTTTCAGAAAGCGTAGTTGGCGGCCAAGTAAGTCTGGGCGCTGCTGCTCAGACCCAGCGAACCTTGTTTACTGCCACCGTGCTTGCTCACTTCGGTGCTGGCATTGCTTTTCAGGTAACGGTAACCCAGTTCGACCGAGGTGTTTTTTGTAACTTGTTGCAGGACACCAATCTGGCCGCCGACGGCGTAGCCGATATCGGTGTCGCGGCTGAAGCCCCTGGACTCTTGGGCGATCTTGGTCAGGCCGACAGTGGCACCGCCGAACAGCTTGGTGGTATCGCCCATAGGCACGAACAGGTCATAGCTACCCAGCAGGTTCTCCTGACGCAGTTTAATTCCATCGTGCGAGGCCGACACATTGTCGTAGGTAGCGTAGTAACGGCCGTGGTCATTTTGCTGACCCAGACGCACACCCCAGGTACTGTTCTGACTCAATATGCCGTCAACATCCGGGCGATTGAGGTTTTTATTGAGTGCACGGGACTTTTGTACATTGTCGCTGGTCCATCCATAAGTAAGGCTGGCGAAGGTATCGTCGGCCTGGGCGGCGGCACTGGCGCCCAGTACGGTGAAGGCCAGAAGCATATTTTTCAATGCAGTCATGATGTCGTTCCTTGAGTTGGTGTTTTTCGGGTACAGGGCAAGGTTACGCACGGCGCCCTGAACTCCCCCTGAACGCCCCCTGAACCTCGGCTGAACCAACCCGGCCCGTATGTTTCGATAGTTTTCAAGAGGAGTGCTGACCATGCGCATGACGTTCGCCGTCCTTCTGCTGGCCCTGAGCGGGTTCAGCCAGGCGGCTGTCCAGACCCAGGAAATCCCCTATCAAAGCAGCGACGGGACCCGGATGATCGGGTACTTCGCCTACGACGACGCCATCAAGGGACCGCGCCCCGGCGTTGTGGTGGTGCATGAGTTCTGGGGCCTGAACGACTACGCCAAGCGCCGCGCGCGCGATCTCGCCGGATTGGGCTACAGCGCCCTGGCCATCGATATGTACGGCGATGGCAAAAATACCGAGCACCCCAAGGACGCCATGGCGTTCATGCAGGCGGTCAACAAAGACAGCGCAGTGTCCAGTGCGAGGTTTCAGGCCGGGCTCGACCTGCTGAAGCAGCAGGCGCAGACCGACCCGAACAAAATCGCCGCCATTGGCTACTGCTTCGGCGGCGGGGTGGTGCTCAATGCTGCGCGCCAGGGTGTGCCATTGGCGGGGGTTGTGAGTTTTCACGGTGCCCTGGCGACCACCACACCGGCAACACCCGGCAGCGTCAAAGCCAAAATCCTGGTGGAACATGGCGCGCAGGACAGCATGATCACCGCTGATAACGTCGCGACGTTCAAGGCTGAAATGGACAAGGCCGGGGCCGACTACAAGTTCGTCAGCCTGGCAGGCGCCAAGCACGGCTTCACCAACCCGGATGCCGACCGTCTGGGCCACGGTGATCATGGCGGGCCGGACATCGGTTATAACAAGGCGGCGGATGAGCAGTCGTGGGCGGACATGCAGGCGTTCTTCAAGAAGATCTTTGGCTGATCAGGCACCGTCGGAACACCGCCCCGTAGGAGCTGCCGCAGGCTGCGATCTTTTGACCTGGTTTTCGACAGATAAAGATCGCAGCCTGCGGCAGCTCCTACGGGCGGCGTAACGAGGAAGTCCTCAGTCTCGCTCTCAACCGTTGCACTATCCAGCCCCAAGGCAACCCGGCAAAATGTCGAACATGAACGACGCCCCCGCCCTGCCCCTGTGCTGTACCCCGCTCGATGACCATTGGCCGCTGCCTTTCGTGCTGCCTGATGCGGTGCTGCTGAGCACGCACTTCGACAGTTCGCGATTGCTCGCCGATGATTTCCACCGCAGTGCCGTCGAAGCGCCGGCGACTATCCAGCGCTCGGTGGCCAAGCGGCAGGCGGAGTATCTCGCCGGACGGATTTGCGCTCGAGCGGCGTTGCGGCAACTTGAGGGCTCGAATTTCATTCCCGCCATCGGAGAGGACCGGGCCCCCGTCTGGCCAGCGCATATCGCTGGCTCGATCACCCACAGCACCGGTCGGGCGGCGGCGATCGTCGCCAATAAAAGCCATTGGCGCGGCCTCGGCATGGACCTGGAGAATCTGTTGAATCCGGAGCGGGCCGAGCGCCTGGCCGGGGAGATTCTCAACAAACCTGAATTGCAGCGCATGGCAGCGGGTTCGCGTGACCAGCTCGCTTTGTCGGTGACGCTGACGTTCTCGGTCAAGGAAAGCCTGTTCAAGGCGCTGTATCCGATCGTGCAGCGCCGTTTCTACTTTGAACATGCCGAAGTGCTGGAGTGGACCGAACTTGGGGAAGTCAGGCTGCGGTTGCTGACGGATCTGTCTGCCGAGTGGTGTTATGGCAGGGAGCTGGAGGCGCAGTTCGGGGTCAAGGATGGGCAGTTGTTGAGTCTGGTCAGTATTAAAGCCTGAGGTTTTCGGCACCGGTCAAAGCCCTTCGCGAGCAGGCTCGCTCCCACAATCGATCGAGTAGTTTCAGAATAAACGCGATCACTGTGGGAGCGAGCCTGCTCGCGATGGGTCCCTGCCAGACACCAGCAGTCTCAACGCTTCTCCTGATTGCGCGGCCAGCTCAAGCTGAAACACGCCCCGCCCAGGCTTTTGCTCTTGCCCACCAGTGCGCGGCCGTCGTGCCAATGGATGATCCGCCGCACGATCGACAGCCCCAACCCATGCCCGCCAGACGCGCGGGTGCGACTGTCGTCCAGGCGCAGGAACGGGGTGAAGATCTTTTCCCAGGCCGGCTCCGGCACACCCGGGCCATCATCTTCGATATCCACCCGGCAGCGCTGCTGCCCCACTTGATAACTGATGGTCACCCGCGATTGCGCGTGGCGCATGGCGTTGGTCACCAGGTTCTGGATCGCCCGGTGCAGGTAGCGCGGTTCGGCTTCGACCCAGGCATCGTCACAGTCGGCCGCGGACAGGCACAGACCCCGCTGCACCGTGACTTCGGCACGCAAGGGCGCCAGCTCCTCGATCACCTGATTGACCAGGGCATCAAGATCAATGCGCTGGAAGTTCAGCGCCGGCGAACCCTGTTCCAGCCGCGCATAGGTGAGCATCTCGTCCACCAGCCGATCGAGGTCTTCGATATCGTTGTCCATGCCCTGGCAGTATTTTTCCAGTGCCTGTGGCGTACTGGCCGAGCCGATCATCTCCAGGCCGAAACGCAGGCGCGCCACCGGCGTGCGCAATTCGTGGGACACCGCCCGCACCAGTTCGCGCTGGATCGCGAGCAATTGTTGCAAGTGCTCGGCCATCTTGTTGAACGCCGATGCCAGGCGCCCGACAGAGTCGGCACCGCGGGTCGGCACCCGGGTTTCCAGGCTGCCCTGGGCAATGCGCGTGGCCGCCGCCTCGAGGCCACGCAGGCGGCGCTCGAGCTGGCGCACCAGCAGATACACGATCAAGCCGATCAGGGTCAGGCCGAGGGCGGCAATCAGCACCAGCCACTGCGGGGGATAGGGGTTCATTTGATACAAGGGGCCGATTTCCAGGACCCACGGCGTGCCGACCATGCCGGCGAACACGCGGATCGAATCGCCCTCCTTGCCCAGGGCCATTACCGTATCGCCCTCGGACACCCGGCGACTCTGGTCTTCGTCCATGTCCGCCTGGTCCACCGTGACCAGGCGCAGGTCGAAACCAAATCCCTTGTCTTCCTTCAATTGCGCCAGGCGCTTGGGCTGCTCGGCCACCGGCGAGCGCACCAGTTCGTCGGCCAACAGGTAAATCGTCGCCCGGGCCAGTTGCTCGCTGATTTGCTGCACCTCCCCGGTGAGCATCAACTGTTCCTTGTCGCTGACCAGTTTGTAGACCTTCGCCGCGTGTGGCCCCGTCTGCTCGACCAAGGCCTGACCGCGCAGCACGCGGGTACGCTGGGTCAGATCGAGGTCGGTCTCGACAAAGGTGGTCAGCCCCAGCGGAATCCCCAGCAAGCGCTCCCAGACCAGCAGGGCCCGATGGCGCTCGGTCTGGTTCATCGGCCGCAGGTTGTCGGCCATCAGCGAAAACGTACCGTGGGCCAGGCGCTCGCGGTACTGCTCGCTGCGGACCTGATTGAGCATGTGCAGGGCCAGCACGCCGAGCACCGCCACCAGGATCAGTGCGGCGCACATGCCGCCATAGATGCGCAGGAAGATCGAGTTCACAGGGATGGGTCTACGCAGGCCTCGGGGACGAACAGATACCCTTTGCTGCGCACGGTCTTGATCAGCCGTGGGTGTTCGGGGTCGTCGCCGATTTTCGGGCGGATGCGCGAGATGCGCACGTCGATCGAGCGGTCCTGGCCGTCATAGCCGATGCCCCGCAGCGCGGTAAAGATTTCCTCCCGGGACAGAATGCGCCCGGCGTTATCCACCAGCAGCCAGAGCAGGTCGAATTCCGCGCTGGTCAACTCGATGCCGTTGCCCTGCAACCAGGCTTCGCGCAAGGCGTTGTCGACAATCAGCGGGCCAAATTGCAGGCGCCGCTGTTTTTCCGGAACCACTTCGGCAGGTTCGCTGCGCCGCAGCAAGGCCTGGATGCGCGCAAGCAACAGACGCGGGCGCACCGGCTTGCACACGTAGTCGTCGGCGCCCAGGTCGAGGCCGAGGATCTGGTCGGTATCGTCCGTGCGGGCGGTGAGCATCAGGATCGGGCCGTCATAGCGGGTGCGGACCTTGCGGCAGATACTCAGGCCGTCTTCACCCGGCAGCATCAGGTCGAGGATCACCAGATCCGGTTGTTCATTGATGATGCGGGCGGCAGCCAGCGCACCATCACCTTCGATCGAGACGCGCAGGCCATTGGCTTCCAGGTAATCGCGGGTCAGTTCGGCCAGTCGCTGGTCGTCCTCCACAATCAATACCTGCCAGGCTTCTTGCTCCACGGGGACCTCTGCTTGCAAAAACACTCATAAAGAAAGGATCCGCCCGTTTATTTGTAATGATTGGGCAGGATAAATATGTATACATTCTGGCCGAATGTATAAACGTCGCCCGCCGAGAACACAAGCGGGGAAATGCGTTCGGACAACCGGGATTTTTGTGATAGGGTTCGCGCCCTTAAAAATCCGAACGGCTGTTTTTCATCGCTGAAAATCTGTGAAAAACAGCGCGCTCCAGCTAGGTCGCGGCCTACACGCCAGTTCCCTCTTTCACACACAATTTACGCACAGGTTTATCCACAGGTAGTACGTTGCAACACCCTCCAAAACGCATTATCTTGTACCTCAGCGCTAAAAAAACCCTACATGTAGGGTTTCACCGTAAAAGCGCAACCACATTTCAGACCACAAACTCAAGCGCTTTATTGCCGGTTTAGGGTTGAACCAAGCACGATTTTACAAGCCCAAACCGCATGCGCGGATGGCACCGTTTTTAGCAGGCTTGAACAGCCAGAACGGTACGGGTGTTGCAGTCATTACTGGCACCCCGAAAGGAATCCGGCGGTGAGCCCAGGCTCGCGGCCAAAGACTTCGGCAAGGAAGCGGCATCATTAGCCTTTTTCCTACTGTCCCGAAGTTGTTATGCCCGACACCACGTCGGTTGTAGTGCTTCAGGACAGAACGGTGGGCACCGTGATGGTGCCCAAACAAACTTAGAGAATGTGGAGACACTCCCCCATGCAAACCGACACAACTCGCGAGAACCCGCAGGGTACCTTGCCGCAGGCCGCCGATTCGAATTCGGATCTGTCCGCCACCGCGCCAGGCCAGCTGCGTGTGATCAAGCGTAACGGCACCGTCGTGCCTTACACCGATGACAAGATCACCGTCGCCATCACCAAAGCGTTTCTCGCAGTTGAAGGCGGCACCGCTGCGGCTCCGTCACGAATCCATGACACCGTTGCCCGCCTGACCGAACAGGTCACCGCGACCTTCAAGCGTCGCATGCCGCCGGG
>Ga0160472_100426_pt1 | contig 32341 bp, 24 predicted proteins | sample HID1973M_E11MG_FD_108267 | JGI IMG/M metagenome (GOLD analysis project Ga0160472, IMG submission 108267) | Enriched mosquito-associated microbial communities from UW Madison campus, WI, USA - HID1973M_E11 MG | ecosystem: Host-associated > Arthropoda: Insects > Digestive system > Unclassified ... | reverse complement strand
GCACCTACGCGGTGACCCAGGCCGACCTGGACGCGGGCAGCGTGACCAACACGGCCACGGCCAACGGCACCGATCCGGGCGGCGCGGCAGTGGTGAGCGATCCGTCCACGGCGACGGTGACGGCCGACCAGACCCCGGCGCTGCTGCTGGACAAGAGCACCACTTCGACCACCTACGACTCGGTCGGCGACACGCTGCAGTACAGCTATGAAGTCACCAACTCCGGCAACGTCACCATCACCGGTGCGATCACGGTCGACGACGATCGCATCGTCGCACCCAACAGCGTGAACTGCCCGGCACTGCCGGCCGGCGGACTGGCGCCGGGCGATTCGATCACCTGCACGGCCACCCATATCGTGAGCCAGGCCGACCTGGACGCGGGCAGCGTGGTCAACGTCGCCACCGCCACCGACGGATCCACGGTGTCGCCGCCGGACAGCGAAACGGTGGACGGCACCCAGGTGGCGACCATCGTCCTCGACAAGACCGCCAGCGTGGACGACACCAATGGCGACGGCGTCGTCGGCGATGCCGGCGACACCATCACCTATGCGTTCTCGGTGGAGAACACCGGCAACGTCATCCTGGCGCCGGTCGCCGTCACCGATCCGCTGCTGCCATCGCTGTCGTGCAGCATCCCGACGCTGGAGCCCGGCGACACCGCCAGCTGCGTGGCCACCGGCAACACCCATGTGATCACCACCGCCGACGAGGCCAACGGCAGCGTGGAGAACACCGCGCTGGCCACCGGCGATGCCCCCGGCCCGGCGCCGGACGCCACCGACGAAGACACCCTGGTCACGCCGACCTCGCCGACGCCGGCCACCACCAGCGTGGCCAAGGTCGCCGATCCGGTGTCCGGGACCGAGGTCTCTCCCGGCGACACGCTGACCTACACCGTCACCGTGACCGTCGCCGACGCCAGCCTGCACGAGCCGGTGACCCTCACCGACACCCTCGGCACGGGCCTGACCTTCGTTGCGGTGACCAGTCCAGGCGAGTTCACCTGCAATGCCGCCAACCCGCTGGTCTGCACGCTGCCGGCCGGCACGGCGCCGGGAAGCTACCCGCTGGTCTACACCGCCACCGTCGACGACGACGCGACCGACAGCGTCGGCAACAACGTCGTCGCGGACAAGCCGCCGGGCGTGGATCCGGATCCGGTCTGCACCAGCTGCGACACCGACCATCCGGTGGTGCCGTCGACCAGCACCGTGTCCAAGTCGTCCACGCCCGCCAGCAACGTGCCGGTCAATCCCGGCACCACCATCACCTTCACCCTGACCACGGTGGTAAGCGGCTCGGTGACCACCGAACCGATCACCCTGGTCGACACCCTGGATCCGGGCCTGACCTTCGCCGGCGTGACCGATGCCGGCGACTACACCTGCAGCGGCGGCCTGACCTGCGTACTGCCGGCCGGCACCCTGCCGGGCAGCTACGACGTGGTCTATACGGCTACCGTCGACGCGGACGCCAGCGGCGATCTGCGCAATACCGTGGTGCCGGGCAATCCGCCGGGTGGCGATGCCGAGCCGGTGTGCACCACCTGCGAGACGGTGCATCCGGTCAGCCGGCCGTCGGTTGCGCTGGAAAAGGAGGTCACCGACAACGACGATGCCGACGGCAACGGCGAGGTCAGCGTCGGCGACACGCTCACCTACACGGTCACCGCCACCAACACCGGCAACGTGCCGCTGGCCAACGTGACCATCGTCGACGAGCTGGTCACGCCCGGCAGCGCCACCTGCGCGCTGGTGCAGCCGGGTGGCCGGTGCGAACTGGTCGCCACCTACGTGGTCACCCAGGCCGACGCGGACGCCGGCCAGGTACTGAACACCGCCACCGTGACCACCGAGGCGCCGCCGGACGTGCCGCCGCTGCCGCCGCAGGCCTGTCCGGCCGGTTCGACCGATCCGGCCTGCACCGCCGACAACGTGACCCCGGTGATCCAGCGCCCGGCCATCGCCACCACCAAGGCGGCGGTGCTGAGCGTGGACAACGCCACGCCGGGCAAGGGCAACATCGGCGACGTGGTCACCTACACGGTGAACGCGACCAACACCGGCAACATCACCCTGACCGGGGTCACCGTCACCGACACCTTCCAGGGCGGCACGCCGGTGCCGCTGACCTGCGCCCCGGGCACCCTGGCACCGCGCCAGACCGCGACCTGCGACAGCTACGACCACACCGTCACCGAGGCCGATGTCCGTTCCGACGAAGGCCTGCTGGTGAACACGGTCCTGGCCCAGGGCGACGCCGGCGTGATCACCGGCACGGTCCAGGTCACCGCGAATGCCGCGGCCCAGGTCGAGGTCCAGAACGAACCGGCGCAGCTGCACCTGATCAAGGCCGTCGGCGTGCGCCAGGTCAACGTGGGCGACCTGGTCCGCTACACGCTGACCCTGGAGAACACCGGCGAGACCGACCTGGTCGACGGCTACCTGGTCGATACCCCGGCACCGGGCTTCACCTACGTGGAAGGCTCGCTGCAGGGCGACGACGACGACGATTTCGTCACCGCCTCCGGCTCTTCGCCGCTGCGCATCTCGGACATCGACATCGCCGCCGGCAACACCGCCACGATGAGCTACCTGATGCGGGTCGGCGCCGGCGTGAGGCCGGGCGCGCAGGTCAACCGCGCCATCGCCTACGATCCGGCCTACGACGGCCCGGCCTCGAACGAAGCCACGGCCGAGGTCCTGCTGGGATCCGATCCGCTGCTGGACGAGAGCCTGATTTCCGGCACGGTCTTCAGCGACCGAGACGGCGACAGCTGGCAGGACAGCGCCGCGCTCACCGGCGTGCGCGTGCAGGGTGGCTTCGCGCCGGGCGCCTATGTCGCCGGCTCGACCACGGTCGATCGCGGCGATGGCCCGCAGGCCGAACCCGATGCCAGCGCACCGCTGCTGCACGGCATCGCCGTCGGCCGGATCGATGGGCGCCAGTCCGTCGCCGATCCCGCCAGCGCGCATGAAGTGGTCATCCGCCAGCGCCTGCGCGAACTGGACTTCACCGACGACTTCGTGCTGACCAGCGAGCAGGGCGCCACCGTGCGCATGGCCGCCGACGGCAGCACCACCGTGGAGGCCAGGGGCGACGCCGCCAAGGGCCTGACCGCCGCGGCGCCGACGGTCGAGCGCCAGGTCGCGCAGGCCGGCGACGGCTACCAGGTCGACTACGTGGTGCGCAACGAGGGCATCGACGAGCGCGGCATCCCCGGCGTGCGCATCGCCTCGGTCGAAGGCCTGCTGATCGAGACCGACCAGTACGGCCGTTACCACCTGGTCGGGATCGACGCCGGCCAGTCGGCGCGCGGACGCAACTTCATCCTCAAGGTGGACACGGCGACCCTACCCAAGGGCGCCGAACTGACCACCGAGAATCCCAAGGTCCGGCGCATCACCGGCGGCGTACCGACCCGCTTCGACTTCGGCGTGCGCCTACCCGAACAGGTCATCGAAGGCCACAGGCAGGTCGAGATGACGCTGGGAACGGTGGTGTTCGCGCCCGGCAGCGCACAGGTGCAGCCGCGCTACCTGCCGGTGGTCGACAGCATGGCCGAGCAGGTGCGGCGCAACGGCACCGGCGAGGTGGTGATCAGCGCGGACGGCGAGACCGAGGCGCTGGCCTTCGCCCGCGCTACCGCGGTGCGCGCCCTGCTGGACGAGCGGCTGGACGAAGCCCAGCGCGCGCAGGTCACGCTGAGCGTGCGTGCCGACCCGGACGATCCGGCGTCGCTGCTGGCGGGCATCGGCGAGGGCGGGCCGGTACTGGGCACGCTGCTGTTCGATACCGACCAGGCCACCATCAAGCCGCGCTTCGATGCCTTGCTCGACCAGGTCGCGCAGATGCTGGCGGCCAGCGGCGGCGGGTCGGTGGCGATCATCGGCCATGCCGACCGGCGCGGCAGCCGCGAATACAACGCCGCGCTGGGCATGCGCCGCGCCAAGGCGGTCTACGAGGCGCTGGCCCCGCGCCTGCCGCCGGACCTGCGGGCCAGGCTCACCGTGGAGGTGGATCCGGATCCCGACGCGCCGCTGGCGGAGCCGACGAACCAGGAGGGCAAGCCATGACCCTCCGCATCAGGATGCTCGACGCGGCGCTGCTGGCCGCGCTGCAGGGACTGGCGACCACGGCGCTGGCGCAGGAAGTCGTCGAACCGGCGCCAGCGCCAGCATCGGCACCGCAGGCCGGGGCCGCCGCCACGGGCGGCGCGCCCGCGCCGCCTGCAGGACCGCCGCCGCTGCCGGAGCCGCCGCCGGAGTGCACCGAAGAGGGTTGCACCAGCGAGGAGGGCGTCCTGCTGCGGTTGCGTACCCGCAGCGAGGACCAGCCGGTGACCGCGCCGGGCACTCCGGCGACCAGCCAGGCGCTGGCGCCGGACCGGCGCGTGACCATCGAACGCGAGCGTCCCGGCCAGGCCACGGCGCTGGGCAAGTTCTCGGTGGCGCTGCCCGACGGCGGCGTGATCTGGGCCACGGAAGACCCGAACCCCGGCATCCCGGAACTGGCGATCTCGGCGACCTCGCTGCTGCCGTTCGACGGCCAGCGCGTCACCAAGCCGGTGCGCTTCTATGCGCGCGGCAACTACAGCGCCTTCGTCGAACGCTACGAGATTTCCATCTACCGCTCCAGCGACGCGGACCTGATCGAACCCATCGCCCGGGTGCCGCTGGACGTGGCCGCCGTCGCCGAGGGCGAATGGGACGGCCAGCTGCCGGAGCGCTACCGTTTCCGCGACGGCGACGAACTGGTCTACGTGCTGCGCGCCTACGGCGCCGACGGCGCGTTCGACGAGACCTGGCCGCAGACCATGCAGCTAGTCCTGCCCGAGGAGGCTGAAGGCGGCAACCAGCGGCTGCGCGAGGCGACCGAGCGTTCGCGGGGCGTGGCCATGAGCGCCGAGGAGGCCGAGGCCCAGCGCCTGCTCGACAAGGTGTTCGCCGGCAGCGGCCTGCGCCAGCAGAACATCCCGCTGTACGGCTCGCGGGTCCGGATCCTGGGCCGCAACCTGCCGGACCGCGCCACCCTGACCATCGATGGCGACAGCTATCCGGTCGACCTGGACCGCAAGTTCGTCGCCGAATACCTGATGCCGGTCGGCACGCACGACTTCCAGATCGGCCTGAAGGCGCCGGAAGGCGAGTACGCGCACACCCTCGCGGTGGATGTCACCGGCGAATACTTCTTCGGCATCGGCCTGGCCGACGTGACCATCGCGCAGAACAGCGTCACCGGTTCGGTCGACCGCGCCTCGGTGGACGCACGTTACGCCGACGACGTGATCAGCGACGGCCGTCTGGCGTTCTACGGCAAGGCCAAGTACAAGGGCCGCTACCTGGTCACCGCCCAGGCCGACACCACCGAGCGCGACCTGGAGCACCTGTTCGACGGCTTCGGCAACGCCGACCCGCAGGACATCTTCCGGCGCCTGGATCCGGACCTGTACTACCCGGTGTACGGCGACGACTCCACGACCTGGCGCGACGTCGACACCATGGGCCGCTTCTACCTGCGCGTGGACTGGGACAAGAACCAGGCGCTGTGGGGCAACTACGCCACCGGCTTCACCGACACCGAGTACGGACAGTACGTGCGCTCGCTGTACGGCGCGGCGCTGGCCTGGCGCTCGCTGCGCAGCAACGCCTGGGGCGACCCGGGGTCGGAACTGCGCGCGTTCGGCTCGCAGGCGCAGACCGCGCCCGGGCACAGCGAGTTCATCGGCACCGGCGGCAGCCTGTACTACCTGCGCCACACCGACATCCTGCCCGGCTCGGACGAGGTCGTGCTGGAGATCCGCGACACCACCACCGGCCGGGTCGAGAACCGGGTGCCGCTGGTCAGCGGCTCCGACTACGAGATCGACGCCATGCAGGGCCGGATCCTGCTGACCCGGCCGCTGGCGCAGATCACCCGCGAGAACGTGCCCACCCTCACCCGCGACACGCCGCTGGACGGCTTCGAGCAGCGGCTGCTGGTGGACTACGAGTGGATACCGACGGACTTCGATGCCGACGACATCACCGCCGGCGTCCGCGGCAAGCACTGGTTCGGCGACCACGTCGGACTGGGTGCGACCTACGTCGACGAGAACCGCGCCGGCGAGGACTACACCCTGACCGGCGCCGATGTCACCCTGCAGGCCGGCAAGGGCACCTACCTCAAGGCCGAGTATTCGAAGACCGAGTCGTACAGCACCCCGATCTTCTTCTCCGACAACGGCGGCCTCAGCTTCACCCAGCTCAATCCGGTCGGTCCGCGCGAGGGCGAGGCCAAGGCGGTGGAGGCGCGCGCCAACTTCAAGGAACTGGGCTGGACGGAGGAAGACTGGGCCGCCGCGGCCTGGTGGCGCCAGGTCGATGCCGGGTTCTCGATCAGCCGCTTCGACACCGGCGAGGACGTCACCGAATACGGGACCGAGGTGCTGGGCTGGTTCACGCCCAACCTCAAGCTGTATTCGCGCTACAGCGAGGCCGAACGCGGCGACGACGGCCTGATCCAGGCGCAGGGCATGCTGGAGTGGCGGATCAGCGACGACGGCACCTTCAGTGCCGAACTGCGCCGCGTGCAGGAGGACCGCGCCGGCGACGAAGCCGCGGGCCTGCTGGGCGCGGTGAAGTACAGCCACCGCTTCGGCACCAGCCTGGAACTCTACGGCCTGGCGCAGGCGACCCTGGACGACGACGGCGGGCGCTACGAGGACAACAACGCGGTCGCGCTGGGCGGGCAATACCTGTTCGGCGACCTGTCCTCGGTCGGCGGCGAGGTGAGCAGCGGCGACCGCGGCAACGCGGCCACGCTCACCGCCGAGTACCGGCTGCAGCCGGACCATTCGCTCTATGGCAGCTACAGCTGGTCCACCGACACCACCGCCTACGACTCGCTGTTCAACCCCAACCGCCAGAACGGCTGGACCCTGGGCCAGCGCTGGCGGCTGTCGCAGCAGACCAACATGTTCAACGAGAGCCAGTACCTGAAGGACCCCGACGGCTCCGACGGCCTGGCCAACACCTTCGGCATGGATTTCTACCCGGGCATCGGCTGGAACCTGGGTTTCACCCTGCAGGACGGCGATCTCAACAACGTCGATGGCGGCCACGTCGACCGCAGCGCGGTGAGCCTCAACGGCGGCCGCACCTCGGTCGACACCGACTGGCAGAGCAAGCTCGAGTACCGCCGCGATCGCGGTGCCGAGGACCGCGACCAGTGGGTCAGCACCAACCGCCTGGTGCACAAGCTCAGCGAGAGCCTGCGCATCGCCGCGCGCCTGAACTACGCCGACACCGACGACCATCTGGACCGGGACGGCAGCGCCCGCTTCATCGAGGGCAATACCGGCTTCGCCTGGCGGCCGTGGGACAGCCTGCGATGGGAGATGTTCGGCCGCTACACCTACCTGTACGACCTCTCCAGCCTGGGCCAGCAGGGCGGCAACGACTACGACCAGAAGACCCAGGTGCTGTCGTTCGAGGGCGTGTACCGGCACGACGGGAACTGGGAGATCGCGGGCAAGGCCGCGCGTCGCGAGGGCGAGGTCCGCTACGGGCGCGGCGCCGGCCCATGGTTCGATTCGGCCACCGACTTCGCCGCGCTGCAGGTGCGTTACGAGGTGGTCTACGCCTGGCACGCGATGGCCGAATACCGCTGGCTGGACGTGAAGCTGGGTGGTACCCGGCAGGGCTGGCTGGTGGGGCTGGACCGCGACATCGGCCGCAACTTCCGCCTGGGCGTCGGCTACAACTTCACCGAGTTCAGCGACGACCTGACCGATTTCGACTACGACCACAAAGGCTGGTTCCTCAACATGGTGGGGATGTACTGATGTCAGCGCCGTTCGTGCGCGACCAGGCCGTCCGTGGGGTATCCCGCCTGCCCGGTCCTGCCGCGCGCGCATGCCGCCGGCCCGCCTGGCTGTTGCTGGCGCTGCTGTGGAGCACGGCCGCCGCCGCCCAGGAAGCCGACCTGGCGATCACCAAGAGCGATGGCAGCGACGTCTACACGCCGGGCAGCGAGGTGGTCTATCAGGTCGTGGTCACGAACCATGGTCCGGACACCGTGGAGGAGGCAACGGTGATCGATCCGTTGCCGGCGGGAATCCTGCTCGGCAGCTGGAACTGCACGGCCACCGGCGGCGGCTCCTGCGACCAGGGAATCGGGACGGGCGGCATCAACACCGCCGTGGACCTGCCGGCGGGAGCCCAGGCCACCTTCGTCCACACCATCAGCGTCCCTGCTTCGTTCAGCGGCCCGCTGGTCAATCGGGCGACCGTGTCCCTGCGCACGGGCACCGATGACCCGGTGCCGGCCAACAACATCGCCACCGACACCAACCGGGCGTTCGAGGCTCCCACGGTGCGACTGGAAAAGATCAGCCAGGGCGGGACCGGCAGCTTCGACTACGCGATGACGAACCTGCTGTACGCCGCCGACAGCATCACCACCAACGTCTCCGGCATGCCGACCCTGTCGACGCAGGTCGCCACGGTGACCGATATGGCGATGGTGGTGACGGTGACCGAGACGGCCAATCCGGCCTTCGTCCTCGACGACGCCAGCTGCCGCGACGAGAACGCGGTCACCACCGGCAATCCCGCCGCGTTCGGCTCGCTGGCCGGCAACGTGCTGACCGTCGATCCGGACAACCTGCGGTCCGGTGCCGGGATCGTCTGCACGTTCACCAATCTGCTCGGTGCGGATGTGTCGGTGGACACGTCCGCGCTGCCCGCCGAGGTGCGCACGGGTGGCTTGGTCAGCTATACGCTCACCGTCGCCAATGCCGGCCCGGCCGATGTCGACGGCGTGGTTCTCGGCGACACCCCGGGGGCTGGACTGGACTGCGCGACGCCGGGTACGCCGGCGGGCTGCACCGCCAGCGGCGGCGCTACCTGTCCGCCCTCGATCCCGGTCGCCGACCTCACCGGCACAGGCGTGACCATTCCCGAGTTGCCCGCCGGCGGCCAGGTGCAGGTGACGCTGCAGTGCACGGTGACCGCAAGCGGGCAATGAGCCAGGCGGCGCACGCGGCGGCACCCTGGGGCGATGGCGGGCCGTGGACCATGTTCCTGTCGCTTTCGATGACGCACGAATCCGCCAGGCCATTCGCGACCGGAGATCGATGATGGGAAGCCCGACCGCTGCCGCTTTGTTCACCCTCGCCCTGGCGACCTTCGTGCCGGCGTCGACCGGGGCCAACCCGGCCCAGGTCGCGGCCAGCGCGCCTGCCGACGTGCCCGCGGTGCCGTACGACACCGGGTCCTCCTATCGCCTTCTCGTCCCCGCTGCGGCAAGCGGTGGCAGCTTCGCGGTGATCGAGCTGAGCGAAGGCCCCGGCTACCGCACGCCCTGGCACCGCCACGACGCGATGGAGGAACGCTACTACGTCGTCGACGGCACGCTGACCGTGCAGGACGCCAGCGGAACCCGCGACTATCCCGCCGGCTCCTACATCACCATTCCGCCAGGCACGGTGCATGCGCAGGGAAACCGCACCGGGCAGCCGGTGAAGCTGCTGCTCACCCTCACGCCCGGCGGCTTCGAGCAGTTCTTCGTCGACCGCGCTGCGCTCTACACGACGACCCGGCGCGGCGATCCGGACTTCCAGGAGAAGATGATCGCGCTGGCAGGCCGGCACGCGCAGTGGCTGCAACCGGCGGATCCGCCGCCCGGCGCGCAGGCGTTTCCGGCGGCCGCACCGCCGCCGGTCGGGGGCGATCGCGACGAACACGGCTGCATCGCGTCGGCCGGTTACCGCTGGTGCGGCCGCACCGGGCGCTGCGAGCGGCCCTTCGAACTGGCGCAAGCGCAGGGATTCGAGAACACTGTCGAAGCCTACGAGCGTCATTGCCGGGTGCCACCGCCGGGCTGAGCCGGGCCCCGCCAGGAAGCGCAACGGGCGCCAGGTTCAGAGCACGCCCGGCAGCGGCTGCCCGAGCGCGGCCGCTTCGGCGGCGCAATCGCGGTCCGGTGCCGAACCCTGCGAACGTGCGGCCGCCAGTTCGGCCGAGGCCGCGGCGATGTCGGCGCGGAACGCCGGATCGGACTGCAGCCGCGCGAACGTGCCCGAGGCCATGAACCGGCCCTGCAGCACGTCGCTCTGCCAGTGCACGTTGCACACCAGCCGGCTCTCGCCGAAGCTGCGGCCGCGCGCCAGCAACGCATCGGTGCGCTCCGGGACGGCCTGGGCCAGGACCAGCGCCCAGGTCCAGCCGATCGCGGTATGCCCGGACGGATACGAGCCGTTGCCGCGCAGCGCCTGTTCGTCGTCCGGCGTGCAGCTCGGCGCACCGTTCTCGGCGAACGGGCGCGTGCGCTGGTAGCGCTCCTTGGCCGTGCGGGTGGCCATGGCCGCATCGACCAGGGTGCGGCGCAGCAGGCGATAGGTGGTCGGCGTGCGCTGCGCGTCGATGCCCACGCCCAGCGCGCAGGCGAAGGTGCCGGCGGCGTGCGGGAAATCGAGGTCGGCATCGCGCGTGGCCTGCTCGAAGCGCGGCGTGCCGCGCAGCGCCAGGGCCGCCTGCATCACCGCATGGTCCTGCGCCAGCGCCGCGCTGCCGGTGGCCGGCGGCGCCGGCACCAGCGCCAGGCTGTCGGGCACCGCATCGGGCGCGAGGTAGCCGGCGGGTATGCCGGGCCGGATCTCGGGCACCTTCGCCAAGGCGGTGGGTGCGTCGGCCGGAGCGCTGGCGCAGGCGGCCAGCAGCAGTGCAAGGGCGACCGCCATCCAGGCGCGTGGCAGCGAAGCCGATTGCCGGGGGACGCGGGGCGGTGTCATCGCGTGGTGTCCTGTATCCGTGTCGATGGCGCCGGGGCATCCAGCCCCGCGCGCAGCGCATCGAGCAGTTCGTCGTCGGCATCGTGCCGGTGTTCCCAGTACATCATGCCGCCCAGGCCGCGCGTGCGCACGAACGCGGCCTTGGCCGCCAGCGACTGCGGGTCGTCGTAGCTGATGAAGCTGTTCGTGGCGGCGTTCCACAGGTAGGGCGCATGCGCGTCGGCGTCCCAGTAGCGCACGTAGCCGTCGCGGCCGGCCAGGCCGCGCAGTTCGCGCCAGGGCAGGGCATCGACATAGCGCGCGTAGCGCTGGTTGACGCCGTGGTGCGCCGGGTCCACGCCGGTGAACTCGCGGCCGTAGAACGCCACACCGACGTTGAGCTTTTCCGGCGGCACGCCGGCGGCGAGGAATCCGTCCACCGCCTGCACCGTGGTGCGGCTGCCGGCTGGCGCCTGCTGCGAGCGGTCGAGCCCGGCATGGTGGCCGGTGGTTTCGCTCAGGCTGCCGTAGAAGTCGTAGGTCATCAGGTTGATCCAGTCCAGCACGCGCACGATGCGCGGCAGGTCCAGGCCGCGCGCGGCCTCGCCGTCGGCGGCGGCGATCGTCAGCAGGTAATGGCGGTCGCGTTCGCGTCCCAGCGCATCCAGTCGTGCACGCACTTCCTCGAGCATCAGGCTGAAGTTGTCGCGGTCTTCGGGACGGTGGCCGATGCCGGGCCCGGGCAAGGTGGGGTACTCCCAGTCGATGTCGATGCCGTCCAGGTCGTGGTCGACGGCCAGCCGCGCCACGCTGCCGGCGAAACGCGCACGCGACTGCGCGGTCAACGCGGCGTCGGAGAAATGATCCGCGCCCCAGCCGCCGACCGACGCCAGCACCTTCAGGTCCGGGTTGTCCCGGCGCAGCGCGGTGAGCCCGGCCAGCGAGCGCTGCGCGGTGTCGTGCGGCAGGTAGGCCTCGCCCTGCGGACTTACCAGGGCGAAGGCGAAGTTGACCGCGTCCAGCTTGCGCGCGCTGATCGGCGGCAGCACCGGTCCATCCATGACGTAGCCGATTACCTTCAGCCGCGGCGGCGCGTGCGGGGCGGCATCGCCGGCCGGAGTGGCCGCGTGCGCGGCGCCGGCCAGCGGCAGCGCGAGCGCCAGAAGGGACCGCAACAGCGGGAATGAAAGGATGCGGTGCGCAAAGGCCATGCGGTCTGCCGGGATGGGTGGCGGGCGACCACTATAGGTGCGCTTCGCGCGACCGTGGATCGCGCGGCGAGGGTATGCGGAACCCGTGGCGCCGGATGTCGGCTGCCACCGCCCGTGCGGCCGGCACATGACCGGATCCGGCACGGGATGGACGACGCATGGGTCATCGACTGTCCTGCGAATGCCGCGCCACGGGCGGCACGTGGCGCATGTGCGTCCCGTCAGGGGCCGGTGCGCCATCGATCGCCGCGCAGATGCAAGCGCACCGTGCAAGCGAAGCCGTCGGCCGGATTGTCGCGGCCGCGTTGTCCTTATTCCGGCGGCGGCGGTCGCGGCTTTTCCGGGAAGCGCAGCACCTTGCCCCGCACCCAGTCTTCGGTGCGCTGCCACAGCACGGGCACGTCCTCCGGCGACGGCGGCTCGAGGCTGTCGCGATCGGCTGCGTGCCCGGACTCCGGTTCCTCGTCTTCCCAGCTGTAGCGCTTGCGCGGCGGCATCGGGTCGAGCCGGCGGAACAGCCAGCCCGACAACACCCCGGCCAGCGCGCCTCCCAGGTGCGACTGCCACGAAATGCCATCCCCGTGCGGCAGCACGGTCAGTACCGAGCCGCCATAGAACAGCAGCGCGATCATGCCCGCGGCGATGGAGCCGCGATCGCGCCGCAGCAGGCCCAGCGTGGTCACCATGAACATCAGGCCGTGGGTCACGCCGCTGGCACCCAGGTGCCGGGTGCCTTCCTCGCCGAGCAGCCACGCGCCCAGCCCGGAGCCTAGCCACATCAGCGGCAACGCGCGCAGCGTGGCGCGCGGATAGACGCTGCCGGCCAGCGTGCCGAGGATCAGCAATGCGGTCGCGTTGGCGGCCAGGTGCGCCACCGAACCGTGCAGCAGCGGCGCGGTCAGCAGCCCCAGCAGCGAACCGGCATCGCGCGGCGACACCGCCAGCGCCGACACCGGCAGGCGCGGCTGCAGCACGAACACCAGCAGCAGCAGCCCGACGAAGCCCAGGCTGAGGTTGAAGGCCAGCAGCAACCGTCGGCGATCGCGCTCGGCGGCGCTCAGGGATGATTCGCGGGTCATGGGCCTTCCTTGGTACGAACCTGATCCATGGCGGCCGCGGACCGGCGAATCAAGGGCGCCGGGCAAAAAAAACGGGCGCGGTTCGCACCGCGCCCAAGCTAGCTCACCCTGCTGGGAGAGAGACAGGAGCGAGAGCCTTCCTACTTCACCTCGAAGTCCTTCGACTGGACGACCGATCCGTCGAGGGAGATTTCGACCTTGTAGCGGCCGGCGGGGAATCCGTCCGGCTTGCTGATCTGGAATGCCGTGAAGTTTTCGCCGGTCAGGTTCAGATCGCGGCTTTCCTCGTGCACGGTCTGGCCGTCCTGGAAGGTCCATTTGGCCGACAGCTTGCCGGGCACGGTGGCGGCGGCATCGCTGGTGCGTGTGGCGACCGAGGCGAAGATCGTGTCCTTCGGCGCGAAGGTGGTGGCCGGTGCGGCGACACGGCTGTCGGCGCCGACGCTGTTGCCCAGTTCGACCGTGGTGACGCTGGCGGACGCGGCGGCCGCTGGTGGCGGAGTCATCGGCGCAGGCGCCGGTTCAGTGGCCGCGGGCGCCGGTGGTGGTACCGGCTCGGGCTTCTTGCAGGCGGACAGCACGAGCGCCGTGGCCAGCGCGGCCGAGAGCGGATACAGCAGGCGGTTGCGGCTCATGGAAAGAATCCTTCTGTCGGTTCGGGAAGGCGGTCAGGCCTGGGCCGGCGGGATCTTCAGCACCTGGCCCGGCTTTATCCGGTCCGGGTCGTCGAGCTGGTCGCGGTTGGCCTCGAAGATGGCGGGCCATGCGCTGGCCTTGCCATAGAACCGCTTGGCGATCTTCGACAGCGAATCGCCCTGCTCGACCGTGTAGGTCTGCTCCGGCGGGTTGACGATTTCCGCGGTGGACGTCACTCCGCCTTGCACGTTGGAGAAATCGGGACGCTCGGAGGCAGTGCTGGTGACGCCGCCCTGCACGTTGGAAAAGTCCGGCTTGTTTCCGGTACCCATGCGCGTGACCTGTTGCGAAGGCAGGGCCACGGTCTCACAACGCCTGTTAATAAAGCATCTGGGGCTCGTGAAACGTTTATTGGTTTGCGGCCGCGATGCCGCGTGCGTTATTGACGCAGGTCACGGATGGCCGCAGGCGCCGGCGTGCCGGGCGTGGCCCGCCAGGGATTGATGTCCAGCCCGCCGCGCCGCGTGTAGCGCGCCTCCACCGATAGTTGCGCGGGCCGGCACCGGCTCAGCACGTCCAGGAAAATGCGCTCCACGCACTGCTCGTGGAAGCCGGCGTGCTCGCGGAAGCTGACCAGGTAGCGCAGCAGGCCGGTGCGGTCGATGCGCGGCCCGCGGTAGCGCAGGTGCACGCTGGCCCAGTCCGGCTGGCCGGTGACCGGGCAGTTGGACTTGAGCAGGGACGAGCACAGGTGTTCGGCGACCACGGACGCATCGTCCGCGCGCAGGTGCGCGGCGTTGGGCGGGCCGTACTCGTCGAAGTCGGCCTCGATCGCATCCAGCGACTGGCCGTAGTCGCCGGCCCCCGCGACCATCGGCGGCAGGCCGAACGCCACCTCCACCGGCGCGCCGGCACTGCGGGAAAGGTCGGCGGCAATGCACGCGCGCAGCGCGGCGGCGTCTTCGAAGCGGGCCGCGTTGAGCGAGTTGAGGTACAGCTTGAGCGACTTGGACTCGACCAGGTTCGGCGAGGTGGCCGGCACCTGCAGCGTGGCCGTGGCCGCCTGCGGCTTGCCGCGCCCGTCCAGCCAGCCCAGTTCGTAGGCGTGCCAGCGGTCGTGGCCGACGAACGGCAGGGGCGCGGCGTCGGCCAGGCCCAGTTCGCGGCGCGCGCCGAGACGCGGAATCGGGAACAGCAGCGCGGGGTCGTAGCGGGTCGGGTAGGCGACCTCGCGGCCGAGGCTGGAATCGTGTGGCGTGCTCATGCCGCCATTTTAGGCCCGCCCTGCCGGTTGCGGTCCGGCTGCGGCCCTGCGTGCGGCGCCGGGTTCAGCCGCCGACCCGATGCCATCGGCTCCTAGCGCGGCGCCAGCGCGATCAATCCGATCGCCACCACCGCCAGCACGATGGCGATGCGATTGAGCGTCGAAGTCCGCTCGCCGAAGGCCAGCACGCCCACCGCCGTGCCCAGCAGCACCACGCCGATGTTCATCGTCGCGAACACCACCGCCGGGCTGTCCGGCAGGGCCTGGTGCGCACGCACGTAGAAGGCGATGTTGCCGAAGTTGAGCAGGCCCAGCAGCAACCCGGCGCCGATGTGGCGCAAGCCCGGGCGCACGCCGTGGCGCATCCGCCGCCAGCCCTGCCAGCCGAGCATCCCGGCGAAGGCCAGCATGAAGGCCACCAGCAGCGCGGCGGCTGCCGGCGTGCCGGCCATCGCCAGGCGCTTGAGCAGCACGTCGACCACCGCGAAGCCCGCCCAGACCGCCAGCAGCAGGCCCCAGCCACGCCGGTCCGGCGCGGCGTGCGCATCCGGGCGCGCCAGGATGCCCACTACCGCGCACAGGCCCAGCGCAAGGCCGGCCAGTTTCATCGGCCCGGCCTGTTCGCCGAACAGCACGAATGCCGCCGCCAGCGACAGCAGCAACGACAACCGCTGGGCCACGTCGGTGCGGACGATGCCGGCATGACGCACCGATGCCGCCAGCACCAGGAACAGGGTCGGCAACAGACCGGCCAGCAACAGCAGCTCGGCCCACGGCGCATCGGCCTGGCGCAGCGCGGCCGGCGGCGGCTGCAGCAGCCAGGCGCACAGCATCGCCGCGGCCAGGTAGTTCCAGGTCACCATCTGCGCCACGTCCCAGCCGCGGCGCGGCGCCAGCTTCAGCAGCACCGACACCAGCACGCTGCAGGCCAGGCTCAGCAGGATGAAATGCATGTGCGAACGACCGCGGCGGAAGGCCCGCCATTGTAGGAGCCCGCCTTGCGGGCGACACCGGCGTCGTCGTACCGCGCCACGTTCGACAGCGAAGCTACCGAATCCGATGCCTGGCCGGCACGGAGGGTCGCATGCCTGCCGCCGCACCGGGTCGCCGGCAAGACCGGCTCCTACAGGAAGGCACGCAGGCCGCCTGTATCATGGCCGCATGGCCCAACCCCCGTTCCCCACCACGTCCGCAACGCTGCTGCTCGACGGCCCCGCCGGCGCGCTCGAAGTCGCCGTCGACCTGCCGGAACCGGCCGACGCGCGGCCGCTGGTGGCCGTGGTCTGCCATCCGCTGCCCACCGAGGGCGGGACCATGCACAACAAGGTCGTGACCATGGTCGCGCGCGCGCTGCGCGAACTGGGCGCGACCACGGTGCGCTTCAACTTCCGCGGCACCGGCGGTTCGGCCGGCGGTTTCGACCAGGGCGACGGCGAGCGTGACGACCTGCGCACGGTGGTCGAGTGGGTGCGCGCGGCGCGGCCGGACGATGCCCTGTGGCTGGCCGGCTTCAGCTTCGGCGCCTACGTCAGCCTGTCGGCGGCCGCCCGACTGCAGCCCGACGCGCTGGTCTCCATCGCGCCGCCGGCGTCGGGGCGTGGTTGGGACTTCGGCCCCATCCAGGTGCCGGAAGTGCCGTGGCTGGTGGTGCAGGGCGACGCGGACGAGATCGTCGATCCACAGGCTGTGTATGACTGGATCGACACCCTGCCGCGCAAGCCGCAGCTGGTGCGCATGTACGACACCAGCCATTTCTTCCACCGCAAGCTGATCGACCTGCGTGGCGCGATCCAGCACGAAGTGAAGGCGTGGCTGCCGCCGGCATGAGCGACACCGCCGCGGTACGCACGCCCTCGCAGGCCTATGCCGAAGGCGCGGCCGCCGGCCGCTGGCGCGACGATCCGGCCCAGCACCCGGCGCTGCGCGAACTGGACCGCATCCAGCGCGAACTGCTGGACAGCACCCCGACCGGCTGGCTCGCCCGGCTCGGCCTGGGCCGGCGCCCGGTCGCGGTGAAGGGCTTGTACCTGTGGGGCGGCGTGGGCCGCGGCAAGACCTTCCTGGTCGACCTGTTCTACGACACCTTGCCGTTGCCGCAGAAGCGGCGCACCCATTTCCACCGTTTCATGCGCGGCGTGCACGAGCAGCTGCGCTTGCACGCCGGCCAGTCCGACCCGCTGGCCACCATCGCCCGCGAATGGCGCGACCACCTGCGCGTGCTGGTGCTCGACGAGTTCTTCGTCACCGACATCGGCGACGCCATGCTGCTGGGACGGCTGCTGGAACGCCTGTTCGCCGAAGGCGTCACCCTGCTCACCACCTCCAACACCGCGCCGCAGAACCTGTACAAGGACGGCCTGCAGCGCGAGCGCTTCCTGCCCGCGATCGCGCAGCTGCGCGAACACTGCGTGGAACTGGCCGCCGACGGCCGCGAGGACTACCGGCTGCGCGCGCTGACCCGCTCGTCCGTGTACCGGCAGCCGCTGGACGCCGGCAGCGACGCCTGGCTGGCCGAGCGCTGGCAGGCGCTGGCCTCCGGCGCGGAGGCGCGCAAGGGCGGCATCCGCATCGAAGGCCGCCGCATCGCGGTACGCGGGCGCGGCCACGGCGCGGCCTGGTTCGACTTCGCCGAGCTGTGCGAAGGGCCGCGCTCGACCGACGACTACATCGAGATCGCGCGCGAGTTCCAGGTGGTGCTGCTCGGCGGCATCCCGCGCTTCGACGCGGACAACGAGGACGCCGCCCGCCGCTTCGTCAACGTGGTCGACGAGTTCTACGACCGCCAGGTGACCCTGGTGTGCACCGCCGCCACCGCCCCGGTGGCGCTGTACAACGGCAGCCGCCTGGCCGGCGCCTTCGAACGCACCGCCTCGCGCCTGATCGAGATGCAGAGCGCCGCGTACCTGGCGCGTACGCACCGCGGGTAGTGCGCGGCGTGCCGCACCGGCCGCGCGTGGCGTTCCGCGGCGTCGTTCCCGGGTCGGCGGCGGCAATCCCCGGCGCGTGCCGTTCGCCTCGACCGCACTGGCGCTTCACGTCCCGATGCAGGTGGCGTGACAGCATGGGGCGTCGTCATCCAGGAGTCCGCTGATGGACGGACGGAAGCTGCCGAAGTGCATACCGCTGTGCCTGGCGCTGCTGGCGTTGTGCGGGTGCAACCGTCCGCCCGGCGTGGAGGATGCAACGATGGACAAGGGCGACGCGGCGCCGGCGCCAGCATCCGCATCCGCGCCGGCCGCCACCGTTCCGGTTTTCCAGGACCCTCGGCTGGGCATCGAGATGCAGCCGGTGGCGGACATGCAGCCGCGCGCCGACTTCCGGCGCGACTACCTCGCCGCCGACGCATGGAAGGCCGACGCTGGTCCCGACAGTCGCGGCACGCCGCTGTTCGCGCTGGTGCTCGACGGTTCCAACGAAGTGACCACGGCCGAACTGCGCATCGGTAGCAGCGACACCGCCGCCGCCGTGGCCGGTTGCGCCGAGGTGCCGGACTATGCCCGGCCGGCCGGCGGCGACATGGCCGAGGTGGACGGCGTGCCTTTCCGGCATTTCGTGTTCTCCGATGCGGCGATGAGCCATTACATGGAGGTGGAGGCCTACCGCGCGGTACGCGGCGACCGTTGCCTGGCCATCGACCTGCTGCTCGCCGGCACCCCTCCGGAGGTCTACGATCCGCCGCGGCAAGCGCCATTCGACGACGCGGCGGCCAGGGCGAAGCTGCGCGAAGCGCTGGCGGCAGTCCGGTTGCGCGACTGACGTGACCTGGGATTCCCCGCGAGGCAGCCGTTGTAGGAGCCGGCCTTGCCGGCGACGCGACGCCGCTTGCATGCGGTCGACAGGTCCGTTCGGGGCAGGCATGGGATTCCGGCGCTTCGCTGTCGAACGTTGCGCTGTTCGATGACTCGGTGTCGCCCGCAAGACGGGCTCCTACAACGGCGAGGCTACACGCCCGTCCAGGTGGCAGCGCATGGCGCCGCGGTTCAGCCGGCGCCGCGAGGATGGGGACGTTGCGAGGTGGGCCGATTCCCCGCCCGGGCATGGGGCTGAGGGCATCCTCCGACGGATGCTGTCGACGGCTGCGGCATCGCCCAAAAATGGGTTCCTGCAGGGGGCGTTGTTCAATCGTTTGGGCCATCGTGGACAGCGGCGTGCGCGGATTGCGTCGCCAGGGAAATTACACAACATCTAGATTGACGTATCGGTTCAACCACACTATCTTGTGGCTGTCGGTTCCGGCGGCCCGCTCGCCTCCGGATCAAAAGGGAAGCCGGTGACGCGCCCGATGCGCCAATCCGGCACTGCCCCGCAGCGGTAATTGGGAACGATCCCGCCATCGAGCACTGGAACCGGACGGTTCCGGGAAGCGGCGGGTAGGAGGAAGGCCAGGCCTTCCGCGCCCATGAGTCCGAAGACCTGCCGACAGCCGCGCGCAGCACACCGCGCGGCGCCGGCCGCGGAATCTCCGGGGGGAGATGGCTGGCGAAGCAGGACCCACCGCAGCCCGGCTGCGGGTCGCGGGCCTTGCGACGCCGCTTTCCCATCCTCCGTCCACGGCGGCCATCGCGACCCGGCGCGGGCGGATCGCGGCGTGCACCACGCTACGGAGGGATCCATGACGCACCAGGACACGATCGCCGACGCCGCGCCACCGGCCGCCACCGGCGCCGCCGCGCCCGCCAATTCCGCCACCGTGCCGCAGCCGGCGCCGCAGGCCGCGGCCGCCACCGATCCGGCCGACCTCGTGCCCCCGCCGCCCCAGGCTTCACCCATGCCCGCCACGACCTTCGACGAAAGCGCCGTCTCCACCTGGATCACCAAGGAAGCCGGCAACCGCCGCATCCCGTTCGACCGCGCGCGCCTGGAGCGCAGCATCGATGCGATCCACGCCGAGTTCCCGCAGCTGGACGCGGCCGACTACAAGCGCAGCGTGTTCGGTTTCGTCGAGCGCAAGGACGCGGTCAACGCCGACGACCTGGTCGACCACCTGATCCGCGAGGCGGAGGCGCGCGTTGACCTTGCCGCGCCGGAGTGGGAGTACTTCGCCGCACGCCTGTACCTGCGCCGCCTGTACAAGCGCGCCAGCCGCAACCGCTTCTACGACGCCGAGCAGAAGTACGGCTCCTACGTCGGCCTGCAGGAAAGCCTGGCCGACCGCAACATCTATTCCAACGACATCCTGCGCGCCTATTCCAAGGAGGAGCTGCAGGAGGCCGGGCGCATGATCGAGCCCGAGCGCGACAAATTGTTCGCCTACAACGGCCTGTATCTGCTGGCCACCCGCTACCTGGCCACGGACAACTCGCGCGCGGTGTTCGAGCTGCCGCAGGAGCGCTGGCTGACCATCGCCCTGTACCTGATGCAGGACGAATGCGGGCCGGGCAAGGGCGGGCGCGAGCGGCGCATGCAACTGGTCGGCGAGGCCTACTGGGCGCTGTCCAACCTGTACATGACCGTGGCCACCCCGACCCTGCAGAACGCGGGCAAGATCGGCGGCCAGCTGTCCTCGTGCTTCATCGACACCGTCGACGACTCGCTGCAGGGCATCTACGACTCCAACACCGACATCGCCCGCGTCTCCAAGGGCGGCGGCGGTGTCGGCGCGTACATGGGCTACGTGCGTTCGTCCGGTTCCTCGATCCGCGGCGTGGCCAACTCTTCCGGCGGCGTGGTGCCGTGGATCAAGCAGCTCAACAACACCGCCGTGTCGGTGGACCAGCTGGGACAGCGCAAGGGCGCGGTCGCCGTGTACCTGGACATCTGGCACCGCGACATCGAGGCGTTCCTGGACCTGCGCCTGAACAACGGCGACCAGCGCCTGCGCGCGCATGACGTGTTCACCTCGGTGTGCATTCCCGACATCTTCATGGAGGCGGTGGAGCGGCGCGGCGACTGGTACCTGTTCGACCCGCACGAGGTCAAACGGATCAGGGGCTGGTACCTGCAGGATTTCTTCGACAGGAAGAAGGGCGACCCGAACGGCGACTTCCGCCGCCGCTACGAGGAGGTGGTCGCCGACGAGCGCATCGGCCGCAGGACGGTCAAGGCGATCGACATCTTCAAGCGGATCATGGTCAGCCAGCTGGAGACCGGCAACCCGTTCATGTTCTACCGCGACGAGGTCAACCGGAAGAACCCGAACAAGCACGCCGGCATGGTCTATTCGTCCAACCTGTGCACCGAGATCCTGCAGAACATGAGTCCCACCCGGCTCATGCAGGAGATCATCTCCGGCAACCAGATCGTGACGACGAAGCAGGCCGGCGACTTCGTGGTCTGCAACCTGTCCTCGATAAACCTGGGCCGCGCGGTGCTGCCACAGGCGGGCCAGGGCGACCTGATCACCGACGTGCTCGAGCGCCTGATTCCGATCCAGGTGCGCATGCTCGACAACGTGATCGACCTCAACGACCTGCCGGTGCCGCAGGCCACGATCACCAACCGCAAGTACCGCGCCATCGGCCTGGGCACCTTCGGTTGGCACCACTTGCTGGCGCAGAAGGGCATCCACTGGAACACGCCCGAGGCCGAGGACTACAGCGACGCGCTGTACGAGCGGATCAACTACCTGACCGTGCAGGCGAGCATGGAGCTGGCGAAGGAGAAGGGCACCTACGCCGCCTTCCCGGGCAGCGACTGGCACACCGGCGCCTATTTCAGCGACCGCGACTACAACAGCCCCCAATGGCTGGACCTGGCCGCGCAGGTCGGGGTCAACGGCGTGCGCAACGGCTGGCTGCTGGCGGTGGCGCCGAACATGTCCACCGCGCAGATCGCCGGCTCCACCGCCTCGATCGACCCGATCTATTCGGCGTTCTACTACGAGGAGAAGAAGGACTTCCGCCGCCCGGTCGCCGCGCCGGGACTGTCGCTGGAGACCTGGCCGTATTACGAGAAGGGTGCGTACAAGGTCGACCAGTTCGCCTCGGTACGCCAGAACGCGCGCCGCCAGCGCCACGTCGACCAGGCGATCAGCTTCAACCTGTACGTGCCTTCGACCATCCGCGCCAGCACCCTGCTGGAGCTGCACATGACCGCCTGGCGCGAAGGCATCAAGACCACCTACTACGTGCGTTCCAACGACATCGACATCGCCGAGTGCGAGTGGTGCAGTAGCTGAAGCGCATTCGCGCTTCCGCTTCCACGGTTCGCGCTGCGAACCGTGGACCCTGCATCACCATGCATCCACACCCCCGCGCCTTCGGCGCGCCCCCCTGACTCAGGGGGGCTTTCCTCCAGAAGGTCCGGTCGCGAGCGGCCGGACAAGTAGAGAAAGCTTCCATGTCCGCTACCGCACCGCTCACCGCCACGCCGCTCGAGCGCATCCGCATCCTCGAGCCGCGCCACCCGAACCGGTCCACCGGGATCATCAACGGCAGGACCTCCGGCATCCTCAACTGGAACGACATCCCGTACCCGTCGTTCTACCGCGCCTACAAGGAGCTCTCGACCAACTTCTGGATCCCGGACGAGGTCGACATGAAGGGCGACGCCAAGCAGTACGGCGAGCTGTCGGCGCGGGAGAAGAACGCCTACGACTCGATCATCGGCCTGCTGGCCACGCTCGATTCGCCGCAGACGCGCTTCATCTACAACGTCGCCGAATACATCACCGACCCGGCCGCGCACGCCAACGCCGCGATCATCGGCCAGCAGGAAGTGATCCACAACGAGAGCTACAGCTACGTACTGGCGTCGATCACCGACCTGCAGAACCAGAACCGCATCTTCGAGATCGCGCGCACCCATCCGACGATCCAGCGCCGCAACGCGCCGATCATGGCGTCCTACGACGACTTCATGCGCGACAAGACCGCCGAGACCCTGCTGCGCTCGCTGATCCAGTCCTCGATCCTGGAGGGGATCAACTTCTATTCCGGATTCGCCTACTTCTACAACCTGGTGCGCCAGAACCGGATGACCGGCACCGGCAAGATCATCAGCTTCATCAACCGCGACGAGCTGGCCCACACCAAGTTCATCAGCGAGGTGATCCGCGCCATCGTCGGCGAGAACCCGGAGCTGCAGACCGACGAGCTGACCGGTTACGTGCACGACGCCTTCGCCCACGCCATCGAGCTGGAGACGCAGTGGACCGGCGAGGTGCTGGACGGCATCGACGGCATCGACGTGGACGAGATGATCCGCTACGTGAAGTACCGCGCCAACAAGATGGCCGGCATGCTGGGCATCGAGAAGCTGTACTCGGACACCACCGACAACGTGATGCCGTGGATCAAGGCCTACGCCGACAACTTCACCGAGACCAAGACCGACTTCTTCGAGATGCGCAACGCCAGTTACAAGAAGACCAACTCGGACAACGGATTCGACGACCTGTGATGCCGTCATTCCCGCCCTCTGCGCGTCGTTCCGGCGATGGCGGGAACCCAGCGACTTTCCCGTCGTCCCCGGAAGTCGCTGCATCCCCGCGAGAGCAGCCATCCGGCTGCCGTGAACCGTTTCGCGGGGATGACGGCGAAGGAAGGCAACGCTGGAGTCACCCCTTGCGCATCCTCATCGCCTTCACCTCCCTCAGCGGCAACACCCGCGACGTCGCCCGCCAGGTGCGCGCGCGCTGCGAGGCGTCGGGGCACCAGGTGAGCTGGATCGAGGCCGGGGTGGATACCCTGGCCGACGCCGGCGACCCGCGCCACGACCTGTACCTGCTCGGCGCCTGGAGCGACAACGCCGGGCGCACGCCGTCGGAGATGAAGCACCTCATCGCCGATCTGGTCACGGCGGTGGGCAAGCCGGTGCAGGCCGCCGTGTTCGGCACCGGCGAAACCCAGTGGGGCGAGGAGTACTACTGCGGCGCGGTGCGCCGCATGGCCGCGTTCTTCGACACCCGTTACCCGCGCCTGGAGATCGAACAGATGCCGCACGGCGAGCGCGATGCGCTGGCGATCCAGCGCTGGACCGACCACATCCTGGCCCATGCCCAACGCATGCCCGATCCGGGCATGCCAAGCGAGACCACTACCCATGCAGACCCTGCACGCTTCGTCGGCTGACGACTACACCGCCGCCGTGGCCGCGCACCCGCGCCTGCTGGTGGACTACTACAAGGACAACTGCCCGGGCTGCACCATGCTCGATCTGTCGCTGAAGAAGTTCGCCGCCCAGCCCGACGCACAGGGCCTGGTCCTGCTCAAGGTCAGGCTGGAACAGGTCGGCGAGGACTTCTTCCGTGGCCTGGGCCTGCGCCAGACCCCGACCCTGGCGGTGTTCCGCGCAGGCGAGGAAGTCGCACGGCTGCCCGGCTTCCAGTCGCCGGTGCAGGTGGCGCAGGCGGTCGGCGCGCATCTGTAGGAGCCGGCTTGCCGGCGACCGCCATGCCCGATGGATCGCCTGTGGGCGATGCCCGCATGGCGGTCGCCGGCAAGCCGGCTCCCGCAACGGAGCCATGCCCGGGTGGTCATGGCCCGGCGGCCTGGGCAGATCGGCGGCGCCCGGCACCGCATTCGCGACCTGCACCATGGCGCCGCTGCCGCCAACGCTGGGCGGACCGTTCCCTCGCTTGAAGCCCGTGCGACAAGCGGCTCCAATGGGCCATGCGCCCTCGTGCTCCCGATGCCCGTGCCTTGACGTCCCGCCGCCGATTGCTGGGCGCCTGCCTCGGGCTGGCTGCGCTGGGCGCCGTGCCCGGCAGTGCGCTGGCCGCGCCCCGTCGCGACGACAACGCGGACTGGATGCCGCCGCCGGAATTCCTCGCCGACCTGCCGCGGCAGATGCGGGCGCTGGGCGTGCCGGGGATCGGCATCGCCGTCGTGGAGCGCGGGCAGGTGGCGTGGTCGCGCGGGTTCGGGGTAATGCACGCCGGGCGCGGCACGCCGGTCACCGACGCGACGCTGTTCGAAGTCGCCTCGCTCAGCAAACCGGTGTTCGCCTACCTGGTGCTGCAACTGGTGGACCGCGGCGAGCTGTCGCTCGACCGCCCACTGGTGGAGTACCTGCGGCCCGAGTACCTGGACGACGGCCCGGCGGTGAAGGCCTGGGTGGATGCGATCACCGCCCGCGACGTGTTGCGCCACTCCACCGGCCTGCCGGACTGGCGTCCCGATCCGGCCCACGGGAAGCTCGCGCCGTCGGTGGCCCCGGGCACGCGCATCGACTACTCCGGCGAGGCGTTCTTCTGGCTGCAGCGGGTGGTGGAGACGGTCACCGGCGAAAGCCTGGACGGGTCGATGCAGCGGCTGCTGTTCGGGCCGGCCGGCATGCGCGACAGCAGCTATGCGTGGAGCGCGGCGATGGCGTCGCGTTCGGTCTACGGCCATCGTGCGCCGGACGCCACCGGCACGGACGCGGGCAAGGGCGTGGACATGCCGCCGCAGATGCTGCGCGAACAGTGGAGCGCGGCGCAGGTCGTGGCCGATCGCACGGGCGTGCCGCTGTCGGCCTGGCGTTACGCCGATGCCGCACGCGCCCTGGCCGCAGTGCAGGCCATCACGCCAGCCGGCCTGGTCAACTGGCCCGGCGACATCGTCGCCGATGCCGCCGCCAGCCTGCGCTGCACCGTGCGCGACTATGCCCGCTTCATGGCGCTGATGGTGCACGCGCGCAGCGCCGACTGGGAGCTGCGCCCGGCCACGCGCGCCGCCATGCTGACCCGGCAGATCGACGTCCCCGGCCGCTGGAGCGACAAGGCCCTGGGCTGGAACCTGGAGGACACGCCGCACGGCCCGGTCTTCTTCCACTCCGGCAGCAACGGCGGCATTTTCAAGACCTTCGCGGTCGGCGACGCCACGCGCCGGCGCGCGCTGGTGGTGCTGACCAACGCGGCCAATGGCAACCTGCTGTACCGGCGCGTGGTACGCGCGGCGACCGGATTGGACCTGCTCGCCTTCGACGCCTGAGCCATCAGCGGGTGCGAAGGCCGTCGTCGCTGGCGGATGGCAGCGCGGCACCGGTCCGCCATGACGGCGCGGCGTCGCCGACACGCGACCGCCATGCGCGCATGCGCTAGGCTGCCCCGGGAGGCCGCATACGCAGGAGCCACCGATGTCCGAAGCCCCGATCGCCGAAGCCCGCCCGACCGAGGCGCGGCTGCTGCACATGGTCTTCCCCGACCACACCAACCACCTCGGCACCCTGTTCGGCGGCCAGGCGCTGGCGTGGATGGACATGGCCGCCTTCATCGTCGCCTCGCGCTGGTCGCGCACCACGGTGGTGACCGCGCGTTCGGAACAGGTCGATTTCAACCAGCCGATCCACAAGGGCGACCTGGTCGAGGTGGTCGCCACGATCGCCAGGGTCGGGCGCAGCTCGATGAACGTTGAAGTCGAGGTGATCACCGAGAACCTGCTGACCGGCGAGCGCAAGCTGTGCACGCGCGGCCGCTTCGTGATGATCGCGCTCGATCCGCTGGGCCAGCCGACCCCGGTACCGCCGCTGCCCGCCGCTACCGTGTAGGAGCCCGTCTTGCGGGCGACCCGAGTCCGTCAGACGGAACAGCGTCCGTCAGCGGACATCTGGGGTGGCTCGACTCCGGTCCGGCAGGGAACAGGGTCGCCTCGCCGCGCGTGCCGCCACTGCAAGACGGACGTCTGCCGACGTCCTCGCGTCGCCCGCAAGACGGGCGCCTACGGGGACGGATCGGCCGCTTCCGGGTGACGTTGCTTCCACTCGGCCAGGCGGCGCCGGTACTCGTCCAGCGCTTCGGCGTAGAGGTCGTACACGCAGATCGGGCAGCCGCTCTCGCAGCATTCCTGCGGCAGCGGTTTTTCCGGCGGTACCGGCGGCGGGTCCGCGTCGGCCGGCGAAAGGGCGTCAGGATCGGGATGCATCCCGGAGAAGCCTAGCAGGCCGGGACAATGGAGCCCGCGTCCAGGCCGGAGTGCCGCCCGGCCGGCGACTCCGGCACGGGCGCCCTCCGCCGGGTCGTGCGTTCCGGGCCACGCGCGCGCTGGCATGTTCCCGCTTCCCGTGGACCTGGCGCACGGCACCGCCTCGATGATGTCGTTGAACTACGGGTGGCACATATGGGTGTGGACGTGGGTCTCGTCGCGCACGCCCGAGGCCGGGAGGCGGAAGCTCTGCACCGCCCAGTCCAGGCACGCCGCCCATTGCGCGGGTGCAGCGGCGCTCTCGCCCAGCGCCAGCCCGTCGATCCGTACCCACGGCGCGTTGGCGGCGCGCAGCTTCTCCAGCAATTGTGCATGCACGGGCATCCGGCCTTCTAGCGCGGCGAAGAGGTCGCTGCCGGCCACCGTCCTGGACAACCCCAGGAGTTCGCGGCGGGCCTCGACGCAGGGAAAGCCGAGGCGGGTGGTGAGCGTCATTGCTGCGATTCCTCATGCGTGGTCGATGGGCAGTGAAGGGTGAAGGGCTGGCTGTGCCCAGGCCGATGCCGCGCGCACCGCCGTGGCGACCTTCGTTCCTGCGTCGAACCGGGACCGCTGCCGTCTGGCGCGGGAACAGGCGCATGGCGTCGCGCCATCCGATCCAGCCCGGCAACGGCGCCTCGACGCGCGGAAGGATGGCGATGGCCTATGATCGCCCCGCCCCCCTGCGGTCGAGCCAGGAGCCTGCCATGTCGTTGATCGCCGCGCTGAAGTTGCTGATCGTCGCCAGCATCTTCCTCAATGTCCTGGCCTTGGCCCTGCGCGCCCGGGCCGAGGATGTGCTGCACCTGTTCCGGAACTGGGACCTCGGACTGCGCGCCTTCGCCGCCATGTACCTGGTGGTGCCGCTGGTCGCGCTGGCCATCGTCGCCGCGTTCGAGCTCAAGCCGGGCGTGGAGATCGCGCTGCTGGTCCTGTCCTTGTCGCCGGTGCCGCCGCTGCTGCCGAAAAAGCAGCTCAAGTCGGGCGCCGAAGGCGCCTACATCACCTCGTTGCTGGTCGCGGCCGCGCTGGCGTCGTTGCTGGTGATACCGGCGGGCCTGCACCTGTTCGCCGCGGTGTTCGGTCGCCAGGTGGACGTGCCCGTGCTGGGCATCGTCAAGATCCTCGCCGTCACCATCGCGGTGCCGTTGCTGCTCGGCTTCGCCGTGCAGAAGCTGCTCGGCACGCGCGCGGCGCGGGTGTCGGTGATCGTCGGCAAGGTGGCGATGGCGATGCTGCTGGTCGGTGTGCTGGTGCTGCTGGTGCTGATGGGGCCGGCGATGTGGCGGCTGGTGGGCGGCGGCACGCTGGCCGCGCTGGTGGGCATGATCCTCGCCGGCCTGGCCGCGGGATACCTGCTGGGCGGCGGATCGGCAGGCAACCGGGCGGCGCTGGCGCTGGCGGCGGCCACCCGCCACCCCGGCGTGGCCCTGAGCGTGGTCGGCGCGACTTTCCCCGGCGAGAAGCAGGCGCTGGTGGCGATCCTGATCTCGGTCGTGCTGAACGTGATCGTTGGCATCCCGTTCCTGAAGCTCGTCCACAGGGAAACGGAGGGTGGCTGAAGGTGGACGCAGGCCGGTGCGGTGGCGCGTCCATGACGCAGCGATCCACCGGCACGGCTTGATGGATGCGCCGGTGGACGCTGCAATGCAGCTCCTCCTCCGTCCCCGGCCGCTTTCCCCATGAGCCTGCTGTTCTCGTCGCTGTCGCTCGGCCCGCTCGAACTGTCCAATCGCATCGTGATCGCGCCCATGTGCCAGTACTCGGCGCATGACGGCTGCGCCAGCGACTGGCACCACATCCACCTGGGCCACCTGGCCCTGTCCGGCGCGGGCCTGCTGATCCTGGAGGCTACCGCGGTCGAGTCGCGCGGACGGATCAGCCATGCCGACCTGGGCCTGTGGAACGACGACCAGGAGGCGGCGCTGGAGTCGCTGCTGGCCTCGGTCCGGCGCTGGTCGCCGATGCCGCTGGGCATCCAGCTGGCGCACGCCGGGCGCAAGGCGTCCACGCCGCGGCCGTGGGACGGCCAGGGCGCGATCGCGGCCGACCATCCGGATGGCTGGACGCCGGTGTCGGCCTCGGCGCTGGCCTACGATCCGGCGCATGCGGTACCGCGGGCGCTGGAAGCCGCCGGCATCGACGCGCTGGTCGACGACTTCGTGCGTGCCGCGCAACGCGCAGCGCGCCTCGGCCTGGACCTGGTCGAGATCCACGCCGCGCACGGCTACCTGCTGCACCAGTTCCTGTCGCCGCTGAGCAACGCGCGCAACGACGAGTACGGCGGCACGCTGCCCAACCGCATGCGCCTGGTGCTGCGCGTGTTCGACGCGGTGCGCGCCGCGCTGCCGGACACGATGGCGATCGGCGTGCGCATCTCGGCCACCGACTGGGTGGAGGGCGGCTGGGACCTGGAGCAGAGCATCGAACTGGCGCGTGCGCTGGACGCGCGCGGTTGCCATTACCTCCATGTCTCCAGTGGAGGCCTGGATCCGCGGCAGCGGATCCAGGCCGGCCCCGGCTACCAGGTGCCGTTCGCCGGCGCGATCAAGGCGCAGGTGGCCATGCCGGTGGTCGCGGTCGGCCTGATCACCGCGCCGCGCCAGGCCGAGGCGGTGCTGGCGGACGGTAAGGCCGATGCGGTGGCGCTGGCCCGCGGCATCCTCTACGACCCGCGCTGGCCGTGGCACGCCGCCGCCGAGCTGGGCGCGAGCGTGGTGCCGCCGCCGCAATACCAGCGCTGCGAGCCGCACCAGGCACGCGGGTTGTTCACCCTGTAGGAGCCCGTCTTGCGGGCGACCCGATGCCGTGGGAAGTACCGGCGTCCGAAAGCGAACCCACGCGATCCGACATGTATCCGCTGTCCACGCCGATCGCGCATTCCGGCGTCGTCGGGTCGCCCGCAAGACGGGCTCCTGCAAGAGCCAGCGTCGGTAACAGCTGCAACCGGCTGCCCGCATCGACCCGTGCTCGCCTACCATGGCGCCCCTATGCGCCATGACCACATCCTCGCCCTGTCCTGCCCGGACCGCACCGGCATCGTCTACCGCGTTTCCGGCCTGCTGTTCGGCCAGGGCTGCAACATCGTCGACGCCCAGCAGTACGGCGACGAGGAGAGCGGCCGCTTCTTCCTGCGCGTGCATTTCGAGCTGCCTGCCGCCGACGCGCTGCCGGCACTGCACGAGCGTTTCGGCCACCTGGCCGACGAATTCGACATGGACTGGCAGATCCACGACGCGCGCCGGCGCGCGCGGCTGCTGGTGCTGGTCAGCAAACAGGGTCACTGCCTCAACGACCTGCTGTTCCGTACCCACAGCGGCCAGCTGCGGGTGGACATCGCCGCGGTGGCGTCCAACCACGGCGACTTCGCCGCGCTGTCGGCCTCCTACGGCGTGCCGTTCCGCCACCTGCCGGTGGATGCGTCCAGCCGCGCGGCGCAGGAACAGGCGATCATCGACCTGGTCGAACGCGAGCGCATCGACCTGGTGGTGCTGGCGCGCTACATGCAGATCCTTTCGCCGCGCCTGTGCGAGGCGCTGGCCGGGCGCGCGATCAACATCCACCACAGCTTCCTGCCCAGCTTCAAGGGCGCGCAGCCGTACCACCAGGCGCACGCGCGCGGGGTCAAGATCATCGGCGCCACCGCGCACTACGTGACCGCCGACCTGGACGAAGGCCCGATCATCGAGCAGGACGTGGCCCGCGTGGACCACGCCATGACCCCGCGCGATCTGGTGCGGGTGGGCAGCGACATCGAATCGCAGGTGCTGGCGCGCGCGGTGCGCCGCCACGTCGAGCACCGGATCCTGCTCAACGGGCACAGGACCGTGGTGTTCCGCTGACGCAAGGCGCCCGGCGCCACACAGTGCGAGCCCCGCACCGGCTACCGCTGCCGCTCTACTCGAAGTCGGGCCACACCTCGCACCCGCAGCCAGCCGCGCAGCGTGTGCGCCGGGCCGGCCAGCAGCTTCAACGCCAGCGGCAACGCCGGCAGGGTTGCCGCAACCGGCGTCGTAACCGTTAGCATCGGCTGAATCCTGTTCCGGAGTCGCACGATGTCCTTGGCCATTCGTTCCAGCCTATCCCTGCTTGCCTGCGCGCTGTCGCTGGTCATGGCCGGCGGCGCCCGCGCCGAAGCCGCACAGCGTCCCGAAGTGACCGACGCCGCCGCCAAGCTGCAGCAGCAGGTGGTCGACTGGCGCCGCGATTTCCACCAGCACCCGGAACTGTCCAACCGCGAGGAGCGGACCTCGAAGGTGGTCGCCGACGAGCTGCGGCGCATGGGCCTGCAGCCGAAGACCGGGATCGCCCACCACGGCGTGGTCGCGATCATCAAGGGCGCCAGGCCGGGACCGAGGATCGCCCTGCGCGCGGACATGGACGCGCTGCCGGTGGCCGAGCGCACCGGCCTGCCCTACGCGTCCAAGGCCACCGCCGAGTTCCGCGGCGAGACGGTCGGGGTGATGCATGCCTGCGGCCACGACGCGCATACCGGCATCCTGCTCGGCGTGGCCAGGGCGCTGGTGGCGATGCAGGACACCCTGCCTGGCGAGGTGATGCTGATCTTCCAGCCGGCCGAAGAGGGCCCGCCGGTCGGCGAGGACGGCGGCGCCTCGATGATGCTGGCGCAGGGGCTGTTCGACGACTTCAAGCCGGAGGCGGTGTTCGGCCTGCACGTGTTCTCGACCGTGCCGGTCGGGCAGATCGCGGTGCGCGGCGGGCCGCTGATGGCCGCCTCGGACCGTTTCAGCATCAAGGTGATCGGCCGGCAGACGCATGGTTCGCGGCCGTGGGGCGGGATCGATCCGATCGTCGCCGCGGCCGACCTGGTCGGCACCGCGCAGACGATTGTCTCCCGCCGTACCGACATCGCGAAACTGCCGGCGGTGGTGACCTTCGGCGCGATCAAGGGCGGCATCCGCTACAACATCATTCCCGACGACGTGGAGCTGATCGGCACCATCCGCACCTTCGACGAGGGCATGCGCGAGAAGATCTTCGCCGACCTGCGCAACGTGTCCGAGCACGTGGCCGCCGCGCACGGCGCCACGGTCGAGGCCAAGGTGCCCGACAGCGAGGGCAACCCGGCCACCGTCAACGATCCGGCGCTGACCGCGAAGATGCTGCCGAGCCTGCAGGCGGTGGTCGGCGCGGACAACGTGTTCGAGCCGCCGCTGCAGATGGGCGCGGAGGATTTCTCGCTGTACGGGCAGAAGGCCCCGGCGATGTTCTTCTTCGTCGGCGCGACTTCCAAGGGGATCGATCCGGCCACCGCGCCGGGCAACCATTCGCCGGAGTTCCTGCTCGACGAGGCCGCGCTGGACGTCGGTTTCCGAGCGCTGCTGCAGGTCAGCCTGGATTACCTGCACGGCGCTGCGGGCTAGACCAGGCTCCTGCCAACGGCAGCGCCGCGTCACCCCTGTAGGAGCCCGTCTTGCGGGCGACACGGGCGTCGGAAACACGAGGGCGTCGCCTGTGCCGGCGACGTCGGGTCGCCGGCAAGGCCGGCTCCTACACCCAGCCGCGTCGGCATTTCATGTAGGAGCCCGTCTTGCGGGCGACAGGGCGTC
>Ga0160472_100425_pt1 | contig 32469 bp, 25 predicted proteins | sample HID1973M_E11MG_FD_108267 | JGI IMG/M metagenome (GOLD analysis project Ga0160472, IMG submission 108267) | Enriched mosquito-associated microbial communities from UW Madison campus, WI, USA - HID1973M_E11 MG | ecosystem: Host-associated > Arthropoda: Insects > Digestive system > Unclassified ... | reverse complement strand
TAAAGAAGCGACTCGCGAAGTGCTGTCCGGCCTCACTGCCCGTGAAGCCAAGGTACTGCGCATGCGCTTCGGTATCGACATGAATACCGACCACACCCTTGAGGAGGTTGGTAAGCAGTTCGACGTGACCCGTGAGCGGATTCGTCAGATCGAAGCCAAGGCGCTGCGCAAGCTGCGCCACCCGACGAGAAGCGAGCATCTGCGCTCCTTCCTCGACGAGTGATACCAGAACCCCCGGCCCAGGCCGGGGGTTTTGTTTTGTGCAGATTTATCCCGCAAAGACCTCCCCTCCCGCCTTATAGCCCGGCTACACTCGAAACATTCCTCCGAGCCATAACGGGACCGTTATGCCCAGACTGTCGACCGTGCTGTTTTTACTGTCGCTGATGACCTGGACCGCAACGGCTGGCGCGCTGACTCTGACCGACGAAGAACGTGGCTGGCTGGCGACCCATCCGGACTTGCGCCTGGGTGTCGATGCGTCCTGGCCGCCGTTTGAGTTTCGCGACGAGCAGACTCGCTACCAAGGCCTGGCGGCGGACTATATCGACGTGATTCGGCAACGCCTGGGCGTCAAGCTCACGCCCATCGAGCCGTCCAGCTGGACGGTGGTCCTGGACCAGGCAAAACAAGGCAAGATCGACTTGTTGCCGGGCATCATGTCGACGCCGGAGCGTCAGGCTTACCTGTCGTTCACCCGCCCCTACCTCGACTTTCCAATAGTTATCCTCGCCCACGTCGGCGGTGCTCAACCACGCAAGCTGGATGACCTGTACGGCCTGAAAATCGCCGTGGTCGAGAACTATGCGCCCCACGAGCTGTTACGCACCCACCATCCGGATCTAAATCTGGTCGCCATGCCCAATGTCAGCTCGGCACTGCAGGCGCTGGCAACCGATGAAGTGGATGCCGTGGTGGGCGATCTCGCCTCCAGCGTCTGGAACCTGCGCCAGCTGAAACTGGACGGGCTGTACGTCAGTGGCGAAACGCCCTATCGCTATCAACTGGCCATGGCGGTGCCCCAAGGCAACAAAATACTGGTCGGCATCCTCGACAAGGTCCTGGCGGACATGAGCCCCGCCCAGATCAGCGCCATTCAGGAGCATTGGGTGGGCAACGTCCTCGATCACCGGACGTTCTGGAACGATTTGCTCGCTTACGGCATCCCCGGGCTGCTGTTGCTGTCCATCGTGCTGGCGGTGGTGATCCGCATCAACCGCCGCTTGAGCTCCGAGATCGCTCGGCGGGTCGACCTCGAACAGGAATTGCGCAGCAGCGAATACCACTACCGCGGCCTGGTGGAGAGCCTGTCGGCCATCGCCTGGGAAGCCAAGATCAATGACTTCACCTACAGCTACGTGTCGCCCCACGCCGAGGAGCTGCTGGGCTACCCCCTGTCCCACTGGCTGATCCCGGGCTTCTGGCGCAACATCATCCACCCGGCCGACCTGACCCGCGCCCAGACCTTTTGTGACCATGAAGTCCTGGCCGGACGCGATCACAGCCTTGATTACCGCGTCATTACCGCCGACGGCCGCTGTCTGTGGGTACGCGACATCGTCAGCCTGATCGAGCACGGCCATGAACCGGTGATGCGCGGCCTGATGATCGACATCACCGACGCCAAGCGCACCGAAGAAGCGCTGCGCCTTTCCGAGCAGAAATTTGCCTCGGTGTTCCAGCAATGCCCGGACATCCTGGTGATTGCGCGCTTGTCCGACGGCTGCCTGCTGGAGGTCAACGAAGCGTTCGAAGAGCAGATTGGCCTCAAGGCCGAAGACGTATTGGGCCTGACCGCCACCGACCTGAATATCTGGGGCATACCCGGCGTGGGCCCGGGGCTGTTGCAGCGCCTGCAGGCTGGCAGCATCCGCAACCTGGAAATGCCCTTTCGCCGCAGCAACGGCCAGGTATTTACCGGCCTGATCTCCGCCGAACCCTTCGACCTCGACATGACGCCGGCGCTGGTCGTGGTGGTGCGAGATATCACCCAACTCAAGGAAACCCAGCAACAACTGCAGACCTCCGAGGAAAAGTTCGCCAAGGCCTTCCACGCCTCCCCCGACGGCTTGCTGCTGTCCCGGCAGAGCGACGGGTTGCTGCTGGAGGTCAACGAAGGTTTCAGCCGCATCACCGGCTTTAATAGCGCCATGTCGGTGGATCGTTCGTCCCTGGACCTCGGCATCTGGGTCAACCTCAACGAACGCAAACAGATGCTCGACCTGCTGCACCGGGACGGATTCGTCCGCGACTTCAGCTGCCATATCCGCCGCAGCGACGGACAAATCCGCCTCTGCGAAGTGTCCAGCCGTCCGCTGCCGATCGGCAACGAAGACTGCATGCTGACCATCGCCCGGGACATCACCGAGCGCCACTTGATGCAGGAAAAACTGCAACAGGCCGCCACCGTGTTCGAGAGCACCGCGGAAGGCGTGTTGATCACCGACACCCAGCAACACATCAGCGCCGTCAATCGCGCCTTCACCGAAATCACCGGCTACAGCGAAAGCGAAGCCCTCGGCCACACCCCGCGCCTGCTCGCCTCGGGCCTGCATGACAGCGCGTTTTATGCCGCCATGTGGCATCAACTGACCGCCGAAGGCCACTGGCAGGGTGAGATTTCCAACCGGCGCAAGAATGGCGAGCTCTATCCGAGCTGGCTGACCATCAGTGCGGTGCGTAACCGCGACAAGTTCATCACCCACTTCGTCGCCGTGTTCGCCGACATCTCCAGCCTCAAGCACGCCCAGGCCAAACTCGACTACCAGGCGCACCACGATCCGTTGACCGGCCTGCCCAACCGCACGCTGTTTGAAAGCCGCTTGCTGACCGCGCTCAACACCCAGAAGGAAAACGGTGGCCAGGGCGCCGTGCTGTTCCTCGACCTCGACCGTTTCAAGCACATCAACGACAGCCTCGGCCACCCGGTCGGCGACTTGCTGCTCAAGGGCATTGCCGTGCGCCTCAAGGAACAACTGCGTGATATCGACACGGTGGCGCGCCTCGGGGGTGACGAGTTCATCATCCTCCTCCCCGGCCTTCAGCAACCCAGCGATGCCGACAACATCGCCACCAAGCTGCTCAACTGCTTCGGCGCCCCCTTCCAGGCCGGCGAACATGAGTTCTTCATCAGCGCCAGCATTGGCACCAGCCTGTATCCGAAGGACGGTTGCGACGTCCCCACCCTGATCAAAAACGCCGACGCGGCGATGTACCGCTCCAAAGCCAAAGGCCGCAACCGCGTGGAAAGCTACACCCGCGACCTCACCGCCCAGGCCAGCGAGCGGGTGGCCCTGGAGCACGAACTTCGACGCGCCATCGAGCGCAACGAATTACACCTGTGCTATCAACCCAAGATCAGCCTCGACGACTACCGCCTGGTCGGCGCCGAAGCCCTGATCCGCTGGCGCCACCCGACCTTTGGCGACGTGCCGCCGGAACACTTCATCCCCCTGGCCGAAGAAAACGGCATGATCCTGCAATTCGGCGACTGGGTGCTGGAAACCGCCTGCCGCCAGATGCATGAATGGAACCAGCTCTACGACGGCCTGGGCTCATTGTCAGTCAACCTCGCCGGCGCGCAGTTGCGCCAACCCAACCTGCTGGGACGCATAGAACAACTGCTCAAGGACAACGGCCTGCACCCCGGACTTCTGCAACTGGAAATTACCGAAAACTTCATCATGAGCCAGGCAGAAGAAGCGCTGGCGGTGCTGCACCAGCTCAAGCAACTGGGCGTACAACTGGCCATCGACGACTTCGGCACCGGCTACTCGTCCCTGAGCTACCTCAAGCGCCTGCCCCTGGACATCCTCAAGATCGACCAGTCCTTCGTCCGCGGCCTGCCCGACGACCCCCACGACGCCGCCATCGTACGCGCCATCATCGCCCTCGGCCGCAGCATGCAATTCACCGTGATCGCCGAAGGCGTCGAGACCCATGCCCAACAGCAATTCCTCGCCGACGAAGGCTGCGAACAGATCCAGGGCTACATCGTCAGCCTGCCCCTGCCCGCCGACGAATTCGCCGCGACATTTCTTCGTACAACACGAACGCTTATTTCGGATGGCACAGCTGCGAAACCATAGTTATAATCCGCGGCCTACTGAGGGCCTATAGCTCAGTTGGTTAGAGCAGAGGACTCATAATCCTTTGGTCCACGGTTCAAGTCCGTGTGGGCCCACCAAACAAAAAAGCCGCGTTTTTACGCGGTTTTTTCGTGTCTGCTGCAAAAGTGACGCCGGACCATACTCAGTCAGGCCATGGTCAAACCAGCTACATCTTGGGTAAGCTCGACACATCATTGCGCCAGTAAGCTCAGCGACGCGCAATCAAGGGAAGAGCACGCACAGGATTGACCATGGCCGCGACCAGCAATTTCTCCTTTCTCCAGGAACACGACCCCGTTTTCCTGCAGCTGGCGACCACGGCCGAACAGATCTTTGTCAGCGACCCCAACACCACACTGATCAAGCTGCGGCAACTGGGCGAAGCTCTGGCTCAAGACCTGGCCAGTCGTGCCGGTATCGAATTCGATGCCATGACCAAGCAGACCGACTTACTCTACAAACTAAGCCGGGATATCCAGCTCGATCAAAAAATCCGCAGCCTGTTTCACATGCTGCGTACCGAAGGCAATAAAGCCACTCACCAATTTCGTACTCAGCACCGTGAAGCATTGGATGGTCTGAGAGTCGCCCGAGCGCTGGCCATTTGGTACCACCAATCATTCGGTAAGCAAGGCGACAAGTTCAGTCCCGGCCCCTTTGTAAATCCGGAAGACCCCAGCACTCCGGTGCGCGACCTACAAAACCAGATTGAGCAGTTGAAAGCTCAATTGAGCGAGTCCAGCCAACAACTAGAAAGCAACCAACAGTTGGCTGACCTCATAAAGCGCGAGGCCGAAGAGTATGCCGTTCTCGCGCAGCAAATGGACGCTGAATCCCGCCTCCATCAGCAGCAAGCCAAACAGCATGAAACCGAACTGCAAAGGTTGCGCAGTGAGCACGAGCAAAGCATCAAAGCCCTGCAACTTCAGCTGCTGACCCAACCGCAGGCCTCGTCACAGGTCATGCACCGCACAATGCGGGCCACTCAAAAATTCGACCTGAGCGAAGACCTCACCCGCATCCTCATTGACCAGCAGTTGGTCGATGCTGGCTGGGAAGCAGACTCACTTGATCTAACGTACAAAAAAGGCGCCCGTCCGGAGAAGGGCAAAAACAAAGCCATCGCCGAATGGCCAACCAGCATTCCAAACGCCGATGCGGACTACGTCCTTTTTGCAGGCCTGACGCCGGTAGCCATCGTTGAAGCCAAGCGTAAACGCATTAATGTTGCAGACCGCATTCCTCAGGCCGCTCGTTATTCCCGCGAGTACAGGTTCACCCCGGAACAGCTGAAACCATGGATCGAGGCCGGTCATCCCACTGCCTGGAACGATGGTGAAGGCAAAACATTTCAAGTGCCCTTTGCCTTCGCCTGCAATGGTCGCCCTTACATCAAGCAACTCGCCACACATTCCGGGACCTGGTTCCGAGATTTGCGCAGCCCGTCCAACACAGCTCGAGCTCTGCAAGACTTCCACAAACCCGAAGACTTGCGGGACCTGCTCAAGCGTAGCCGTGCGGAGGCCGAAGCCAAGCTCAAGGAAGAAGGCTTCGCCTATCTGAAGTTGCGCGACTACCAGGAAAAAGCGATTCACGCCGTAGAGCAAGCCTTGGCCAACAACCAACGCGACTGTTTGCTGGCGATGGCCACCGGTACAGGCAAAACCCGCACCATCATTGGCTTGATGTACCGGTTCCTGAAAACCGAACGCTTCAAGCGCATTCTGTTTCTGGTCGACCGCAGCGCCCTCGGCCAGCAAGCCATCGACTCGTTCAACGACACCACCCTCGAGCAAAACCACTCGCTCGCGCAGATCTACGACATCAAAGAGCTGGGCGACATGGCCGCCGAGGCGGAAACCCGCATCCAGGTGGCCACCGTTCAGGCCATGGTCAGCCGCATTTTCCGCTCTGACACGCCGCCGTCGGTCGGCGAATTCGACTGCATCATCGTCGACGAAGCCCACCGTGGTTACACCCTCGATCAGGAAATGAGCGAGGGCGAACTGGCCGTCCGCGATCACAATCAGTACCTCTCGCAGTACCGTCGCGTACTGGATTATTTCGACGCGTGCAAAGTCGGCCTGACTGCCACCCCGGCCAAACACACCAGCGAAATTTTCGGCAAGCCGGTGTTCACCTACAGCTACCGCGAAGCCGTGGCGGATGACTGGCTGATCGACCACGAACCGCCGATCCGCTACGAAACGCAACTGAGTAAACACGGCATCCACTTTGAGAAGGGACAATCGGTCAGCGTCATCGATACGCAGACCGGCGAAGTCGATGTCGCCGAGCTGGAGGACGAACTCAACTTCAACATCGAGTCGTTCAACCGCCGCGTGATCACACCGGCTTTCGACAAAGTGATCTGCGACGCCCTGGCCAATGAGCTGGACCCGTTCGGCGAAGAAAAAACCATGGTGTTTTGCGTCAGTCAGGCCCATGCCGAGCGAGTGAAAAACCTGCTCAATGAGGCCTTCAAAGACGCCTACGGTGAGCAATACAACCAGGCAACGGTGCAAATCATCACCGGTCAGAGCGACAAGGTTGAACAACTGATCCGCAAGTACAAAAACGAACCGCACCCCAGCATCGCCATCACCGTCGATCTGCTGACCACCGGCATCGACGTGCCAACAATCTGCAATCTGGTGTTCATGCGCCGGGTGCGCTCACGCATTCTCTATGAGCAGATGAAAGGCCGCGCAACCCGCCGCTGCGACGAGATCGGCAAAACGGTTTTCCGCATCTACGACCCTGTCGACCTCTACGCCAGCCTGGAAGCTGTCGACACCATGAAGCCGTTGGTGAAGAACCCCAATGTCTCCCTGGAGCAACTGGTCAGCGAACTCACCAGTGATGCCAGTCACGACGCTCCCGGTAACCAGGAAGACAGCAGCCACGCCCATGATGTGCTCGACATACTCAGCCAGCGCATCATGCGCATTCTGCGCAAGGCCGACCACAAAGCTGAAACCAAGCCCACGCTGAAGAAAAAGCTCGAGGAACTGGAGGACATCTGGGGCGTGGAGCCCGCCAACCTGCACAAACACCTGCATAAACTGGGACCCAGACAGGCCGCGGAGTTCATTCGCGAACATAGCCAGCTGCTGACCCAATTGAATGCCGTCAGCACCCTGCTGGGCTCGGAAAACTACCCGATCATCTCCACCCACAGCGACGAGCTGCTTGTGCGTGAGCAAAGCTACGGCGCCTATCAGAAGCCTCAGGATTACCTCGAAAGCTTCCACGACTTCGTCCACAGCCAGCTCAACCAATCCGCTGCGATAGGCGTGGTGGTCAATCGCCCCAAAGACCTCACCCGCGAACAACTGCGCACGGTGCGCTTGCTGCTGGATCAACATGGCTTCAGCGAAGTCAGCTTGAAAAGCGCCTGGCGCAACCAGACCAATCAGGAAATCGCTGCCAGCATCATTGGCTTCATCCGCCAGGCTGCGATTGGCGAAGCCCTGCTGCCCTTCGACCAACGCGTGGCCAACGCCATGCAAAAAATCTACGCCCTTGAGCCGTGGACGCCCGTGCAACGCAAATGGCTTGATCGCCTGGCCAAGCAATTGGTGCACGAAGTGGTCATTGACTCGCAACAGGTCAACGATGCTTTCCAGAACGATGGCGGCATCAAGAGCTTGAACCGTCACCTCGGTGGCAACCTGGACAAGGTACTGGAAGCCCTGAATGACAACCTGTGGCCTGCGGTCGGCTGAGCCGTTGACAGTGACCGGGGAAAAACGCTTAGACTGTCCTCAGTCCCAGGACAGAGGACAGTTGCTAGCTGAGGCCATATGAAGAGTCAAGACGTACTGTTGCTGATCAAACTGATTTGCCTGGAGCAGCGCGAGCGCCTGCAGCAGCAACTCGACAGCGAAGCAGCAGAACTGCTCAAACTCAGCGACAACGTAAAACAATGGAAAGGCTGGGAAGACGAATCAGAACAAGATCCTCCAGTCCATCGCGAGAGCTACTCTGTTCGCGCCTTGGGAGCATCACTGGGCATAAGCAAAACCGAGGTGGGCGCGGCGTTGAAACGCTGCCTGGAGATCGGGTTGCTTCGCCAAGATCCACACTCCCACTTCATTCGAGTCAATAGCAAAGCACTGTTAGGCTTTATCGAGCATGGGCTGCGATATGTCTTCCCAGTCAAGCCCGCCGAAATGGTCCGCGGCATCCCCACCAGTTTTTCCGCCCCCGTGTTGCAGGGTAAGTTGATGAGCGGCGGCGACCTGATCCACGTCTGGCCAGACGCCTATGGCACCCGCAAAGGGCAGTCGATCACGCCCCTGTTCAAGACCGTCCCGGGCGCAGTCAAAAAAGACGCCCGCTTATATGAATACCTGGCGCTGATAGATGCCGTGCGTCTGGGCAATGCCCGCGAAGCCAATCTGGCGAACCAACTGCTACGCGAGAAGATTCTTTAACCATGAGCCGCGCACAAAACATCCAGATGCTCGAAGTCGTCGCCAAGGCGCTCGGCGAAGAGCTTTGCCAAGCCGTTGCCTTCGTCGGCGGCTGCACGACAGCCTTGCTGCTGACCGACGAATTCACCTTGGAGGAAGTGCGCTACACCGACGATGTGGATCTGGTGGTGCACCTGACAGGCTATGCCCAGTGGCAAACGCTGGTGGCACAACTCAAGCAAAAAGGCTTCAAGCAATCGCCGCAGGACGAAGTCATTTGCCGCCTGCGCCTGGGCGAGTTGAAAGTCGACTTCATGCCCGAAGATGCCGAAACCGCCAACCTGCTGGGCTGCAACAACCGTTGGTTCAGCGACGGCTTGGCCAACGCGCAGTGGCATGAACTACCCAGTGGCTGCCGCATTCGCCTGTTCAGCCCGCCCTACTTCCTCGGCAGCAAACTGGAAGCCTACGCCGGTCGCGGTGCGCAGAACCCGCTGGGCAGCCAGGACCTTGAGGACATTCTCAATCTGGTGAACGGCCGGGAGGAATTGCTGGCCGAAGCAGAGTCTGCCGCCCCGGATCTTCGCGCCTACCTGAGCCAAACGTTGGCAGGCCTGCTGGGAAACAACGACTTCGGCTATCTGGTGCAAGATGCCGCGCGCGGTGACAGCGAACGTGAGCAGATCATCTGGGACCGCCTGCACTACATTGTCCGGATAACCGCCTGAATGCTCGCGACCGTCAAATGGCACACCCAGGCCGGTCGCCATACGGCGGACAACCGAGATGCCTTCGCCCATGCCGCGCAGACAAACGCCAGCCTCTACCTGATCGCCGATGGCAGCAGCAGTCACCCGCGCAGCGGTGAATTGGCTCATGCCTTGCTGAATGATCTGACCCAGGGTTTTGGCCAGTTACCGACGCAAGAACTGAACGCCGAGCAACTGGCCAGCGCACTCCAGCAGATCATCGCCAGCAGACATCAAACACTACGGAGCGATTTCCCCTTGGCAGCCTGCAGCTATCTGCTGCTTTGCCTGCTCCCCGATGCGGCATTCACGATTCACGAAGGCGACTGCTGCCTGGGCGTCATTGATCAGGACAGTGAAATCAACTGGCTGAGTGCTGTACATTGCGCACCCAATTGGCAGGGTGACCTCACCCCTGCACAGATTGCCCGGGACTCATCACGCCACCGCCTGACCCGCTGCTTCAGCGCCCGGCGCACGAGCAACCCTGCCATCAACTTTTGGCCTGCCCGCCCGAACCAGCATTGGTTGTTGGCGAGCGATGGCTTCTGGGCTGGTTTATGTGCCCAGACTCAACAGATTTTTTTGCGCGACGGCCACTTGCCCACCCCGCCCACCGATGACGACATCAGCAGCCTGAGCGTCATCCCCAGCCCCATTTTTTAGAGCGCGCCCCATGACCAACAGCGACATCGTCCAGAAGCTCTGGAACCTTTGCGACGTCCTCCGCGACGACGGCATCAACTACAGCGACTACGTCACCGAACTGGTGCTGCTACTGTTCATCAAGATGGAATTCGAACAGGTTCAGAACAACGACAAATTCAACCACAAGCTGCCCGAAGGCGCGCGCTGGCCGGATCTGAACAGCAAGTCCGGGCTCAACCTGCTCAACCACTACCGGCAGATGCTGCTCGACCTGGGCCAAAACGCTGACCCGTTGATCGCCGCCATCTACGCCGATGCCCAGACGCGCCTGAAAGAGCCGCGCCACCTGGAACAGCTGATCAAAAGCCTCGACGGCATCGACTGGTTCAGCGCCCGCCGCGATGGCCTCGGCGACCTGTATGAAGGCTTGCTGGAAAAGAACGCCAGCGAAACCAAATCCGGCGCCGGCCAATACTTCACCCCGCGTCCGTTGATCGACAGCATCATCAACTGCATCAAGCCCCAGCCGAGAGAAGTCATTCAGGACCCGGCTGCCGGCACTGCGGGCTTCCTGATTGCTGCTGATGCCTACATCAAAAGCAAAACCGACGACCACTACGACCTTGATGAAAAGGATCGGAGTTTCCAACGCAACCGCGCCTTTGTCGGCGTAGAACTGGTGCCTGGCACCCGTCGCCTGGCGTTGATGAACACCCTGCTACACGGCATGGAAGGTGACGAGGAAGGCGTGGTGCACCTGGGCAACGCCCTCGGCCAAACCGGCGCCAATCTGCCGAAAGTGGATGTCATCCTCTCCAACCCACCGTTCGGCACCGCCAAGGGCGGGGGCGGCCCGACCCGTGATGACCTCACCTACAAAACCAGCAACAAGCAACTGGCCTTCTTGCAGCACATCTATCGCGGCCTCAAACCCGGTGGCCGCGCCGCCGTGGTGTTGCCGGACAACGTGCTGTTCGAAGCCGGCGTCGGCACCGACGTACGCCGCGACCTGATGGACAAGTGCAACTTGCACACTATTTTGCGTCTGCCGACGGGGATCTTTTACGCTCAAGGCGTGAAGACCAATGTGCTGTTTTTCCAGAAAGGCACGGTCGAAAACCCGCGTCAGGATCAAGGCTGCACGCAGCGTGTGTGGATTTACGATTTGCGTAGCAACATGCCGAGTTTTGGTAAACGTACACCGTTTGGCGCGATGCATCTTAAGCCTTTCGAAGAGGCGTACGGGGAGGATGCCAATGGCAATAGCCCGCGTGCGGAGAATGTTGAGGGGATTGGTGAGCTGAGCCGCTTCCGGGTGTTTACTCGCGACTACATTGAACAGCGTGGGGATTCGCTGGATATCAGTTGGCTGAAGGGTGCGGACAGTCTGGATGCCAACGACTTGCCGGCACCGGAAGTTCTGGCGGGTGAGGCTATGGCTGAGCTGACTGAGGCTTTGCATGAGTTAGAAGAACTGATGAAGGCGTTGGGCGCTGGGGATGAAGTGGCGGCGCAGAAGCAGTTGATGGCTGAGATGATGGGGTTGGTGGTGGTTGAGGGCGCAGAAAATGAGTGAGTTGCGAGCAAGGAAATGGTCAGAGTGTGGCCTCGGGCAAGTCGTCAGAATTATCCGAGGTGTGACATTTCCGGCAACAGCAAAAACTTATGAGTTATCAGATGACTTCATAGCGTGCCTCAGAACATCACATATACAAGACAAATTAAGATGGAATGACATTTATTTAATCCCTCGAATTTACGTAAAGCGAAATGAGCAAAAAATTCAAGAAAACGACATTCTTATGTCGATGGCTAACAGCGCCAACCTTGTTGGAAAAGTCTGTATAAACGAAACAAAAAACGAGGCTTGCTTCGGCGCTTTTTTAGCAGCCATTCGCTGCACAGAAATCAACCACAAATTTGTTTACTACTTCCTTAGAAGTTCAGCAGCCCAACAATCTCTGAAAAGCACCGCGAGTCAAACAGTAAATATCGCAAATATTTCTGTGGGTGCTCTTGAAGAGCTACGAGTTCCGATACCACCTCTCGCAGAGCAAACCCGCATCGCGAAAAATCTCGACGAACTACTGGCTCAGGTCGATACCCTCAAAGCCCGCATCGACACCATCCCCACCCTGCTCAAACGCCTCCGCCAATCCGTCCTCGCCGCAGCAGTTGCGGGGCGGCTGACTGCAGATTGGCGTGCCGCGAACTCAAGTTGCATATCATCCAAACAACTTTCTAGCCTGCAAGCTGACAATAATATGTCGGCACGCGACGACTCTATTCCAAGCGGTTGGGACTTAAAGAGGGCAGGGGATATCTGCGGATTCATTACTAAAGGCACTACTCCGTCAAAAGAAAAAATGAGTGCACTCCAAGGTGAAATACCCTACATCAAGGTATACAACCTGACATTTACAGGTGCATTAGATTTTTCCATTGACCCAACATTTATCGATACAGCCACGCATTCAATTGAGCTGAAAAGGTCGATTGTCAAACCCGGTGACGTTCTGATGAATATTGTCGGGCCACCTTTAGGGAAGGTTTCTATCGTGCCTCCCACTTACTCCGAGTGGAATATAAACCAAGCTATCGCGCGCTTTAGAGCTGGCGAAGGAATTTCCCCCCGGTACTTAGCTCTATGCCTTCGGACTGAAAGTGTCTTAAATCATGCGATATCGCGTGCAAAAGCTACAGCAGGCCAATTTAATCTGACGCTTGAAATATGTAGGGAGCTCCCAATTCCAGTCCCTCCAATGGCTGAACAAACCGAAATCATCCGCCGAGTCGAACAACTCTTCGCCTTCGCCGACCAACTAGAAGCCAAAGTCGCCTCAGCCAAAACCCGAATCGACCACCTGACCCAAAGCATCCTGGCCAAAGCTTTCCGCGGTGAATTGGTGCCTCAAGACCCGAACGACGAACCTGCCAGCGTTCTACTGGAACGCATCAAAGCCCAGCGAGCCGCCGCGCCCAAGACAAAACGTGGCCGCAAGGCGTCGGCTTGAATTAACGAAAGGAAGCGATCATGGCCATTCCCGATTTCCAGTCCGTCATGCGTCCCGTATTGGCCGAGGTCGCCAATGGCCTGCCCATCAGCCTCAAGGCCTTGCGGGAACAGGTCATCGAGCAGTTTCAGCTGAGCGAAGACGAGCGCCATGAAATGCTGCCGTCAAGGCGGCAGACGGTGATCAACAACCGTATCGGTTGGGCGCGCACCTACCTGAACAAGGCCGGTTTGCTGAGTATTCCGAGCAAAGGTCTGGTGCAAATCACCGAGCGTGGCCGCGAAGCGCTGCAATCCGGGCCGCAACGGATCACCGTCGGTTGGCTCAAACGCTATCCAGAGTTCAGCGCGTTTCATGGTGCGCGGCCCGACAACGATGCGCCTTCCGTGCAAGCCGACCCCGTGGACGACATCACCCCGGACGAGCAACTGGCCCAGGCGCATCAGGCCTTGTTGCAGTCACTGGCCGACGAATTGCTCGCGCAGGTGCGCGGTGCTTCGCCGACGTTCTTTGAGCAATTGGTAGTCGATCTGATGATTGCCATGGGCTATGGCGGCTCCCGCAAGGAGGCCGGTCGCGCCACGCAACAGACCAACGACGATGGCATCGACGGCATCATCAAGGAAGACAAACTCGGCCTGGACGTGATTTACCTGCAAGCCAAGCGCTGGAGCAACACGGTGCATCGCCCGGAGATCGACAAGTTCATAGGCGCCCTCACCCGTCAGCGTGCGCGCAAAGGCGTGTTCATCACCACGTCGGAGTTCTCCGCCGGTGCACGTGAAGCGGCGCTTGGGCTGGATATCAAGGTGGTGCTGATTGACGGCGTGGAGCTGGCGCGCTTGATGGTCGAAAACAATTTGGGTTGTAGCGTGAAGCAGGTCTACGAGATCAAACACATCGATTCGGATTACTTCACCGAAGACTGATGTTTAGTTTTGTTTACTTAAGGTCTCGCTTTATCGGATGACGCCTTAGGACCTTGTAGGCAAACTCCGAATCTCGCTTTTGGGCATTTTGCCGCCTTGTTGCGCATTTCTTCGACGGGATAGTCTCCGGACGTCGCTGACCATTCAGCGATCGGGCTTGGAAACCCGTCGAACCGCTACGCAAAAGCGCCCAATCAAGACTGCAGACGTTTTTACGACTGCAATCCTGTGTCATGGCAGCTGTGCGTGGGACGCCTTCGGGCGTGCCGGTTTCTCTGGTTCCCGGTTTTCCAACCTGCGTACAGCTGCCACCCATTCGCTTGGAAACGAAAGTGGCGGCTCCTTGAATAACCAGGAGTAATCCCATGAATAAAACGGATTCGCCCGCACCCTCAGAACTGAAAACCATCGGTTTCACTCCCTTCCTATATCTCTCGGATCAACCGCTATTCCACGTCTGCCGCGACGTCCCCGTCGCCGACGCCCTGTCCCAAGCCTCCGACCTGCTGTTCCTCGCCAAGTCCCTCACCGTGGACGCCGCCTACGCTCAAAACTCCGACCGCCACGCATGGGCCGCGCATTACCTGACGGCGATGAGCAAAGCGGTTATTGATGATGTAGTGAAGGTGTTGACGCGCAAACCTGCTCAAACGAGAACGCATACAGATCAATAAAACAAACAGAGCCTGAAAATTCCCAAACAGGGACCGAGCGCTCCCTTTTTGGGACTGATTAGAGCCAGATGCTTCGGTTCTTCAGTTCAAACACATCATGAAGGCATGGCCTGCACGACCAGCCGCCGCTCCAGCATCTGCCCCGTCAACACGCCCTCATACGTATCCGCCGGCCGTCCCCACTGCTCCACGATGACCATGCCGTCCACCAGCGCCACAGCCAATTCGGCAATCGTCTCGGCCTGATCTTCTATGATTTTTTGAGTCCGAAGCCACAGCCGATCTGTCATCTCTTTAAGCTCCGCCGCTATCCGCTCACCCGACGCAGGATCAGTGTCCGGGTAGACGATATTTCGCAGCAGATGCTGAAGCTCCCTGATTTTTGCGTAATCCTGTTCCGCCCCCTGCTTGCCTTTGAGGATGGCGGTGGCCTTGGGCTTATCGACGCGTTTGGCGGCTGAAGGTTTTGAAGGCAGGGTCTGCGCCATTGAGCCAGCCAGGAGCACCATCATCCGGGCTTCCAGATGTTCCTTCATGGCTTCCATCGACGAAATCGGGCGCACCAAGGTAATGGAGGCCCCTCCCTGGTGCCGCAAATCCTTGCTCACTGTCAGGGTCACGCCGCCCGTTTCAAACCCCAGGGCGCGGGCCACCACGTAGTGCCCCATTTCGTGATGGGCGATCTGCAAGGCACGTTCCCGTACAGCAGCAGGTAGCTTCATTGTCATGTTCTTCGCCTCGCACCCTCGACTGCCTCAATCCTAGCCGATTTCCACACAGGCTCTTTCGCCCAAGAAAAAGCCGCGCAATGGCGCGGCTATCCTGACTGAAGCTTCAGCCCTTATTTGGGCAAGGCGTAGGCAATCACATAATCCCCACGATCCGACGACTGACGCGCACCGCCCACCGTGAGCAGGATGTACTGCCTGCCGGTTTTCGGTGAAACGTAGGTCATCGGCCCGGACTGACTGCCCACCGGCAAGCGCGATTTCCAGATTTCGTTGCCGTTGCCGGTGTCGAAGGCGCGCAGGTAGAAGTCCTGGGTGCCGGCGAAGAACAGCAGGCCCGACTGGGTGGCAAGCGATGCGCCGAGGGTCGGCATGCCGATCGGGATCGGCAAGTGCATGCGGATGCCCAGCGGGCCGGTGTCCTGCACGGTGCCGACCGGAACTTGCCACATCAATTTGTGGGTCTTGAGGTCGATGGCGGACATGGTGCCGAACGGTGGTTTCTGGCACGGAATACCGACCGCCGAGAGGAAGCGTTCGCGCATGGCGCCGAATGGCGTGCCTTCCTGCGGTACCACGCCCATTTCGATGCCGCTGGCCCCGGCTTTGATTTTGTCGCGCGGGATCATGTAGTTGGCCAGGCCCAGGCGCATGTCGTTGACGAACATGTAGTTCGTGTTCGGATCCACCGAGACGCTACCCCAGTTCATGCCGCCCAGCGAGCCCGGAAATTGCAGGGCGCGGTTCATGCCCGGCGGGGTGTAGACGCCTTCGTGGCGCATGCCTTTGAACTGGATGCGGCACATCAATTGGTCAAACGGCGTGGCGCCCCACATGTCGGATTCGGTCAGGGTCTTGTTGCCGATTGACGGCATGTCCGCCGAGAACGGCTGGGTTGGCGAGTAGTGTTCGCCAGGCACATGACCCTGCGGCACCGGGCGCTCTTCGACGCGAGCAATCGGCACGCCGGTTTCGCGGTTGAGCAGGAAGATCTCGCCCTGTTTGGTCACTTGCGCCAGGGCTGGCTGGGTGCCGCCCTTGTCGTCCGGCACATCGTAGAGCAGTGGTTGTGCCGGCAGGTCTTCCAGCGCTGGGCGCCGGTGTCGGCGTCGAGGGCGAAGACTTTGCCCTAGGCGGTGCAGGTGTAGACCGTATCACCGATTTGCAGCGGAGTGTTCTGGTCTTTGGCGCCAGCGCCGGTGCTTTGCGGGATGTCGCCGGTGCGGAAAGTCCAGGCCACTTGCAGCTTGTCGATGTTGCCCTTGTTGATCTGGTCCAGCGCGGCAAAGCGGTTGCCGGCGGTGGTATTGCCCCAGTGCGCCCAGTCTTTCTGTTCGGCGCCCGGTTCGACCGGCGTTACCGCAGGTTCAACGGTGGCCTTGACCACGTGGGTCGGCACGAACATGTAGGCCATCGTCGCAACGACGCCCACGCCCAGAACGCCAGCCAGGCCGTAGGCGCCACGCCCGCCGGTCGCGCCCGCAGCGCGGAGCAGGTCGGATAGACCAGCGCGACGACCAGCCCGATCACGGCGAAGGTCAGTACCCGCGAGACCAGCGGCCAGTATTCGAGGCCGGCGTCCCAAACCGCCCAGATCGCCGTGAGAACCAACGCCACACCATACAGCCAGGCGCCGAGCGGCTTGCGCCGGGTAATCATCAACCCGGACGCCAGCATCGCCAGGCCCATCAGCAGGAAATACCAACTGCCGCCCAGTGCGATCAAGTAACCACCGCCACCGGCCAGGCCGAGCCCGATCAGTGCAATCAGCACACCCAGCCCCGCCAGCACCCATTTGCTGCCGGCGGCAGCCCCAGAATTGTTCATGTCGGAAAATTTCCCCATTTGTGACAAGGGCGGACTAATGTACTATTTAGTTACTTATGGCAATTTGTCGCAGCCAAAAAATGTCGCGAACGGTACTGAGGCTAGATCAAATATCCGCCACGAGCGCTGCACCGGATGTGCCTGTAACATGCTTGGCCATTGATCCGTACCGTTGGAGACAGTCCCTTTGCCTGACACTCGCCCAGCCGTTCTCGATGAAATCGACCGCCAACTGATTGCGGCCCTGCAGATCAATGCCCGGGAAAGCGTGGCCATGCTGGCCCGGCAGTTGGGTATTGCCCGCACCACGGTGACGTCGCGGCTGGCGCGGCTGGAGAAGGCCAAGGTGATCACCGGTTATGGCGTGCGCCTCGGGCAGCGCGTGGTGGATGGCGGGTTGCAGGCGTATGTGGGGATTACCGTGCAGCCGCGCTCGGGCAAGGAGGTGGTGCGGCGGTTGAGTGCGATGGCGCAGGTGCAGCAGTTGTGTGCGGTGAGTGGCGAGTTTGATTATGTGGCGTGGTTGCGCACCGATTCGCCGGAGCAGCTGGATCAGTTGCTGGATCAGATTGGCGGGGTGGATGGGGTGGAGAAGACCACCACTTCGATCATTTTGAGTAGCAAGGTGGATCGGGGGCAGCCGGTCTAACTTTCGATATCGCCCTGTAGGAGCTGGCTTGCCAGCGAAGGCGTGCGGGCTTTCAACACAAAGTTCAACGGCCTCATCGCTGGCAAGCCAGCTCCTATAGGGGTCAGTGTGTACATATAGGTCGTCATATTGATCATTAAACTGGCAAATCGACGACACTTTGCGTCTTATTAACGTGTTCCGTGCTCTCTAGAATGGCTGGCATCTTTTCCTATACTCAGATGCGCATTCCGCGTCGGGTCGCCAGTAAGGTCAGCCATGAACAAGAACAATCGCCATCCAGCAGACGGTAAACAACCGGTCACGATCTTTGGCCCGGACTTTCCTTTCGCTTTTGACGACTGGATCGAGCACCCGGCCGGCCTGGGCAGTATTCCCGAGCACAATCACGGTGCCGAGGTGGCGATTGTCGGAGCCGGTATCGCGGGTCTTGTGGCCGCTTACGAGCTGATGAAGCTCGGCCTGAAACCCGTGGTCTACGAAGCGTCGAAGATGGGCGGCCGGTTGCGCTCCCAGGCGTTCAACGGCACCGATGGCATCGTCGCGGAACTCGGCGGCATGCGCTTCCCGGTGTCGTCGACGGCGTTCTATCACTACGTCGACAAGCTCGGCCTTGAGACAAAGCCATTTCCCAACCCGCTGACGCCGGCCTCCGGCAGTACCGTGATCGATCTGGAAGGCCAGACCCATTACGCACAGAAGCTGGCGGATCTTCCTGCGCTGTTCCAGGAAGTGGCTGACGCCTGGGCCGATGCCCTGGAAGCCGGCTCGCAGTTCTCCGACATCCAGCAGGCGATTCGCGACCGCGATGTGCCGCGCCTCAAGGAGTTGTGGAACACGCTGGTGCCGTTGTGGGACGACCGCACATTCTACGATTTCGTCGCCACCTCCAAGGCGTTCGCCAAGCTCTCCTTCCATCACCGCGAAGTGTTCGGCCAGGTCGGTTTCGGTACCGGCGGCTGGGACTCGGACTTTCCCAATTCGATGCTGGAAATCTTCCGCGTGGTGATGACCAACTGCGACGATCATCAGCATCTGGTGGTCGGCGGCGTCGAGCAGGTCCCCCAGGGTATCTGGCGCCATGTGCCGGAACGTTGCGTGCACTGGCCGCAAGGCACCAGCCTGAAATCCCTGCACCGGGGCGCGCCCCGCTCCGGGGTGAAAAAAATCGCCCATGCTCCGGGTGGCCGCTTTGCCGTCACCGACAACAATGGCGACACCCGCGAATACGCCGCGGTGCTGACCACCTGCCAGAGTTGGCTGCTGACCACCCAGATCGAATGCGACGAAACCCTGTTCTCGCAGAAAATGTGGATGGCCCTCGACCGCACCCGCTACATGCAGTCGTCGAAAACCTTCGTGATGGTCGACCGCCCGTTCTGGAAGGACAAGGACCCGGAAACCGGCCGCGACCTGATGAGCATGACCCTCACCGATCGCCTGACCCGTGGCACTTACCTGTTCGACAACGGCGATGACAAGCCGGGGGTGATCTGCCTGTCTTATTCGTGGATGAGCGACGCGCTGAAAATGCTCCCGCACCCGGTGGAAAAGCGCGTGAAGCTGGCCCTGGAGGCGCTGAAAAAGATCTACCCGAAAGTCGACATCGCCGCGCGGATCATCGGCGACCCGATCACCGTGTCCTGGGAAGCCGACCCGCATTTCCTCGGTGCCTTCAAGGGCGCCCTGCCCGGCCACTATCGCTACAACCAGCGCATGTACGCGCACTTCATGCAGGACGACATGCCGGCCGAACAACGGGGTATCTTTATCGCCGGTGACGACGTTTCGTGGACGCCGGCCTGGGTCGAAGGTGCGGTGCAGACCTCGCTCAACGCGGTGTGGGGCATCATGAAACATTTCGGCGGTGCAACTCACGCCGAGAATCCGGGTCCAGGAGATGTATTCAACGAGATCGGACCGATCGCCCTGCCCGAGTAAGAGGAAGCCCAAATGCGTGTAGCCCTTTACCAATGTCCACCCCTGCCGCTGGATGTCGCCGGCAACCTGCAGCGCTTGCATCAACTGGCGCTGGAGGCCAAAGGCGCCGACCTGCTGGTGCTGCCGGAGATGTTCCTGACCGGCTACAACATCGGCGCTGACGCGGTCAGTGTGCTGGCGGAGGTGTACAACGGTGAATCGGCCCAGCAGATCGCGCGCATCGCCAAGACCGCCGGGATCGCCATCCTGTATGGCTACCCGGAGCGCACCGCCGACGGGCAGATCTACAACGCCGTGCAGTTGATCGACGCCCATGGCGAGCGCCTGTGCAATTACCGCAAGACCCATCTGTTCGGTGATCTTGATCGCTCGATGTTCAGTCCGGGAGAAGATGAATTCCCCATCGTCGAACTGAACGGCTGGAAGCTCGGTTTCCTGATCTGCTACGACCTGGAATTCCCGGAGAACACCCGGCGCCTGGCCCTGGCCGGTGCCGAGCTGATTCTGGTGCCGACGGCCAACATGATTCCCTATGATTTCATCGCCGACGTCACCGTGCGCGCCCGGGCCTTTGAAAACCAGTGCTACGTGGCTTACGCCAACTACTGCGGTTCGGAAGGCGACATCCATTACTGCGGCCAGAGCAGCATCGCCGCCCCGGACGGCAGCCGCGTGGCCCAGGCGGGGCTGGATGAAGCCTTGATTGTCGGTGAGCTGGATCGCCAGTTGATGGTCGATTCCCGCGCCGCCAATCGCTACCTCCTCGATCGCCGTCCCGAGCTTTACGGCGACCTGAACAAGCGTTGATCCCCCTTAATCCGCTAGCATGAGCACTTCTCTGTAATGGAAGTGCTCATGGCTGCGCAGAATCACCCTCGCCCCCTCACTGAAACCCTGGCCAATGGCTTGCAGGTGACGCTGCGTCATGTCCCGGACCTGAAGCGTTGCGCCGCAGTATTACGGGTGGCCGCGGGCAGCCACGACGCGCCACTGGCCTGGCCCGGGCTGGCGCACTTTCTTGAGCATCTGTTGTTTCTGGCAACAGAACAATTTCCTGCGGGCGAAGGGTTGATGGCCTACGTCCAGCGCCACGGCGGCCAGGTCAACGCGCGGACCGACGCACGCACCACGGATTACTTTTTCGAATTGCCGGTCCAGGCGTTTGCCGGTGGATTGCAGCGTCTGTCGGTCATGCTCGCCCATCCGCGTATGAATCCCGACGATCAACAGCGGGAACGGGAAGTGCTGCATGCGGAATTTATCGCCTGGTCGAAGGATTCTGCGGCACAACAACGTCAGGCCTTGTTCGACGGATTGTCCGAGGTTCATCCACTGCGCGGCTTCCACGCCGGCAATCGCGACAGCCTGGCGCTTGAGCAAGCCGGGTTTCAGCAGGCCCTGCAGGATTTTCATCAGCGCTTCTACCAGACCGGGCAGATGACCTTGAGCCTTGCCGGCCCGCAGAGTCTCGATGAACTGAAGGAGATGGCCGAGGCTTTTTCGCGGGTCATTGCCCCGGGTGAAAAAGCACCGCAACAATCTCCTGTGCCACTGCTGACGACTGGCGAAACAACTTATCAACAGGTCAGTGAACGTCATCTGGATTGGCTGTTTGCCCTCGAAACCTTGCCCGACGCCTCCGTCGAAGCCTTGCAGTTCCTCTGCCATTGGCTGAACACCGGCAAACCCGGGGGCCTGCTGGCGGACCTGCGCGAGCGCGGCTTGGCCGAACAACTGAAAGCCGAAGTGTTGTATCAATTCGCCGGACAAGCCTTGCTGCACGTCGAATTCACACTACCCGAACACTCAACGCCAGACGGGATTGGCGAGCGACTGATGGACTGGCTGGGCTTCTTCGCCCGACAAGACTGGAGGCGTTTGCGCGAAGAATACGCGGCCTTGCTCCAGCGCCAGCAACAGATCGGCACTGCGCTGCAACTGGCCCGGCTGGACAGCGAACAACGCGAAGTCGGCCTGTCCGAACAGGGCGTAACAGCCCTCAAGGCTATCCTTCAAAAAATCGGCGCTGTGGATAACTTCACCGGTCCATGGCAATTACCCGCGTCCAATCCGTTCCTGCGTGTCGAAGCGCCGGCGTCCAACGCCGGCCTGATTCGTGGCCAGACCAGCGCTCACCGCGGCCTGCGCACCTTTGCCCAGGACCGTTCACGCAGCCGTCGCGAACGCTCGCCGATGCAATTCAGCCAGGCACTACCGGACAACGGCCCCGAAGGTGCCATTTATGTACGCTGGCGCCTGGACGCATCGCCTGGCAGCCACCTGCAGTCACAGCTGGAAAACACCCTGCGCCCCGTGCAGGAAGACGCGCGTCAGGCCGGTGTGGAGGTGTCCTTCAGCGCATCGGGCAACGAATGGCTGCTGAAAATGACCGGGTTGCAGGAGCCGATGCCCGGCGTCCTCGAACATGTGCTGCAAGTGCTGACACAGCCCGTGGCTTCACTTGCACAAGCGCCAAGTGCCGCGCTGATCCCGATTCGACAGTTGCTCAAGACGCTGCCTGCCCATTGCCTTGAGCACACCGCAAGCTGCGATGACGCGCATCAGCTTTGGTCGACGGCACGCTGGGACGGCCTGGCGCTGGGCCTGTCCGCCCAAACCCAGGCAGCCATGGGCGTGGCCTTGAGCCGCATACCCGGCAAGCCTGACAGTCAATTGACCGCGCCACCTTCGATCCGCTTGCAGCGCCTGTGGACCACCGTCGATACAGCCTCCAGCGAGCACGCGCTGCTGCTGTTGTGCCCGGCAGCTAACGAGGAACTGGCCGAGGAAGCCGCCTGGCGTTTGCTCGCGCACCTGTGCCAGACACCGTTCTACCAGCGCCTGCGCGTTGAATTGCAGCTGGGTTACGCCGTGTTCAGCGCCCTGCGACAGATGCACGGAACCACCGGCCTGCTGTTCGGTGTGCAATCGCCGAGCATGGCGCCAGCGGATCTGCTGCAACACATTGAACAGTTCATCGGCAGCTTGCCGGCACTGATCAACGCCCTCGACGACAGCGAGTTCATCGCGCAACGCCAAGCCTTGGCCGAGCAGTTTTCAAGCGCTTCGTTGCCCGCCGCCCAGGCGGCAGATCTGCTGTGGCAGGGCAAGCTGGCTGGCCGCTCGTCGGATTATCTGGAGCAGCTGGCCGATACCATCCTGCAAATCGACCGCTCCCTATTGCTCAACGCAGCCCGCCAATTGATAGAGGCCGAGGGCGGCTGGCGCTGCCTGGCCAACGCCGCCAGCCCGGGTCAGCCATGGCAAGCGGCAAAATGATCATTACCGGCGCTGTAAGGAGCTTTCTCAAAGTTTCACGGGCAATGCCTTTGTAATTTTGAGTAACATAGCAGCCTAACTATCTGGAACCTCTCTCACTTGAGGTGGACTATACCTATAGATAGCGCTGTCCCATCTACCTGAAGGAGTTCGATTTATGGCCTGGACCAAACCTGCTTACACCGACCTGCGTATCGGCTTCGAAGTCACCATGTACTTCGCCAGCCGCTAATCTCTGCCTTGGCAGAATTGCAGCCCAACGCCTCGGTCAGCCGAGGCGTTTTATTTTCCGCGTTGAAATGATGGAGCACCCATGTTTGTCCAGATTCTAGGTTCCGCTGCCGGCGGCGGTTTCCCTCAGTGGAACTGCAACTGCGCGAACTGCGCCGGTTTTCGCGACGGCAGCCTGCGGGCCAGGGCACGGACGCAATCGTCCATCGCGATTTCCGATGACGGCGTGAACTGGGTGCTGTGCAACACCTCCCCGGACATTCGCGCGCAGCTGCAGAGCTTCGCCCCGATGCAACCGGGCCGCGCCCTGCGTGACACCGGCATCAGCGCGATCATCCTGATGGACAGCCAGATCGATCACACCACCGGCCTGCTCATGCTGCGCGAAGGCTGCCCGCATCAGGTCTGGTGCACCGACATGGTCCACGAAGACCTGAGCAGCGGTTTCCCGTTGTTTACCATGCTGACCCACTGGAATGGCGGCCTGGACTGGAACCGTATCGAGCTCGATCAAAGCTTCAGCGTCCCGGCCTGCCCGAACCTGCGCTTCACCCCACTGCCCCTGCGCAGCGCCGCCCCGCCCTACTCACCGCACCGCTTCGATCCGCACCCGGGCGACAACATCGGCCTGATCGTCGAAGACCTGGCCACCGGCGGCAAGCTGTTCTACGCGCCGGGCCTGGGCAAAGTCGACGGGCCGCTGATGGAGATCATGGCCGCCAGCGATTGCCTGCTGGTCGATGGCACCCTGTGGGATGACGATGAAATGCAGCGCCGTGGCGTCGGCACCCGCACCGGCCGGGAGATGGGTCACCTGGCCCAGAACGGTCCTGGCGGCATGCTGGAAGTGCTGGAGCAACTGCCGGATCAGCGCAAGGTGCTTATCCACATCAACAACACCAACCCGATTCTTGATGAGGATTCGCCAGAGCGGGCGGAGCTGGATCGGCGGCAAGTTGAAGTGGCGTATGACGGTATGAGTATTGTGCTGTAGCTGAGGGCCCCATCGCTGGCAAGCCAGCTCCCACAAGGATCTGCGTCGAACACAAAATTCGTGAACACCCGATAACCCTGTGGGAGCTGGCTTGCCAGCGAAGGCGCCCGACCAGACACCATAGAATTCAAAGGTTGTTCCCCGGAGACCCGCAATGACCGACACCCCAATGTCCCCCACCGAATTCGAAGCCGCCCTGCGCGCCAAGGGCGCCTACTACCACATCCACCACCCCTACCACGTGGCGATGTACCAGGGTCGGGCGAGCCGCGAGCAGATCCAGGGCTGGGTCGCCAACCGCTTCTACTATCAGGTCAACATTCCGCTGAAGGACGCCGCCATCCTGGCCAATTGCCCGGACCGCGAGATCCGCCGCGAGTGGATTCAGCGCCTGCTCGACCATGACGGCGCCCCCGGCGAAGACGGCGGCATCGAAGCCTGGTTGCGCCTTGGCCAGGCCGTCGGCCTCGACCCGGATCAACTGCGCTCCCAGGAACTGGTACTGCCCGGCGTGCGCTTCGCCGTGGACGCCTACGTCAACTTCGCCCGCCGCGCCAGTTGGCAGGAAGCCGCCAGCAGCTCGCTGACTGAACTGTTCGCGCCACAGATTCACCAGTCGCGCCTGGACAACTGGCCCCAGCATTACCCGTGGATCGACCCGGCCGGTTATGAGTACTTCCGCACGCGCCTGGGCCAGGCGCGGCGCGATGTCGAGCACGGCCTGGCGATTACCCTCGAGCACTACAAGACCCGCGAAGGCCAGGAACGTATGCTGGAAATTCTCCAGTTCAAACTGGACATACTTTGGAGCATGCTCGATGCCATGAGCATGGCCTATGAATTGAATCGCCCGCCCTATCACAGCGTCACCGATCAACGGGTCTGGCACAAAGGAATCACCCTATGAGTTTCGATCGCAGCAAGACCCCACGCTGGCGCCCCGGCTACCGCTTCCAGTACGAACCGGCGCAGAAAGGCCACGTGCTGCTGTACCCGGAAGGCATGATCAAACTCAATGAAAGCGCCGCGCTGATTGGCGGCCTGATTGACGGTGAGCGTGACGTCGCGGCGATCATTGCCGAGCTCGACCGGCAGTTCCCCGGCGTGCCCGAGCTCGGTGATGACATCGAGCAATTCATGGAGGTTGCCCGTGCGCAGCACTGGATCGAACTTGCCTGAGTCATCGGTGCAAGTACCGCCCAAACCCGAAATCGGCCTGCCGCTGTGGCTGCTCGCCGAACTGACCTACCGCTGCCCGTTGCAGTGCCCGTACTGCTCCAACCCGCTGGATTTCGCTGAGCAAGGCAAGGAGCTGAGCACCGAGCAGTGGATCAAGGTGTTCCGCGAAGCGCGGGAGATGGGTGCGGCGCAACTGGGCTTTTCCGGTGGCGAGCCGCTGGTGCGCCAGGACCTCGCCGAGCTGATTTTCGAAGCCCGCAAGCTCGGGTTCTACACCAACCTGATCACCTCCGGCATCGGCCTCACCGAACAGAAAATCAGCGACTTCAAGAAGGCCGGGCTCGATCACATCCAGATCAGTTTCCAGGCCAGCGACGAGCAAGTGAACAACCTGCTGGCCGGCTCGAAAAAGGCTTTCGCGCAGAAGCTGGAGATGGCCCGCGCGGTAAAAGCCCACGGCTATCCCATGGTGCTGAACTTCGTCACCCACCGGCACAACATCGACCAGATCGAGCGCATCATCGACCTGTGCATTGCCCTGGAGGCGGACTTCGTCGAACTCGCCACCTGCCAGTTTTACGGCTGGGCGCAACTCAACCGCGTCGGCTTGCTGCCGACCCGCGAGCAACTGGTCCGCGCCGAGCGCATCACCAACGAATACCGCGCCCGACTCGAAGCCCAAGGGCACCCGTGCAAGCTGATATTTGTCACCCCGGACTACTACGAAGAACGGCCGAAAGCCTGCATGAACGGCTGGGGCAGTATTTTTCTGACGGTCACGCCGGACGGAACCGCCCTGCCTTGCCATGGCGCCCGACAGATGCCGGTCAAGTTTCCCAACGTGCGCGACCACAGCATGCAGCACATCTGGTACGACTCGTTCGGCTTCAACCGCTTTCGCGGTTACGACTGGATGCCCGAGCCGTGCCGCTCCTGTGACGAAAAAGAAAAGGACTTCGGCGGCTGCCGTTGCCAGGCGTTCATGCTCACGGGCGATGCGAGCAATGCCGACCCGGTCTGCAGCAAATCGCCCCATCACGACCTGATCCTCAAGGCCCGTGAAGAAGCCGAACACGCCACCCAGACCATCGAACAACTGGCCTTCCGCAATGAACGAAACTCACGCCTCATCGCCAAAAGCTGAACCCTTCAGTGCCGCCAGGGCCGTTGCCGCCGGCATCGACTTCGCCGAGTTGCAGGTCGGTGGTCATGGCCTGTTCTGGAACGAGTACCGGCCCGCAGACGGCGCCTGCCGGATCTGGCATTGGCACAATGACACGGCGACCTGCCTGACCCCGCCGGGCTTCAGTGTGCGCAGCCGCGTGTATGAGTACGGCGGTGGCGCCTTCTGCCTGACGGACGACGGCATCGTTTTCGTCAATGAGGCGGACCAGCAGTTGTATCGCCAAACCCTGGGTGACACGCCGCAATTGCTGACGTCGGGGGATTGCCGTTACGGCGATCTGCAATTGGCCAACCATCAGGTCCTGGCCATTGAAGAAGATCACGATCAGCACCGCCTGGTGGCGATCGATTTGAAGGATGGTGAGCGTCATGTGTTGGCCGAAGGCGCGGACTTCTACGCGGCCCCCACCCTGAGTCCTGATGGCCAACGCCTGGCCTGGATCGAGTGGAGCAAACCGGACCAACCCTGGACCGCGACTCGCCTGATGGTTGCCGAACGCCGGGGCGATGGACGCTTTGCCTCGCCCCGTTGCGTCGCCGGCGACAGCGCTGAAGAATCCCTGCAGCAACCGCGGTTCGATGCCGCAGGCCGCCTGTACTGCCTGACCGATCGCGGCGGTTTCTGGCAGCCCTGGGTGGAATCTGCCACCGGTCTGAGCCCACTGCCGAGTGCCGCCGCCGATCATGGTCCCGCGCCCTGGCAACTGGGTGGCTGCACCTGGCTGCCGCTGGGTGGGGACAATTATCTGGCCAGCTGGACGGAAGACGGCTTTGGCCGGCTCGGTCTGTGCGGTGTTGTGACCGAAGACTTCACCGGTGAATACAGCCGCTTCCGTCACCTCGCCATGGATGAACAGAATATTTACTGCATCGCCGCCTCGCCAGTCAGCGCCACGGCCGTGATCGCCATCGACCGTCAGACCCGGCGCGTGCGGGTACTGGCCGGTGGCATCGCGCCCATTCCCGCTGAACGCATCAGCCGGCCACACACCTTGCGCTACCCCAGCGGCAGCGGCGAGGCCCATGGCTTCTTCTACCCGGCGATGACCGGCGAGGCGAGACCGCCACTGGTGGTGTTCATCCACGGCGGGCCGACGTCGGCCTGTTATCCCATGCTCGATCCGCGCATCCAGTTCTGGGCACAGCGGGGTTTCGCCGTCGCCGACCTCAACTATCGCGGCAGCAGTGGTTATGGCCGGGCCTATCGCCAGGCGCTGCACCTGAGCTGGGGGGAGGTTGATGTGGAAGACGCCTGCGCGGTGGTCGACCATCTCGCCCAACGTGGCTTGATCGACGGCAGCCAGGCGTTCATCCGCGGCGGCAGTGCAGGCGGCTACACCACCTTGTGCGCGCTGGCGTTCCGCCAGAAATTCCGCGCCGGTGCCAGCCTGTATGGGGTCAGCGATCCGGTGGCGCTGGGCCGGGCGACGCACAAGTTCGAAGGGGATTATCTGGATTGGCTGATTGGCGACCCCGAAAAGGATGCCGAACGATATGCGGCCCGCACACCGTTATTGCATGCGAGCAACATCCGCGTGCCGGTGATTTTCTTTCAGGGCGAACTGGACGCGGTAGTTGTCCCGCAACAGACCCGCGACATGGTCACGGCGTTGCAGGACAACGGCGTGTTGGTGGAGGCGCATTACTACGCGGATGAACGCCATGGTTTTCGCAAGGCGGCCAACCAGGCCCATGCGCTGGAGCAGGAGTGGTTGTTTTATCGGCGGGTGATGGATCAGGGGGAGTGAGTCCGGAGTTCTGCTCCGAAACCGCAGCGCTCCAATCGCTGGCAAGCCAGCTCCCACAGTGACCGAAGTCGAACTCAAGATTTGTGTACGCCACTAAAACCTGTGGGAGCTGGCTTGCCAGCGATAGCGATCCATCAGACGCCAAAAACCTTAACGCTTGGCGATGATGTAAACCGCATGCACGATCCCCGGAATATACCCGCACAACGTCAGCAGAATATTCAGCCAGAACGCCCCGCCAAATCCGACCTGCAGAAACACACCCAGTGGCGGCAACAGAATGGCGATGATGATTCGAATAAAGTCCATGGGCTTGCTCCTGATTGAGGGGGGGATTGTAGAACCCTACAGTGAATCGACCCCTACCGTTCGTCAGGGTTCACTAAAGCCGCCCGGGCAAACACCGCTGAAAAAAAACGCCCCACGCCAAAAGAATCAGGCATGGGGCGTGCGTTATACCGCGAGACGGTTCTGGAATTCGTGAAGCAGGCGTGCGCTCAGACGGCAACCCCTTTGCGGCACTGCAACTGGGCGGTGCGCACCCGGGAGAAGGCCCGGGTCAGGCGCAGGAGCATTTCATCGATGTTGGCGTTGCTCACAGTCAGTGCGGGGGTAAAGCGCAGGCAGTTCGGTTGCGGCGCGTTGAGCAGCAGGCCTTCGTGCAGCGCGGCCTTGACCACGGCGTCGGCCGAATCGTCCGACAGCGTCAGGCCCCAGAGCAGCCCCTGCCCGCGCAGTTCGCCATGACCATAACGATGGGCCAGGCGCCGCAGGCCTTCGCCCAGGTGCTGGCCGGTGTCGGCCACATGCTTGAGCAATGCCTTGTCCTGCACGCTGTCGAGCACCGCGATGGCAGCCGCCGTCATCAGGGCATTGCCATGATGGGTTCCGCTCATTTCCCCCTGATCGAAACAGCAGGCTTTGCCCCGCGCCAGCAAGGCGGCGACCGGCACGCCACCGCCCAGGCCTTTGCCGAGCACGACGATATCGGCGCGCACACCGTAGGACTGTTCGGCGAGCAAGGTGCCGCAACGACCGATGCCGGTCTGTACTTCGTCAAGGATCAGCAAAATGCCCAGCTCGCGACACAGCCGCTCGACGCCTTTGAGGTAATGCGCGGTCGCCGGGATCACCCCGGCTTCGCTCTGGATCGGCTCCAGCATGATCGCCACCGTACGCTCGTCCACGGCGGCGTGCAGCGCCGGCAGGTCATTGAACGGGACGTGGCTGAAGCCCGGCAGTTGCGGTTCGAAGCGATTGATCAGGGAGGCACTGTCGGAAGCCGAAATCGTCGCCAGGCTGCGGCCATGGCAACCTTGATTGGCGACGATGATCCGTGAAGCGCCAGCGCGGTGTTGTTGACCCCATTTGCGCGCCAGTTTGATCGCCGCTTCGCAGGCCTCGCTGCCGGTATTGAGCAAATAAGCCTGATCGCTGCCGGTACTTGCGCAGAGCTTTTCGGCGAGGTTGAGCATGCCGCGGTTGTGCAGGCCAAAACCGGGGTTGATCAGCGATTGGGCTTGCGCGGTGAGGGCGTTGACCAATACCGAAGGGCTATGGCCCAGGCTGTTGGCGCCCACACCCTGGGAGAAGTCCAGATAGGCGCGATTGTCGTTGTCCCACAGCCACGAACCCTGACCGCGCACAAAGACTTGTGTCGGTCGCTCTACGCTGGGCATCAGGTGCTCACTGGATAGATGATCGCTTGAGGATCGGGGGGCGGCGTCCATGACCAGGTCATCCAGGCTTGGAGCGCTACGACGCAGGCTGAACAGATTCATTGGCAAACACCCTGCTGGAGGTTTTTTGCCTTACCTATGTAAACACCATCGAAACAATCGGTATTCATTGCGCTCTACGGCCCTGCAAGCCTTGTTAATACGGTTAGACTAGGCGCTTGTGAGGGTCGATAGCCATTTCGATTTACCAGCCATTTCGATAAGCATTACTTATGGATTTCAAACAACTGCGTTATTTCGTCGCGGTCTATGAGGAAGGTCATGTCGGCCGAGCCGCCGAGCGCCTGTCCATCTCCCAGCCGGCGTTGTCGCAGCAGATCCGCCAGCTTGAGCAGAACCTCGACGTGAGCCTGTTCGAACGCAGCAGCAAACGGCTATTGCCGACCCTGGCCGCGCATACCCTGTACAACCACGCCCAGCCCCTGCTCGACGGTTTGCAGAGGGCGCGGGAAGCGCTCGGCAACTTCAAGGGCCAGGCGCTGCGTACCCTGGCCATCGGGGTCTTGCAGACGGTCCACTCCAACCTGGTACCGCAAATGCTCGAACGGGTGCGCAAGGCGCAGCCGCACCTGGTGGTGCAGATCTATGAATTGACGGGGCTGGAGATCGAGCGACGTTTGCTCAACGGTTCCCTGGACATCGGCATCGGCTACCTGCCACCCCGCCAGCCCGGGTTGCATGGTGTGCCGCTGTACGAAGACGAGTTGACCCTGGTGATTCCGGCGGACCATCCGCTGCGCGACTTCAAGAAGGTCTCTATCCGCCAAGCCGCCGACCTGCCGATGTTGCTGCTCGGTGAAGAGTTTCAGATCCGTCAGATCTGGCAAAGCCAACTGGCCAATCTCGGTAGGCGCCCGCAAGTGCAGGCGGAACTGAACAACATGGCGGGGATTCTCGACAGCCTGCCGCACACGCGACTGGCGACCATACTGCCCGGGCGCTCGCAAAAGACCCACGGCACCGATGAGTTGCTGTGGAAGCCCCTGAGCGAGCCGCGCGTGCCACTGAAGGTCGGCCTGGTGTGCCGTGATGTACAGCGGCAACAGGCTTCGCTGACCATGCTGCGCACAGTGCTGGAAGAAGTGCTGGACGGTCAGGAGCGACGCCTGAACAGCGCGCAGGCACTGGACGGCCTGAGCTGAATACTTTTCTGCGGACAAAAGAAAACCCCGCCGAAGCGGGGCTTTGCAGACTGTTTCCCTGACATCCTTTTCACTCCGCCACCCTGGCAGAATCCTACGTGTCCCTGTTGTTGCTTGTGCGCTTCCTGCGCTACGTCCATGGATTGCAGATTAGCCGTGGATCCAATTTGCCGCCATGGGAGAACAGCAGCACGGCGTGTAAGAGAATGCTTACATGCCGTTACATCATCAGAACTGCGCGGCATCCAGCAGGAACAACGACTCGCTCCCGGCCTTCACCGATGCACTCAGCGAATGAATACGCGGCAGCAGGCGGGCGAAGTAGAAGCGAGCGGTACCCAACTTGCTGGCGTAGAAATCGTCTTCGGTTTCCTTGCCCAGGGCGGCCTTGGCCATCAATGCCCACATGTAGGCATAGGACACGTAACCGAATACCTGCAGGTACTCGACCGACGCCGCACCAATTTCGTTCGGGTTGTTTTTCACCCGGTCGAGCAGCCAGGCAGTCAGTTCGTCGAGGGTCGTCACCGCATCGTTGAGCGGCTTGGTGAACTCGGCGAGGTCGGCACTTGCAGTTGCGGTGAAGTGGCGGATCTCGTCAGCGAACAGGTTGTAGAACGCGCCGCCGGTGCCGACGATCTTGCGACCGACCAGGTCCAGCGCCTGAATGCCGTTGGTGCCTTCGTAGATCTGGGTGATGCGCACGTCGCGCACCAGTTGCTCCTGGCCCCACTCGCGGATGTAGCCGTGGCCGCCGAAAACCTGCTGGCCATGCACGGTGGTCTCCAGGCCGAGGTCAGTCAGGAAGGCCTTGGCCACTGGCGTCAGCAGCGCTACCAGGTCTTCCGCGCGCTTGCGGGTGGCGGCGTCTTCGCTGAACTTGGCGGTATCCAGTTGCATCGCCACGTACGTGGAGAACGCACGGCCGCCTTCGTTCGAGGCTTTCATGGTCAACAGCATGCGGCGCACGTCCGGGTGGACGATGATCGGGTCAGCCACCTTGTCCTTGTTCTGCGCGCCGGTCGGCGAACGGCTCTGCAGACGGTCTCGGGCGTATTCCACGGCGTTCTGGTAGGAGCGTTCGCCCGTCGCCAGACCCTGGATGCCAACACCCAGACGCTCGTAGTTCATCATGGTGAACATCGCCGCCAGGCCCTTGTTCGGCTCGCCGACCAGGTAACCCACGGCTTCATCGAAGTTCATCACGCAGGTCGCGGATGCCTGGATGCCCATCTTGTGTTCGATCGAACCGCAGTTGGCCGGGTTGCGTGCGCCCAGGCTGCCAT